>Ga0099791_10000414_pt1 | contig 15947 bp, 10 predicted proteins | sample Rivendell_Oct201_7_FD_77318 | JGI IMG/M metagenome (GOLD analysis project Ga0099791, IMG submission 77318) | Vadose zone soil and rhizosphere microbial communities from the Eel River Critical Zone Observatory, Northern California to study diel... | ecosystem: Environmental > Terrestrial > Soil... | reverse complement strand
TTCACGTACCGGATCGGGCTCTCGGGATCGGTGCGGTCGAGAAACCAGGCCGCCGTGGTGTCGGCGACCCCGGTAATGCCGTAATGCACGGGGCCCGTGACCAGCGAGTCCGCCGCGAACTGAAGCGTGTCGTTGATCGCGGCGAGCCGTCTCGCGTAGGTCACCTCGAACCAGGCCAGGTTGCTCTGGTCGACCCGGTTCGGACTCCCGGGGTCGACGACCCGGGGAACCTCGATCATGAGCGTGTCGGCCGCGTGCACCGGGAATCCGGAGCCCTCGAGGTCGAACGGCATGCTCAGGTTCGCCGAATCCGCGGCGACCAGGGCGCGATTCCAGTAGGCGTTCGCGTAGTGATCGGCCGCCTGGCCCACCGAGACCCCCTTGCCCCACATGCGCACGAAGATCGACCCCGCTCCTCCGGGCTCGGCTCCGGGGAGCACCAGGGGGAAGCCTATTTTTGATCCGAAGGGCTTACTGGGATCAACGGAGAAGGAGAGCCAGAACCATCGCTCCCAGCGGGTGTTCGCGGTCATCAAGGCGAAATCGCGGACCCGGTTCTCCTCGTAATGCACGCGATGCGGCACGGTCGTGACGCTCACCGCCGCGGAGACCGGAGCCGCGTCGCGCGTCGCCATCCTCCGCGGGGGCGGGAGCGCCGGGTAGGCACCCCACGTGAGCCAGACCGATTCTTCGTCCCGATCCTGCGACTCCTCGTAGTTGGTGGACCCGTTCCGTTTCAGGTCGTAGCCGAAGCCCGTGTTCCCCGTGCCGTAGAAGTAGAGGCGGTCCCCCGCGTCGAACACGCCGTCCCCTTCCCCGGTCACGACGATGGCGCACTCGCGGAGCGAGTCGGGAGCGGTGTCCACCATCACGCTCTCGGGAAGATCTCCCGGGGTCGAGCGGAAGACCCGAAAGGACGAGGGATCGATCCCCGCGACCGAGACACCCGCCGCCGCGAGATCGGCCGCGCTCAAGGCATAGAGGCCGGGGCGCAGGATCCCGAGCCGAACCCAGGGACGTGTCGGCTCGAGCCGGAGCGGTCCGGTATAGACAGCGGCGTGCCGGGCCGCGCGTCGCGCCGCGGGAGAGAGCGAGCCGCGGCCGGGCTCGGCCGCCGCGCGTTCTCCCCCCGCCGGAAGCGGGGTCCACGAGACGCTCAGGGTGATCTGCTCGAAGGCGGTTGCCGCGCGCGTCCTCGCATCCCATCGCACCGGACGAAGCGTCACCTGGATCACGCGCTCCTCTCCGGCCGCGGTCTTCACGATGCTGGCCAGCGGAGGCTCGGCAGGCCGGACGGACCGGCGGCCGTAACCCGGAGCGTCCAGGGAAGCGGCGATCTCGGCGGGCCCGACCGATTGCCATCGACGGGGATCGGAAACGAGGTAGGGCAAAGGCTCGGGAAGGAGGCTTCCGAGGGAGTGCTCCCCCTGGGCGCTCGCCGTAACCGTGGGCTCGACACCCCAGGGCACGTGGAGGAGGAGCGTGAGCGCGGGAAGCTGGGGCGCGCCCTCGGAGGCCTCGAGCGCGCCGCCCGCGACGGTGATCTCGGCCAGCCGCTCGCCGAAGACGTCTCGAAATTGGACTTGGGGCGCGGGCACCGGGAGCACGACGCGGTACCCGGTCGCGGTCACCGACTCGACCCGCGGGGCGAGCGGAGCGGAGGATTCGACCCTGGGAGCGGCCCCCGACGCGGGGCTGCCCCAGAGGAGGAACGGAGCGAGAACAACGAGGAGCCTGGGCGCGAACGTCAAGCCTTGGTAATCCGCTGGGCATTCTCGATCAACATGTCCGGAATGTCGTCGACGATGAGAAAGATGAGACCGCAGCGATCGCAGATCAGCCGCTCGGGGTCCTTCCCATCCCGGAGGTCCCCCTTGCACTGAGGGCACACGAGTATCGAACGGAGCTCCTCGCTGATCGGCATGCTTATCCCTCCCCCACGGGGGCCGGTTGTGGACCGGTCTCCTCCAGATAGACCCCCATCTTGAGAAACTTCTCCAGCCGGCGGTCCAGAAGCTCCTGGACCGGGAGCCCCAGGAGCCCCCTCAGGTGCCGGACCACGGCCGATTGAATGCGGCGGGCGCTCTCCTCGGGATCCCGATGGGCGCCTCCCAGGGGCTCGGGGATGACCTCGTCGATCACGTTCAGCTCCAGGAGATCGTGCGCCGTGAGCTTGAGCGCCTCGGCCGCCTGCTCCGCCTTGCCCGCGTCCTTCCAGAGAATCGCCGCGCATCCCTCCGGAGTGATGACGGAATAGATCGAGTTCTCGAGCATCAGCACCACGTCGGCCACCGCGATGGCCAGGGCGCCCCCCGACCCTCCTTCGCCGATCACGACCGACACGATCGGCACCGGCAGGTGCGCCATCTCCACGAGATTCCGCGCGATGGCCTCCGATTGCCCCCGCTCCTCGGCGCCCAGCCCCGGATAGGCGCCCGGCGTGTCCACGAAGGTCACGAGCGGCGTGCCCAGCTTGGCGGCGAGCTGCATGAGACGGAGCGCCTTCCGGTAGCCCTCCGGATTGGCCATTCCGAAATTGCGGTGGATGTTCTCTTTGGTGTCGCGCCCCTTCTGGTGCCCGATCAGGACGACGGGGATATTCTCCATCGTCGTGAGGCCCGCGATGATCGCCGGGTCGTCCCCGAAGCGGCGGTCGCCATGGAGCTCCAGAAACCCCGGAGCGATCACTTTCAGGTAGTCGAGCGTGTACGGGCGCCGGGGATGCCGGGCCAGCTTCACCCGCTGCCATCGCGTGAGCTTGGAGTAGACGTCGCGGCGCAGCTTCTCGACCTTGCGCTCGAGGCGCTTGATCTCTTCCTCGATCTCCGCGTTCACCGGCGCGGCCGCGTTCTTGAGATCTTCGATGCGGCGCTCCAGCTCCACGATCGGCTTCTCGAAATCGAGCCAGGTTCCGTTCACGGTTCGGTCTCCGACGGGATCAGAAGGGGACGGGCTCCCGCTCGGCGCTCACGAGCGTGACCGCGCGCTCGCCCAGGCGCCTCTTGAGCTCCTCCATCAGCTCCTCGCTGGGGCGCACCAGGACGCGGCGTGCGCGGATCTGCGTTCTCGAGCCATCGGACGGGGAGCGTACGAGGAAGGTTACCGGCGAGCGGCCGGGGTGGCGACCCAGGAGGTCCCGGAGCGTCTCGAGCGACACGCCCTCCCCGGCCTCGGTCAGATCCAGGGTCAGCTCCCCTTCCGGACCCGCTTCCTGGGAAGCGATCGCGCGGAGGCTCTGGAAGACCAGCTTGGGATCCTGGTCCTCGCGCACGCTGACGCGCGCCCGGGTCTCGATCACCGCGCCTTGCGTCAGCGCCGCCCGGTTTCGCTCGTAGAGATCGGCGAACGTCACGCCTTCCACGCTCCCCGAGAAATCCTCCAGCGTCACGAACGCCATCGGGCGCCCGTTCCGGTCCGCGATGGTCTTGATCGCGGAGACCATGCCGATGAAGGAGATCTCCTGGCCGTCTCTCGCCTCGCGGATCTTCGCCGTGTCGGGAAGCCGCCGCGACTCGATGAGCGGGCGGTAGGGCGAGAGCGGATGGTCGGAGAAGTAGAAGCCCAGCACCTCGCGCTCCTTGCTCAGCCGGTCCATGAGCGGCCAGGAGGGGATGTTGGGGAGCGGAGGCTCCGGGGCCTCGATCGAGTGCTCCGCGCCGAAGAGCGCGACCTGGTCCTGGCTCTGGCCGCGCGCCAGGTCCTGCGCCCGCCCGATCGCGCCCGCGACCGACTCGAAGAGCTGCGCCCGGTCTCCCCCCAGCGAGTCGCAGGCGCCGGCGAGCACGAGCGATTCGATGACGCGCTTGTTGATCGACTTCGGATCGACGCGACGGCAGAGATCCCAGATCGAGACGAACGGTCCCCCGCTATGGCGTGACGCCACGATCGCCTCGACCGAGCCCTTGCCCACGTTCTTGACCGCCGTGAGGCCGAACCGGACGGCGTTCCCCTCCAGCGTGAAGGCCGATTCGCTCCGGTTCACGTCGGGCGGATGGACCTCGATCCCCATGCGGCGCGCCTCCTCGACCAGCACCACGATGCGATCGGTGTCCCCCACTTCGCTGCTCAGCGCGGCGGCGAAGAAGGCGGCGGGATGGTGGGCTTTGAGGTACGCGCACTGGTACGAGAGGAGCGCGTACGCCGCGCTGTGCGCCCGCGGAAATCCGTAGCCCGCGAACTTCTCCACGAGATCGAAGATCTCCTCGGCCTTCTTCTTCGAAACCTGGTTCTTGGCGCAGCCCTCGACGAAGGTCTGCTTCATCCGCGCCATCTCCTCCGGCTTCTTCTTCCCCATGGCGCGGCGGAGGAGATCGCCCTGCGCGAGCGTGAATCCGGCGAGCCGGTTCGCGATCTGCATCACCTGGTCCTGGTACGCGATCACGCCCAGCGTGTTCTTCAAGATGGGCTCGAGCACGGGGTGCATGTACGTGATCTTCTGCTTCCCGTGCTTCCGCTTCGCGAAGTCGTCCAGCATGCCGCTCTGGATCGGTCCCGGCCGGAAGAGCGCGTTGATCGCGATGATGTCCTCGAAACTGTCGGGAAGCACCTTCCGGAGGAGCTCGCGCATTCCGGAAGACTCGAGCTGGAACACCCCGATCGTCTGCGCCTTGGAGAGGAGCGCGAAGGTGGCGGGATCGTCCAGGGGGATGTCCTTCAACGCCACGGCCGCACCCTTCCCCTCCTGGGGAGCCCAGCGCGCAGCGTTCTCGAGCACGGTGAGGGTCCGGAGCCCGAGGAAATCCATCTTGAGAAGGCCGATCTTCTCGAGGGAGACCATGTCGAACTGGGTCGTGACGTCCCCCTTGCTCGACCGGTACACGGGCACGTAGTCGGTGAGCTTCCCCGGCGCGATGAGCACCCCGGCCGCGTGCGTGGAGGCGTGACGCGCCAGCCCCTCGAGCGCCAGCGAGCAGCGGATCATCTTGGCGTGGGTCTCGTCCTGGGTCGCGAGCGCCTTCAGCTCCGGCACGGTCTCGAGCGCGCGCGTGAGCGTCATCCCCAGCTCCGCCGGCACCAGCTTCGCCACCCGGTCCTGATCGGCGTACGTCATGCCCAGCGCCCGCCCCACGTCCCGCACGACCGCGCGGGCGGCCATGGTCCCGAACGTGATGATCTGGGTCACGCTCTCGCGCCCGTACTTCTCGACCACGTACTCGATGACGCGGCCCCGGTTCTCGTAATCGAAATCGATGTCGATGTCGGGCATGCTGATCCGCTCGGGATTCAGGAACCGCTCGAAGAGTAGATCGAACTTGAGGGGATCGATGTCGGTGATGCCGAGCACGTAGGAGACGAGGCTCCCCGCCGCCGATCCGCGGCCCGGGCCCACGCCGATCCCGTTCGCGCGCGCGAAATCGATGAAGTCGCGCACGATGAGGAAGTAGCGCGCGTAGCCCACCTGGCAGATGGTGTCGAGCTCGTACAAGAGCCTCTTCTCCATCGCCTCGTCCACGGTTTCGTAGCGGCGCCCCAGCCCCTCGCGGGCCACGTTGCGGAGGTACGCCTCCGCGCTCTGGAACTCGGGCGGGAGGGGAAACTCCGGAAGCTGCACGCGCTCGGTGTCGAGGGTCAGCTCGCACTTCTCCGCCACGTCGAGGGTGTTGCGGAGCACCTCGGGCGCGCCCTTGAAGAGCGCCTCCATCTCCTCGGTGGATTTCACGTAGACCTGATCGGTCGCGAAGCGGAAGCGGTCCGCGTCTTGTAATGTCTTGCCGGTCTGGATGCAAAGCAGCACTTCGTGCGCCTCGGCATCCTCACGCTGGAGGTAGTGGCAGTCGTTCGTCGCGACCACCGGGATTCCCATGTCCTTTCCCAGCTCGATCAGCCGCTGCGCGACCGTGCGCTCCTCGGGAATGCCGTGATCCTGAATTTCCAGATAAAAGAACTCCTTACCGAAGAGGTCGCGGTACCACGCGGCGGCCTTCCGGGCGCCCTCCAGATCGTTTTCGAGGACCCGCTGCGGCAGCTCGCCGCGAAGGCAGGCGCTGAGACAGAGGAGCCCCTCCGCATGCGCCTCGAGGAGCTCCTTGTCGATCCGCGGCTTGTAGTGGAAGCCCTCCAGGTACCCGGCCGAGGAGAGCCGCATGAGGTTCCGGTAGCCCTCGCGATTTCTCGCGAGGAGCACGAGGTGGTCGTACGCGCCCTTTCCGTCCGCGGTTCGGGTCCGGTCGAGCCTCGACCCGTGTGCGACGTAGACCTCGCAGCCCACGATGGGTTTGAGCCCCGCCGCGCGGGCCTTCTCGTAGAACTCCACCGCCCCGAAGAGATTTCCATGATCGGTCAGCGCGAGCGCGGGCATGCCGAGGCCCTTCACGCGCTCGACGAGCCGGTCGAGGCGGCACGCGCCGTCCAGAAGCGAGTAATCGCTGTGGTTGTGGAGGTGGACGAATCCAGCGCTCATGCGATGCCTCGCCAACGGAAGCAGCCGGGGAGATGAGGACGGGGAACCACGGCCCGCAGTTTACCACGTTCGCGGACGCTAGATTCCCGGCGGCGTCGGGTCCTCGTGCGGATCGCCGGATCCCGGCTCAGCACCGGGGCCCGTTCCGGGAGCGGGCGGGTTCCCGTGCTCGTCCGGTGAGATGTTCTCGTCGGGCGGGCGGTTCTCGTGGTCGTAATCATCCGGCCCGCCGAACGGAAGCACCCCGGTCGAGTCCATCGCCTCGGTGCCGAACCAGCTCGGCGCGTGCGAGACCATGCACACCTGCCGCGGCTCGGTCGAGGGAACGAAGGACTCCCGCATGATGTGCGGACAGTCCGCCCCGGCCCGGTATCCCGTATCGGCGTCGATCCAGACGTCGATCACGCCGGGGGGCGCCTGGAATTCCCGAACGGGCTTCCCGCGATGCGCCTCGTCCATGAAGCGGGCCCAGATGGGAACCGCGGCCTGCGTCCCGGAGAGCCCGAGGCGGCGGTTCCGGTCGCATCCCACCCAGACTCCCGCCACGAGATCGGGCGTGTAGCCCACGAACCAGGCATCGTTCTCGTCGTCGGTGGTTCCGGTCTTCCCCGCCGCGGGGCGCGTGAACCCGAACTGGCTCCGGATCGAGGCCGCGGTCCCGTAGATCACGGGGCCTTCCAGAAGCGTCGTGGCCATGTAGGCGGTCTCCGGACGGATCACCCGCCGCGATTCGCGCCGGGGGGTCCAGACCAGGTTTCCGCCCCGGTCCAGCACCGCGCGCACCGCGATCGGGCGGACCATGACGCCGCCGTTCGCGATCGTGGCGTAGGCGGTCGTGAGCTCGATGGGCGTCACCTCGCTCGTCCCGAGCGCCAGCGAGGCCACCTCGCGCAGGCGGCTCTGCACCCCCAGCGCGTGCGCCATCTGGGCGATCTTCGGAATCCCGACCAGGAATTCGAGCCGCACCGTAGCGACGTTCATCGAGCGCGCGAGGGCACGCGCCGCCGTCACCCTCCCGTAATAGGTGTCCTCGTAGTTCCTGGGGGCCCACGGGCCCAGCGATGTTTGAAAGGAATCCGGCGTGTCCTCGAGCAGCGTCGCCGCCGTGAGGGGCGGCCGCCGGCCCTCGAACGGCGAATCCAGCGCGGCCACGTAGACAAAGGGCTTGAAGGCGGAGCCGGGCTGGCGGCGGGATTCGACCGACCGGTTGAAGGGGCTCGTGCGGTAGTCCCGCCCACCCACCATCGCGCGGATCGCGCCGTTCTGCGGCTCGATGGCAAGGAGCGCGGCTTGCGCGGGATCGCGGCTCGCGCCGCTCGAGGGAGAGCGCGCATCCGCCTCGCGCGCGCCTTCCCGAACGGCCTTCTCGGCCGCGTCCTCGAGACGGGGATCGAGCGTCGTGAACACCTGGAGCCCGCGCGTGCTGAGATCCCCCTCCGAGATGTCCTTCGAGAGCACCTCGCGCACGTAGTCGACGAAGTAGGGGGCGCGGATGAGCGGCGCCGGGTTGGGCGCGAACCGCAGCGGGACTTTCCTCGCGCGCTGCGCATCGGCCTTGGAGATGAATCCGGACGCGACCATGTCGTCCAGCACCTCGTTCCTCCGCGAGATCGCGGCCTCGGCGTCGCGGTACGGGGAGAACCGGTTCGGCGCCGGAATGATTCCGGCGAGGAGCGCAGCTTCCCCCAGCGTGAGCTCGTTGGCGTGCTTGTTGAAATAGAAGAGCGCGCCCTCCTCCACGCCGCACACGGACCAGGTGCCGCGCTGGCCGAGGTAGATCTGATTCAGATAGAACTCGAGGATCTGCTCCTTGGAGTAGCGGAACTCGATCAGGACCGCGAGCAGCGCCTCGTGGAGCTTTCGCGTGAACGTCCGCTGCCTCGAGAGAAAGATGTTCTTCGCGAGCTGCTGGCTGATCGTGCTCCCTCCCTCGATCACGGTGCCCGCGCGCACGTTCCTCGCGGTCGCGCGTCCGATGCCCAGGATGTCGAGCCCCATGTGCCGGAAGAAGCGACGGTCCTCGCTGGCCACCACGGCCAGGGCCACGTGCCGGGGGATCGTGTGAAGCGGCATGTAGGACCGCCGCTCGCGCTCCTGATCGGAGAATTCCGCCAGGAGCAAGGGGTCGACGCGGAGGAGCCCGCGCGGTGTGGTCTCGGTGAAGCCGTTTTCAAGGGAGGCCACGTGCCCGTCCCGGATCTCGACCAGCGTGGGAGAGCCGGGCTCGGACCGGTCGGGATAGACGAAGGGACGTAAGTAGATCTCGAAGATCGAGCCCCGCTTCCGGTACTGGCCGGGGGCGTAGGGCGTCCCGGCCGCGCGCCGGTATCGCGCCTGGTCCAGCGCCAGGCGGAGATCGGACTCATCGATGGGCATTCCCTGCCGGAGCTCGAGCCAATCCGCGTAGACACGCGTCGGAAACTTCCAGCCCTGGCCGGAATAGCGAAGCGAGGAAAGCGATGAGAGCCGGAACCAGTCGTATCCGAGAAAACCAAAGACGAAGAGAAGCACGACCAGGACCCAGCCCAGCCGGCTCTTCGAAAACGACCCGAACCTCCGGCGCAACTCGCCGGGAATGTGGAGCTTGAAGCCCTTTCCCGGCGGGATGAGTTTCGGATTCACAGGGGCTGAGCCTACGGGGCCTCTACGCAGCCGTCAACCGGGGGGGATTCTTCAGCGCTTCTCGGTGAACGCTTCCTCGAGCTGACGCAAGCGTGAGGCGGATCGGTTGTCGGCGCCGCCGGCGGGCGCGGAAAGGAGATAGTCGCGATACGCGGCGAGGGTGTCCTTCTGGTCTCCGCGCTTGCCCGTCAGGCTCTGGATCGCCCAGAGGCAGTCCGCGTACTCGCGCTTGGCGCGGGCCCGATCCGGTCCGACGACCTTCGACATGTATTCCTTCCACGCGGAGCGGAGACGGCGCAGGTCCACGAGATCGCCGCGCTCTTCCGCGGCGACCGTGGCGAGGTGGAGGCGCTGGATCGGCGTGTCGGGCGGCGCGGGCGCGGGCGGCGGCGTCTCCTGGGCCGGCTTCACCGGCTCCGGAGGCGGGGCTTTCTGCGTCGTCCTCGTGGGCGCGGTCCTGGACGCCGATACCGGCGGCGGGCCCAGATCGTCGTCGTTCGTCTCGAGCGCGCGCGGCGGGGACGGAGTGATTCCGAAGATGTGCTGGTCCTCGCCGTAGTCGGGCGCCTGCGTCGTGGACCGCGGCGCAGGCTTCACCGGCTGCGGAACGACCCGCTGGGCCGGCGTCCCGCCGGTTCGCGGTGGGGGCGCGCCCTGCGAGCCCGTGACAGAGGGGGGCTTCGGCGCAACGACGCGCTGGGTCGAACCGCTCGACGGGGGCGGCATGAAGGACGGTCCCGAAGTCGAGGAGCGCGTGACCGGCGGCGGGCTGGTGCTCGTCGTGGAGGGGCTTGGGTTCAGGTTCGTGCCGGTGGACGGAGCAACGTCCGGCGCGGGCGCGGGCGTCGTGCTCTGGGCGGTCTGATCCGGCTCATCGGCGGTTGGGGTGGGCTCGGTCTCGCCACCCGCGGGCGGCTGCGTCGTGCCCGGATTCTCCGGCTCCTCCAAGTTGAACTCCGGCTCGTTCTTCTGCCCCCCGTCCTCGGCCGAGGACATGTGGAGCACGAACCAGGAGGAGAAGGCGAGCAGGATGGCTCCGATGAGCCCGCCGGCTCCCCAGAGGAGCACGCGGAGATTCGATCCCCTCTGGACCTCGGGCTCCTTCCGCCGCCCAAGCGCCTCCGTCGCGAAGAAGAGGCTCTCCTCCGGCACCTTCACGCTCGCCTTCGCGTCCGCGGGCTCGAAATCCCACGAGGGGGCGCTTCGCTTGGGCTTGGCAGGCGCCGGATCCGTCGTCGATTCGCCCATGCTCGCCGGCGAGGATGGCTCGGCGGGGGACGCGGGCGAAGGCGTGGAGGGTGGGGACGCGGGTCTCATCGCGGACGCGAAGGGAGACGGGTCGGCAATCGACTCGACGTGTGCGTCGCTTCCATCCTCGTTTCGAGGAGGGGCCAGAGGCTCCGGTTGGAACGGGGACTCGGCCGGAGCCCCCGCGGCCGCGGGCTCGCCGCCTTTCCCCTGCGGACCTTCCGCCCCGAAGATGCGGTCGAGCGTCCAGTCGTCCTTCCCTACGGCTGGGGCTTTCTCCTGGGAGCCGATGGCTCGAACCAGCTCCAGCTCCAGGCGGCAGCCCTCGCACATCGCGATATGTTGTTCTGCCGGTTCACGCTCGGACGACGGAAGGGAGCCGTTGACGAGCGCTTCCATCCGGGGCTTGACGGCAGCGCAATCCATGAATTCGGTATCGGAATGTAGCGGCGGAATCTTGAGCAGCCACGGCGGTTGGGCGGGAGCCTAGTCGGGCAGCACGGCCCCTTCGACCGGGCACGCTTCCAGGCAGGCGTTGCAGCTCACGCAGTCCTCGGCGACCACGAAGAACCAGCCGGTGCCCTTGCCGTTCTGCCCCTCGCCCTTCTTGATGCAATCCACGGGGCAAACATCCACGCAGGAGCTTTCCCCTTCACAGATATCTTTCACGATGACGTATGCCACAAAGCCTCCGACGAAAGTTCGAGGTGCCGGATGTTACCCGACTTGGAGCATCCGGTCCAGAGCGACCCGCGCCCCGCGCTTCACACTCTCCGGAACACGGATCGCGTTCACCACGTTCCCTTCGATCAGGTTCTCCAGAGCCCAGAGGAGATTCTGGGGCGAGATCCGGTACATGGTCGCGCACACGCAGAAATCCTTGGAGAGGATGGAGATCTTCTTGTCCGCATACCGTCGCGCGAGCCGGTTCACGAGATGATATTCCGTCCCCACCGCCCAGCGGCTCCCCGCGGGCGCCTTCTCGAGCACGCGGATGATGTGCTCGGTGGAGCCCACCTCGTCCGCCGCCCGCACCACGTCGTAGGGCACCTCCGGGTGCACCAGGATCCGCACGTCCGGATCTTCCCGGCGCCGCTCTTCCACGTGGCGCAGCTGGAATTTCGTGTGCACCGAGCAGCACCCCTTCCAGAGAATGACGCGCGCGCGCGTCAGCTCCTCGCGCGTGAGCCCTCCCGACTCCTCCGCCGGATCCCAGACGACCATGGACTCGAGCGGAATACCGAGCGCGGCCCCGGTGTTTCTACCGAGGTGCTCGTCCGGAAAGAAGAAGATCTTCGGCTCGCGCTGGAACGCCCACTCGAAGATCGCCTTCGCGTTGGAGGAGGTGCACACCGCGCCGCCGCGATCCCCGCAGAACGCCTTCAGCTCGGCCGTCGAGTTCATGTAGGTCACCGGGACCGTCTTGATTCCGAGGCGGTCGAGCGTCTCGCCCGCGATGAGCACGTCCTCCGTGGCCGCCATGTCCGCCATCGAGCAGCCCGCGTTGAGATCGGGCAGGATGACCGTTTGGCCGGGTCCGCGGAGAATGTCCGCGCTCTCCGCCATGAAGTGCACGCCGCAGAAGACGATGAAGCTGGCGTCCGTTCGCGCGGCGCCAAGACGCGCCAGCTTGAAGGAATCGCCGGTCACGTCGGCGTGAGCGATCACGTCGTCGCGCTGGTAATGATGGCCCAGAATGACCGTGCTCGACCCCAGCGCCTCCTTGGCAGCGCGAATCCGGGTATCGAGAACCTCGTCATCCAGAGCAAGATACGGCTCAGGTACGGTTCGGGCGCTCATGGCCGATCATTATTGGGACGGTAATTTCTCTGGGTCAAGGGGTTACGGGCCGCATCATAACGGGTGATGCTCCAACTCCGGCAGGGGTGGCGCCCGCGTAGTGGTAAATACCACAAGCGGATACGGCCACGCTCTTGACCCTGCCTCGAGAGCGGGCGAAAATGGGACGCTTGACTCACCTCTAACTGTTTTGATGCGGAGATCGCGTTGAAGGCGTCGAATAACGACTTCTCGATACACGTTGCGACGGTGAACGGCTCCGGAAGCCAGACCGCGAATACCACACTCATGCGGTCCATCTTCCAGATGGGCGTCCCCGTTTCGGGAAAGAACCTCTTTCCCTCCAACATCGCGGGGCTCCCGACCTGGTTCACGATCCGCGTGAACGAGAGCGGCTACGTCGCGCGCAAGCGTAGGAACGACGTGCTGGTGGCCATGAATCCGGAGACCTCCGTCGCCGACATCAGCGCGATGGGATCGGGATCGATCGTCGTCGTGAGCGAGGGCGTTCCGGCTCCCAAGATTCCCGAGGATCGGACCGTCTACAAGGTGCCCTTCGACAAGCTGGTGCAGCCCCTCGTCCCGGACGCCAAGCTGAGGAAGCTGGTGGTGAACATGGTCTACGTCGGTGTGGTCTCCCATTTACTCGGGATTGATTTCGAGGAGGTGGATCGCTCGCTGACGGCGCAGCTGGGACGGAAGCCCAAGGCGCTCGACATGAACCGCGCCGCGGTGAAGGTGGGCGCCGAGTACGCGGCACAGAATCTGAAGCCGGCTCCCTTCCGCGTCGAGCGCAGGAGCCAGACCGAAGGGAAGATTCTCATCGAGGGAAACCAGGCGGCGGCGCTGGGCGCGATGTTCGGAGGGGTGACGTTCCTTTCCTGGTATCCCATCACGCCCTCCTCCAGCCTCGCGGAATCGCTCCAGGCGTATCTGGACCGGTATCGCCGCGACCCCAAGACCGGGGAGGCGACCTTCGCGGTCGTGCAGGCGGAGGACGAGATCGCCGCGATCGGGATGGTACTGGGCGCTTCCTGGACCGGCGCGCGCGCGATGACGACGACCTCGGGACCCGGGCTCTCGCTCATGACGGAGTTCACGGGCTTTGCCTACTACGCCGAAGTGCCGGCGGTGATCTGGGACATCCAGCGCGTGGGCCCGAGCACGGGCCTTCCGACGAGGACGTCGCAGGCGGATCTCCTCTCGGTGGCGTTCCTCTCCCACGGGGATACGAAGCACGTGATCCTGCTCCCCGCGACGGTGGAGGACTGCTACACGTTCGGGATGAACGCATTCGATCTCGCCGAGCGGCTTCAGGCGCCGGTCTTCGTGCTCTCCGATCTCGACATCGGGATGAACGTCTGGATGTCGGAGCCGTTCCGCTATCCCGACAAGCCCTGGGATCGCGGCAAGGTGCTCGGCCAGAAGGAGCTGGCCAAGCTCTCGAAATTCGAGCGCTATCGTGATCTCGACGGCGACGGAATTCCCTATCGCACGCTCCCGGGCACCGACCATCCGCTCGCGGGCTACTTCACGCGCGGCTCGGGACACGACGAGCGGGCGTTCTACACCGAGGATCCGGAAACCTACAAGCGGGTCATGGACCGTCTGGCCGCGAAATACGAGACCGCCCGCACGCTCGTGCCCCCGCCGGTGATCGAGCGCACGAAGGGCGCCGAGATCGGGATCCTGGGATTCGGCTCGAGCCACTGGGCGATCGTGGAGGCGCGCGACCAGCTGGCCGGGGAAGGCCTGAGCACCAGCTATCTCCTCCTGAAAGCGCTTCCATTCACGAAGGACGTGAAGAGCTTCCTCGAGTCGATGAAGCTGGTCTACGTGGTGGAGCAGAATCGCGACGCCCAGATGAAGGCGCTCTTGACCATGGAATATCCGGAGCTGGCAACGAAGCTCCGCTCGATCCTGCATTACGACGGGCTCCCCATCGATGCCCAGTCCGTCGTGGACCAGGTGAAGGAACGGGAGCGCGAGGAGGTGCTGTCCCGATGACCACGGAGAACGCGACGCCGGACCCGTCGGCGAACGGAAACAAGAACCGGATCGGGCTCACGGTGGCCGATTACCGGGGCGCCAAGTCCACGCTCTGCCCCGGCTGCGGACACGACGCGATCACCGGCAGCATCATCCAGGCCGCGTTCGAGGCGGGCATCGAGCCGCATCGGGTCGCCAAGCTCTCGGGCATCGGCTGCTCCAGCAAGACGCCCGCGTACTTCCTCAGCCGCTCGCACGGTTTCAACGCGGTGCACGGACGGATGCCCTCCATCGCGACCGGCGTCTCCGTCGCGAACCGTTCGCTGACCTTGCTCGGGGTCTCCGGCGACGGCGACACGGCCTCGATCGGGCTCGGGCAATTCCTGCATCTCGTGCGGCGCAACGTGCCGCTGCTCTACATCGTCGAGAACAACGGGGTGTACGGGCTCACCAAGGGCCAGTTCTCGGCGACGGCGGACGTGGGGAGCAAGGCCAAGTCGGGCCGCGTGAACGAGCTCATGCCCATCGACGTGTGCGCGCTCGCGATCGAGCTGGGGTGCGGATTCGTGGCTCGCTCCTTCTCGGGCGATCCCAAGCAGCTCCGTCCCATCTTGAAGGCGGCCCTGAGCCACCGCGGCACGGCGGTCGTGGACGTGATCAGCCCCTGCGTGACCTTCAACAATCACGAGGGCTCGACCAAGAGCTATCTCAACGTGAAGGAGCACGACGCTCCCCTTCACGACATCTTCTTCATTCCGCGCTACGAGAACATCGAGGTGGATTACGCGCCGGGCGAGACCCGCGAGGTGACCCTGCACGACGGCTCGCGCATCACGCTCAAGAAGCTCGGTGAGGATTACGATCCGGGGGACGCCCTCCGCGCCCTGTCGACGATCCACCACGGCAGGCAGGAAGACAAGTTCGTGACGGGGCTCCTCTACGTGGATCCGGAGAAGGAGCCTTTCGAGCAGGACCTCAAGCTGGTGGAAACCCCGCTCGCCTCGCTGCCGTTGGAGCAGGTGCGTCCGCCGGTGGAAGTGCTGGAGGAAGTGATGGCGAGCCTCATGACGGGGAAGTCGTAGCGAAACGCCTACCTCCGGCCACCCTCATCGTCATCCCCTCGAGTCTTCGAGTAATACACCTGGAATTTCTTCCGTAGGCGCTTCTGCTTCCACCGGTGGTACGCATTCCCGATGGGATTCCCCATCTTCGGCCACCGCGGTCCGCGCAGGTAGAGCCAGCCGAAGATCATCCCGCCCAGGTGCGCCACGTGGGCCACGCCGCCGCCGGTGGCCGAGATGCTGGACCAGAAGGTGATCGCCCCCAGGATCAGCACGAGGTACTTGGCGCGGATCGGGATCACGAAGTAGAGCAGGATGATGCGATCCGGGAAGAGAAGCCCGTAGGCGGCGAGGAGCCCGTAGATCGCGCCCGAGGCCCCGATCGTGACCGTGTAGCTGTTCGGGGCCACGAGCGTGGACAGAATTCCCGCGCCGATTCCGGTGATGAGATAGAAGCGCAGGAATTTCCGCGTTCCCCAGAGCCCCTCCAGCTCCGTCCCGAACATCCAGAGCGCGAGCATGTTGAACGCGATGTGGAAGAACCCGCCGTGCAGGAACATGTACGTGGCGAGCTGCCAGAGGAAGAGGTGGTGCACGACGTCGTAGGGAACGAGACCGAAGATGCGCTCGATCCGTACCTGCGCCAGGCTTTGCGAGAGGATCTGGAACAGGAAGACGACGGCGTTCGCGATGAGGAGCGCCTTGACCGCGGGAGTGCTGGAACCTCCGATGACGAAGGGGCGGGTGCCCCCTCGATCCCATCTCATTTCGTGCGCTCCCCGGCGCTTCCGCTCACGGCAGGGGATCCCGTCGCGCGTTCGCCATGG
>Ga0099791_10000412_pt1 | contig 15954 bp, 19 predicted proteins | sample Rivendell_Oct201_7_FD_77318 | JGI IMG/M metagenome (GOLD analysis project Ga0099791, IMG submission 77318) | Vadose zone soil and rhizosphere microbial communities from the Eel River Critical Zone Observatory, Northern California to study diel... | ecosystem: Environmental > Terrestrial > Soil... | reverse complement strand
TACATCGTCTACCTTCCCGAGGGAAAGGTCATCTGGAATACCCTACGGCTGGACAGCAGGCTTCACTACCGGGTCACATACACATGGGGCTACACCGTACCGCCGGACTTCATCCGAGATCTCACCTCGACAATGGTCGTCCGGGACATTCTCACGTTCTGGGCCTCCCAACTCAACATCCAGGAAGACATCAACATCTTCAAGAAACGACTGGACGAGAAGATTTTCCGGTTGACGTCTAGGGCTTCGCAGCGCCCGGCAACAGCGATCGGGTAGGATCGATCGGTTATGAGCACTGTCGAGCCAGCAGTAGCAGTTCTCAATCTGCTCTATAACAACTGGACCGCCACTCCAGCCCAGGACACCAGGACTGGTGCAGATCAGGGCATTGCGACCAAGGATCCACGAAAGGTCCACTTCACCAACAGATGGTTCGCGCCAGTTCCAAACCGTATTCACCCTCACCAGATCACGGTTCGACCACTTTCCAAGCCCTACAAGCCGATCACGATCGGCAGTCTCACTAAATACTCGAATTTCGAGCAGATCGCCATCCACGTCTGGGTTCTACCGAATCCCCAGCTGACGATTGAAGGAGCTCACGCTGATCTCTACAACATGCTCCAGGAGATACGTCGCATCATCAGAATTCTCGGAGAGACCGCAGGGTCCGGAATACAGCACCTCTTGTTGAGCCCGTGGCAGGACAAGAGCGAGCTCGACAAGGACGCTCCACGCCTCCACATGGAAGGCCGGGCGACCGCGATCATCTTCGAGATGAGCACAAGCTGAGGTGAAAGAATGAACAGAAAATTAGCCGCTTTGATCATAGTAGCCTGCACTCTCGCATTCGAGATCCCAGTCTACGCCGGGCTCATCGGAACCCAGCAAACCACAGGTCACATCCGGATTGTCAATGGCGCCAATGCTGGGATCAGCGTTACGCCGATCTTTCTTGAGTTCGGCAACGTTACCTGGGGTGCAACCGTGACTAAGCAAATCACCGTTCTAAACACTGGAGATTGTATCGAGAACATCAACGCTACCGCGAACCAGGCCGCACTAGTATCCGGGTTCCTCTACAAGGGACTCTTACCTGGACACCAGATCGTAGTCAACGCAACCTATGACACGCAAGTTTTCACTTCGCCAGGAGACTACTCCTTCACCATAGACTGGACCGCAACGTGTAGCTGAGTCGGATCTTCACTTTGTTCAAGTGCAATAACTGTGATGCAGAAGCCATTGTCGAAGATCTGCGGGTCCAATCTTATGGACCCCGAGACGGAGTACGTTATGCCCACAAGTCGTCACAGCCCAAATTCTTCCTTGAGATGCTTCTTTGCGACCGCTGTAAGCTGCTCTATCGCGAGTGGCAGAGAAACCATGGTAGTACCGGACGCCGTTCTAGTCTCATTCACAACTCTGAGCTCCTTCCCCTGTCTAATTGGTTCCGGAAACAACTCGTGAAACAATACGCCGAAGCGAAAAGCCGCCTTTCCTTGGCGCGGTGGGAAATTCCACTTAGCGCCGAGCATCGTCAAACTGTTACCGCCGCATAAGATCTATGTCGAGGTCTTTGGTGGCGCAGCAAGCGTCCTCCTCGCTAAGCCACTCAGCCAAATCGAAGTCTACAATGATCGAGACGGAGCACTTGTCAATCTCTTTGAAACGTTGCGCAATCATCCTCTTCTCTTCCTCGAGCGATGCGAATTTCTACTGTACAGCCGCGAATTGTACCAGCGATGGGGAAGTCAACTCAAGGATTCTTTTCGCGGCGCGGACGTCGACCGTATTGAGGCGGCTGTTCGAACGTGCTTCAGCATCACCAGCGGGTTTGTTGGCGACCCAACTAAAGGATGGGCTTTTGATCGCAGTGGGTCCCGAGGAGGCAGCCGCCGATGGACCTCGACCTGGGAAAAGGTCGCCTTCATCAGCCAGAGAATGATGCACGTCAACATCGACTGCTTGGACTTCCGCGACTGTATCAAGAACTGGGACACAGAACAGACGTTGTTCTTTCTGGACCCGCCGTACATGAACACCGTTTCCGAGGGCTACTACTGGTTCACCGACCAAGACCACGTGGACCTAACGGAGCTCCTCGCCGGTGTCAAGGGAAAATGGCTCATGACTTACAACGAAAGCGAATCGCTCCGGGCGCTTTACAGGGATTTCGAGATTCGAACAATTACGTCTAGCCTTGCCTCTCAGAAAGTATCGCGAGGGACTCGCAGGGTTCCTCTCAAACAGTTGCTGATATCGAATTTCACAATAGGAGAATAAGCGATGTCGATTACTCCCAGCGGTGGCTGGTTTGTCGTCAAGAACCCTCAGTACGTTGAGGAGGCGACATATGGTACGTTCCCCACCAATCCTACCATGAACTGGATTGGTGCCGTTGACAACTTTGATCCGAAGGCCGATATGCAGAGCATCATGGTGCCTCAGGTCGGCACTGAGGACCTCAGGTATATTCTCAAGGGTGCTGAAGTCTACACAATGGATATGGAGTTCGGCCTCCAGACCTCCACTTTTGCCAAATACGGGATCAGTTCCCAGGGAGGCGGAGCTGGAACCATCGACAAGAGTCTCAGTGTGCTCTTCAGCGCTAAACTCAACGCAGTCGAAAACTACGTCCAAGTTCTCGGCGCTCGAATAGGCTCCTTCACCATTTCATCTCAAACTGGCCAGCTAACGAAGGCAAAGTGTCAACTCCAAGCAAAGGCTATCCCTGTTCCCTCGAGCAGCAGCCCGATCGGCTCAGGCAGTTTTGCAACGGATCCCGCTACCAACCCGTGGGCGTTCTATGATGGCGGTGCCAACCCGGTTACGATCGGAGCTGTAAACCCTGACGCCAGAGAATTCTCTGTAACGTTTGAACGGAACTTAGAGAGGCTGCACGTGCTCGGACAGAGCCAGCAGAAGTTCCTCCCGCCAAAGCAGCGCCGCATAACAGGGTCATTCATGGTTGTCTGGGAGGACGTCAACCAGTACACTAACTTGACCTCGGACACTGGCGTGACGATCACTTGGGTTCTAAAGACTGCCACTTCCACGTTGACTCTCTCAGGATGCAAGGTGCACAAGCTGGACGATTTCAAGTTCTCACCGACCGAAGTTGTCTATGAAAAGTATGGATTCTCCGCGCTAACCGCAAGTATGACGTGAGAAGCATGACAAACCCCGTAGTCAAACGGCTCCTTCAGCGCGAGCCCTGGATCAAAGAAGTAGATTGGGCGGTAAGGCCAGTTGTAATACTACTCTGGATTAACGGAGTCCATACTTTTGCAAGTGGCAGGGGCGGATCAGGAGATTCAGAATATCCTTGGGTGCGATTCGTCGCGGAGACCCCTGTTGAAACTACCAAGGTTCATCAGCTTCTCATGGAGCACGGATTCCGATACTTCGATGTAACTTGGCTGCTAACCATCTGTCATGTGAACGGAACTCGGGCCTTTGGAGAGGTGGTATTCCGTGACATGATGGCAACTGTGCCGTACGGCTGGCGGGAGTCCACATGAGCGTCCAAGTTACAATCGAGAACGAGGGTGACATCGTACGTCTCATCCAAACTCTCCCATCGGAAGCTTTCGATGCCGTTCAGAAGTGGGCAGAAGAGATCGCACTTCGAGTCGCTGAGAGAGCGAAAGAGATTGTACCCGTGAGAACTGGTCGCCTGCTTGATAGCATTAGCGCAGTTTTCGGTGAGGATGTGGAGGACCCAGAATCAGATGGGTCGCGTCGAGCATTTGAACCGGTTCAAGTTGTTGCTGACACACCTTACGCAAGTTTTGTGGAGTTTGGCACCAGCAAAATGGCCGCTCAGCCCTTCATGGGACCCGCGGCTGAAGAGCTGGAACCTGAATTCCTTGCAGGTGTAGATTCTATCCTCGAAGGGCTCGGCCTTGAGAGAGCTGACGAATCGGAAGGCCTAGGACAATGACTGTTGAAATCGAGATCGGAACGGAATACGGCAATGCGTACCGCGGGACCTACAAGGTCCATAGCCTTACAGTCTTTGAGGCTAACCAGGCGCTCCGAAACCTCGCTAACGGCAAGGACAAGGTTTCCTACATCAACGCGCTAATGGAAGCAAGCGTGACTGGGCCGGTCCCGATCAGTGACAAAACGATCATAGAATTCCCATACAAGCTCTACCGCGTCCTCATGGACAAGGTCTTGGAGCTGAATGAAAGTTCCGCGGAGGAAGCAAATTTTTCGCCGAGCTCGCCTTCCGCGACACCGCTCTGATTCCTCCAGGGCACGAAGACGAGATTCGTCAGACGGTCCGATACCACATTTTCGGCCAGGAATATGGCTGGACCCCTGACGAGGTTGACCGGTTGCCCGCGAAAATAGCGAGCAATCTACTGATTCTATTTCATGTTTCCGCGGCCAGACGACACTCTGCACAACAAGAACTTGAAAACAAGACGGTCAAGAAATGAACCTCAGAATAATCGGGCTCTGGCTCACGGGCCTCGCAACAGGGGTCTTTTTGATGGTCGTTGACGAGGTTCTCTCACTCGCCCTCTATTGTGGCCCGACGTGCCGGTACTGGGTACCGGTTCTCGGGGCTTTCAGCCTCTGGGAGAGCTGGGAGCTCGCCTTCACCTCCCTGGTCTTCAGCTCCATAGCATCACTCGTACTCATAGGTGAGAAACAACGAGCGTCAGTGGTTTAGGTACAATACACAGCCTACGGATCATTTTCCACGGCGTCGACCGTGTCAGCAACGTCACTGACACGATCCAGAGCAAGGTCCGTGCCCTCGGAGGTGCCATAAGTATTCTTGGAGGAACTGGGATTCTCGTCACGAACCTCGGAGAACAGTTTGGGTTTCTCAGCAAGAAACAGGCGGAAGCCCTGGACAAGACGTTCTCTCTAGCTACAGCAGTCGGCAGCCTGATCAGCATCTTCGCAAGGTTCGCACCAGCAGTCCTAGCAGCAGCCTCAGCACAGAACATCATGAACGCGGCCACAGCTGTTGCCGATGCACTCTCAGGACCTCTGGGCTGGGCATTACTCGCAGGCGCTGCAGCAGCCCTCATCGCCTGGGGTCTCTCGCAGGAGATCAACCAACCAGCCGGAACCCAGACAGGGGCGAGCGGACAGACTGCCGCTGACCAGGCGCAATCTCGAGCCGGGAGTCGACGTGGACAGTTTGGCCTCGACACTACCGTCACAGGTCCTACCATGTTTCTCGCAGGAGAAGCTGGCAGAGAACGCGTCACGATTACCCCGGAGGGAAAGACTGGAACTATCGGGCGTCCTATTGCTCCTACAATCAACATCTACGGGGCGACAGATCCTACTGCGGCTGCTCAGGCTGTGAAGCGTGAGCTTGAGATCTTGATCTCGAGGGAGCTTGTGAGGAGAGGGTAGATGGCCGCCGGCGATGTCACAATTACTCGAGGAGTAGGTTACCGAGACGATGAGCTTGATGCCAACGTCACACAGCAAAATCCTGCCAGTGCCAGCGGTGTAACCGTATCGAGCGATGGAGATATCCTCACCTGGTCAGGCACCTTCACTAATCCCGCCTCGGTAGATGGAGCGATAATCTACAGAAGTGTTGCCAGCCTCTCCAGTACAACATACGGTTTCAATCTCGCGCGGGCAAAGATCACAGTCCTCACAGGCAGTTTTATCGTTACCGCGTACACCCATTTCACTGACGGTACCACTCAGGTCAATACATCCACCACCATTGGAAATGCTCCAACTACCGACTATGTAGTAGCTACCACCACTGAGGTAACTAGCAAGACTATCGACCGGCTCGGTCTAATCGTCCAATCCCAAGCTGCACAAACGGGAACCTTCAATTTCACGGTCCTGGTTGACTTTCTCTACCTCTTCAAAGAGACCCTGACTCTCCCCGCTGCTAGTCAGCCCCTCCAACTCCCGCTGCTACGACGGGTCGCAGACTTACAGATTCCTAGTAGAGAGGGAAGCGTTCTCCAGGATCTCGGAAGTCCCAGCCCCCAGATAGAGGTGGGAGGTACTCTCATCACTACAACCGCGCCCAATAACTACACTGGCGACCAATGGTGGGACGTTCTTGTCGGAACGTGGCTTGAAGCTAACTGGCAATGGTTCGCCAGCGACAGGGTCGCCTACAAGTACCAGATCACCGAACTCAGCAACACCCAGAACCCTGGGCGCGTCGGATACTACGACTTCAGGTTGCGACTCAAGAAAGTCGACATTGTCACTGCTACAGCTCAGACCTTCAACAGCAATACGGGAACAGGGGCAATTCAGTAGATGCCCCAACCCTATCTCAAACCGGTTATCGAGATCGACATTTTCCACGCTTACGGAACCGGTTTTCGAGAAGACAGCTTCCTTCAATCTGGGACTACTCATAATTGGAATGCTCCAGACGCAGGTGTGACTGCTACAACTGATGGCGACATTCTCACTCTTTCGGGAACTACTGCAACTAATGGATTCTCTCGGGGCCCGGGCATTGCTCTGGCAAGCGGTACGATAAACAAGGTCGCACTGCGAGCGAAAGCTGGAACAATCGCTGTAGGTTCCACGATTGATTTCAAAATCACCTTCACCGACACTACGATCCAGACAATTACGATCACTCTGGGTCTCAATTACGCGGTAACCACCACGAGTCTCACTGCCAGCAAAACCGTAGACAGCATCAAGTGGTTGAATCAATCAGCAGCCGGCACAGCCCTCATCGATCTTGCAATAATGACCTACAAGTCCATCGTTCTGACAAGCCAGGATGATGCCGTAGGACCCGACACGACCGCGTCGACTACAGCCGTGAACGAGGCTTCGTTTCGGCTGAAGAATGATGGAGCAAAATATACCGCTGGAAGCTTCAAGCTCGATTTCTATGATGACGTCTACATTTATGAGGGTTATCTGCAGGACGATCTCCAGACTCGAAAGCTCAACAAGGTTTTCGGAGGCTCGATCATGGAGCTCGACCTTTCCTTAGACACCGCAGGAGATCTACTGCAAGTTCAGTGCAGTGGCTGGGCCCAAGCTCTCCTCAACGCGCTGGTCGCGAAAGACTATGGCAGCGGTTCAGACAATCCAACGATCACGACCTTCCAAGCAACAATCAACGACATCGTCAACAACTTCGTCAATCCAGATGGTTACCAGCTTAGCACAACTTACATTCAGAACATCGCGGGTCCACCCGCAATAACCTACATGCTATTCAAAAATGACCAGGCATTCGACGCGATCAAACAAAGCATCGATCTTCTAACCGCGGGAGATCCTACTAACGCCACGACCTACCCGGCTGAATTTTGGGTCGACAACTCAGAGAACTGCCACCTGGCACCGCTAGGCGCTTGGGGATCAGATCCAAACCCTTCCAGTTACCCTAACACTTTGAATGTTGCCAGCGAACACATTCTGAATAATTTCCGCAAGGATATTCTTAATCTGAAAAACAAGGTCCATTTCGTCACAGCCTACATCAATCCCTCAAATCGGGATTCGTTTACAGAAGGCAATGCCAGTGCATGGAGCTTCAGCAGCAACGGCATCGGAGGTTCCAGCACGGTATCTGACGACAGTAGCGCGGGCAACTTCAAGGTGGGATCCAAGAGCATCAAAGCCAACTGGGCCACTATGAACCCTGCTCCTACTACTGTTGCACTGAACTATCCCTCTGCCGCAAATCTTGCTCTTGACATCACCAAATTGGGGGGCAAGATCACTCCCGCTAGAATCATCTTCTTCGTCAAGTGCGACCAGGCGATCTTCTATCCTCAGGTTCAGTTCGTGACCACTAGCCCGAATGCAGTCTTCACCAGTCCATCTCTCCCCGACGTCAACGGAGTGAACACGAGCGACTGGCACCGCTTCGAAGTGTTCATCGGACCCTATGGAGACAACTTTGTTTCGGGTCCAGGGGCCAGCTGGACCAATATCAACCAGATACAGTTCCTCTTCAGCTTCAACGCGCCGGGACCCGGAGGCGGCAACATCTGGGTTGACGGAGTCTACATCGAAGGACAGAATCACTTCGTAGCTACCAATTCTACCAAGCAGATCCAGTACGGTACTCGAGAGACGAGTCTTACCAGTGCCAAGCACAGGAATGCTACCACCCAACAAGCTCTCGCGAAAGCAGAGCTAATCCGCCTTGACAGTCCGATATTGAGAGGTACGGTCCAGGTTCCCGGGATACCAGATATCCTCCCAGGACAGAAAGTCACTATCAACGCGCCGAGCGCCAACCTCTCCAATGCTATACTACGGGTCCTCACAGTGAAACACCACTATGGCCAGGACAACTTCACAACGACACTTGAGCTGACGGATGATTTGGTCAACTATCAAGCCTTGAAAGTGACGAGCATGGCCGACCTGCTTCTGCAAATCCATACACCGAAGTCGAAGGCGCAACGGGAGAAGGATATTGAGATGGGAAACCCCCTAACGCTGTCAGGACAACCGGACTTCACTACGACTGCTCAGACCAAAGACTACCCTAGTTAGGTAGAATTGCACTGGCAAATTGTAAAAGGATGAGACTCTGGGCCTAATCTAGTTTCCGGGTTGAGGTCTCGCATGAGGCATTACAAGCTTGAAGCATCCGGGACAAATTACTCCCACGAACCACTTCTGTGGAAGGCGAACGTAGTTCTCGGGCTTGTCCGCTATGCTTGTAAGTTCGGCACCGCAATCCTCGTTCGGACAATACCGTTCCATGCCTACTACGAAGCTTCAAGGACTTGTTTATCCTGCACGTGCAAAAACCGAGATCGATTACTCTAGTTTCGCTCTCATCAAGAATATTAGAGAGATTCAGCTCTTTTCGACGATCTAATGTCAGTCCCCACCATCTTACCCAAGAAATACATCTACACGTGTCCGGTCTGCGGTTCTGACATTAAGGTATCTACTACCAACGGACTCGTCCCCGCGTCTCAGAAATGTTCCAAGTGCGAATTCATACTTTTCTTTCCGAACCAACCACAACCTCCACCTAACCCGATGATGGATCAGGAAGCCCAACTTACGGAATTTCTGCAGACGTGGACGAGATGGCTTACCCGAGCCTACAAGAAGTCCGGAAAGGCGGGCAAAATTTTCATCCTAGCCCTGTTCGTTGGAATGGCTTCGCCCTTCATTGTAGGAACTCTTGCAATCGCAATTGTCTGGTTGTGGGTTGTTCCCATCGCTGTTACCCTCACGGATAGGACGATTGTCTTTGGGGTGTTGTTCTCGCTCCTAACGGCCATCGCACTCAAAGTAGGAGAAACAGCGCGCCAAATCCTCTACGGTGCATACCTAACGCGCCGTATGCGGAATCCTGAAAAACTATTGCCTAGCTAATCCCGTTCTGCCTCGCGGACATGTCCGGGCAGGTCCTCTTTTCGTCGTCTCTGCTGTTTTTCCCATTCCAGCAAGATTTCGACGGGTGGGTGCTTGACCATCACCGACAGCTTATCCGGAAGCGCGTCCTTGGCCTTTTCCTTGATCTTCTTCGATACTTTCATGACTATGAGTCCCGTTCCATTCACTCGGTAAGCCCCAAGATAGAGAGAGTTCCTACCAACAAAATGACCAAAGCTAGAATTGAGATTACTCCGAAGAACGGCTGATCGATAACCCCGATGATAAAGACAACGAACGCCAACACACATACACCGATGAACTCCCCGAGCTTCTTCTCCAACTTCGTTTGCCACCCACGTTTCTTATGCAATTCCCAACCCATCCGTATCTACGATTACGATATCTCTAATTTGATAGTTTGCTCAAAGCGGGCTATCCCCGGCCATCTTCCTTGGAAGAAGCAACCAGGTTCGCGAAGCTACCGATTCAGTTTCGTTCTCGTGTCTGAGAAAAGTAGCTACGTGCCCCTCAACCATCTAGGTGTCGAGTCACAACAACTGGCGTGAACGATTAACTGTTAATCCCAGCCGTATGGAAACCGAGCTAGCCATCAAACTACAATCTTCCGGAATCCATTACCAGACTCAGGTAGAAATACCGATTACAACAGTCGACTTCTATTTTCCAACTACACCGCGACCGACGCTTGTATTTGTCGACGGACTGCCACATCTGAGAACTATTCAGATGGGAAAGGATGAGGAGCTAAGAACTCTACTGAGAAAGCGGGGATACAAAGTTATGGAACTAATTTACCGCAGCTACTCTGACAAAAAACGCGACGAACTATACCAAGAAATAGTCATACAGCTGGGAAGAGAATAGAGCAATAATATCCCTGGGATACCTGATTTCGAAAGCGGGAAACAAGAGGACGTTGAGATTAGCATCCCTGGCGCGAGCCTAGTTGAGACCGAAAACCTCACACACATGCCTGACACGCATCAATAAATGAGTCAAGGATTCCGAGGGAACAGTCCCTTCCATTTGGTGTCGCAGCGCAAAATCGATATGACATTGTCCGGTGCTCTGTAGTAGAAGATCAGGGCGAGTTGACTCTTGCCGTAGCCTTCAGGATCGGACCCAGCCTTCATGCAATAGTCTCTGAGGATGGCTTTCTCTTCGGACGTGAATTTTATGTTAGAGTCTGAAAACAATTTGCTGTCCTCATGTAGCACCGTGTTGTAGACTACACTAAGTCTTCCCCTTGTCCCCTCTTCTACATGACGAATCCCGTTGTCCGTTGCGCATAACACCATCAAATAGACCTGATTTTCTTCGTTGATCACCCCCTGAATCTTTTCCCACAGTTTTAGTGCCTGATCTCCAGTTCCAATGAAATCGTCAACAAAGACCAGCATGAGGTCTTCTCTCTCGACGTAATCCGGCAAGTCCGTTAGGTGGATGAACGATGATAGGGTTGGAATATGATTCGCTATTCTGTATGTGTGGAGGAGCGAGTCACCGCTCTTTCCGGCTTGTCCGAAAGCACAGAAGATCATTTCTCGTTGATTGTCGTTGATTTGTTCTAGGGTTTCATGCAAGACTTGGAGTTCGTGAACCACCCTTGGCTGCTTGTAGAACTCGACATGTTTCAGCAGCTTTAGTCCGACATCCAAATGATTGTCATCGAACTGGGCCAGCCAACTCCGAATGCTATACTCATCTATGTTGGTGGCGTATCCAGAGAAGTTCCTTGCGAGAGCTTCTATATCTCCCGACTTTTCTTGGAAAAAGCTTCTCTGCGTGCGTGAAGGCAACCTTACAAGCAGTCCTGCTACTCGATTGCTTGCAAGAATCTCTCTATAGCGTCCTTGAGCTCTGATAGACCCTCCACTAAGGATGATTTAGGCTCAACTTTCGAGGGCTCTAACTTGGATATTGATTTGATAAGCGACTTGCAGTTCTTGTATATTTTTTCGGCGTCGTACACTATTTTCGCGGTAGACTTGAACGAGCTTCTAATTCCTACACCAGGCTTCTCAACTATGTCTCTCACTACCTTAACGACTTCCTTTCGCGAACTCCCCTTCTCTATCGAACGGATGAGTTTGGTGAGGTCTCGAAATTCCAGAACGCCTTTGATATCCTTGTTCCTGTACTTCTCAATCATTCGGTCGATTATGTCTTCCCTGGAATATTTCTTTCCGATCTCGGGTATTTTCAGCATTAGTTCCAATGCTGGGTAAAGTTCTGCGAAGAAGTGTCCAGATATTCTCTCATTCTTCTCGGCAGTCAACGACATGTCAACATATTTTTTCGGGAATGTCAGAAGTGCCTTGCATCGCCTAACTTCAACCTCAGAGAGGCTGGTTGCCTGAGAGAGTTCCTTCTCCGACTCCGTGCCGAGACGACGCATGACTACTTTTAGTTCAAGGGCAGTGGGGGTAAGCTCCCATGATACGCGGACGTTATGTATGTTGAACATCCGCAGGATGCCCTCCAACGGATTTGGTTCAGGAATTACGTTTACTGGGACCTCCTTCTTTCCAAGGCGACTTGCGCACATCCATCTCCTCTCCCCATCTAGAATGACAAATTTCTCATCCTTTCCTCGTCTGTAGACCAGCAGAGATACGAGAATGCCATTCTTCTGAATTGATTCTTGAAGTATCTTCAATGAGTCCTCATCAAAGAGTAGTCGTGGATTGTGAGGATTCTTCAGAATGTCTTGGGGTGATACTAGTAAGACTTCACTTCGAGTATTTGACAAAGCAGAGTCTGGATCGGAAAAAGTGTTAGTAATACTTACTGTTTGGGCATAACACTAAGGGCAACAATCGTTATGTTACTGGACTAGGCCACAAAGAGCAAGACTAAATGCAGAAAGTAGTTAGCAAAACCCTCAACAATCAAACGGAGCCTGGAGACCGGCCTTTTCACTCTTGGTACCAATTTGTACTGGGCTATCCACCCCATTTCGTCCGGTACTGCCTCACGAAGTTTGACATAAGAAGGGGACAATTTGTGCTGGACCCATTTTGCGGAACAGGCACAACCAACGTCGAGTGCAAGAGACTCGGAATCAATAGCCTTGGACTCGAAGCTAACCCGATGACAGAGTTTGCAGCTCAAGTCAAGACAAACTGGGAGGTCTCGCCCGGAGATCTCGAATCGAGTGCTCAAAGGATCGCAAAGGGGGCCGCTCGAACCTTCAGAAGATTTGGTATAGCTGAGGAGGTTCAGTTGTTCTATGATACCGGACACTGGAACGAAAATTCAATCCCAGTCTTAGAAAGAGAACCACGGCTCTCTGAAGAACAAGAGAAGATTCTTCCCAAGGATTTCATAAGCGAAAAACCGCTGCGCAAAGTTCTGATTCTAAGAGACCTCATCGAGCAAGACACTCCAAATCTCGACCTCCGGAACGCGCTTCTACTTGCCCTTGCGAACGTTACAGTGAATCAAGCAAGCAATCTGGCCTTCGGTCCCGAAATCTACGCCACTGGACGAAAGAAAGACGCTTCGTTGGTCAGCAGTTTCAGAGCCCGGACCCGCGCCATGGCGTCGGACCTAAGGACGAAACCGAAGCAATACGCAAGTGCGAGGATCAAACTGGGCGACGCAAGACGGGTGTCAGACTACTTTGGAGGCGACGCACCTGTTCATGGGGTAATTACATCCCCGCCCTATCCGAACGAGAAGGACTACACACGCATGACTCGACTTGAAAGCGTTGTATTCGGTTTCATGAGGGACCGTCAGTCGTTAAGGGAAGTCAAGGCCAATCTATTGAGGAGCAATTCGCGAAACATCTTCGTAAATGACACCGATGACCAGTACATCAGGACATTCAGGCCTGTAACAAAACTTGCTGCCCAAATAGAAGAAAGACGAATCGAGCTCGGAAAGACCTCTGGATTCGAAAGGCTGTACCACAAGATTGTGACCCACTATTTCGGGGGGATGTATCGGCACCTCGAGAGTCTCAAAAAACTACTGGCCCCCGGAGTGAAACTAGCGTACGTCGTAGGAGACCAAATGTCCTTCTTCAGAATCAACATACCCACAGCCGACTTGCTAGGGAAGATGGCTGAGGACGTAGGGTATCGAGTGGAAGGGATTGAACTCTGGCGAACTAGGCTCTCTACGGCCACCAAGCTGGACTTGAACGAGAATATCTTAGTACTCAGCTACCAGGATTAGAGGGACACCTCACATGCCTTCAAGTGCTGAAACAGACTATGACAAGATAATCGTCCGGCTATTTCTCAACAAGTACAAGGAGACAGCTAGAGAGATCGACTTTACAAAGGACGAGTTAGTGACCGTTGCAAATGAACAACACATTCCCTTGCGAAACCCGCCCGACGTAGTATACACCTATCGTTCCAGGGCAAATCTACCCTCTCAGATTCTTGAAAAAGGCAACTGGGTCATAGTGCCCAAGGGAAAGGGGAAATTCTCCTTCTACAAGTCGTCAAGGAAACCGTTTGTCGAGATTCAGGAAGGGTTGAGCCCGGTCGAAGTCCTAACAGCAGTCCCAGAAATAGTAGAGAAGTACGCTCAGAGCGACGAACAAGCTGTTCTTACAGCAATCAGATACAACCGTTTAGTCGACATCCTCACGAAGGTTACGTGTTTCCACCTCCAATCTCACGCGAGAACTACAATTGAAGACGAAGGCCAAATCGAGATAGACGACATCTATGTCGGCGTGGACCGCGAAGGGACCCATTTCATCCTACCACTCGAGGCAAAGAGTGGAGAGGAACGAGACAAACTCGGATGGATTCAGGTTGCAAACATGGTGAAATTCGCGAAACAGAACTATCCAGGATTGAAATGCAAAGCCATAGCTGCGAAGCCACTGGACCGCGATCAAATCTACATGATTGAGTTCAGCGATAATCCTAATCCGGAACAGATTTCAATAGCTCAAATCAAGCTCTACAAACTAAAGCGGGAAAGGAAGCAGACTCAAACCAGTTGGAAATAATGACTTCTTAGCAACCAAACATAAGACAAATCATGGAGCTGTTCGACCCCTATGTGTACGATGGCGTCCATGTCAACCTCTTCTCCTTCGTTACCAGTGAGTTCTTGCACTCTCTATCTAGATTCGACCGGTGATCCCAGTTGGCCTTCCCCATTTGGGAAGAGTAAGACCGAATGGTACGTGGTCGGGGGGCCAGCCCTGCAAACAGACGCCGATTACAAAGCTCGACTGGAGGTAGACATGATTCTTGCGAAGTATGTACCTGATTCCGAGCGTAGAAAATGGCCGCCTCAGCTATACGAGCTACACTATACTGACATTATTGGAGGACACAAGCTCTTTTCGCACTTACAACCGCTTCAACGAAAAGCTCTCTCGGACGAGATCTTCGACCTAATCATAGCGCTCAAACCTAGACTGTTTTCGACCGCTGTGAACAAGATTCAACTGAAGTATCGTTACGGCATTGGAGCATATCCTCCCAAGAGTCTTGCCCTGAGAGCGACTATTCACAGATACTCAATGTATCTAAACAAAAACGGAATGATTGGATCGGTAGTATTGGACGAGGAGGAGTATCGCAAAGACCGGGAGTTGCAAACAATGACCCACGAATTCCGAAATCACGGGGTCATACTAAGAGGACAGAACTATCAACCCAGGTATGAAGATAAGCTCGAACGAGTCCTTAACACTATTACTTTCGCTCCTTCTCACATGAGTCCTGGAATCCAACTTGCAGACAGCATCAGCAAATCAGTTTTCTCTCACTTCGAGAGGGGAAAGAGCAATAGATTCAATCAACTCGCCGCATTATGGAATCGCGATTCGACAAGAGTCTATGAACCCTCGGTCGTCCCAAAATACTGAGGGGAAAGGCAGGCCGACCCTTTCGGGTCAACCTGACGAGTTATCACAACTCTCCTTTGCCCGAGTGAAAGATTCCGCGTTGTGGGTATAAGCCTTAGGTGGGTGAATATGTACCCCTGGCCGTGGAGACACGGCGAACTACTCACTCAACCACCTGTCAGGTTTTCCAAGGCACTTGTCGATTTACTTGATGGAGGCTGAGTTCCAAAAGAAAAATTGTCCGCAGTCAACGTGAAAGCGGGTTTGCTGAAAGTAGCTGGCAACTTCACTATCTTAAGATAAGATCAACCCTGAGTTTCTCGATTCTCTGGGTGGAATGGCCTATTTCGCCGAGAATCTCTTTGGTGTGTTGTCCTAGTCGTGGGACGGGTGCTGTTTTCTTCGGTTTGGTCCTGTAGAATCTCATTGGTGAGCCTAGTCCCGGAACATCGCCGCTGGACCTGATGATCATTCTTCTATTGCGGACCTGGGGATCTCGCGCGACGTCTCGAATGTTGAAGACTGGTGAGGCCGGAACGTTAGCCTGATCTAGAATCCTTTGCCACTCCTGGGCTTTTCTCCGGCGAAACATTCGCGAGAGAACTGGAATTAGGACGTGTCTGTTCTTGACCCTTGACGGATTCGTCGAGAATCTTCTATCAGCAAGCAATCTCTTCAGACCTGTGGCATGGCAAAAGTTCGCCCATTGGCTGTCGTTTCCAACCGCGAGAACGAGATCCCTATCCTTGCATCTGAACGCCTGGTAT
>Ga0099791_10000411_pt1 | contig 15959 bp, 18 predicted proteins | sample Rivendell_Oct201_7_FD_77318 | JGI IMG/M metagenome (GOLD analysis project Ga0099791, IMG submission 77318) | Vadose zone soil and rhizosphere microbial communities from the Eel River Critical Zone Observatory, Northern California to study diel... | ecosystem: Environmental > Terrestrial > Soil... | reverse complement strand
GCCCCGTGGTGCGCCTCGGCCGCGGCGTTACTCTGCGCTTGCTGCACCGCTGCGCAGCTCGTCTGGATGGGCGCGGCCGGAACGGTCAATTTCGTCCTGCTGGCGCCTCCGGTGATCGGGATTGCGCCCTGGGCCGCCGGCGAGCTCTGTTCCGGCCCTTCGCCGCGCCAGGACCTGTCGTTCGCCGCCGCGCTGGTCGCGGCCTACGCCGCGGCGATCCTCGCCTTCTTCATCACGGCGCGCTACCGCGTGCCGCTCGTTCCGTATCTGGCGATCTTCGGCGCGGCGGGCGTCCGGTGGTGGTTCGAGGACGCGAAGGGGACCGCCCGTCTGGCGTCTCTGGCCGGAGGGATCGCGCTCTTTCTCTTTGGGAATCTGGGCCAGGGACCGATGCCCCGGGAGATGAACGCCGATGCCGAGTACAGCCTGGGGGCGCGGCTCCAGAGAGAGGGCCGCGAGGAGGAAGCCATCGATCGATTCCGCTCGGCGCTCCGGAAGAATCCGCGCTACACGGAGGCCTGGGTGAATCTCGGGGTGATCGAGGCGACACACGGGCGGATGAGCGAAGCGGAGCGTTCCTTCCAGACCGCCCTGGAGGCCGACCCCGAGAACACGCTCGCCCTGACCAATCTCGCCGTGGTCCATGAGAAGGCGGGGGACCAGGCCGGGGCGCTCTCCCTCTACCAGCGCGCGCTCGCGATCGATCCCACGGACGAAGTGTCGCGCCGGAAAGTCGCGGAGCTACAAGCTCCGGAGCCGTCCCGAAGCAAACCCTAGGATTCCGGTCAGCGCCGCGAGAAGCCCGATCCATCCGAAGAGGACCGGCGCGCTCAGGCGATCCAGGCAGAGCCCCGCCAGCCCCGAGGACACCGCCGTGGTTCCCAGCACCACCACGTTCACCAGGGCGAACACTCTCCCCTGCATCCTCGGCGTGACCATCTGCTGCACGAGCGTCGTGCGCGGAATGGTGATCGTGGGGATGAACAGGGCGTGGAGAAACGAGAAGCCCACCAAGAAGGGGAGGGTCCGGCACCAGAGCAGGGGAATGTACGTCAGGCCGTCGGCCGTGATTCCGATCAGGAGCAGCCGGCCGTATCCGATCCGCGCGCCGAGGCGGCCGATGGTCAGGCTTCCCAGGATCATCGCCACGCCGTAGGTCGCCTCGACCAGCGCGTACGCCGACGCGTCCGCGTGCAAGGTGTCCCGCACCATGACCGCCGTTCCCAGGATCGCGGGCCCCATGATGAACAGATTGTCGAGGGCGGTGAGCGCGAGGAGGAGCATCAGGGAGCGGTCCGAGGCGATCGCCTCGAGCCCGGTCCGGAAATCCTGGGCCAGGCCGATCGCCTCGCGGCCCGCCCGGTGTCCCGCGCCCGCTCCGCGGAGCAGGAGCAGCGCGGCCAGCGAGGCGAGGAAGAAGAGGACGCCGGCCGGAAACGCGGAGCCCACCCCGAAACGCTTGATCAGATATCCCGCCACCATCGGCCCCGCGAAGAAGGCGCCCTGCTGCGAGAGCTGCACCAGGGAGTTCGCCTTGTTCAATCCTTCCTTCGAGACCAGCTCGGGGAGCAGGGCGTCGCGCGCGGGATAGAAGAGGACCGACGCCGTGGCGACTCCGAACGCGATCGCGGTGAGGAGCGGCGCGCTCAGGGAGTGCTCGAGGTAGAGGAACGCACAGAGGCCGAGCAGGGCGGCTCGCGCGGCGTCCGCGCCCACCATCACCAGGCGCCGGTTCCAGCGGTCCACGAGGAGCCCCGCGGCCACGCCGAAGACCAGCGAGGGAAGGTAGGAGATCGTGGCCGCCAGCCCCGTCGCGGCCTTGGATCCCGTGAGGTCGAGGATCAGCCAGATGAACGCCAGCTGGAAGATCGAATCGCCGAACTGGGAGAAGAACTGCGCGGTCCACAGAAACGCGAGAGGGCCGGCGCTCCGTGCGCTCGGCCCCCTCGGTTGAGACGGGACGGATGTCAGCGGGCTAGACCTGCTGCGCGGCTGCTTTGGGCTGGAACTCGGGAGCGTTGTGCTCGAAGTCCCACAGGAACGGCGGCTCGAGCCCCAGCTGGCGGAGGAAGGCGTAGAGCTGACCCCGATGATGGAGATGCTCGTCGTAGATGATCTGGACGCACACGGCACCGGGGAAGCTCTCCCCCCAGGGCGTCTTCACCAGCCCCGCCAGCTTCTCGTCGCCGAGGGAGCGGATCGAAGCGTCAGTCGCCTTCCAGGAATCCTGGGCGAAGCGCAAGAGCTCCGCGTGGGAGCGGATGCCCTGGCCGGCGCTCTTGTCTTCCTCGTCCGACCACTTGATCTCACCCCGGGCCGTTCCGTCCGCGACCGAGCGCATCGCGTTGTACATGTGAACGATCAGCTCCTTGGGCGTGCGCATGTCCTTGCAGGGCCGGGTGTCGATCTTGTCCGTCGGGATCTCCTCGATCGCGCGCAGGGTGATCCCGTTCACCGTACGAAAGTGTTCCCAGAGCTTGCCCAGCTGAGCTTTGTTCATGAATCCTCCTCGAGTCGGTTCCGGGCCGGCGCGAAATCGCGCGGCCGGGGACGCAAAGGCACCTCCGGCGTTCGCCGAAGGTGCCTCGCGTTGTCCGAAAACGGAGCGTCTAGTTGGTGGCGACGTCCTTCGACGTGATATCCAGCGTGATCATGAAGCCGTTCGTTCCCTTGAACTCGTAGGGCTTGTCGCCGAGACGATAGGCTTCGACGGTATTCGGCATGAGCACGAAGCCGTCGTTCCGCGGTGCGCCGAAGTACTTGAGGTTCTTGATGACGACGGGACCGGACGCGTTCTTGTTCACGGAATTCTTGAGGACCACCTCGGCGCCCTTGCCGCCGTCGAGCATGGCGTGCGCCTCGTCGCTTCCCATCTTGTGCTCCCAGGAAATCGGAGCGTCCGCGCCCGTCTTGAAGTCCGCCCATTTCACCGGGTACACCTTACCCAGGATCATGCCGATGCCTTCACGCTGCGCCGGCGTTACCGAGGGATCGAAGGTGAGCACCGCCCAGTCCGCCGTGCCGTCGCCGAAGTCCGAGCCCAGGTCGCCCGCGACCCAGAACTTCGCGCCCGCGAGGCTCACGCCGTTGAAGGTGCCCTTGTTCACGCGGTAGGCATTGTTGAACTTGCAGTAGGCTTCGGCGTGTCCCTCATGACCCTCCATGCCCGCCATCGAGTGCGAGGCGGGTGAGGTGCTGAAGTAGCACTGGCAGAACATCGGGCAGCTGCAGGCCTCGATGATCGTGGCATTCATGGCCCAGGGCTTCTGGGCGGACTTCTGATCCGCTGCCATCAAGGCGCCCGCGAGGGTGAAGCAGGAGAGGACGAGAACGAGCAGAATGAGGCGTACCTTCATGTTCGTTTACCCCTTTCGTTGCGTGAGGACGTGAGCCGATGAGCTTCCGCTTCGACATCGGTGCGTGACGCTTTCCCGTGCCTTCCGAGCGGGAAAACGCCGCAGCGCGGACGTAGAGGCTACACCGGGCCCGCACCAATGCCAGAAGAATTTTCAACGTTCGGAACTCTTTGCCAAACCACGTTCTATTCCGATCTAGGCCAGGCCCGTGAGAAGGTCGACCCCCTTGGCGAAGATCATGGGCTCGGGGAGCAGGCTCACGACCACGCTGCCATCCGAGGGGAGGTCGTAGAAGTGTCCCGGGTGGACGAGCACGTTGTGCCTCCGCAGTGCCTCCGTCGCGACGTCCCCCGCGGCCGGAGGTGCTTCGAGCACCGCGCTCCATCCTCCCTCGCCTTTCTGCACGCGCCATCCGTCCTCCCGATTCCCCAGCGCGTGAAGCCGGGACAGGTTCGTCTCGAGCCGCCCGCGCACCGCGGCGTGGAAACGGCTTCGCGCCTGTAAGAGCGTGGGAATGGCGAGCTGGACCGGCGTGGAGACCGAGAGAAAGAGATCCGCGATCCATTCCAGGCCCAGGAGCGCTGCTTCCTTGTCCTTCTCCGGGCCGGAGACCGCGATCCAGGCCGCCTTCATCTGCGGCATCCCGCAGAGCTTCGAGAGGCCGCTCAGCACGAAGGTGAGCGCCCGCCGCTCGCCGAAGAGGCTGGGGAGGAGCGCCGTGGACGGGGGCCAGGGAAAGTCCCCGAAGACCTCGTCGGAGATGATCGCGATCCCGCGCTCGGCGCAGAGCGACACCACCGCGGCGGTCTCCTCGGCGGAAAGACAGGAGCCCGTCGGGTTGTTGGGCTGGACCAGCACCACCGCCCGGGTGCGCTCCGAGAGGGCGCCCTCCAGGGAATCCAGGTCGAGCCGCCAGCGATGGTCGTACGCCAGGCGATAGTGCTCCACGCGCACCCCTTCGAGGGCCGCGAGCGGCTCGAAGAGGGGATAGCTGGGACGCGGGACCAGAACTTCGCCCTCAGGCTCGCACAGGAGGCGGAAGAGATGGGCGTAGGCTTCGCTCGTGGATGCGACCAGCACCAAGTCATCCGGTTGGGGGACCACGGCGCGGCGCTCCTCGTAGTAACGAGCGACCGCCTCGCGCGCCGCGGGCAACCCTTTCGGGCTGGGCTCGTAGACCGAGCCTCGAGGATCCGCCAGCGCCTGCAACTCCGCCGGTCCCGCTCCCCCGAGCCCCGCCTTCGTGGGGTTCGTCTCCGTGAGATCCAGGATCGTCTCGCCGGATCGGCGCTTTTCTTCGAGGAGCGCCGTGATCTCGTTGGGCGTGAGATCCGTGGGCAGTCGCCGGTGGGTCATGAGACAGGGCGAGCCGGCTCTACAGCGTTCCTCAGCGTTCCTCGCGAACGCGCTCGGTCGTCGCGATCTTCCAGAAGAGATTCAGGGCCGAGATCACGATCGCGCAGAGGAGCGCCGGCCAGAAGCCGTTGACGCTCACCCCGGGCACCAGCGCCGCGACCAGGAGGATCACGATCGCGTTCACGACGAAAGAGAAGAGCCCGAACGTGAGGATGATCAGGGGGAAGGTCAGGATCTTGAGGACGAGCCCGACCGTGGCATTCACGAGGCCCAGGACCAGGGAAGCGATGATCGCGGCGGGCCAGCCCTCGACGAAGAAGCCGGGCAGGACGTGGGAGAGAAGGAGAAAGACGAACGCGTTGAGCAGGAGGTGAAGGATCGCCAGGAGCATCGGGGTCCCTTCGCTGGGATGGCGGACGGACGGCGTCTCGACGGGGGCATGCTAGCACGCGCAATTGTCCTTGTCAGGGAAACCCCTACGGCGTTACCCTGCCTATTGAGCCTTGAATCCAAGGCTTGGCGCGTTCGCCCGCGCCTCGTTCCACCGCAGTCGCTGCTGCCTATTCCGGACCGAACGCAGGGGTTATTTCCTGTGGGAAGCTACAGGAGTGACCCATGGAATTGGATTTTTGGTACCGCTGCGTGAAGTGCGGCTACATGTACACCCCACAGCAATTCCAGGCTCTCGTTCAGCTACGGGCGGCACAGACCGGGGAAAAGGAAGCGGACTTGCTGGCGTCGCCGGAGCGCGTGCCCTGCCGCAATCGGGGCTGTGTCGGGCATCTCATGCGCACCGACTCCGAGTACAAGGAGGCGCGCAAGTGAGTCACGACTCGTCGTCGGAAGGGACGGGACGGGAAGCGATGTCGATGTCCGCTTCCACCCATTCCCCGGGCGCGCCCGGATCGGAGCAGTCCTCGAAGTAGCCGCAAGCAGAGCAGCGGACCTTGCAGCCGCGCTCCAGCATTTCCCGTCCACAATTCGCGCATAACATCGACGTTTCACCCCCCATCCTCGTCCCTTTGCCCTTGTTGCCGCGATCCTTCGACGCATATACTCCACGGCTTGGATTTTTCCAGGGAATTCCATGGATGAGGCTTCGAATCTTCGGCATCGACTGGAATTCGTGAAAGAAAGGATCGGCCGCGCCTGCGCCCGATCGGGGCGCGCGCCGCAGTCGATCCGGCTCCTGCCGGTGACGAAGGGGTTTCCGGCCGGGACCATCCGGGACGCGATGGCGCTGGGGCTGGGAGAATTCGGTGAGAACCGGATTCAAGAGGCGGAAGGGAAGATCGCGTCCATCTCTCCGCGCCCGCGCTGGCATCTGGTGGGTCATCTCCAGCGAAACAAGGCGAAGCGCGCGGCACAGCTCTTCGACGTGATCCATTCGATCGATTCCCTGCCGCTCGCCGAGGAAGTCTCGCGCAGAGCCCAGGAGAAGGGATCGAGGATCGCGTGCCTCGTCGAGGTGAACACCTCCGGGGACGCGAGCAAGTTCGGCGTGCCGCCGGAAGGCGCACGGGCTCTCTTGCAGAAGGCCGCCAGGCTGGAAGGGATCGACCTTCGCGGCCTCATGACGATCGGTCCCCTTCACGGGGGAGGGGCGGGAGCGCGAAGAGCGTTCCAGGACCTTGCATCGATCCGCGCGGAAGCCGTGCGCGCGGGGCTCCTTCCCGAGGACGCCGATCTCTCGATGGGGATGTCGGAGGATTTCGAGATCGCCATCGAGGAAGGGTCCACGATCGTCCGTCTTGGAACGGCGCTCTTTGGTGCACGGTGAGACTCAAGCTCCGCGTGACGCCGAAGAGCCGCGCGGACGAGATCGTGGGCATGCGCGAAGACGGAGCGCTCCACGTTCGCGTTTCCGCGGCTCCGGAGAGCGGTAAGGCGAACCGCGCTGTTCTCCGGCTCCTGCGTGAGAAGCTCGGGCTTCCCGGAGGCACGGTCCGGCTCAAGGCCGGAGCGTCCTCTCGCGACAAGTGGGTGGAGCTGGACGGGATCGACGCCGCGGAATTGACGCGGCGACTGGAAGCGGATCGGACATGAGCGTGGTGATGACTCAGGCCCAGGGCCAACTCAAGGCGATCGAAGAAGCGCGCGAGGTGCTCCTGCCCCGCCTGGGGATGAAGCCCGAGGTGGGGATCATCCTGGGCACGGGGCTGGGGCAGTTCGCGGCCGCGATGAAGAGCGCCGTATCGATTCCCTACGGCGAGATTCCGAATTTCCCCGCCGCCTCGGCGGACCCGCAGGGGAGCCTTGTAGCTGGATCGCTCTCGGGTCAGCCGGCCGCCGTCATGAACGGGCGCGTTCACTTCTACGAGAGCCACTCCATGCGGGACGTGGCCTTCCCGGTCCGCCTTCTGCGGGCGCTCGGAGTGCGCACCCTGATCCTCACGAGCGCGGCCGGAGGCATGAACCCGCTCTACCACGCGGGGGATCTGGTGCTGATCGTGGATCATCTCAATCTCATGGGAGAGAACCCGCTCGTGGGCCCGAACGAGGATTCGCTGGGCCCGCGCTTTCCGGACATGTCGGAGCCCTATTCCCGGGAGTTGTTGGCACTCGCGCGAGAGACCGCGCGGGAGGAGAAAATTCCGCTTCGCGAAGGCGTCTTCGCGGGCGTGGCCGGTCCCAATCTCGAGACGCGGGCCGAGTACCGATTCCTGAGATGGGCCGGGGCCGACCTCGTCGGGATGTCCGTGGTCCCGGAGACGATCGTCGCGGTGCACGGCGGCATGCGCGTGCTCGCGCTCTCGGTGGTCACGGACCTCTGCCTGCCCGATGCGCTCGAGCCCATCGACGTTCCCCGGGTTCTCGCGACCGCGGCGGAGGCGGAGCCCCTGCTGACGCGCCTCGTCACGCGGATCCTCAAGCGGCTGTGAGCTCGAAGACCGACATGTTCCTCCCCGTCTCGACGCGCCTCGACCTGCCCCAGACGGAAGAGCGGATTCTCCAGTTCTGGCGCGAGGTGAAGGCCTTCGAGGAGGGGCTGAAGCGCCGCGAGGGATCGCCCCTCTTCGTCTTCTACGAGGGCCCGCCGACCGCGAACGGACTTCCCGGCGTCCACCACGTGCTCTCGCGGTCATTAAAAGATATTGTCTGCCGGTACAAGTCGATGTGCGGCTTCTACGTTCCGCGCAAGGGGGGCTGGGACACGCACGGGCTTCCGGTCGAGATCGCGGTGGAGCGCGAGCTGGGAATCAGCGGCAAGGATCAGATCGAGACGTTCGGGATCGCCGAGTTCAACCGCCGCTGCCGCGAGAGCGTGCTGCGCTACGAGTCGGATTGGCGACGCCTCACGGAGCGGATCGGATACTGGCTGGACATGGACCACGCGTATTACACGTTCGACAACAGCTACATCGAGACCGTGTGGTGGCTCCTGCGCCAGTACTGGGACCAGGGGCTTCTCTATCAGGGGCACAAGATCGTGCCCTACTGCCCCCGGTGCGGCACCCCGCTCAGCAGCCACGAGGTGAGCCAGGGCTACGAGGAGGTGACCGAGCCCTCGGTGACGGTGAAATTCGCCCTCGTGGACGAGCCGGGCGCCTTCGTCCTCGCATGGACCACGACGCCCTGGACCCTTCCCGGCAACGTCGCCCTCGCGGTGGGACCGGACATCACCTACGTGCGCGTGCGCCAGAACCGCGGCGGGACCGAGGAGCGCTACTACCTCGCGAAGGACCGGCTCGCTCAGCTCGAGGGGGAGTACGAGATCGAGAAGGAATTCAAGGGGCGCGAGCTGGTGGGGCGCCGCTACCGACCCCTCTTCGACTTCGTGGATCTGGAGAAGCTCACGGGCAAGAAGGCCTACTACGTCTGCGAAGCGGACTTCGTCACGACGGAGGACGGGACCGGCGTCGTGCACACCGCGGTGATGTACGGCGAGGACGACTACCAGCTGGGGCTGAAGCTCGACCTGCCCCAGATGCACACCGTGGATCCACAGGGACGCTTCACCGCGGAGGTGAAACCCTGGGCCGGACGGGGCGTGAAGGAGGTCGAGAAGGACATCACCGCCTGGCTGAAGGAGCACGGGCTCCTCTACCGCGTGGAGATGACCACGCACAGCTACCCCCACTGCTGGCGGTGCGACTCGCCGCTCCTCTACTACGCCTGGAAGACCTGGTACATCGCGACGACGCGTTACCGGGACCGCATGCTCGAGGCGAACCGCGAGGTGCAGTGGCATCCCAGGGAGATTGGGGCGCACCGCTTCGAGAACTGGCTCGAGAACAACGTGGACTGGGCGCTCTCGCGGAACCGCTACTGGGGAACGCCGCTTCCGATCTGGCGCTGCGAGGGCTGCGGGGATGACCGCTGCGTTGGAAGCATCGAGGAGCTGAAGCAGGGGCAGGGCGTCCCCGAGGCGCTCGATCTCCATCGTCCGTACGTCGACCAGGTCACGTTCCGGTGCGCCAAGTGCGGCGGCACCGCGCGGCGCATGCCCGAGGTGATCGACGTCTGGTTCGACTCGGGATCGATGCCGTTCGCGCAATGGCACTACCCCTTCGAGAACGCCGAGAAACTGGCGTCCTTCTATCCCGCCGACTACATCTCGGAAGGGATGGATCAGACGCGCGGGTGGTTCTACACGCTGATGTCGATCGGGGTCTTCGCGAAAGGGAAGGCCCCCTACAAGCACGTGCTCGTGAACGAGCTCATCCTGGACCGGGAAGGAAAGAAGATGAGCAAGTCGCGGAGCAACGTGGTGGATCCGAACGCGATCCTGAATCAGCGCGGAGCGGACGCGCTGCGCTTCTACCTCATCTCCACCAGCCCGCCCTGGACCGCGACGCGCTTCGACCCGGAAGGTGTGACCGAGGTCGCGAAGAAGCTCCTGGGAACCTTGAAGAACACGGCCCAGTTCTTCGCCCTGTACGCGAACATCGACGGCTACGACCCGGCGCAGAAAGAGCCCTCCAGGCCGTCTCTGCTCGATCGCTGGGCGCTCTCCCGGCTCAACAGCCTGGTCGGGACCTGCCGGGAGGCACTGGAGGCCTACGACCTGACCCGCGGGGCCCGGGCCATCCAGGATTTCGTCCTGGAGGACCTCTCCAACTGGTACGTCCGGCGATCGAGAAGAAGATTTTGGAAATCCGGGGACCCTGCCGATAAAAGGGCGGCGTACGATACACTGCTCGGCTGCCTCGAAACCGTGGCCCGGCTCCTCGCGCCGTACACGCCCTTCGTTTCCGAGGAGCTTCACCAGAGCCTGGTGCGCCCGGCCCGGCCGGAGGCGCCCAAGAGCGTGCACTGGTGCGACTACCCGGTGGCGGATCGGGCCGCCGTGGACGAGGGCCTGGAACAGGCTATGCAAGCGGCGCTCAGGATCGTGAACCTGGGACGGGCCGCACGGAACTCGTCCTCGCTTCGCGTCCGCCAGCCTCTCCGCAGGCTCGCGGTGGCGGGTCTGGGGGACCGCGAGCGGCAGCGGATCGGGGAAGTTCTGGACCTGATCAAGGACGAGCTGAACGTGCGGGAGATCGTGTTCCCGGCGGATCGCGGCGAGCTGCTCCAAGTGGCTGTGAAGCCGAACTTTCCGGTGCTCGGGAAGAAGGCCGGAGCCGCCATGAAGGAACTGGCGTCTAAGGTCCAGTCCGCTCCTACGGCAGAGCTTCGGGCGGCGATCGCGCGTGGAGGCTGGGAGGTCGACGCGGGCGGCCAGCGATTCACCCTGACCGCGGAAGACGTAACGATCCAGGAGACGTCCAAGGCACCCTGGATCGCGCAGACGGACGCCGCGATGACGGTCGCGGTGGACACGACCCTCGACGACGAGCTTCGGGCGGAGGGCCTGGTTCGCGAGTTCGCGCACCGGATCCAGACGCTTCGGAAGAGCCAGGAGTTCGAGGTGACCGACCGGATCCGACTCTTCTGGGAGCTGAGTCCAGGGCTGGCGAGCGCCTGCGCCCGCCACGAGCGGTTCATTCGGGAAGAGGTGCTGGCAGAGGAGGTCGTGCCCCGGGTTCCGGGAAACGCCCCTTCAGAGGAATGGACGTTCGATGGCGAGCGGGCCCGTGTCGGGATCGAGCGGGTACACAAAGGAGGGTGAGCGTTTGCTTACCAAGAAGGATCTCAAACATTTCGAAGACCGGCTCATCGAAGAGCGCAAGAAGCTCCTGAGCCAGATCGGCTATCTGGAGAAGGCGATGGGTCAGACGCAGCGCGACTCTTCGGGCGATCTTTCCGCCTACTCCTTCCACATGGCGGACATGGGCACCGACGCAATGGAGCGCGAGAAGGCGTTTCTCTTCGCCTCGGCCGAGGGAAGGCAGCTCATCAGCGTGGATGAGGCGCTTCGCCGCCTCTACCGCAACGAGTACGGCACGTGCGAGTCGTGCGGCAAGGAGATCGGCAAGCTGCGCCTCGACGCTGTGCCCCAGGCCAACCTCTGCGTGGATTGCCAGGAGAAGCAGGAGCGGGCGTCGAACAGCGCGCGCGGATGACTTCCCGGCTCGGGACGTTCCTCACGTGCGCGGGCCTGGTGCTCGCGCTCGACCAGGTGACCAAGGCGATCATCTCGGCGCGCCTTCTGCCGGGGGATCCGGTCCCGGTGATCGGGCAATTCCTGCGTCTGACGCTCGTGCACAACACCGGAGCGGCCTTCGGGCTCTTTCCCGGAAGCCGCCTGCCGTTCATCCTGATCTCGGCGCTGGCGATCGTGGTCGTGCTCTACCTCTTCGCGCGCGACGCGTATCGCAGCTTCCTGAATCGCGTGCTCCTGGGATGTATCCTGGGCGGCGCGCTCGGCAATCTGATCGACCGCATTCGTTGGGGAAGGGTCGTCGATTTCATCGACGTGGGGTTCGGCACCGTCCGGTGGCCGGTGTTCAACGTCGCGGACTCAGCCGTCACCTTGGGGGTGATCCTGCTTGCCTGGAATCTCGCCCGATCCGGGCGCACCGACTCCAATCTCGAAACTCCACCCCGTTCCGACTTCGCGCGCGGGTGAGCGGCTGGACCGCTTCCTGACGGAGGTGGAGCACTCGCTGTCGCGGTCGGCCATCCAGCAGCTCATCGACGCGGGCTGCGTGCTGGTGAACGGCGCGCCGGCGCGGGCCAGCCGCCGCGTCAAGGTCGGGGATCGGATCGAGGTCACGCGCCCCCGGCGCATCCCCACCCGGCTTCTCCCCGAAGACATCCCGCTCGACGTCGTGTACGAGGACCCGTCGCTCGCCGTGATCTTCAAGCCCGCGGGCATGGTGGTCCATCCCGCCGCCGGGCACCGCACGGGAACGCTGGTCCATGCGCTTCTTCACCGCTACGGAGCGCTCCCCTCGAGCGCCGGCACGGAGCGCGCGGGCATCGTGCACCGCATCGACAAGGGAACGTCGGGGCTCCTCCTGGTCGCACGGACGGAAACGGCGCACCGCGAGCTGGCGCGTCAGCTGGAGGCGCGCGAGGTGAGCCGCACCTACCGCGCGCTCGTCTGGGGCCGCATGCCGCGCGCCGAAGGCCGCATCGAAGCGGCGCTCGCCCGAAGCTCCCGCGACCGGAAGAAGTTCGCGGTGGTCACGCGCGGGGGACGCTTCGCCGCGACCCGGTACCGCGTGGAGCGCGTCTATCCCTACCTCTCCGAGCTCACCTTGAATCTGGAGACGGGACGCACCCACCAGATCCGCGTGCACCTGGCGCATCTGGGACATCCCGTGTTCGGAGACGCGGAGTACGGCGGGCGGAGAGGTCCCTTGCTCCGTCTTCCTCCGGGCCGGCGCTCCCAGGCGGCGCTCCTTCTCTCCGAGATCGATCATCAGGCCCTCCACGCCGAGCGTCTGGCGTTCCGCCATCCGGAAACCGGCGAGCCGATGGAGCTCAGCCGGGGGGTTCCGCCCGACTTCGAGGCGGTCCTTCAGGCGCTGACGTGCGAGTCCTAGGCGTGGACTTCGGGCTCCGGCATCTGGGGATCGCGCTCAGCGACGAGGGGGGCATCCTCGCCAGGCCGCTTCGCGTGCTTCACGTGACCTCGGTGCGAAATGCTCCGGCGGCGGTCGCCGAGGTCGCGGCGGAAGCGGACGCCGGAACGATCGTGGTGGGCGTCCCGTTGGGCCTCGAAGGGGAGGAGCGGCGCGAGGAGGTCCGGCGCGTGGAGCGTTTCGCGCACGCGCTGCGAAAGCAGTCCGGCCTGGACGTGTTCTTGGTAGATGAAAGCATGAGCTCGCGCGAGGCCGAGGCCGCCCCGGGCTCGAGCACAGGGGCGGGCGCGGACGATTCCGGCCAGCACGCGCGTGCCGCCGCGGTAATCCTACAGAGATGGCTCGACCGGCCCCGCAAGTCCAAGGGCGCCGAAGCGTGAGGGGGCGCGAAATCCCATGGAGCGCCGAAGCGTGAAGCGCCGCCATCGCATTCGCCGGACCCTCATCCTGGGAGGGATCGTCGGCGCCGTGATCTTCTCGGGAATCTTCTTCTTCCCCGCGTCCGTGACCCGGAATTTCCAGACGCGCGAGGTGCTGATCCCCCGGGGAGCCGGCGTCGAGACCATCGCGGGGATCTTGAAGGCGAACGGCCTCGTGGAGAGCCCGACGCTCTTCGTCCTCGCGGCGCGGGTCCTGGGGCACGACCGAAACCTCAAGGCCGGGCGCTACACGATCCCCGTCGGCGCGAGCATCTACCGCATCCTCCACCAGCTCTCCTCGGGTATGGGGAAGCGGGACATGGTCACGGTCCCCGAGGGGCTCCGTGTCGAGCAGGTCGCGCAGATTCTCGCGTCGCAGGCGAGGATCGATCCCTCGCGCTTTCTGGCGCTGACGCGCGACTCGGCCTTCGCTGCCTCGCTGGGCGTGCCCGCCGAGCGGCTGGAGGGGTACCTCTACCCGGACACCTATCCCTTCTATCCGCTCCTCTCCCCCGACGAGGTGGCCCGCGTGATGGTGGACCGGGCGCTCCGCGTTTTCGAGGAGGAGATGAACCTTCCCGGAGCCCGCCAGGGGCTCACGATGCACCAGCTAGTCACCCTGGCCTCCATCGTGGAGGCCGAGACCGCCCTGTCCTCCGAGCGCGCGCGCATCGCGGCCGTGTTCTACAACCGTCTCAAGCGGGGTATGATGCTCCAGTCCGATCCGACCGTGATGTACGCGCTGGGCATCTACAAGAACCGGGTCTACTACAGCGACTTGAACGTCAAATCGCCCTACAACACGTATCGTAACCGCGGAATCCCGCCCGGCCCTATCGGGAGCCCGGGCCGCGCCGCCATGCACGCGGTTCTCTTCCCGCTCCCCGACTCGACCGAGCTCTACTTCGTGGCGCGCGGAGACGGCACCCACATCTTCACGAAGACCTGGGCGGAGCACGTCGCCGCTGTCGCGCACGTGCGCGCCATCGCCAGGATGGAATCGACGCCCGAGTTCTCCGGGCCGATTCCCCCACCGGCGCTCATCGTTCCGCCCGACAGCACGGCAAGAGCGAGCCGGGCGGAGATCGTGAGCGCTCCCGGACGGAGAAGCCCGCGGCGGGTCTCCGGGACCACGGCGCCCGCCAGGAGCCACTCGACCTCGAAGACCTCGAAGACGCCCGCGGCATCCAGGACCTCCTCGAAATCCACCGCCAAGAAGAAGGCCGCGGCCGCGGAGAAGCCATGACCGAGGTCTCGGCCACCTTCTTCACGCCGGCCCGCCCGGGGTCCGCGCTCGCGAAGGAGCTCGAGGAAAAGCGCGCCAGGCTGGAAAAGATCCTGCGTGGGCTGGGCCGCGTGCTCATCGCCTACTCCGGCGGTGTGGATTCGGCGGTCTTGCTCGCGGAATCCCACCGCGTGCTCGGAGACCGCGCGTGCGGCGTCATCGCGCAGAGCCCTTCCTTGCCCGAAGCGGAGCTCAGGGACGCGCTCTCCCTCGCCCGCGAGGGCGGGTTTCCCGCGCGCGTGATCCGGACCGAGGAGATGGACCGCGAGGAATACCGCGCGAATCGCCCCGACCGCTGCTACCACTGCAAGACGGAGCTCTTCGAGAAGCTGGAGGCGCTGGCCCGGGAGGAGTCCTGGGACTCGATCGCCTACGGCGCGGTCACGGACGATCTGGGCGACGTCCGCCCCGGCATGACCGCGGCCGACCGGCATCGTGTGCGCGCGCCGCTGCTCGAGGCGGGGTTCTCCAAGGTCGAGATCCGCATGCTGGCGCGCCGTCTGGGCCTTCGGGTCTGGGACAAGCCGCAGTCCGCGTGCCTGGCTTCCAGGATTCCCCACGGATCGGAAGTCACCCCGGAGAAGCTGAAGCAGATCGAGCTGGGTGAGGCGGCGCTCCGGGAGCGATTGGGGCTCCGAATCCTGCGCCTGCGCCACGAGGGCCGGAAGGCGCGGATCGAGGTGGACCCCCGCGAGGTGGCACGGATCCAGCAGCCGGAGCAAAAAGAGGCTATCTTGATGATCGTCCGGGAACTAGGATTCCTGGAACTGGAGATCGACCCGAAGGGCTACCGAAGAGCCGACCCTCTGCCCCCCAGCATCCAGGAGGACTGAGACATGCCGACGCCCGCGGAGATACGCCGGCAGCGCCGGGGCCAGGGACAGCGTCCTTCCGAGCCCCCGGACGTGGATCTCCCTTTCGGGAAGAAGAATTACGTGCTTTTCGGGGTGGCTGCCCTGGTCATCGTCGCGGGATACATCGCGTTGTCCAAGGGGTCGATTACCCTCGCTCCAATACTGCTGTTACTGGGATATTTGGTCCTGATCCCCATCGCGATCCTGGCCAAATAGAGCCCCGGGCGAATAGCTCAGCTGGTAGAGCACTTGCCTTACACGCAAGGGGTCACAGGTTCGAGCCCTGTTTCGCCCACCAAATTGCCCACCGAACGCCTTTTAGGGCGTTCTTCCGCTTGACTTTGCTCGATGTGCGTGGTACACTCTTTCCTGTTCGGATGAAGGACGGCCAAGCGCCACCAGCTCGATAAGAGTCCCTCCGAAACAAGCCTATGGGACTCTTGCAAATAGTCTGACCAAAGATCATCACATAGATTGCTCGAAAGGAGGTGTTTCTTACCGCCACGGCAAGACCTACCACCTTCGTGTACGTGCAGCAGACCTCTACATCCCTGTGCTAGTACGCAGCAGTTGAGACCGTAGGAGGTGTGATGATGTTGAAAGTGGCCAAGCTGGGCATTGCGATGGCCGTACTCGCGGTTCTGATCGTCCCGGCTGCCTATGCAGGAGTGCCGGATGTTGCTCGGTCGTTCTTCGTGCCTCAGAACGGGACGGTGACGACGCCGTCGGAGGGCGCGGTTGCGATCGCGACGGCCCGTCGTTGTCCGAATGAT
>Ga0099791_10000406_pt1 | contig 15995 bp, 15 predicted proteins | sample Rivendell_Oct201_7_FD_77318 | JGI IMG/M metagenome (GOLD analysis project Ga0099791, IMG submission 77318) | Vadose zone soil and rhizosphere microbial communities from the Eel River Critical Zone Observatory, Northern California to study diel... | ecosystem: Environmental > Terrestrial > Soil... | reverse complement strand
TGATGCTTCTCCCCGTTTATGCTCGGTTCGTAAGCCGGGGTCGCCCACGCGGCAAGTCGCGGCTTGACCTGCCTCGAGGACAGCTCCCGGCGTCAACAGCAGCAACTATACGGCGATGGCACCTTCGGAGAACAGTTGTCTCCGCCGCTGTGACGGGCGGATCGGGCCTGCGGAGGATGTGCTTGACTGGATTGCCTTCTGGACCCACAACCCTGCCAAGAACAATCTGAGACCACAGATGGTTGACATGGCCTTTTGTGCATACTCCCGCTGGGGAGGGTCGGAATCCAATCCATCGATCGAGCGGCTTCGTGAACTCCTGCAATCACTCGACATAAACGACCCAGAGCACCCTGATGTTGCCCTGAAGCATGAAACGGAGTGGTGCCTCAGCGCATTTCGCTCCGGCCTGCTTGTGTGGGAGAATGTCGAGGCTGACGCGGACAACCCACGACACATGACGGATGTGCCGCGCGAGAAGGTCCTTTGCCTGTGGGTCAAGCTGGCGCAAGGCGACATCGCGGCGGTCGAAGCCGAGCCCTGGCTGACGGGTTGCGGCTGAGCTCATGTCGACAACTGTCGCTTGCCGCATCTTCAGTAATCCGGGTCATTCGGGTCGATCGACGCCGTCCAACGCCCGGCTTGACCTGTCACCCTCGATTGCCCGATGGTGCCGGCTATCCTGGAGGACAACATGCGCAAGACGTTCAGTTTCATCACCGCGCTCGCAATCTGCGTTGGGGGCGTGACGACCGCGTCGGCTCAGACCTATCCGAGCCGGCCGATCACCATGATCATTCCTTTCGCGGCCGGCGGCCCCACCGACATCCTGGGCCGGCTTGTGGGGCAGCGGATGGGGGAGGTGCTCGGGCAGCAAGTCATCATCGAGAATGTCGGCGGCGCCGGCGGCATGACGGGGGTGTTGCGGGTCGCCCAGGCCGCCCCCGACGGCTACAACATTTCCCTTGGCACCGTGGGCACCCACGCCCAGAATCAGACGCTTTACAAGAGGCCGCTCTATAACGCCGCGGCCGACTTCACCCCGGTGGCGCTGATCGCCGAAGTCCCGACCGTGCTGATCGTGCGCAAGGATTTACCGGTCAGCAATCTCAAGGAATTCGTCGAATACGCCAAGAAGAACCAGGACAAGATGAGCTTCGGCTCAGCCGGCGCCGGCTCGGCGACCCATCTGGCATGCGTGGTGCTAGACGTCGCCATGGGCACGCATATCACCCATGTGCCCTATCGCGGCACCGGACCCGCCATGCAAGACCTTCAAGCGGGTCGCATCGATTATCTTTGCGAGATCGTCACCACCGCCAAGGCGCAGATCGACGGCAACACCGTGAAGGCGATCGCCTTGATGAACAGCACGCGCTCGCCGGCGCTGCCGAACGTGCCGACGACCGTGGAACAGGGCCTCGCCAATGCGGAAGCCTATACGTGGAACGCGATCTTCCTGCCCAAGAACGCGCCGGACGCAATCGTCAAGAAGCTCAACGACGCGACCTTGCAGGCGATGCATAACTCGCTGGTGAAGGAGCGCCTCGAAGGGCTCGGCGCCCAGATCGTCCCCGACGATCGCGCAACACCGGCCTATCTCGGGAATTTCGTGAAGAGCGAAATCGAGAAATGGGCCGGCCCGATCAAGGCGAGCGGGGCAACGGCGGATTGATGCGATGACAGATGACGGAGGTCAGATGACAGATGACGGATAACGGATAACGGAGGTCAGAAAGGTAGCCCTCCTCGTTCGTCTTCGTCATCTGTTCTCCGATTTCTGTCATCCGTCATCTGAGCTCTGTCATCTGATATGTTCGAGAACTTTACCCGCCGCGAGATTGCGACCAGCGGCGCCCGCATCGTTACGGTTCACGGCGGCAGCGGACCACCGCTGTTGCTGATGCACGGCAATCCATTCACCCATGCGAGCTGGCACAAATTCGCGCCACGGTTGGCGGAAGAATTCACCGTCGTGTGCACCGACCTGCGGGGCTACGGGGATTCCGAAAAGCCACCGGGCGGCGGCGATCATTCGGCCTACTCGTTTCGCGCCATGGCGCAGGACCAGGTCGAGGTGATGGCGGCGCTCGGCTTCGACCGCTTCATGGCGGCGGGTCACGACCGCGGCGCCCGGGTGCTGCATCGCATGGCGCTCGATCATCCCGACAAGGTCGTGCGCGCCGCCATCCTCGACATCATCCCGCAGCACCATTTGTTTACCCACGTCACCCGCGAGTGGGGAAAGGCCTCATATCACTGGTTCTTCATGATCCAGCCGTTCGACCTGCCGGAGCGGCTGATGGGCGCGGATCCGGACTTTTTCATCACCCGCAAGCTCGCCAAAACCGAGCAAGGGCTGAGCTTTTTCGACAAGGAGGCGCTCGCCGAATACATGCGCTGCTTCCGCAATCCGGCTACCATCCACGCCATGTGCGAGGACTATCGCGCGACCTTCGGCGTCGACTTCGACATGGATACCGACGATTTTGCCGCCGGACGCAAAATCGAATGCCCAGTCCTGCTGCTGTGCGGGGCTACCGGGGCGGTCGGGCGCAATCACAAGCCAGCCGAGGTGTGGCGGAACTATGCATCCGACATTCGCGGCGCGATGGCGCTCCCATGCGGCCATTATCTCTCCGAAGAGGCGCCCGAGGAGACCTATCGCGAGCTGCGCGCTTTTTTTACGGCGCGGTAGTTGAGAGAGATTTCCATTGGTTGACCCTCCCTGTGTCATTGCCCGGCTTGACCGAAGTCGGGCCTGCCCGACTTCGGCATTAAATTGTCGAAATCGGAAACATCCGATTTCGATGCAATCCAGTATCCCGGGTCGGTGGTTACTGGATCGCCCGGTCAAGCCGGGCGATGACAGCACAGAGGTCAACCTCATCGAAAAATGCACTTGGCGGCCCCGCCGTACCATCAGAAATGCATTGCCGCAGTGCGACTTCGTCGATCCCACTTAGCCGAATTGATGATAGTCGATGGCGCGTGCGGCAGGCATGAAATGAAGCTGCAGAACGGCTGCTTGGCAGGGAGGAATTGACCGATGGACGCCACAACGCCTGCCCGGGCGCCCGCGCACATACCCGCCCGCCATTCCTGGTATAAGATCCTCTACATCCAGGTGTTGATTGCGATTGCGGCTGGCGTCGTGCTTGGGCATTTCTATCCCGATGCCGGCAAGGCGATGAAGCCGCTTGGCGACAGTTTCATCGCGCTGATCCGGATGATGATCGCGCCGCTTATTTTCTGCACCGTGGTGCACGGCATCGCCTCGATGAGCGATCTGAAGAAGGTCGGCCGAATCGGCGTGAAGACGCTGTTGTATTTCGAAGTGGTTTCGACTTTCGCGCTGGCGATCGGCCTCATCGTAGGCGAGCTTGTGCACCCTGGCAGCGGCTTCAACATCGACCCCGCCACGATCGATCCGAAAGCCGTTTCCACCTATGTGACGCGGGCCAAGGACGAAAGTCTGGTCGCGCACCTCATGGCGATCATACCGGACTCGTTTTTCGGTGCGCTGGCGCGCGGCGACCTGCTGCAGGTGCTCCTGGTCTCGATATTGTCGGGTTTTGCCATCTCGCTGATGGGCAAGGCCGGCGAAGAAATCGCCAGTGCCATCGACAAGGCGGCGCGGGTGTTCTTTGGCATCATCCGCATCATCGTGCGGGTCGCGCCGGTCGGCGCGTTCGGCGCCATGGCATTCACGATCGGCGCTTACGGTCTCGGCTCGCTGGTCAATCTCGGTGCGCTGATTGCGACCTTCTACGCCACGTCGTTGCTGTTCGTCCTCATCGTGCTCGGCACGATCGCCCGGCTCAGCGGCTTCTCGATCCTGCGCTTCATCGGCTACATCAAGGACGAGCTTCTGATCGTGCTGGGCACGAGTTCGTCCGAAACGGTGCTGCCGCACATGATGCAGAAGATGGAGCACCTTGGCGCGTCGAAATCGGTGGTCGGCCTCGTCATCCCGACCGGCTACAGCTTCAACCTCGACGGCACCAACATCTATATGACGCTGGCGACGCTGTTCCTTGCCCAGGCGACCAACACGCCGCTGACGATCGGCCAGGAGCTTGGCATCCTGGTCATCGCCATGATCACCTCCAAAGGCGCCTCGGGCGTCACAGGCGCCGGCTTCGTGACGCTTGCCGCAACGCTTGCCATCGTGCCGGACATTCCGATCCAGTCGCTGGCGATCCTGCTCGGCATCGACAAGTTCATGAGCGAATGCCGCGCGCTCACCAACCTGATCGGCAACGGCGTCGCCACCGTCGTGATCAGCCGCTGGGAAGGCGAGCTTGACGCCGACAAGTTGCACGCCACCATGGCGCATCCGATCACCGTGGGTGAGGAGATGGAGGCGCAGCCGGTGTAAAGGCAACGAGAGGCCGGCATTTCCGGCCGGTTGTCACTAATTATTGCTAACCGCATTCCAATATTGCGGAGGATTGACAATGACCGCCAGTGTTGAGTTAGGCAACCAACTCGAAGAGTTCGTGGCAAACTTGGTTGCATCCGGCCGTTACAGGTCAAAGAACGAGGTGTTGCAGGAGGGGGTGCGGCTTATTCAAGAGTGGGAAGCGCGCCTTGCAGACCTCGACGCTTCAATTGCGCGCGGCCTCGCTGACATAGAAGCCGGACGGGGAAAACCTGCCGCTGAAGTCTTCGATCGACTAGAAGCCAAATCTCGAGCCATGGCGGAAACCAAGGGCTCATGATTTGTCATCATCGGCCCGAAGCCGAGGCTGACTTGGAGCGGATCGGCAATGCGATTGCCGAACATAATCCCGCACGGGCGGTTACCTTTGTTCGCGAATTACGCCGGAAGTGCGCTTGCCAACGCCCCGAAGGGATATGCGCTGGTCCGTCGCTACAAGCACGACGGAATCCGCCGCGTGGTTCACGGCAACTATTTGATTTTCTATCACGTTGGCGTTCATCGGATTGACGTGATGGGTATCCTGCACGGCGCGATGGACTACGAAGAAATTCTGTATTCCACGGATTGAATGAAAAATGGCCCGGATGTTGCTGAACGCGTCATCCGAGCCTTTCAGACTTGCTGAATTTCAGGGCCGTGCCCGTGTTAAGACGCGACCTGCGGCGGCATCGTCAGGAACGCCTGCATCACATGGTTCGCCATGTGCCGGTTGTTGGCGTAGCCGATGCTGTGGGCAACATTCGGGAGAATCACGAACTGGCGGTCGCCGTTGGGGAGCTGGCGGTAGAAATCGAGCAGGTCTTCGTTGGTGGAAATGCCGTCGTGGTCGCCGCGCAGCATCAGCACCGGACAGAGCACTTTGGTGGGATCGACCAGCGGCAGCTTCGAGGTCATATCCAAATAGGTGCCGGTCGGCACCTGGTCGCCGAACTTGAGCTCAACGTCGGCGAGCGCTTCGGCAACGGACGGGTCGTACGCCGACGGCAGCCCGTCACGGGTGAAGATCGAGCGGATCATGGCGCGGTCACGCAGGCGCGTGTTGTGTGTCTTGTAGTATTCAAGCTGCTGGGCGCGCTGCTGCAGCGTCGGGGCGTTCTCGCCTTTATACGTGAAAGCCGCGAGCACCAGGCGGTCGACCCGGTCGGGCTGCGCCTGCGCGTAGGCGGCGGCCCGGATGCCGCCCGAGGAGGTGCCATAAAAGTGAAACCTGCCGCGTCCGGTTTCGCGCGCCACTACCGGGGCTGCGGCTTTGAGGTCCTCGACGCCGCTTGCAATGTCCGAATTGCCGGAGGTGCGGGACGACTTACCGTAGCCTTCGTGATCCATGGTCCACACGTCGTAGCCGAGCCGTGCATACACGTTCATCATCGAGTAGTCGCTCTTGCCCGGCACGGTGAGGTCGTAGCTCGACAACGCCGCGTTGGACGACCCGTGCACCAGGAACAGCACCGGCTTTGCCGCCTCGCCGGCCGCCGGGGCGCCGACGCGCTTGCGATAGATTTGCAGCGACACCTCACCCTTCTTGGCCGTGTATTCGGCGGTCCAGAACTCGCCGGACTGAGCCGCGGCGGGCTGGACGCTGCCGCCCGCCAGAAGGCCGGTCGCAAGGCCGGCGCCGGCCGCCAGGATCATGTCGCGGCGCGCGATGGAAGTGGCAGAAGTCATGGGTTCCTCCCGTTTAAGACGGCCGCGACGCGCGGCGAAAATTTGTGCGGAGCGACTTTAGCAGATCGGGCAGCGGAAGGCAGAGGGAGCGTTTCGGAGGATCAACGGCTGTGGCCTCGACGGTACTGGATGGCAATTACGGATGCCTTGTCTGCCGGCCCTTCCACCTGGTGTCATGCCATGCCGGCATTGAAGACTGCGATGCTGCAGCCATCTGTGTCGTTTTTACGACATAGAGGCGAAATTTAAATAAATTCGTGAAGGAAACTTGACTGATCGCGAAAACAGGTTAACGTCTAGTTAAATATTTATGCTGCGTTTTATGCGCGGTGCTAGTTCTACCGCGTCTAAAGGAGATTGTGGCCTCTTCGTGTCAAAAGTGCAGTTTGGCCGCGGCTGGATTTGAATGCCCGACTGTCGACTGGCGGCAAGATCAATCCCGATTTTTGTTTGAGTTAGGCTTCGCCATTTGATGGCGAAGGTGCTCGCTTGGAGACATCACAGCCAGTTCTTATCAGCTGCGAGGGGAGGCCTGCGCAGAATTCAAAGAGATTATTACAAGGGGGGTGTGCAATGCGAGTGTTTAGAGTCGTACAGTTGTTCGCTGTTTCGCTGCTTCTCTCTAACTGTGCCTATGTCACCGCGGTGCCGGCACCGCCGGGTTCAAATGTCGAGGGAATTCGCATTTACGACGTTAAACCGATTTTGATCGTGACCGAAACCAGTACCACGGTAAATCTCGTTCCAAATTATAATCGCGCCTATGCCCTCAAATTTGGGGCTTTTCTAGCGAAGAGCAATACCGAATTTGATTGGGAAGGCGGCTTCATCAAAAAAATCACCGCTGACCAAGACTCGACAGCCTTCGTCGATCTTTTGAAAGAGGCCGTGAAGCAGTTCGGCCCCGCGCTCACGGGTACAGCTCATGCCACGCATGAGGGAGGGGGTGCCACGTCGCGATTCGGCGTATATGATTTTGTTTTTGATGACGAGGGCAATCTTACAGGGCTACGGCCATTGCTCCAGGAACGAGATTTGGGGCGTCGCCCTCCTAAACCGACCGTCGCGGTGGGCGTACCGCCGCCGCCGAGCGGCAATCCCGGTACGCCACAGCTCCGTTGATCCGGTTACCTTGAGGTTGCGCTTTGGGCAGCAGAATTGTTATCGGTTCGAAAAAGGCGTCACGGAGTCGACTTCGAAGAGTGTCGGAGAAACCGTCGAGCTTGTCATTTTCCGAAGCGTGCGTCCTTGCGAGAAAAATCGCTCCGCGTTATGCGGGGCGAAATGGAGTGGACCACATCGGGATTGGGCATAAGCGAACACGCGGAATTGTGCATCCCGTCTTATCGATCATCTTTTATGTAACGAGCAAGAAACCGGATCACGAAGGAAAAGTACTACCTCATCACTTGTACACGAAAAACACGGCGGGAAAGCGCGTTCGCATTCCCACCGATGTAGTTGAGATCGGCGGAAGGCCGAAATTATTCGGCCTGCGAGCCGCTCGTAAGGTCAAGGGTTTTTTCAATGATGTCGGTGTGTCCGCACTGACATTCGCTTCGACGAAAGGAAATTTCGTAGTCACCAATGCTCATGTCGTCGCCTCGGTGAGCAACGGAGGACAAAGCGGCGAAGTCGATGTTTTTGATGCTTCCGGCATAACAGTCACTGGCTTGGGAGTTGTCAGGTCGGCGTCGCCCATACTCGGACAGGCCTCTGTGACGGCCGATGTTGCTCTTGTGGAACTTACCCGTTCAGAGGCGATCGATAGCTGGAGCATCGATACTCTTGAAATGAAAGTGAAGTTTGTTGAGGACTTCAAGGCAGGAGATTCGAGAACTCATTATTTCGTCTATCAGGGTCAGCGTTGCGAGTGTGCGAATCCGGTATTCATTCCGTCGGGGGCTAATGCGCGTGTGGAACTCGACGGACAGTTTTTTCATTATGGGGATTTTTGGAAATTGACGATGCAAAAGGGTGCATCGATTGAAGGCCAATCCGGTTCCCTTATCTTTCGGCCTGAGACGGACGGGCTCGTGGCCGTCGGCATTGGCTTTGGCGGAGTCGATCCCGGCGAGATATGGGCCTTCTCCGCAAAGCAGATGTGGAACTACTTAAAAATAGGTTCATTTACCGATTAGTCATACGATTTTGCCTTTGCACCGCTGGGTGATGGCTGTGCGGCCGGCAAAACTCCCTGACTGCTATGTCACGGAACTCCGCTGGTCACGTGATCCGTCAGAGGGTCCACCACGTATCACCGCCTGCCCCGTCGCTCAACGCCGCGCCAGCCACCGGCGGCTCTCGCAACTTATTGAGCTGCTGTCGCGTTCCCCGAACGGATGTGCCAGCGACCGCCGGGATGCTCACCTCGCGGTCGTCGTAGCCGGCATGTTGGCCGCGTTCCTCCCCGATGGGAACTGGCGAACCGGTTGAATGAGGACCTTTCGCGAATCTCCGAAGCCCGCCGGATTTCGTCTCGCTGCGGAGCGCCGCAAATTCTCGCATCGGATGGGGCGACAGGCGACGCTCACGCCAAGCGCCTTGATCTCGAGGGCGCGCTCCAGAGCGTACGTCCTAATCCCGTGACTGCGCAAGTTGATAGCAAGCAACGGGTCCCCGGCCGATTGGCGACGACGGCAGTGAGGCTAATCGCGTGTGGGATTGGTCGAATCTGCACACATATCGTGCAGGCGGCAGCCTGGTCAAAGCGGCTGGCGAGTCAGGGCATGGTGACGACAGACCTGAGGAGCCTCAACACTGAGATGCAAGCGATCACTTGACCGACCGCTCCTCCTCCGCGGACGGTCAAAACGCTGGCCGCAGACGCGACCAAATGTCCTTTCGCGCAAATGTCCTTCCGTGCCAATGGCCGCCCGGGCTAGAATTTTGCGAAAAGCATGTCTGGAGCACGTATGTATGGCGACCTCTATTCTTTCGCCAAATCCTTCGATGAAAAAATCGGTTGGGGTCGGGTAGGAGTTTTATTGAGCGTCGCTATCATCGCCGTCGCTGCGGTGGCGCTCTATCATACGCTGCGAGATATCAACCTCGACGAGATCGTGGATGCCATCGCGGCAGTCGAAAAGCATGATGTTGCCAGGGCCGCGCTGTTCGTCGCCGCCGGCTATTTCACGCTCACCTTTTACGTCCTGTTCGCGCTGCGCACCATCGGCCGCGCCGACGTGCCCTATCGGGTCGCGGCGCTGGCGGGCTTCACCAGCTATGCGGTGGGGCACAACATCGGCGCCAGCGCTTTCACCGGCGGTGCGGTGCGCTACCGCATCTATTCGGCCTACGGCTTGTCGGCGATTGACGTCGCCAAGGTCTGTTTCGTCGCCGGCCTGACGTTTTGGCTGGGCAACGCCACCGTGCTCGGGCTCGGCATCGTGGTCGCGCCTCAAGCGGCTTCGGCAATCGACCAGTTGCCCCCGCTCGCCAACCAGATCCTGGCACTCGCGATTCTTGGCATTCTCGCCACCTACGTGGCGTGGGTATGGCGAACCCCGCGCGCGGTCGGCCGGCACAATTGGCTCGTCACGTTGCCCAACGGGCCGCTGACGATGCTGCAGATCGGCGTCGGCATCGTCGATCTCGGTTGTTGCGCGGCGGCCATGTACATGCTGGTACCGGACGAACCCTATATCGGCTTCGTCACTCTTGCGGTGATCTTCGTGTCCTCGACGCTGCTTGGATTCGCCAGTCACTCGCCGGGCGGCCTCGGCGTGTTCGACGCCGCCATGCTGGTGGCGCTGTGGCAATTCGACACTGAGGACCTGGTAGCGGGCCTCTTGCTGTTTCGCCTCCTCTACTACTTGGTGCCTTTCGGGCTCTCCCTCGCCATTCTCGGCGGCCGCGAGATCTGGCTGAGCGTGCACGCGGCACGGCAGGGAAAATACCCCCCTCCCTACCCTCCCCCGCATGCGGGGGAGGGTAGGGAGGGGGACCGCGCCAATCCGGACGAGCCCCCGCACTGACTGTCATCGGCCCGTCATGGTCTTGTCGTCGGCTGCGTCAGCAACTTTCTGAATTTGGTGTGCGTGCCGCCACATCGCGCTACAATGGTGCAGACGACGAAATGCGATCCGATGGCAGTCCAAGAATATCGAGGTGACGGAGCAGCGGCGACCGCCGCTTTGCGCCGGTTCCGCCGAGCGCGCCTCGTGTTGCTGACCGCAGCCCTCGTCTTTACGGCCTTGGTTCCAGTTGCAGGTCTTGGCGCGGTACCGGCGTTGATCGGGTTTGCCGCCGTGGCGGCTGCGGTACTGATACGGGAGGCAAGCGTTCCGGGCAGGGGCGAAGCCGCGCCACACGCCGATCGCTTGATGCCGGCGATCGTGGACCGCGCCGTGGAGGCGGTTGTATCCGACCTGCCGGATCCGACGATCGTCCTGACGCCCGAGAGCATGGTTGTGGCCTTCAACGAGAGCGCACAGGAGATCACGCCGGGAATCCTGCGTGGCGAGCCCATTTCCTTCGCTCTGCGCGTCCCAAACGTACTCGAGGCCATTCGGGCGGTCGCGGCCAGCCGCGAAATGCGCCGCATTGAGTTCTTCCAGCGGGTGCCGACCGATCGGTGGTGGGAGGCCACCATCGCGCCGCTGGTTTTGCCGGGCGGAGCGGGTCCCGATCGCCATCTCGTCCTGCTGGCCTTGCGCGACTTGACGCCGCTGCGCCGCGTGGAAGAAATGCGGGCGGATTTCGTCGCCAATGCGAGCCACGAACTGCGCACGCCGCTTGCCTCGTTGTCAGGTTTCATCGAAACGCTGCAAGGCCCGGCGCGAAACGACCCGTCCTCGCGCGATCGCTTCCTGGCGATCATGAAGGAGCAGGCGACCCGCATGGCGCGCCTCATCGACGATCTGTTGTCGCTGTCGCGAATTGAGCAGAAGGTCCACATTCATCCCGATACCACGACCGATCTCGTGATGATCGTCCACGAGGTTGCCGACGGTTTATCGCCCCTCGCCCAAGAGCGGGACGTTGAAATCAAGATCACCGATCGCGCGCAATCGCTCGACGTTCTGGGAGATCGCGACGAACTCATTCGCGTATTCGAAAACCTGATCGAGAACGCCCTGAAATACGGCGCATCGGGCAAGCGCGTCGATATCTCGCTGGCGCGCGAACCCGCGACCGGCGAGGGGCGGGACGCCATCGTTTCGGTGAGGGATTACGGGCCCGGCATCGCCCCGGAACATTTGCCGCGACTGACCGAACGGTTTTATCGTGTCGATATCGGGGAAAGCCGCGCCCAAGGCGGCACGGGCTTGGGCTTGGCTCTTGTCAAGCACATCCTCAATCGCCACCGCGGTCGGCTGATGATCGAGAGCACGCCCGGATCAGGGGCCAGCTTTTCAGTTCGACTGCCGTTGTCGCGGGCGGGCCGCGCGGCGCATATTCTCAAATAGAATCAGTAGGCTATCGTGTCACCGCAATGTCACGCGAAAGACATACGCTGATGACCTCGATGGCCTAATTGTCCCGCTGGCGTGGCTGTCGGCGGTGTGCTGGGGGCGATACTACGGCGGTCGTAAACACCAGTGCCGATCTCCAGGCGCGCCGCATTCGGTCATGCCGCATTTCCGGTGACGTCAACACCGACCGACAGGGCCGGTGCAACAACGGCGCTCGGGTTCGCCCGCGCTTCCCCTGTTTCGCATATCCATGGAGAGACCAAGTGCAAGTTGTTCGAACCCTTTCACAGGCCGTCATCGCGCTAGGTACCCTGGCAGCAGCCTCCGCCTACCCGGCGGCCGCCATCGATATTTCGGGCGCCGGCGCAACCTTTCCGTATCCGATCTACGGCAAGTGGGCGGATGCATATAAGAAAGAGACCGGCGTCGGGCTCAATTACCAGTCGATCGGTTCCGGCGGCGGGATCAAGCAAATCCAGGCCAAGACCGTCGTGTTCGGCGCGACGGACGCACCGCTCTCCGGCGACGAATTGTCCAAGAGCGGCCTCGTGCAATTCCCAATGGTCATGGGGGGCATCGTTCCGGTGGTCAATCTCGATGGCGTCAGCCAGGGCAGCCTCGTCATCGACGGTCCAACGTTGGCCAAGATATTCCTTGGTCAAGTGAAGTCGTGGGACGATGCAGCCATCAAGGCTCTTAACCCCCGCGTAACGTTGCCGCGCCAAGCCATCGTGGTGGTGCACCGTTCAGATGGCTCCGGCACGACCTTTAACTTCACGGATTATCTCGTCAAGGTCAGTCCGGATTGGAAATCGAAAGTCGGTTCGGCGGCTGCCGTCGAATGGCCGGTCGGCATCGGCGCCAAAGGCAATGAAGGCGTGGCCAACAACGTGGCGCAGACCAAAGGCTCCATCGGCTATGTTGAATACGCCTATGCCAAACAGAATAAACTCAACTTTACCAAGATGATCAACAAGGACGGCAAGACGGTCGCACCCGTCTCCGAGACGTTCCAAGCCGCAGCCGCAAACGCGGACTGGAATTCTGTCCCGGGCTATGGGGTCATCCTAAGCAATCAACCCGGCGCGCAAGCTTGGCCGATGACCGCGGCGACATTCATCCTGATCCACAAGCAGCCGCAGGATGCTGCTGCGGCCGCTGAAGCACTCAAGTTCTTTGCCTGGGCGTATGCCAAGGGCGGCAAGATGGCGGAAGAACTCGATTTCGTGCCCATGCCGTCCGCAGTGGTCAACGCGGTTGAGGGCGTCTGGACCAAGGAGATCAAGGACGCAAGCGGCAAGCCGGTTTTCACGGCTACTCACTAAATTCTTGCGATCAACCCGGAAAGGCGCCGGTAGCGCCTTTCCGCCCCCACCCTACCCTCCCCCGCATGCGGGGGAGGGTAGGGTGGGGGCCGCGGCGACCGCCTTGCCAAGGTGCCGGGATGAGTTGAGTGGCTCCTCCCCATGATGGCCGAACTTAAGGGACGGGAGCCCAAAGTGTTTGAGGCAGGGAGAAAGAAATTGGCCGACATAGCGCTATCCGGGAACGCCGAAGCGTCGGTGGCGGCAACGTCTCGCACTAAAATTCTCCGCCGGTTGCGATTTGGCGATACGGCGTTTCGCCACCTGACCCGCGCCGCCGCCATACTGGTGCTGATCATTCTGAGCGGGGTTATCATTGCCCTGATCAAGGGCTCGCTGCCGGCGCTGCAGGCTTTCGGATTCGATTTCCTCATCCAGGCGCGATGGAATCCGGTCACCGAAAAATTCGGAGCCCTCGCTCCGATTTACGGCACGCTGGTGACGTCGTTCATTGCGATGCTGATCGCGGTCCCGCTCGGGTTGCTGATCGCGTTATTCCTCACAGAATTGTGCCCGATGTGGCTGCGTCGACCGATCGGCATTGCGATCGAGCTGCTCGCCGGTATCCCCAGCATCATCTACGGCATCTGGGGCTTGTTCGTATTTGCCCCGTTCCTGCAGCGCACGCTGCAACCAGCCTTGATCGACTCCTTCGACAACGTGCCGATCCTGTCGATGTTGTTCGAAGGGCCGCCGTACGGGATAGGCATTCTTACGGCCAGTCTCATTCTCGCCGTCATGGTGCTGCCGTTCATTACTTCAATTTCGCGCGACGTCTTCGAGGCGGTGGCGCCCGTTTTGAGGGAAGCCGCTTACGGCGTCGGCTGCACAACCTGGGAAGTGGTGTGGCATGTGGTGCTTCCCTTTGCGCGCGTTGGTGTCATCGGCGGCGTCATGCTCGGTCTCGGCCGCGCACTCGGCGAGACCATGGCGGTGACTTTCGTCATCGGCAATGCCCACAAAGTTTCGGCATCGATCCTGGCGCCCGGCACCACGATCTCCGCTACGATCGCCAACGAATTCACCGAAGCGGTGGGCGACCTCTATACCTCGTCGCTGATTGCGCTGGGGCTGATCCTGTTCGTGATCACCTTCATTGTGTTGGCAGCCGCTCGTTTCTTGCTGTTGCGGCTCGAAAAGCGGGTGGGGTGAACATGGACCGTTACGGCTGGCGCCGTCTGCGCAATACGATCGTCATCACATTGTCGATCGGCGCCACAGTGTTGGGACTGGGGTGGCTCGTATTGATCCTGGGCTCGTTGGTGTACGAAGGACTGAGCGGCCTGTCGCTGGCGGTATTCACGGAAATGACACCGCCGCCCGGCGCCGACGGCGGCTTGCTCAACCCCATCATCGGCAGTTTGATGCTGACTGTTCTGGCGATTTTGATCGGCACGCCAATCGGCATGCTGGCCGGAACCTATATGGCGGAATACGGGAAAGCCGCCATGCTTACCGTCGTGGTGCGCTTCATCAACGACATCCTTCTGAGCGCCCCTTCGATCGTCGTCGGTCTTTTCGTCTATGAAATCATGGTCGCCCCCATGGGACATTTTTCCGGATGGGCCGGCGCGGTCGCGCTCGCGCTGATCGTAATACCGGTTGTGGTGCGGACGACCGAGGACATGCTTTCTCTCGTTCCGCGGGAATTGCGCGAGGCTGCGACCGCGCTCGGGTTGCCACGCGCCCACGTGGTCCGCTACGTCTCCTACCGGGCGGCCCGCGCCGGCATCATCACAGGCGTATTGCTGGCCATCGCCCGGATCAGCGGCGAAACGGCGCCGCTGATGTTCACCGCGCTCAACAATCAGTTCTTCAGTACAAATCTCAACGCGCCGATCTCCAGTCTTCCGGTCGTGATCTTCCAGTTCGCCCTGAGCCCCTACGCGGACTGGCAGAAGCTCGCCTGGATCGGCGCCTTGATCATCACCTTCGCGGTGCTCGCCTTGAGCATTACTGCGCGCGCGCTCTCAGCGTCGGGGAAATCGTCATGAGTTCGATTGCCGGCATCAGTCACACGGTCCAATCACCGGTCCCGACCGTCGTGGGTCGATCTGCGAATGACGCCGGCAAGCTCGCCGAGAAGATCCTCATTCGGAATCTGAATTTCTACTACGGGGACAACAAGGCCCTCAAATCCGTCAATGTCGCCCTCTACGATCGCAAGGTTACGGCCTTCATCGGCCCCTCCGGCTGCGGAAAATCCACGCTGCTGCGCATCCTCAACCGCATCTATAGCCTTTATCCCCATCAGCGGGCGGAGGGCGATGTGCTGCTTGACGGCGCGAATATCCTTGATCCCGGCCAGGACCTCAATCTCCTGCGCGCCCGCGTCGGCATGGTGTTCCAGAAGCCGACCCCGTTTCCGATGTCGATTTACGAGAACATCGCGTTCGGGGTGCGGCTGTTCGAGAACCTGGGGCGTGCGGAAATCGAAGAGCGTGTGCAGTCGGCCTTGCGGCGCGCCGCGATCTGGGATGAGGTCAAGGACAAGCTGCACGCGAACGGGCTCAGCCTTTCGGGCGGTCAGCAGCAGCGGCTTTGCATTGCCCGCACAGTGGCGCTGAAGCCTGAAGTCATCCTTCTGGATGAGCCGTGTTCGGCGCTCGACCCGATTTCCACCGCCAAAATCGAGGAACTGATCGACGAGTTGAAGGACGACTACACGATTGCGATCGTCACCCACAATATGCAGCAAGCCGCTCGCGTGTCCGACTACACGGCATTCATGTATCTTGGCGAATTAGTCGAGTTCGACACCACAAGCAAGATGTTCACAACGCCGGGCGACCGGCGCACGCAGGACTATATCACGGGCCGCTTCGGTTGACCCGCGGGTGGGTTCGACTGCCCCCTCCCGACGCTCCCCCGCAAGCGGGGGAAGGCTAGCGAGGGGCGAGCTGACGACGAAGGAGCGCACAGGAATTGGCCATCATGATGGAGCATACGATCAAGGCATTCGATGCCGACCTTCAGGAGTTGGCGCGGATGATCGCCGAGATGGGGGGGCTTGCGGAGCGCCAGATCGGCGACGCGCTGGACGCCCTCAATCGACACGACGCGGAATTGGCGCGCGGCGTCCTCGCGGCCGACGCGAGGATC
>Ga0099791_10000400_pt1 | contig 16070 bp, 14 predicted proteins | sample Rivendell_Oct201_7_FD_77318 | JGI IMG/M metagenome (GOLD analysis project Ga0099791, IMG submission 77318) | Vadose zone soil and rhizosphere microbial communities from the Eel River Critical Zone Observatory, Northern California to study diel... | ecosystem: Environmental > Terrestrial > Soil... | reverse complement strand
GATCTACAGCTATCTCTTCGGGCCGCCCGGCATCAAGAAGCCGCGGGCGACGCTCGGGGAGATGGCGGTGGCGGGACGCGCCGCGCTGCTGCCGCTGATGATCCCGATCATCATCATCGGCGGCGTGGTGACCGGCACCGTCACGCCCGCCGAGGCCGGGATGATCGCGGTCGTCTACATCCTGGTGGTGCTCCTGCCGCTCATGAACCGCGGCCACATCCGGCACCTGCCGCGCGACTTCATGGAGGCAGCGGTGCTCTACTCGCTGCCGATGTCGGCGGTGGCGGCGGCCTCCGCGGTCGGCTGGCTGCTCGCCTACCTCGGCGGGCCGGACATCGTGCGGGGCTGGATCGAGGCGGTGGCGGGCGACAACCGCATCGCGATCATGTACCTCATGGTGGTCGTGCTGACCATCGCGGGTGACTTCCTCGACGGCGTGCCCGCCATCGCGATCTTCATGCCGATCATCGTGGCGCTGACCCAGCTCGCCCACATCAACCCGGTGCACATGGGCGTGCTCATCATCGTGAGCCTCGCCTTTGGCCTGATCACGCCGCCCTACGGGCTGATCTTGCTATTGGCCGCGACGCTCGCCGGGGTGCCGTTCGCGCGGGCCCTGCGCCAGTCGGTGCCGCTCTACGGGATTTTCTTCCTCGTCATCACCCTGATCATCCTGTTCCCCGACGTCGTGCTCTGGCTGCCCCGGCTGGTCATTCCCCAGTCGGTCGGATGCTTCCCGAACCCGAGCGGCGCGGGCTTCATCTGCCCGCCCAACTAGGGCTGGATCGAGCCGGCGATCATCCCCCGTAGCCCCAGTTCCAGCACGGCAGCCGGTCCTTCCAGAACCAGTCGTCGCAGAGCGCCTCGTCGCACCGGCGGCGACAGTCCCGCTCGGTGAGATTGGCGGTGCACTGGAGGGCCTCCGCCATCCGGCAATAGCAGGCCCCCTGCGACACCGCGGGCCGCGCCGGCTCGGCGGCGCGGCCATCCGCCGCGGCGACGACGAGCAGCGCGAGCCCGACCGCGACGATCCAGGTCCCCACGATCATTGCGGCGTCCTCCCGATCTTCTTATACTCCCGCCGTATGCTCGCACGCTCGTCCGGCGTCGCCTGGCTCTGGGGGTGCCTGCTGCTGACCGCCCTCGCGCCGGGAGGCGCGGCCCACGCCGGCGAGGCGTACACCCTCCGCGCCCTGGCGCGCACCGGTGACGCGGCCCCGGGCGGCGGCACCTTCGATCGCTTCGGCCAGGAGACGCTCCCCATCGTCGCCCCGGTCAACGCGCGGGGCGAGGTCGCCTTCTTCGCGACCGTGAGCCGGGGCGGCTCCGACGAGGGGATCTTCCTCCAGCGCGCCGGCCGCCTCGTGACGGTGGCGCGCGAGGGCGACCGCGTGGCCGGGGTCGGCCGGCTCTCGGGCTTCGGCAAGCACCCGACCCCGGCGCTCAACGATGCGGGCACGGTCGCCTTCGCGGCGGCGGTGACCGGCGGACGCGCGGTCGAGGGCATCTTCGCGTGGTCGGCCGGGCGGCTGCGGGCGATCGCCACCAGCGGCATGCCGATGCCCGGCATGCCGTCGGGGGTGCTCGCGGGCGTCGACGCCCCGGTGATCAACGCGCGCGGCGACGTGGTCTTTCTCGCGACGGTGCGGCGCGGGCGCGAGTCCACCGAGGCGATGGTGGCGAGCCGCGGCGGCGTGCTCCATAAGGTGGTGGCCCAGGGCGATCCCGCGCCAGCGGGCGGCACCTTCGCGGCCTTCGGCCCGCCCGCGGTCAACGCGTCGGGCACGGTGGCCTTCGCGGCGGTCGTCGAGGGCAAGGCGGTGCCGGGGGGCATCTTCGTGGCCGGCGGCGATCGCCTCCAGATGGCGGTGGCGGCCGGCGAGGAGACCGAGATCGGCGGCATCTTCGCCAAGTTCTCCGAGCGCATCAGCCTCAACGACGCGGGGGTCATCGCCTTCCACGGCATGCTCAAGTTCGCGCCGGTGGACTCCGCCATCTTCGTGGTCGAGAGCGGCCGTCCCCGCGCGGTCGCCAGGCTCGGCGATGCCGCGCCGGGTGGCGGCACCATCGCCCACTTCGGCCTCTGGCCGGTGATCGGACCCGCGGGCGCAGCCACCTTCGCCGCGTCTATCGAAGGCGGTCCCACCTCGGTGGCCATCGTGCAGGCCGACGCGGCCGGGCTCACCCGGATCGTGGCGGTCGGCGATCCGCTCCCCGGCGGTGATCGCATCGCGTCGCTCACTCTTTTCCCGGTCGTCAGCGTGGGCCCTCGCGGCCACGTGACGTTCGCGGTCGCGCCCACCGCCACCGGCGAGGGGCCCGAGGGCCTCTTCACCGCCCAGCCCGCTGCCAGCCGCTGATCGGCCGGCCCGCTCAGTTCATGTCGTAGGGCGGATACTCGATGAACACGTTCGTCGCGGTGACCAGCACGTGGCGGGTGGTCACGCGGGCGGGCAGCGACTCGCCCCGCAGCATGCGCATCGCGAGCGGCAACACCTCGTAGCCGTAGCGATCGAGGTAGAAGGCGACCGAGCCGATCACGATGCTCCCCCGATTGTTCGGGTCGATCTCCTTCCGATCGTTCATGCCCCCGTGGATGGTCCGGTCGACCCCGTGGCTCACGATGGCCGCGTCGTGGACGCGCCCCGCCGCCTCCACCGCCGACTTCACCGCGAGCGCGGTGGTGTCGTCGGTGGCGGCGAGGAGGAGCTTGCCGCTCGGATGCGCGGCCAGGAACTTCCCGAGGAGCGGGGCGACCTGGGCCGGATTGCCGTGGGTGTCGAGCGCGGTCACCTTCACCGCGGGCAGCCGCTGTGCGAGCGCCTCGGTGACGCCTTGGGCGCGCTCGGGCACCCGATCCGCGGTGGCCGACAGGTTGCCGACGACCACCGCGGCCGTCGGCTGCCCGCGCCAGGACCGGAGCGCGAACTGGGCGAGGGCCTGGCCGGCCACGCGCCCGGCCGCCAGGTTGTCCACCGTGTAGAGCGGCGCACCGGGGACCGGATAATTGAGGGCGAGGACCTTGATGCCGGCCGCCTTGAGCTTCTCGGCGATCGCGGCGTTGGCCGCGCCCGCATGGTACTGAATGTAGAGGTCGACCTTGCGGGCGATGGCCGCGTCCGCGTTCTGGAGCGCCCGCGCGTCGTCCCGCTGGTTGTCGTAGAACACCATCTCGACCGGATACGCTCGCGCCGCGAGCACGAAGCTCTCCCGGATCTCGCGCCCCGTGAAGCCGGTCGCCTCTAGCGTGACCCCCGGCTCCTCGGTCAAGTTGGCGAAGGCGACGACATATTGTCGCTGAGCCGGGGCCAGCTCGGCGGAGAAGAGCAGCAGCGCGACCACGCCCGCGGCCAGCTCCCAAACGTACGGGCGCCGGCGTCCCCTCGGGGAGGACGCCGGCGCCCGGTGCTTCACGAGCGATACTCCGGTCGAGTGATCTAGCGGATGCCTTCGATCCCGACGAAGTTGCCGGTCATGCCGACGCCCTTCGGGACCGTCATGCTGAAGAAGAAGGTGGCGCGATTGCTGGCGGCCGCCTCGGCTGCGATCAGGTCGGTGCGCACGTTCTCGATGATGTGGATCCCGTTGTCGGTCAGCAGCATCTGGTGGACGATGAAGGCTTCCTTCGGGCTCTCGCCGGGGATGACCTCGACCGCCCAGGTGTCGGTGCCGACCGCGACGATCTTCTGCGAGATCAGCCACGCGGCCGCTTCCTTGCCGATTCCGGGCTCGCCCGAGTTGTAGAGCGCGTTCTGGGCCGGATACTGCTCGAAGAGGTCGCCCCAGCCGGTGTGGATAATGACGATGTCGCCCTCGCGCAGCGTCACGTTGTACATCTTGAGCCCGGCCTGGATGTCGGCCGCGGTGATCAGGGTGCCCTTGTCGAGGCACGGCTTCTTGCACGCCGCGTTCGTCTTCAGCTTGCCCGCCTGCTGGTAGACCTTCACCATGTCGATCACCACGCCCCGGGTCGCGAAGGGCTTGAGGTGCTCGAGGCCGAGCTTGGTCATGTTGTTCTGGTTGATGAACTTCCCCATCGGGATCTGGTTGAAGTAGCAGTCCTTCCGCCCGATGTGCCCCATGCCGTCGAGGTGGGTGCCCACGTGGCTCTGGCTGAGCCAGGTGTCTTCCATGTAGGTCAGGTTGTTCTCACCGAGCGCGCCGCCGGGCGCGAGGGTGGTCGCGGTCAGGATGGTCTTGGTGAAGCGGCTGCCGAAGAGCGGCACGCCGTCGACCAGCGGATACGACATCGTGATGACCTTGCCGTCCTTGATCTCGGCGGCGGCGGCCTTGGTCACGGCCGCGGTGACGCGGTTGGTCGCGCCCGTCTGATCGTTCGGTCCCCACGGGGAGGCCGGCATGAGCGCCTTGCAGTCCGTCTGGGCGAAGGCCGCCGAGCCGATTGCGAGGACCATCAGGGCTGTTGCCACCGCTACGATCGCTCGAAGCTTCATGGCCGGGACTCCTTCTCGTCGATGAGAGAGGCACGCCGCGCGTCGCGGGGCCGACGCCGGGGGCATCCTAGTGCAGGCCGCACTACCAGGTCAAGCATCGAGCGTAGCGCACGGCGTCATGACGGCCGGCCGGCGCGCACGGGCGGCCCGGCGGGCTACTCGGCGAGGACCTTGTGGACGAGCTGGACCGCGGCGGAGCCCTCCCCGACCGCCGAGGCCACCCGCTTCATCGAGCCCGAGCGCACGTCGCCGACCGCGAACACCCGCGACAGGCTGGTCTCGAACTGGAGCGGCCGGCGGCGGAGCGGCCACTGCGCGGCCTCGAGGTCGGCGGGCGTGAGATCGAGGCCGGTCTTGACGAAGCGCTGTGGATCGAGGGTCAGGCAGTTGCCGAGCCAGCCGGTGTTCGCGTCGGCGCCGGTCATGGAGAAGACGTGGCGGATGTCGCGGCATTCGCGCGCGGTCGCCTCCGCGGACCGCCACCAGACGCGCTGGAGGCTCCCGTCGCCCTCGAGGGCCTCGATCTGGGTGTGGGGCCGGAGGGTGATCGCGGGGCTCCCCTCGATGCGCCGGATCAGGTAGCGGGACATGCTCTCCGCGAGGCCGGCGCCCCGCACCAGCAGGTGCACGTGCCGCGCGATACCGGAGAGGAACACCGCGGCCTGCCCGGCCGAGTTGCCGCCGCCCACCACCGCGATCTCCTCGCCCCCGCAGAACTGGGCCTCCACCCGCGTGGCCCCGTAGTAGACGCCGACGCCCTCGAAGCGGCCCAGGTCGGGCACGGCGAGCTTGCGGTACGCCGCGCCGGTGGCCACCACCACCGCGTGCCCGTGCACCGTCCCGCCGTCGGCGCACACGATGCGCATCCGCCGGTCCGCGCAGGCGAGGCCGACCGCCACCCGGGCCACCGCCAGCTTTGCCCCGAACTTCTCGGCCTGGAGGAACGCGCGGCCGGCCAGGTCCTGCCCCGAGATGCCCATCGGGAACCCGAGGTAGTTCTCGATGCGGGAGCTCGAGCCGGCCTGCCCGCCGGGCGCGCTGGTCTCGAGCACGAGCACGTCGAGCCCCTCGGAGGCCCCGTAGACCGCGGCGGCCAGGCCGGAGGGCCCCGCGCCCACGACCACGAGGTCGTGCACGTGCCCGTCGTCGGGCGCGCCGCTGAGGCCGAGCGCGGCCGCCACCTCCGCGTTGCTCGGGTTGCGCAGCGCCCGGTCGCGGCCCCGGCACATCATCACCGGGATCTCCGCGGCGCCGATGTGGAAGTGGTCGAGCAGCGCGTCCACCTCCCGATCCCGCTCCACGTCCATGTAGACGTGGGGATGGCCGTTGCGCACCAGGAACGCCTTGAGCCGCAGGGTATCCGCGGAGTGGCTGGAGCCGATCAGCACCACGCCGCCCAGGGTGTTGGCGATGAGGTGGGCGCGCCGCAGGGTGAAGGCGCGCAGGAACAGCTCGCTCAGCTCCGAGTCGGTCTGCACGATGCGCCGGAGGTCGGCGAGATCGATCTCGAGGAACGCGGAGGCCTCGAGCGCCTTCGCCTGGGCGAGGCTGTGACCGCCCGAGATCATGTCCACCTCGCCCAGGAACTCCCCGGCCCCATGGACGGTGATGCGCTCCTCGCCCACCCGCGCCGGGCTCGCGGTCTCCACGCGTCCTTCCAGCAGCACGTAGAACGCGCGCTTGGCCGATCCGCGCTCGTAGACCACCTCGCCCGCCGCGAAGCGGCGGGGCCGGCCGATCGCGCGCAGGCGGTCGAGCTGCGCCGGGCTCAGCTTCGGAAACATCGGATCCATCCGCCCGTCCGCCGCCGCCGTGGTGTCCGCCATGGTGACCGAAGGATAGCACCGCCGTCCAGCCCCGGACCCGTGTGCTAGGCTGCGGAGGCCATGCAGAGCGCCCAGCTCGTCCTGGCTCTGCTGATCGCGGTCGCCGCGCTGGTCACGATCGCGCGGCGGCTCGGTATCGCCTATCCGATCTTCCTCGTCATCGGCGGCCTCGCCCTGGGCCTCGTACCGGGTACCCCCCGCGTCGGAATCGACCCCGATCTGATCTTCCTGGTGGTCCTGCCCCCGCTCCTCTACATCGCGTCGTTCTCCACCCCGCTGCGCAGCCTGCGGGCGAACCTCGGCTCGATCGGCTCGCTCGCCATCGGCCTCGTGGTGGCGAGCGCGCTCGCGGCCGCCGCGGCGGCGCACACGCTGATGCCGGGCATGCCGTGGGCGGTGGCCATCGCGCTCGGCGCGATCGTGGCGCCGCCCGACGAGATCGCGGCCACCGCGATCGCCGCGCGCCTCGCAGTGCCGCGGCGGATCGTGACCATCCTGGAGGGCGAGAGCCTGCTGAACGACGCGACCGCCCTCACCATCTACGGCATCGCGATCGCAGTCGCGGTCGGCGGCGCGTTCCGCCCGTCGACCGGCGTGCTCACCTTCGCGGGGGCCCTGGTGGGGGGCACCGCGATCGGCCTGGCGGTGGGCTTCGTGATCGGACAGGTCCGCGAGCGGATCGAGGACACGCCGGTCGAGATCACGATCTCGCTGCTGACGCCCTACGCCGCCTTCCTCCCCGCCCAGCAGCTCGGCGCCTCCGGGGTGATCGCCACCGTCGCGGCCGGGCTCTACCTCGGCCGCCGCGCCTCCCACATGGGGGGGCCCGACGTGCGGCTGACCGGCCGCGCGGTCTGGGAGACGCTCACCTTCCTCCTGAACGGCATCGTCTTCATCGTCACCGGGCTCGAGGTGCCCCTGCTCCTGCGCGATCTGGCCCCCGCGACCGCGGCCCGGCTCGTCGGCATCGGCATCGTGGTGAGCCTGGTCCTCGTCGCGGTCCGGACGCTCTGGATCTTCCCGACCTCGTACCTGGCGTGTCGCCTCCGTCCCGAGACTCGCCCGACGCGGTTATTCGCGCAGTCGCTCGTCCTCTCCTGGTCCGGCATGCGCGGGGTCGTCTCCCTCGCGGTGGTGCTGGCCCTGCCGCCGACCCTGCCCGAGGGCGGGCCGTACCCCGCGCGCGAGGCGCTCCTCATCGTGACCCTGACCGTCATCGTCTTCACCCTCCTCGGTCAGGGGCTGACGCTGCCGTGGCTGATCCGGTCCCTCCGGCTCGGCGCCGATCCCGAGCTGGGCCAGGAGGAGGCCGATGCACGCCAGCAGATGATCGACTCGGCCACGCGCCGGATCGAGCAGCTCTACCCGGTGTGGCCGGGCCACCGGCCGCTCCTCGACCGGCTGCGCGACACCTACGAGCACCGCTCGGAGCACGTGGAGCGGCAGCGCGACGCGACCGGGGCGGGCGAGGAGGACCGCGAGATCATCGAGCACCGCGAGATCCAGCGCACCGTGATCGACGCGGAGCGCGAGGCCCTGCTCCGCCTGCGGGCCGACGGCGCGATCGACGACGACGTGCTGCGGGCGCTCGAGCGCGAGCTCGACCTCGAGGAGCGCCGCATTGACGCGTGAGGTCGCCGCGGGGCCTCACGTTATCTCCTTGACCGGCGGCCCGGCTTCCGCCACCATCGCGGCGGCCATGCCCACCCTCGGCCGGGTCGTGCTGCTCCTGCTCGTGACCGCGAGCCTCGTGGCCGCCGGCGTTCCACCGGCCATCGACGAGGACCGCAGCGTCCCCGGCTTCTGCAGCCCCGACTGTCCGCTCCAGCAGGACGCCACCCACTCGGTCGCGGTAGCGCCGCCGGCTCCGCGATACGACGGCACCGCCGAAGCGACACGGGAGCGGCCGGTGGCCGCCTCGGTGCCGGTGGCGCTCGCTGCGGCGGCGGCCCTCGACGCCCCCCGCGCGCCCCCTCTCGCGTAAGTCGCCCCGTCGACCTGTCAATCGGCGGCCCCGTCGGGCCGCCCTGGTAGCTCAACGCCGTGCTCCGAGGGGACGCTCATGCGTGTGTGGCTCGCCTCGACGACCGCCCTGCTGCTCGCGCTCACCCCCGTCGGGGGGTACGCCGCGTCGCCCGCGGGGATCGTGACCGGCATCGTCAAGGACGCGCTCGAGCGCCCGCTGCCGATGGCCCGGGTGCGGCTCGAGACCACCGACGGGCGGGTCGCGGCGCGAGCCACCGCCGACGACCAGGGCCGCTTCACCTTCAGCCAGGTCGCGTCCGGCACGTACGCCCTCGTCGCCGAGCACCCCGGGTTCGAGCCGGCCACCGCGATCGTGACCCTGACCGAGGCGGAGGGGGTGAGCGCGGACCTGGTGCTCGCCTCGCAGCGGCCGCTCGACCTCCAGGTGGCTGCGAAGCGGCTCGAAGAGGAGCGGATCAAGATCCAGCCGCGCGTCGGCGCGTCGACCTACGAGTTCTCGAACAAGGCGATCGAGAGCCAGCCGGGCGGAGAGAACAATCCGCTGCCGCGGGTGCTGCTGCAGGCTCCCGGCGTCACCCAGGACTCCTCGAGCGCGGGCGGCATCCACGTGCGCGAGCAGATGGGCAACGTCCAGTACCGCATCAACGGGATCGTGCTGCCGGAGGGCGCCACCCTCTTCGCGCAGAGCGGCGGACTCAGCCCCCGGCTGGCCAGCTCGATCACGCTCCTCACCGGCGCCCTGCCCGCCGAGTATGGCCTGCGGACCACGGGCATCTTCGACATCCAGACCAAGAGCGGCGCCTTCGAGCCGGGCGGGCACGTGGGCGTCTACGGCGGCAGCCACGCGTGGCTGCAGCCCAGCGCGGAGTATCGCGGGGCCGCCGGCCGCTTCAACTACTTCGTGACCGGCGACTACCTCGAGAACAGCATCGGCATCTCGCCGGCCACCCCGAACGGCGCGATCCACGACGACACCCGGCAGGGCCACGGCTTCGGCTACTTCGAGTACCTGCTCGACGCGACCAGCAAGGTCAGCGCCATCGCCGGGAGCTTCGTCGGCCACTTCCAGATCCCGAACCGGCCCAACGTCTCGCCCAGCTTCACGGTCAACGGCATCTCGGAGTTCGACTCCCGGAAGATCGACGAGACCCAGCGGGAGCAGAACCACTTCCTGGTCCTGTCCTATCTGAAGACCGCGGGCGACTTCAGCGTGCAGGCCTCGACGTTCGCCCGCTACAGCACGATGTCCTTCCGCCCCGACTCGCTGGCCGACCTGCTCTTCAACGGCATCGCCCAGCAGGTGGATCGGAGCAGCATCGCGACCGGGCTCCAGATCGACTCCACCTACACCCTCACCGCGACCCACACCCTGCACGGCGGGGTCTATCTCGCGGCGGAGCGCACGAGCGTGCAGGCGACCTCGTCGGTGCTGCCCGCGGTCGACGGGGTGCCGACCTCCGACCAGCCCTTCAAGGTCTTCGACAGCCGGGGCAAGACCGGCTACACCTACAGCGTCTATCTTCAAGATGCGTGGCGCGTGCGGCCGGCGGTCACCATCAACGGCGGCCTCCGTCTCGACGGCCTCGAGGCCTTCACGAGCGAATGGCAGCTCAGCCCGCGCCTGAACGTGGTCTGGGAGGCGACGCCGACCACCACCATCCACGCGGGTTACGCGCGCTACTTCACCCCGCCCCGGCAGGAGTTCGTCGCGACCGGGAGCGTGGCCCGGTTCGCCAACACCACCGCCGAATCGTCGGTCCCGGTCAACGCGCCGGTGCGGGCGGAGCGGGCTCACTATCTCGATGCGGGGGTCACCCAGCAGATCATCCCCGGCCTCAAGGTCGGGCTCGACGCCTACTACAAGCAGTCGCTCTACCACCTGGACGAGGGTCAGTTCGGCGCGCCCACCTTCCTGACCCCGTTCAACTACCACCACGCGACCAACATCGGCATCGAGCTCACGACGTCCTACACCGCGGGCGGCCTGTCCGCCTACGGCAACCTCGCCACCGCGCAGCAGGTGGCCAAGGGCATCGTCTCCGCCCAGGCCCTCTTCGACGCGGAGGACCTCGCCTACATCCACCAGCACTACATCGTCACCGACCACAGCCAGCTCATCACCGCCTCCGCCGGGCTCTCCTATCTCTGGCGCCAGACCCGGGCGAGCCTCGACCTCCTGGTGGGCAGCGGGCTGCGGCGCACCGTGCGCCACCCGAACGACGCGACCAATCCGCCCTACCAGCAGCTCGACTTCGGCATCGCCCAGCGCTTCACGCTGCCCGCGATCGGGGCCATGGAGGCGCGCTTCGACGTGATCAACGTGCTCGGCCAGAACTACGTGCTGCGCGACGGCACCGGGGTCGGGATCTTCGCCCGGCAGTTCGGACCACCCCGCGGATTCTTCGCGGGCGTGAAGAAGGAGTTCTAATGGATCTCTCGGGTTTCGTCGCCGCCCTGCGGGTGGGCGGCGCCATGATCTATCCTCTCCTGCTGCTCGCGGTCATCGCGGTGGTGGTGATCCTCGAGAAGGCCTTCGTCTTCTCGACCCGCACCCGCCTGCCCGCTCCCGTCCTCGAGGTCCTCGAGACCTACGCCTTCGCCTGGGGCGATCTCGAGCAGCGCGTCGGCCAGATGGACCCGCGCAACTACTTCCGGCGATTCTTCCGCGTGATCCTGGACCAGCGCGCGCGCCCGGCGTGGTGGGTCGAGTCGCGGGCCGCCGAGGAGGCCACCCTGATCGAGCAGGCGCTCGGCCGCTGGCTCTGGGCCCTCGAGACGATCGTCACCGCCGCTCCGCTGCTGGGCCTGCTCGGCACCATCACCGGGATGATCCGCGCGTTCCATCTCTTCGGCTCCGAGGGGCTCGTCGATCCCCGCGGCGTCACCGGCGGCGTCGCCGAGGCTCTCATCGCCACCGCGGTCGGGCTCTTCATCGCCCTCATCGCGCTCTTCGCCTTCAACTACTTCTCGAACCGGCAGGCCCAGGTCATGGACGAGATGGAGCAGCTCGGCACGCGGGTGGTGGACCACCTCCGCCTCGAGGCGACGGACGGCGCCTCGTGAAGTTCCGACCGTCGCGCCAGCGTCGCCGTGGCCGGATCGAGATCATCCCGATGATCGACGTCATGTTCTTCCTGCTCGCCACCTTCATGCTGGCCTCTCTCTCGCTCCAGAACCTGCATTCGCTGACCGTGAATCTCCCTCGCGGCCAGGCGCCCCCGCTGCAGGCCACCCGATCGGTCACCTTGACCGTCACCCGCGAGGGCGAGCTCCTGCTCGACCGCACCGTGGTCACCCTCGACACCATCGCGGCCGAGCTCCGGCCTCGCCTCGCCGCCACGGGCGCGAGCATGGTCGTCGCGGTGGACAGTGCCGCTCCGAGTGGGGTCGTCGTCCAGGCGATGCTCAAGGCCCGCGAGGCCGGCGTCGAGCACTTTCTCTTCGCGGTCACGCCATGACCGAGACCGCAATCCGGTTCCGCGACGACCCCTGGCCACGCCTGCGATGGCTGGTGCCGGCGGCGCTCGGCCTGACCCTCCTGTCGCAGATGGCCTTCCTGTCCCTGCTCGGCCTGCCCGCGAGCCCGCCCACCGTCCCGAGGCCGGTGGACGTCCAGGTCATCGAGCTGCCCGCCCCTCCCGCCTCCGCCAGACCGGCGCCGCCGGAACGGAGATCGTCACCGCCGCCGAGGCGCCTGGATGCGCCCTCACCGCGTCCGGTGCTCGCGCCGAGCGAGCCTCGGATCGAGGTGCCGCGCGCGCCGGCGCCGCCCGTCGCGGAGGAGCCGGTGACACCGGCCCCGGCCGCGACGGTGCCGGCGCCTCCCGCGCCCTCGCCGCCGAGCGCCGCGCCGTCGACGCAGGTCCCGCTGACCGCGCTGCCGCCCTCGCGCGGGCCGCAGGACGCCACCCTGGGTGGGACCGACAGCATGAGCGCCCGCGCCATCTACAAACCGATGCCCGAGATCCCCGAAGCGCTGCGCCGGCGCACGATCGATATGGTGGCGGTGGCGCGGTTCCGCGTGGACGCCGCGGGTCGCGCCCAGGTCGAGCTGGTCGAGCCCACCCCCGATCCGGATCTCAACCGCGCGCTCCTCGAATCCCTCCAGCGATGGCGCTTCTTCCCCGCCACCCAGGCCGGCCGGCCCGTCGCCTCCACCATCGACGTCCGCATCCCGGTCTCGGTGAAATAGCCGGGGCTTGCGCTCGCGGCCCCGATGATGGACACAATGTCGGGCCATGGATCTCGGCCCGTCCGCCCGCCAGCGCGAGCTGATCGCCCTCGCCCGCGATCTGGCCCGCGAGCGCTTCGCTCCCCGCGCGGCGCAGCATGATCGCGAGGCGTCCTTCCCCTTCGAGGACTATGCGGATCTGAGATCGGCCGGGCTCCTCGGCCTCTGCGTTCCCGCCCGCCACGGCGGGCTCGGGGCGGACTACGAGACCTACTGCCTGGTCGCGGAGCAGCTCGCGCAGGGCAACGCGTCGACCTCGCTCACCTTCAACATGCACTGCCTCACCATGCTGATGATGGGCGTGCTCGCCGACGCCATGCCCATGTCCTCCGCCGCGCGCGAGCGTCACGAGAAGCTTCGCGCGGCCAAGTTCCGCGAGGTGATCGAGGCGGGCGCCTTCTACGGGCAGCCCCACAGCGAGCCGGTCGAGCAGGGCCAGACGGATACCGCGCTCAGCGTGGGCGGCCGGCGCTTCGGCACCACCGCGCGAAAGGTGGACGGGGGCTACGTGATCAACGGCCGGAAGTTCTTCGTGTCCCTCGCCGGGTGCGCCCCCTACTTCGCCACCCCCGCGATCCGCCTCGGCGACGAGCCCTGGATCGAGCGCACCCTTTACCTGCAGGTCCCCAAGGACGCGCCGGGCGTGTCGTTCCCCGGCGAGTGGGATCCGATGGGGATGCGCGGCACGGTCAGCCGCGACATGCTGCTCCAGGACGTGTTCGTCCCCGACGACGGCGAGGTCCTGCCGCCGGGGACGTTCGGTGCCATGTACAACGCCTTCCCCCAGCTCTCCCCCCTCACCTTCTGCGCGACCTTCCTCGGTCTCATGCAGGCGGCCTACGACGGCGCGCTCGCCTACTTGACCGGGCAGATGGCCGGCGCGCCCGGCCTCCACACCGAGGCGGCGGTGAAGGGCCACGCGGTGGCCGAGATGCTCTTCACCCTCGAGGGCACGCGCGCGCTCTACTACCGCGCCATCTCGGAGGCCCGTGTCGACTGCGCACCGGACGTGGTGCAGCGCGCGCGGGCGGCGCACGTCACCGTGCAGCGCTCCGCGGTCACCGTCACCCAGGAGGCGATTCGCGTCTGCGGGGGGCGGGGCCTCCTCAAGCGCTATCCGATCGAGCGCTACGCGCGCGACGCGAGGGCGGGCGCGCTGATGCGCCCATGGACCCAGGAGATCGCCACCCAGCAGGCGTGGGAAGCGGCGCTCGGCCTGGGCGCGCCGGCCGCGGACCGCCCGGGGCCCTGACCTCTCCGCGCCCCGCTACTCGATGCGGAAGTGCGCCTCGGTGGTGTGCCCGGTGCGGCCGTTGATGGGCAGGACGTCCTGTGGGCAGGCGGAGAAGGCGATCACCAGGTCCATTTCCGCGCGCAGTACCGCGTAGCTCCCCGCGGTGGACACCGGCTCGGCCCAGGCGAGCGTGCCGTCGGGCGTCCACGGGATGTTCATGAACAGGTTGAGCGGCGACGGGGTGGCCGGGACCTTGATGCCGAGCGCGGACAGCCCCGCGTGCAGGTTGTCGCGGCAGTTGTCGTGGTGGCCCTCGACCCCGAGCAGGCGATAGCGCGGGGCGTCGCAGGCGGCCATGAGGGTGTCGTGGGCCCCGCCCGAGGTGTCCTCCACCAGGGTCAGGATCGGCCGCCGCTGGTTCGTGAGGAACGTGTCGCCGAGGGCGGCGCGGAGCTTCATGAACCAGGCGCGGCTACACTCCATCGACATCCACTCGGTCACGTCGCTCGCGCTGAACGCCCAGGTGTCCACCACCTGCGAGCCGTGCGTGTTGATCACCGTGACGCGCTGGCCCTTCGCCACCCGCGCGGCCACGCCGCGGCGGGCCGGGATCGTCTGGATCTGTGTCGTCGCCATGTCTCGCTCCCCTGGTCCCCTCTCGCTAGCCGCGCCGCAGCCCGTGGTCTCCGCGATAGTCGGAGGGGGCGGGCGGCCGCCAGCCCGCAAGCAGCGCCGGATCCGGTTGCCAGATCTCCACCCCGAGCGGCCGACAGGTCGCGAGGGGATCCCCCGCGTCGGCACCCCACATCTGCACCGACAGATCGCCATGGGGGCACGTCGATATCGCGCACAGCACGTCGATCTCGGCGAAGAATTCGAGGAAATCGCCCTTCTTGGCCGGGCTGGCCTTGACGAAGTAGCGATCGTCCGCGGTCAGCCCGGTGACCTGGAAGACGTTCAGCACGTCGTGGATATCCAACTCGTTGAGACGGTACGGGGCGACCGCGCGCACCAGGTTCGAGTGGCAGCAGAGGTCGAAGTCCTCGCCGTTGAGCATCTTGTGCACGTAGGGGTCGCAGCGGGTCCCGAGGAGATCGTGGCAGCCCGCCCCGTCCTCGTCGCGCCCGTAGCGGATGCTGTCGTTGGTGATCGTGAGCATCGGCCGGAGGTACGGCAGGCAGGACCAGAGGCGATCGTGGGTGGTGACGTGCGCGCGGTGAAGCTGCTTGGTGCGGGCGGCCCAGAAGCGCTCGCGCGGGTTGTCGAGGCTCCACGCGTTGAAGTCGGCGACCTGCGGCCCCTCCACCGCGATTATGCGGAAGAGGTGGCCCGCCCGCACCGGCCACGCGCGGCCCGACCGCATCGGGACCACGAACCGCTCGACCAGGGTCCGGGACCGGGTCTCGGCGGCCAGGCGGTCGTAGAACGGACGGTCGACCGCGATCGGCGAGCCCGGCTTCGGTTCGTAGATGACACGTGGCTCCGGCATATCGCCCTCCGTGAGTGGCCCACAGGATAGCCCAATCCCGCGCTCAAGAAACCCCTTGACAGCCGGCGCTCGAATCTCCAGCATCCGGCCAGGATCAGGGCTGATCCGTGACCGGTGCTCACGTGGTAGTCAAGCGGAAGGAGGACCTCATGCGCGGACGGACGATGCTCGGAATCCTCTTCAGCGTGGTGCTCGCCCTGGCAGTCACGATGGACGCGACCGCCCAGCAGTGTCCGAAGGGCAAGCTCCGCATCTACACCTCCTGGCCGATGCAGGGCGCGATGATTCCCGAGGGCACCGGCATGAAGAACGGCCTGGACATGGCCGTCGCCGAGGCCGGGGGAGTCGCCGCGGGCTATTGCCTCGAGATCGTCAACCTGGACGACGCGTCCCCCCAGACCGGCAAGTGGGACGGCGCGGTCGAGGCCGAGAACGCCAACAAGGCGGTCGCGGATCCCCTCGCGGTCCTCTACGTCGGCACCTACAACTCGGGCGCGGCCAAGGTCTCGATCCCGATCAACAACCGCGCCCACATGGCCCAGATCACCCCCGCCAATACCTATCCCGGGCTCACCAAGAAGCAGGGCGCCGCGCCCGGCGAGCCGGAGATCTATCGCCCGCTCGGCTTCGTGAACTACTTCCGCCCGATCCCGGCCGACGACATCCAGGGCGCGGTGGGGGCCAAGTGGGCCAAGCGGCTCGGCATCAAGAAGGCGTTCATCCTCAACGACCAGGAGCTGTACGGCAAGGGCATCGCCGACGTCTTCGAGGCCACCGCCAAGAAGATCGGGCTCGCGGTGGTCGCCAACGAGGGCATCGACTGGAAGCAGCCCGACCAGAAGCCGATCCT
>Ga0099791_10000392_pt1 | contig 16148 bp, 15 predicted proteins | sample Rivendell_Oct201_7_FD_77318 | JGI IMG/M metagenome (GOLD analysis project Ga0099791, IMG submission 77318) | Vadose zone soil and rhizosphere microbial communities from the Eel River Critical Zone Observatory, Northern California to study diel... | ecosystem: Environmental > Terrestrial > Soil... | reverse complement strand
TGATCGGTGCCACGGACGGGGAAACGCTTCGTCAAAGCCCGGACGTCGAGGAGCGCGGTCACGACGCCCTCGCGCAGGCCACGACATGGCCGGGCGCGACTTCCACTCGGGGCAGCGGGGCCTCGTCGCACACGGTGGCGGCCCGCTCGCAGCGCGCGCGGAAACGACAGGGCGGCAGCATTCCGCGCAGGTCGGGGACCGCGCCCGGGATCGGCGCCAGCGCCGCCAATTTTGTCCCGGCGCGAGGCGTGGATGCGATGAGACGCGCCGTGTACGGATGGAGCGGAGCGGTGAGGATCTGCCGGACGGGAGCCGCCTCGACGACGTGGCCGGCGTGCATGACGACGATCCGGTCGCACCGCTCGGCCACGACGCCGAGGTCGTGCGTGATCAAGATCGTGGCCATGCGGCTCGCACGTGCGAGCTCGTCAAGGAGATCGAGGACGCCGGCCTGCGTGGTGACGTCCAGGCCTGTCGTCGGCTCGTCGGCGATGAGCAGCGCCGGCGCGCAGGCGATGGCGAGCGCGATCATCACGCGCTGGCACATGCCGCCCGACAGCTCGAAAGGGAAGGCGTCGTACCGGCGCTCGGGATCGGGGATCTGCACGCGGGTCAGCAGCTCGAGCGCGCGGGCGCGAACCTTTACCCGACTGACGTTGGCGTGGCGCACCAGCACGTCGCTGATCTGCCGGCCGATCGTGCGGATCGGGTTAAGCGCCGTGCGGGGGCTCTGGAAGATCATCGACAGCTCCCGCCCACGGTAGGCGAGGCGCTGGCCAGGGCTGGCCGCCACGAGGTCGAGTCCACCGAATACCGCCCGTCCCGCCGTCACCCGCGCGGCCGGCGGCAGCAGCCCGAGGAGCGCGTGCGCGGTGACCGATTTGCCGGAGCCGCTCTCCCCGACGATACCCAGCGTCTCGCCCCGGCGGACCGAGAATCCCACGGCCTCCAGCGCGCGCACGACACCTTCGCGCGTCCGGAACTCCACCGACAGATCTTCGACCATCAGGAGGGAGGGCTCGCTCACGTCCTTCTCCGCGGGTCGATTAGATCGCGGATCCCGTCGCCGAGCAGATTGAAGCAGAACACGGCGAGCATCAGCGCCAATCCTGGGAAGAGCGACATCCACCACTCGCCCGAGACGATGAAGGCGGCGCCGTCGGCGACCATGATGCCCCATTCGGGGGTCGGTGGCCGGACTCCCAGGCCGATGAACGACAGGCCGGCGGCATTGAGGATCGCCCAGCCGAGGTTCAGCGACGCCTGGACGACCATCGGCGGCAAGCAGTTGGGGAACAGGTGCACGGCGAGAATTCTGGCCGGGCCATTGCCGGCGAGGCGTGCCGCATCCACGAAGCCCGCCTCGCGTCGCACGTTCACCTCGGCTCGCGCCATGCGCGCGTAGAAGGGCACGTTGATGATGGCCGTGGCATACACGATGTTGGCCAGGGTGTTGCCAAGCGCTGCCACGATGCCCATGGCGAGCACGAAGAGCGGAAAGGCCATGATCGTATCGGTCACTCGGGTGACGACGCGATCGGTCCAGCCGCCAAAGTAGCCGGCGCAGGCCCCGAACAGGCTGCCCGCGGCGAACGCCAGCGCCACCGCGGACAACGAGATGGCGAGGTCGAGACGGGTGGCTACGATCACCCGGCTGAGCACGTCGCGCCCGACCTGATCGGTGCCGAACCAGTGCCGGGCCGACGGCGGCTCCAGCTTGCGCGCCGTGTCGCTCAGCAGCGGATCGTGCGGGGCGAGGAAGGGTCCCAGCACCGCCAGGGCGACGAGCACCGCGAAGAGGCCGGCCGCGAGGGCGGTCACCGGGTTGTCCCCGATCACGTAACGGGCGTGGCGAAAGAACACCCTCACGCCTCGATCCGCACGCGAGGATCGGCGAGGCCGTAGATGATGTCCAGCGCGAGGTTCAGAAATACGTACAGCGTGGCCATCATGAGCACGAAGCCCTGGACCGGCGCGTAGTCCGAAGCGATCAGCGCCTCCAGCGCATAGGAGCCGATCCCGGGCCAGGCGAACACCTTCTCGACCAGCACGTTAGCGCCGAGCAGGAACGAGAGGACCATGCCGAGCAGCGTGACCACTGGCAGCATCGCGTTCCTGAACGCGTAGGTGACCAGGACCGTGGACGGCGCGAGTCCGCTGGCGCGCGCGGTGCGGATGAAGTCGCTGCTCAGAACGCCGAGCATGGAGGCACGTGTCATGCGCGCGATCGGCGCCATCGCGAAGAGTCCCAGCGTGATCGCGGGCAGGGCGAGGTGCTTGACGGCCGCCCACGCCACCGTCACATCACGCGCGATGAGGGCGTCGAGCACGAGAAAGCCCGTCACGGGGCTGGGTGCGATCGAGAAGGCGTCAAGCCGCCCCAGTGGTGCTGGTGCCCAGCCGAGCAAGAAGTAGAAGACGTAGACGAGGAGAAGCCCAGTGAAAAAGATTGGCAACGAAACGCCAGCCGTCGTGATGACGCGGCTGGCATGGTCGATCCATGAGTCCGGGCGTGTGGCTGCCGCCACGCCGAGCGGCAACGCCACGGCCATAGCCAGGAGAAGCCCGGCGAGCGTCAATTCCAGCGATGCCGGCAAGCGCGCCACGAGATCCTGCACGACGGGCTGGCCGGTCGTGAGCGAGGCGCCCAGGTCGCCGCGCGCGAGATCGCGCACGTACGAGAGGAACTGCTCGGGCAGGCTGCGGTTCAGTCCCAGGCGCGCACGGACCTCCTCCACGGCCTGGCGCGTCGCCGCCGGCCCGGCGAAGAATGCAGCCGGGTCGCCCGGCAATGCGCGGTTCAGCAGGAACGTGACGACCACGACGCCGAGGAGCCCCGGCACGGCCAGGGCCAGGCGGCGGCCGATCAGCCGGAGCAAAGCCATGCGCCGTACTACTCCTTTGAGAGCTGCCGGTAGTCGAGTTGGCGGTGGAACCAGTACTGGTAGCCCTTGACGTTCTTCTGCATGGCCACATCGAGCAGCGGCTGGAAGACAGGCACGCGCGGCACGTCGACGATCTCAATCTTCGCGAAGGCCCGGACCAGCTCCCGGTACTTCTTGGGATCGGTCTCGAAACGGGCAGCCTCGATGAGCCGGTCCATCTCAGGATTCTGGTAGGACGAGGTGTTGAACACTGCGTTCTGGCTGTGAAAGTTCCAGAAAAAGAAATATTCGGGATAGTTGAGCCACCCGCCGAAGGCGTTCAAGAACAGCGGCATCTCCTTCTTGAGCAGCATGTTGCGCCAGTTGGAGCCAGGGATCTTCTCGATCGTCGTCTTGATGCCAATGTGGGCGAGCGATTCCTGGACGAGCACGGCCATGGGCTCGTTGATCGTCGCGAATCCCTGGTCGAACGACAGCGTGGTTTCGAACCCGTTGGGGTAGCCGGACTCGGCCATCAATGCCTTGGCCTTCGCGATGTCGGTCTTGTACGGTGCCGGAAAGAGGTCGTGACCGGCGGTGAGCGAGGCAATCGGATTGCCGGCCAGCAGGACACCGCGACCGAACACGGCGGTCGAGAACACCCCCTCGTAGGGGACCGCGTAGGCGACCGCCTGGCGGACCTTGAGTGTGCTGAACGGCGGATACTTGACGTTCATGCCGACGTACGCGAACGCGTTCTCCACCGGATGCGACACCACGGCGACCTTGCCGGTCTTCGCCATCTCGCTGAAGTCCTTGGGGGGCAGGTCGAACGAGATGTCGGCGTCGCCGCGCTCGAGGAGCGCCCGGCGATTGCCGGCCGAGGGCACCTCGCGCACGATGACGCGCTTGAGCTTGGGCAGCGGTCCGGGCTTCCATTCGTCGAAGCGTGTGTAGATGGTCTCCTGACCGGGCTTCCACGACTCCAGCCTGAAGGCGCCCGAGCCGGCGTCGTTGCTCTTGAGCCACTCCATCGCCCACGGATCGTTCGCGGTCGCGTGCTTCTTGGCAAGTTCGGCGTTGAAGACCGCGGGAACGACGACGGCGAGGTCCGGCATCGTCATCTTGTCCTTGCGGAGGAACTTCGCCCGGAAGGTGAAGTCGTCCACGACCTCGAACTGCTCGGGCTTCTCGAGTGAGCCGGCCTTCATCTGGAAGGTCGGAAAGCCGCCGACGGTGACGGCACGATCGAACGACCACTTGACGTCCCGGGCCGTCACCGGCGTGCCGTCGTGGAATCTCGCGTCGCGCCGCAGTTTGAACGTCACCGACATCCCGTCGGGGGCGATGGCCCAGCTCTCGGCCAGCTCCGGCTTCAGCACATTGTAGTCGTACATCCGGGTGCCGTCGCCGAGCGTCTTCGCGCCGTAGGTCATGAGGCGGTCGTAGAGGTTCCACGACGCCTGATACGCCGGGCGGTTAGCGCCGACGCCGTGGATGTCCATGCTGTTGGGCCCGGATTCGACTACGACGATGAGTGTTTCGCTCCGCCCCTGGGCGCGCGCCGGTGCAGCGGCGCCCACCAGGACCAGCACACTGAGGCTCAGCAGTGCGACGACTCGGCTCATGCCTTGACCTCCGCCGACTCGATTCACTCCCATTCGTCCGCCACGTCGGCAAGCTCCGTGCCGAATGGTGGCGTGAGTGGAATCGAACACTTGCGGCGGCATCGCACCTGCCGCTGCCCTCGCCGCAGGCAATCGGTCAGCCCGTTGCCCACCATTCGCGCGTCGCCCGGCCGGCGTCTCCGTTCTGCCGACAAGCGGGCGTAGCTGCTCATAAGTCAGGGTTACCCTCCGAAGGCGCTGATGTCGGTGGCCGTCGATTTCGGCGTGACGCAGGTCGTGGACGGCAACTGGGGCGTGCACGCCGTCATCCGCAAACACATCTTCGCGGGCGCCTGATCGCTGCCACTGCTGTTGCTGGGGAGGTTTAGCGCCGTGACGTGCTGGACCAGGCCGGCCTGCCGGCGCTCCACTCGCGGGCGGGGGTGACGCGCGGCTACCGGCCGCTCGTCTCGATCCTCGAGTCGTTCACCCAAAACTGAGATCGAGCGCCGGGAGCGACTGCAGAAGCTCTCGCTGATGGACGAGGCATCACCTTCACCGTGTACGGCGAGAAGGACGGGACTGAGCGCATCTTTCCGTTCGACGTCGTGTAGTGCGGCCGCGGCCCGCCCTCGCGATGGAACGCTTCATCGAATGCTTCGTCTCGGGCACCCATTTCACGGCGCACAGAATAGCAACCCGACGTGACGGTCCGAGGGCGGCGTCGCCGCCGCGGCGGCCCGCCCGTGCCGACATTCGCGGCACCTTTCGACGATTGCCTCCCGGAACGCGGGCACTCACCTCACGACGTCGTGATTCGGCGCCGGTGCCTCGTTCACGGGCGTCGTTCTTCAAGCGTCGATCGCACGGGCGAATCGATGGCGGCTGTCGACGAAACGAGCACGACTGCGTCGCGTCGGCCCGAGGTGGCACAGCGCTTGCGCAAGGCCCCGCGACAATCGGCGTGTGAGGAGTTCACGACACTTCGTCGAGGTCGAGGGGAGAGCGATGCGCGAACGACGGGCAGTCCATCGGGTTCTCACGGGAGTTGCGGTTGGCGTGTCGTTGGCCGGCGCGCTCAAGCTGGCACCGGCCGCGAAGGCGCAGGAGAAGGCGCCGCCGCCCGAGACGCCGGGCTCCAGGATCCACGGTTTCTTCGACGTCTCGCTCAAGAACGACTACATCACGCCACGCGGATTGCTGGTGACGGACACCGGCCAGACCGTGCAGCCCATGGCCGGCCTGGTGTTCAGTCTCTTCAATGACCCGAGCGGCCCCGTCAACAGTGTGTCGGTCGTCGCCGGGATCTGGAACGACATCTTCACCGAACAGGGCAGCCGGACGGTCGGTTCCTGGAACGAGTTCGACTGGTGGGCTGGGGTGAAACTCACCGCCCTGAAGACCTGGAAGTTCGGCGTTGAGTATCAGGAGTTCCTGAGCCCACCTGGTCACTTCCGGGCCGAATCGAACATCGAGTTCACGCTCGCCTACGACGACAGCAAGTCGGGATTTCCGATCGCCTTCAACCGTACATCAGACCCTTCTGGGCCGTGTCCGGCGATTCGACCGTCGTCGTCGGCAAGCGGGGCAACACCTTCGACGTCGAGATCGGGATGTTCCCGACGCTGGATCTCAACAAGTTCGGCCTACCCGCCGTCCTGTCGGCTCCGACCTGGATCACCGTCGGACCCGAGGAATACTGGAACGGCGGCCACGGCGCGCTCAAGTGCACGACGGGCTCGTCAAGTAACTTCGGGGTGTTCTCGACCGGGCTGCAGGCCAAGGTCCCGCTCAAGTTCATCCCGGCGGGGTTCGGCAACTGGTATGCGCGCGCGGGCGCCCAGTACCATCACCTCCTCAACGACAATCTGCTCTACGCCCAGACGTTCACCCGTGCGCTGCCCGGGCCGGTGGGTTCGCCGTCGAGCTCGGCCCGACGCAACATCGACGTGCTCTTCGGTGCGCTGGGCTTCGATTTCTGATATCCAGAACGCGCTGTGAGAGTTCTCGTCCACGCCGAGCCTGGGCCGATCGACGTCGACCTCGATCGGACTGCGCTCGTCGTGATCGACATGCAGCGCGATTTCCTGGAGCCGGGCGGCTTCGGGGAGGCGCTGGGCAACGACGTCTCGCGGCTGGCCGCGGCCGTCGCGCCCTGCCGCGCCGTGCTCGACGCCGCCCGCCGCGTCGGCCTGCTCGTGATCCACACCCGCGAGGGGCATCGTCCAGATCTGTCCGACGCCCCTGCCGCCAAGGTCGAGCGGGGCTCGCCCTCGATGCGTATCGGGGAGCCGGGGCCCATGGGCCGCATCTTGATCCGCGGCGAGCCCGGCCACGACTTCGTCAAGGAGCTCTATCCGATCGAGGGCGAGCCGGTGATCGACAAGCCGGGCAAGGGCGCCTTCTACCAGACCGACCTGGAGCTGATGCTGCGCAATCGTCGGATCGAGAATCTCCTGGTCTGCGGCGTGACGACGGAAGTCTGCGTCAACACCTCCGTGCGCGAGGCCAACGACCGCGGGTACCGCTGCCTCGTGCTCGCCGACTGCTGCGCCTCGTACTTCCCGGAGTTCCACGCGATGGGGCTCGAGATGATCAAGGCTCAGGGCGGGATCTTCGGCTGGGTCTCCAGCTCCCACCACCTGCTGGTCGCGCTGGCGGCCAAGGAGCGCGCATGATGCCGTCACCGCGGCCGGCGTTGTGGACATCGGGCGACTGGAACGCCTTCTTCGGCTTTGGTACCAACATCCTCGTCAATATGCTGGTGCTCACCGGCCTGCTGCGCTTCGTGCTGAAGATGCCCGACGCGATCGTCTTCGGGCGCATCCTCCCCGCGCTCGGGCTGATGATGTTTCTCAGCACGGTCTACTACGCGTGGCTCGCGTACCGGCTGGCGGCGAGGACCGGCCGCAACGACGTGTGCGCGCTGCCTTCCGGAGTCAGCGTGCCCCACATGTTCATCGTCACCTTCGTCATCATGCTACCCATTCTGATCAAGACGAACGATCCGGTGCAGGCGTGGCAGGCCGGCCTCACCTGGGTGTTCATCCAGAGCTTCATCCTGATGGCCGGCGGGTTCGTGGCGCCTGTCGTGCGCCGCATCACGCCGCGCGCGGCGCTGCTCGGCACGCTGGCCGGCGTTTCCATCGCCTTCATCTCGATGCGGCCGGCCTTCGAGATGTTCACGACCCCACTCATCGGGCTGACCTGCTTCGCGATCATCCTGGTGAGCTGGTTCGGCGGGGTCACGTATCCGAAGGGGACGCCGGCCGGGCTCGTCGCCATCGTCGTGGGCGCGGCGATCGCCTGGGGCTCGAATCTGTTCGATCTCGGGCTGGGGGGCATGAGCCTGGCGAGGCTCGCCGCCGCCGTCGGCGGCATCGGCCTGTCCGTGCCGATCCCGGCGATCGGTCATGTCTTCTCGGGGTTCCCGTTCCTCGGCGTCATCCTGGTCACCGCGATCCCGTTCGGCGTCTACGATCTCGTCGAGGCGATGGACAACGTCGAGAGCGCGGAGGCCGCCGGTGACGGCTTCCCCACGACGCGCGTCCTCACCGCCGACGGCGTCGTGAGCTGCATCGGCGCCTTGATGGGGAATCCCTTCATCAACGCCGTCTACATCGGTCATCCCGGCTGGAAGGCGATGGGCGGGCGGATCGGCTATTCGGCGGCGACCGGCGTGATGGTGATCGTGCTCTCGTGGCTGGGCGTCATCTCGCTGCTGCTCGATCTCGTGCCGGTCGTCGCCATCTCACCGATCCTGCTCTACATCGGCATGCTGATCGGCGCGCAGGCGTTCCAGACGACGCCGAAGACGCATGCGCCGGCCATCGCGCTGGCCCTGACGCCGCATCTCGCCGCCTGGGCGAAGGTGCTCGTCGATGGCGCGCTCGGCGCGGCCGGCACCAGCGCCGACGCGGTCGGGCTCGACAAGCTCGCCGGCGTCGGTGTGCTCTACCACGGCCTGGCCATCATGGGTGAAGGCTCGATCCTGAGCGGACTCGTCCTGGCGGCCGTCGCGACGTTCGTGATCGAGCGCGAGTTCGCGAAGGCGGCGGCGTTCGCCCTGGCGGGCGCCGTGCTCACCTTTTTCGGCTTCATGCACGGGCCCGCCATCGGAGTCGCGGTCACGCCCCAGGTGGCGCTGGCCTACGCGGTCGTGGCCGCGTTCCTCTATGGTTGCAAGGTTGTGAAGGCCGCCACGGTGACCCAACCGGCCGGCCCCGTGGCGACGCCCTTGCCGACGCCGTAGGTCGCCCGTATCGTTCGCCCCTCGGTCATCAGAGGAGGACGCTATGGGGTTGAACAGAAGTCAGCTCGCGTCGGGAGGCGCAGATATCCAGGCTAACCTTTACTTACGCGGCTTCGCCAAGCCCGCGAAGATCAGCTGAGACAGACTCACCTCATCATCGAATCCGTTCGGGATTCGAACCCGTGTTACCGTCCGCCACGCGCTTCCGCAACGTTTCATCCAAGTTACGTGCTGTTAACCAAACACCGAACCCATCGGGACTTGAAATTCGTCCGTGGTCTGCGTCCCCTCGCTGCCCTGAATCCGCGAGCCCTATCAGGTCAAACCACCGCTGAGAGGCTTGGAGCCCAGCTGCGAATCCGAGCGGAAATTACCTGGGAATCTGGGAATTGGCAACGCGTGGCCGATTGCCGCGCTGTCGGCATCTTTTCGCTCGCGGCAAGCGCTCGCAATTGATCAGTTCGCATTCGAGTAGAGATGGCAGGCGGCGAAATGTCGTGATGAGATCTCGCGCAATGGCGGCTCCACGTCCACGCACTGCGCGGTCGCGAACGGACACCGCGTTCGGAAGCGACAGCCGGACGGCGGGCTCAACGGATTGGGCGGATCGCCGGTGAGCGGCGGAGCGACGAGGCGCTGCGACGGATCCATGCTGGGCGCGGACTTGAACAGCGCCTGCGTGTACGGATGCTTCGGCGACTCCGCGATCACCGTGGCTGGTCCCGTCTCCACGATCTTGCCGAGATAGAGCACGATCACGCGATCGCTCGCGTACTCGATCACGTTCAGGTCGTGCGAGATCAACACGTACGTGAGCTGCCGCGCCGCCTTGAGCTGCTGGAGCAGGTTGAGTACCTGGGCCTGCACGGACTTGTCGAGCGCCGAGACGGGTTCGTCGAGCACGACGAGGCGCGGGTCGAGGACGAGCGCGCGCGCGATGTTCACTCGCTGGCGCTGGCCGCCGGAGACTTCGTGCGGATAGCGCGCGCCGAACAGGCGGGGATCGAGGCCGACGTCGTGCAGCATGTCGTCGGCGCGCCGGCGTGCCGATGCGCGGTCGGCCCCGTGGATGATCAGATTGAACGCGATGGCATCGCGCAGCGTCATGCGCGGGTTCAGCGACGCGTAGGGATCCTGGAACACGAGCTGGAGATCGCGGCGCAGGCGCTTGAGGCGGCGTTCGGACGCGGTGAAGAGATCCTCGCCACCGAAGCGCACGTGGCCGGCGTCCGCCTCGACGAGGCGCAGTACCACGCGCGCCAGCGTCGACTTGCCGCAGCCCGACTCGCCGACCACGCCGAGCGTCTCGCCCAGCTCGACGGCAAACGACACGCCGTCGACGGCGCGCAGCATCTCCGTCGTTCGACGGAACACGCCGCGCCTCACCGGGAAGTGCTTCACGAGCCCGTCGACCGTCATGAGCGGCGGCATGTCAGCCTCGGACCTCCATCGCGTCGCGCAGTCCGTCCGAGAGCAGATTGAACGCCATCGACACGACGAAGATGGCAACCCCGGGGAGTGCCGGCACCCACGCGTCGACGTAGATCGACTGCCGCAGCGTGTTCAGCATCAGTCCCCACTCGGCCGCGGGCGGCGTCACCCCGAGGCCGAGGAACGACAGCCCGGCGGCCAGAATGATCGAGAGCGAGACCTGTGTGCTCGTGAAGACGAGGATGGGCGCGAGCACGTTGGGGAGCAGGTGATAGCGCACGATCGGCCAGGAGCCCGCGCCGCTCGCACGCGCCGCGGCGACGTACTCGAGCGACTTCGTCTGCACGGTCACCGCTTCCGCCACGCGGATGATCCGCGGCAGGAAGACGACGGACAGCGAGATGAGCGTGTTGCCGAGCCCCGGCCCCAGCGCGCCCGAGATTGCGATGGCGAGCAGGATGGCCGGAAACGCGTAGAAGATGTCGCTCGCGCGCATGATGATCGAGTTCGCGGCGCCGCCGAGGTATCCGGCGAGGATCCCGAGCACGCCGCCGAAGAGGCACGCGACCACGATCGGTGTGAGCCCGGCGAGCAGCGTCATTCGGCCGCCGAACAGCAGCCGGCTGAGCATGTCGCGGCCCTGCTCGTCGGTGCCGAGCGGATGCCCGACGGTGCCGATCGGAGACAGCCGCATCCGGATGCTGCCGGCAGCCGGATCGTACGGCGCGAGCGCGGGCGCCAGGACGGCGGCGAGGACGATCGCGCCGAGGAGCGAGCCCGCGATCAGCGTCGCAGGGTCGCGCGCGAGGCGGCGGCTGACGAGGCGCCAATAGGACGTCGCGACGGGCGCCGCCACCGGCGCCGTCAGGATCGCGGGCGCGGGCACGCTCACGTCAGCCTCGCACGATCCGCGGGTCGATCAGGCTCTGCAGGACGTCGACGGCGAGGTTGAGCAACACGAACGTCGTCGATAGCACGAGGATGATGCCCTGGAGGAGCGGCATGTCGCGTTGAAAGATGGCGATGTTCAGCAGGTACCCGGTGCCGGGCCACGAGAACACCGTCTCGACGAGCACGGATCCCCCGAGCGCGAAGCCGAACTGCAGGCCCATCACGGTGAGAATTTGCGGCGAGGCGTTCTTCAGCACGTGCCGCACGAGCGAGCCCGTGTAGAGCCCTTTCACCCGCAGCGTGAGGACGAACTCCTGCGCGAGGATGTCGAGCACCGCCGAGCGCACGACGCGCGTGATGACGCCGAGCGGGATGAGCGCGAGCGCGACCGCGGGCAGCAGCATGTGACGGATGTAGGGCCCGATGCCCGGGTCTGACGGCCCGCCCATTGCCGGAAACCAGCCGAGCTGCACCGAGAACACGATCACCAACATGATGCCGGCCCAGTAGTGCGGCACGGAGACGCCGGTGATGGCGACCGCGCTCACCACCTTGTCGACGACGCCGCCGCGCTGGAACGCCGCCAGCGTTCCGAGCGCGAGTCCGGGGATCAGCGCGAGCATGGAGGAGGCCACGGCGAGGATGACGCTGTTGCGAAGCGCATCGAGAACGTCCTGAACGACCGGACGCCGGGTTGCGATCGATCGCCCGAGATCCCCGTGCACCACCGCGCGCTCGAGCCACTTCAGATACTGCACGGGAAGTGGGCGATCCAGTCCCAGCGCTTCCTTGACCGCCTCGATCTCCGCCTTGCCGGCGTCCGGCGGCATCAGGATCGAGATCGGATCGCCCGGCGCCAGCTTCACCATGGCGAACACGATGAGGCTGGCGCCGAGCAGGGTCGGCAGCGTCAGCAGGAGCCTGCGGAGGACGAGCGACCACATCGTGGCGGCCTTACTTGGTGACGCTCACCGACGTGAGGTCCACGAACCACGACTGCGGCTGCACGAAGCCCTTCACCTTCGCCGACATCGCGCGCGGGTTGAGGTCGTGCACGATGAAGATCCACGGCGCATCGTCGACGATGATCTCGTGTAGCTTGCCGAGCAGCCGGTCCTGCTCCTTCACGTCGAAGGTCTTCTCCGCGGCCTCGATCGTCGCGTCCGCTTCGGGATTGATGTACGGCATCGTGTTCACGGACGTCGGGACCACCGACTTCGAGTGGAAGAACCGTTGGAATGCCGAGGACGGATCGGGAAACGCCAGCGAGATGTTCCACGCGTTCAGCCCTTCGTTCTCCGGCGTGTGGAAGCCGGCGCGCCAGCGCGTGAGCAGCGTGTTCCATTCCACGGGCTGCACGTCGACGTCGAGGCCGACGTCCTTCAGGTTCTTCTGGATGAGCTCGTTCATCGCGAGCGGCAACATCTGCCCGGAGCCGGACGTCGAGATCAGGTGGACGGCGCGCGGCGGGCGCCGGCCGTCGCCGTAACCCGCCTGCTTGATGAGCGCCTTCGCCTTCTCGGGGTTGTACTCGTAGGTCTCCTTGGGGTTCCCGAACCACGGGTGGCCCTTGTAGGTGACGCCCGTGCCCGGCACGCACGTGTCGTTCAAGAGGTTCTTGCAGATCCCGACGCGGTCGATCGCGTAGTTCGCCGCCTTGCGGAGCAGCTTGTTGTCCCACGGCGCCTTGTCGAGACGCAGGGTGTGGCCCCAGTTGTGCGGATACGGCCCGGTCACGATCTGAAAGCCCTGGCCCTTCAGCGCGGTGATGGAATCCGGCGGCGGCACCTCGACCCAGTCGACCTGCCCACTGCGCAGGGCGGCCAGCCGCGTCGTCGGTTCGGGCATCGGCAGCAGCACGAGCTTGTCGATCTTCGGCATGCGCTTGGGATTCCAGTACGCCTTGTTCACTTCGAGCTCGAGGCGCTCCCGCGGCACGAACCTCGTCACCCGGAACGGCCCCGTGCCCGACGGCGACTCGGCGTACTTGCGCCAGTCCTTACCGACCTTGGCCCAGTTCGCCGGCGACACCATGAGCAAATAGAGCAGCTGATAGGGCACGAAGCTCGACGGTTTCACGGACTCGAACTCCACCGTGTAGTCGTCGATCTTCCTGACGCTCTTGATCAGGGACAGGCGGAAGCCCGTGTTGCTCGCGCCGACGCGGTCGAATTGCGGCGCGTCCTTGTTCTTGACCGACTCGAACGTGAAGACGACGGCGTCCGCGTTGAACGGGCTGCCGTCGTGGAACTGGACTCCGTTGCGCAGCTTGAACGTCCACAGCGTCGGGGTGGCCTTGTTGACTGACCACGACTCCGCCAGTCCCGGCGTGGGCGCCGCGAGGCGATCGCCGTGCGTGAGGTCCCAGTTGATGAGCGGCTCGTAAATCTGGTAGCCGACGAAGCGCAGGCCCTCGAAGCCGTTGTCGGCCTGGCCACCAGTGTAGGGAATGTCGCTCGCCGTCATTCCGATGCGGAGCGTGCCGCCTTGGGCCAACGCCGTTCCGGTGAGCGCCGCGACGAGAAAGAGGACCGCGATTCCGGTGGCCGTGCTTCGCATGAGGAGGGCTCCTTGGTTGCGGTTGAGGGTGGGCGAACTATCCCGTGGCGGCCGTTGCCACGGATGCGCTTTGGCTCAGCGCGACATGGCAGCGCGCGAAGTGGTCGTTCTCGATCTCCACGAGTTCGGGCCGGTTCGAATGGCAGTCGCCGATCGCGAGCTCGCAGCGCGGCGCGAACGCGCAGCCTGGCGGGGGCGCGGCGAGGTTCGGCGGCGCCCCCGGGATCGGGACGAGCGCGCGACCGCGCTGACCTCGCCGCACGGTCGCGGCCATGAGCCCGCGCGTGTAGGGGTGGACGGGCTGTGAGAAGAGCCGTTCGACCGTCGTCTGCTCGACGATGCGCCCGGCGTACATCACGAGCGCGTCGTCGGCAATCTCTGCGGCCACGCCGAGGTCGTGGGTGACGACGATGAGGCCGAGCCCGAGGCGCCGCTGCAGGTCGCGCAGGAGCCAGAGGATCTGCGCCTGTACCGTCACGTCGAGCGCCGTGGTCGGCTCGTCGGCGAGCAGCAGCGCGGGGTCACACGCGAGCGCGATGGCGATCATCACGCGCTGCCGCATGCCGCCCGACAGCTCATGCGGATAGGCGGCGAGGCAGCGGGCCGGCGACGCAATCTGGACGAGCTCGAGCAGTTCGAGCGCACGGCGGCGCGCGTCGATGCGGTTGACGTTGCGATGCCGCCGCGCGGTCTCCTCGATCTGCGCCCCGATCGTGTAGACGGGATCGAGCGCAGTCATCGGCTCCTGGAACACCATCGCGGCGGCGCCGCGCCGGCTGTCCCGGATCGCGCGCCGGGACATCGCGAGCACGTTCTGGCCATCGAGCAGGATCGTTCCGGTCGTGCGCGCGCCGTGGTTGAGGCGAACGATCGAGCGCAGCGTGACGCTCTTCCCGGATCCCGATTCACCCAGGAGGCAGACGACGCGGCCGCGCGCCAGCGCGAAGGAAACGCCGCTTACGGCTTCGACGCCGCCGCCCTGGCCACGGAATTTGACAGAGAGATCCACGACCTCGAGGAGCGTGGTTTGTGGCGCCGTAGCCAAGTCCTGGACTGGCGGAGTGCGCGTCACGGTGGGGCGTGCGTGCAGCCACCATGCCACGCGGCGCGGGAGGCCGAAGGGCGGCGACGCCGCCACTTATCGCAACGATGACGGAATCGCGGCTGCTCATCATCATGGCAGACGTCGTTCGCGTGCCAGAGAAATCGGCACATCACGCAGCTGCAATCGCCACGGGATGGGGGGAGGCCTGCACGATACGATCCCTGAGTCGTCTCAGCCCCTTCCGGAACATCGGAAGCGCCCGCGATCGAGTCGCTCGCCGGCTGACGTCAGGGCGACGGGCGCTGGCTGACCTGGACGGCGGAAGGATCGGACGGGTTCGGCTCGACGAGCAGGATGCTTTCGTCGGAGGCCGATTGTGGACCCGTCTCGCGACTGACCCGAAAGCGGATCTGGGGCAAACGCGCGACGGCCTGGCGGAGCGCCTGTTGCCAGCGGACGCCGATCTTCACGAGGTCGGGATCCGTCGCCGCGAAGCGGCGTTGCCGGGTGATCTCCAGCTCGTCGACTCCGTAGGCGAGCAGGTCGATAGGCGGTCCGACGGTAACGTTCGAGCGCATCGTCGAGTCCAGCGAGAGCAGCGCGTACTTCGCCGCTTCCTCGAGCGTCGTCTTCTCGAACCGGATGCCGCGGTCCAGGATGGGGCGGCCGTACTTCGTCTCGCCGATCTGTAAATAAGGCGAGTCCTCGCTGGCCTGGAGCGGATTGCCCTGCGGATAGACGATGAAGAGCCCCGGCGGCTCGCCGCGCACCTGACCGCCGAGGATCAGGTTGACGTTGAACTTGAACTCGTCGCGCTCCAGCGCCGCGCGGTCCATGTCCGACACGCGCCGCACTTCCTCGCCGATGACGCGCGCGGCGTCGTAGAGCGACGGCGCCTGCGCCAGCCCCTTGCCGTCGGCGAAATCGCGCCGCAGCTGCGTGATGATCGACTGTGTGCAGGAGAGGCTGCCGCTGCTGAGCAGGATGAAGACGCGCTCGCCCGGCTGGGCAAACACGTGCATCTTGCACGCGACGTTGACCTGATCGTGACCCGCGTTCGTGCGCGAGTCGGAGGCCATCACGAGCCCGTGGCGGGTCCAGATGCCGACGCAATAGGTCACCCGGCCATGGTAGCAGAGGCCGCGAGAAAGCCGTGGTACCGTGAATCATGCAAATCCGGATCGGCTACGAGCTCGCCTTCGAGGTGTCCCGGCCCACCCCGATGCAGCTCATGCTCTACGTGCATCCCGATCAAGCCGGCGCCCTGCGGCATCCGGAGAAGATCGTCGTGGAGCCTGCAGTCCCCGTGGAGGACTTCATCGACGGGTTCGGCAACCGCGCCGCGCGCATCCTGGCGCCCGCGGGCTCGGTCCGGATCCGGTACGACAACGTGATCGACCACCCGGGCAGCCCGGACGTGCCGTTCAAGGGCTTGCGGCTGACACCGGTGCACGAGACGCCACCGGAGTGCTGGCGCTTTCTCCTCGCGAGCCGGTATT
>Ga0099791_10000391_pt1 | contig 16171 bp, 17 predicted proteins | sample Rivendell_Oct201_7_FD_77318 | JGI IMG/M metagenome (GOLD analysis project Ga0099791, IMG submission 77318) | Vadose zone soil and rhizosphere microbial communities from the Eel River Critical Zone Observatory, Northern California to study diel... | ecosystem: Environmental > Terrestrial > Soil... | reverse complement strand
TGCTGTGCACTGGAATTCCCTGAGCATCGCTGCCATCGGACACCGCGAGTTTGAAGCCATCATGGGAGAGTTTGTAGATCGCGGATTTAGGTCCAGTGAGAAAATCCCAGCGGCCCGGCTCCGCCTGCAACTTCTCCGCATAGCCGCGCAGAACTTCCGGTGTGTCTTTCTCCGGATCCACACTGACCGAGACGAGACGCACATCGGTTTTTTCCAGCGGCTTTTGGAGCTCGCTCATTCGGCTGCTGATCATCGGACACGGTCCCGGACACGTCGTGTAAATAAAATCGGCGATCCAGATTTTGCCGCCCAGCTGCGCTGAACCAAACGGTTGCCCGTTCTGGTTAATGAGCTGAAATGAGGGAACCGTGCCGTAAGAAGAAACAGCGCGCTGCTGCAGCGCGTTCACTTCCAGCTGACGCAGCCAAAGCAATAGTCCCAGCGTGATCAGCGGGATCAGGATTAGCGTCACTTTCCAAGCGATGCCGCTGCGCGTCGGCGCACGATCTGTTGCCACAAAGGTTGTATTCATGATTTCGTCAGAACGAGCGCTCCGAGTAACAGTGGAAGATAAACGATCGAGGCGATGAACAATGAACGCGCTGCGCCTGGCGTGCGCATCCGCAGAAAACGCATCGCAACGCCAATGAACAAACCGCCAAGCAAAAGCTCGATTGCAAGGTAAACAAAACTCGCGATTCCAAGAAACGCCGGCAGACCTGCTATCACCAGAAGCAGGATGCAGAAAAACACGCTCTGGCTGGCGCTGCGTTCGCCGCTAAGGTCATCGCTCGAAATCATTCGAAACCCGGCCCGCGAATAATCTTCTCGGTACATCCACGCGATGGCGAAGAAATGCGGCAATTGCCACAAAAAGACGATTGCAAAGAGACTCCACGCTCCCGCTCCGATGTTTCCTTGCGCCGCCGCCCAGCCGATCATCGGCGGAATCGCACCTGGAATTGCGCCGACCGCCGTGTTTGCGGTGCTGGCGTGCTTTAGCGGAGTATAAGCAAAAATGTAAATTGCGATCGTTATCGCTGCCAGCGCAGCACTCAGGCCATTGCAAACAATGGCCAGATATCCCACTCCGAAAATCGACAGAACGACGCCAAGGGCGAGCGCTTGCGGTGCCTGCATTCGCCCCGCAGGTATCGGGCGCATTCTGGTGCGGCGCATCAGAGCATCGGCTCCGCGTTCCCACCACTGATTCAGAGCCGCTGCGCCTGCTGCGGCTGCTGCTGTTCCGAAAACAACATGAAACAGTGCCATGTAGTTGATCGGCGATTCCGATCCGAGATAAAAACCGACCGCCGTAGTAACCAACACAAGCAGTGTCAATCGCGCTTTGACGAGCTCGGCCAGATCGGCAACGAAACGATTGCGCGAAGGCGCAAGGTTCGCATTTTCAAGCGCGGCCGTTTTCATACGGAGACTGCTAGGGCGCGACTGCCGGGCGCGCCGTGCCGGGACACCGCCACGACTCGCCAGCAAATCGCAGAAATGCTCATTCCGAAAGATAGCATGACCGCGCCGAGCGCGACATGCGCCGTTGCGATATCGGCTGCTTTGTTGCTCCAGATCGTCCAGGCGCCAAGCGCAATCTGGCAAGCGATCAGCGCGACCCAGAAGACCGATAATCGCTTCAGCGCAGCAAACCGCGGCGCATCTCTCCCGACGCGAAGACAAAAGGCAACTACAGCTATGGCGATGATGAACGCGAGAAGGCGATGCGCCATTTGCAACCAGATTTGGAATACTGTCACCTCCGAGAAGCCACGCGCGTCGCGCCACGCGTTGATCTTTGCGAGTGCAGTTGCACTCGTGTCCGGTATCCACGCGCCGTTTGCCGTCGGAAAATCGAGAATCGCCAGATCACGATGTTGATGCCGCATCGTCGCTCCAAGACCAAGCTGCACGTAAATCGCAATGGTGATTGCAATCCCAAGCGTTCTGATCAGCGCGAATTTTTGGACATCGAACCGTTCATTTCCGAGCGCGCGCCAAAATCTTGTCGTCACCAGCGCAATGATGATGAGCAGCCCGAGAAATGCCTGCGCGATACAGGCGTGAAAGATGCCGATTTCATCTTTCATCATGGTGACGCGAAGGCCACCGAGAATTCCCTGCACAATCACGCCACCAAGCGCGATCACGCCGAGATTGCGCACCCATTGCCGATCTTCGGTGAGCCAGAGCCACACGGCGAGAATGATCGTGAGAAAGCCAACGAGCGATCCCATCAAACGGTGCGTATGCTCAAATAAAATTCCGCCGACCCATTTCGAGACCGGAAACAAGAACATGTTGTAACCGAATGTGGTCGGCCAGTCGGGCACAGCGAGACCGACGCCTTTACTCGTAACCATTCCACCACTGCAAATGAGCAAGAGCGTCGCGACGCAGGTGAGCCACGCGAAACGGTTCAGCCAACCGCTGTAGGGGCGATCTCCGACCGCCGAGTTTCCTGACGTCGACTGCCGCATTGATAATCCGGCGCTCACTACAACGCCGCTACAGACGAGAGACTACCCGCTGGGACTCGGTGATGCTGCGGGTTGAAGTGGTTTGTTTTGCGGCTGCGTCGCACCTGGCGGCGGGGCGCTTTGCGCGCCACCAGAAAGTTCAGCGCGTTCTTTCAGCCAAGATTCGTAATCCTGTGGCGTATCCACGACGAGCGTGCCTTTCATTCCGTAATGGCCGAGGCCGCAAAGTTGGCCGCAAATCACTTCGTCCGTGCCGGTCTTGATTGGCGTGAACCAGATCGGAATGAGTGAACCGGGAATTGCGTCACCGGCGATCCGCATGCTTGGTAAAAAGAAATCGTGGATCACGTCCTTGGAGGAAAGCTCGGCAATCACCGGGCGATTCACTGGTACATGAAGTTCGCCAGTCGTCACGATGTCGTCTTTGCCAGCGGGATCATTCGGATCGAGGCCCAGCGGATTTGAGTTGCTCACAAAACCGACATCGCGCCGGCCAAACTGCCCATCCGGTCCGGGCAGGTGATAGTTGAAACTAAACTGCTGCGCCACCACGTGAACAACCAGCGCCTCTTTGCCTGGCGGAAACTGATTCACGCGTTTTGCCCAGAGCGGAATCGCAAACCCGAGAAGGAGCACCGCTTCGATCAAAACGACCGAGAATTCCAGATGCGTTGAAATGCCGCTCCTTACTCCCATGTGATCTGCCCCGGGCTGGCGACGTTTCCGGAAACGGATCAGGACGAAAATAAAAAACGCCGACCAACCGATAAACAGCGCGGCCATGAACCAGTGACAAAACTCGAGGATGTGGTCGATCTGATATCCGTGCGAGGAGGCGTTCGGCGGCTGCCCCAGGAATTCATTGATCAGCGCAAGGCTACTCATATTTGCTCAAATCTTCCTCGGTAATCTCCTGGTGAGGTTCGACCGGCATGCGCCCGTGGCGCCACAGATGAAAACTGAATGCGCCGATCCCACCGATGACGGAGAGAACTGCGCCGAACAGAAACCAGATCGCGATCGCCATGTGCTCGGTCGACTTTCCATCTTTCGCGCCGTAGCAAAACGGACATGCCAGCGCTTCGTGAGTGGCAAATAGCATCGACAAAAACAAAACCGACAAGATCTTTGTCTTCATGTGATGATCCGCAGCCGTTTCATTTTCCTGTAGAACCAGACGCCGTAAACGATCAGCGCAACCGCAGCGGCAAACGACGCGATCGCGCCTGCAAGATAGATCGGCGCGCCTTCCACGAGATCGACCCAGACGCACCAAGTCCCGGTCCCCAGCGCAAGCAGCGTCGAGAAAATAATGAAAACAATATGGAAAGCTTTAAGGGACATTTACCGGAAAATCGGGTAGTCGTACCACGCTAATAAAATAAGCCAGAAAAGTCCCAGCACAAAGAAACCGGTGAAAATAAGGATGCGGTAGATGAGGCGTTTTTCCGCGGCAAGGTGCATGAAAATTGCCGCCACCAAGCCGGCCTTCAGCGTCGCTACCAACATGGCCACGGCGATGTTCGCCTTGCGCGCACCAAAATCGACATAAGACAGCGCCACCGTGATTCCGGTAAATACGAGCAGCGTGATACCGACCATGACATAGCGCATGACATGTTGATGCACGCCGTGCGCGTATTCCTCGTATTCCTTCGGATCTTGTGTGACGTCAGGCGGATTGTTCATGGTTTAGAGCAGGTAAAAAAGTGGGAACACAAAAATCCAGATCAGATCGACAAAGTGCCAGAACAGGCCGCTCACTTCGACGCGATTGGCAAGGTGTTCCGGGTTGCGCTGGTAAAGCCGCTTGCTCACAGGCAGCCACATGTAAATGAACACCAGCACGCCGCCGAGCACGTGCATGCCGTGAAGACCTGTAATGGTGAAATAACTCGCGAAATACGCGTTGTGCGTCGGCAAAAACATCGTCGCGCGTTGGACGTCTTCCTTCTCGATCGTGGCGATCTTGTCCGTGACCGGCAGCGGGAAAAAGTGCGGCCGATCCATCACCGGATTGTCTGGCTCGGCATTCACCGGATCGAGTGCCACTTCGTATTCCTTCGAATTCTGGCTGTGCAGATGACCGGTGATCTCGATTCGCGGCTCCATTCCTTTTTCGGCGCGCCGCTCGTTCCCCAGATACTTTTCGTACTTCCCAAGCGCCTCTGGTTTAATGTAAGCGCCGAAGTGCTCGAACTTCTGCGGCCATTCGTAAACGAGTTTGACCGTTAAAAAAATCACGCCGCATAAGATGGTGACCAACATGTACCACCAGTAGGCGCGATACCTTCTCATCTTCAGCGACGCCCATGCCAGTACGACCGTCACCGAGGACATGATCAGGATAGCGGTGTTCATCGTGCCAACAGGAACGTTGAGCAGACCGTGTGGCCACATGCCGGGCGCTGAATCGATCCGCAGAAAAATGTAGGCGGAGAAAAGCCCGCCAAAGAGCATCACTTCCGACGCAAGAAAAAGCCAGATGCCGATCTTGGCGTTCCAAAGACCTGTATCCGGACGAGTGGAGATTGTGTACGGAATTTCCATCGGGTCGGTCAGACAACGACCGGCTCGGCGGGAGGTTTGCGCCGCGTTCGTTCCGCCGGTTCCACCGGTTCGTTCTGCATCGTGTAATCGCGTTCGCTGCCTGGAAGGCTGTATTCATAAGGCCCGCGATAAGCGACCGGCGTGTGGATGAAGTTTCCGTGCGGCGGCGGCGAAGGCGCAGTCCATTCCAACGTGGTCGCTTCCCACGGATTGTCGTTCACCTTTTCGCCATGCCTGATGCTCCAGAAAAAGTTAATGATGAACGGAATTTGAGCGAGACCCATGATCCAGGCGGCCCACGAAATTGGCTGGTTCCATTGAAATCCCGTTAATCCCCAAATCGTGTGTTCGTTCGAAACAGCCCACCCTTGTCCGCCGTCGTACCAGCGGCGATGCATCCCGGCCATTCCCTGCAAGAACATCGGTAGAAAAATCACGTTCATGCAGATGAGCGTCGGCCAAAAATGCACTTTGCCCCAGAAATCGTTCATCTTTCGGCCGGTCGCTTTCGGGAACCAGTAATAAATCCCGGCGAAAAGTCCGAAGATTGTTCCAGGCGCAACGATGTAATGGAAATGCGCGATGATGTAGTAGGTGTCGTGCAGATAAAGGTCGGCTGAATTAAATGCCAGCGGGATGCCGGTGAGGCCGCCGATTCCAAACATCGGGAGGAATGCGGTGGCGAAAAGCATCGGCACTGTAAAGCGAATGGAGCCGCCCCACAGTGAAATGAAAAACGCGCTCAAGATGATCACTGATGGAATGGAGATCAACAGCGTAGTCGTTTGGAAAAATGCGCTGACCGCAGTGCCCATGCCCGTCATCCACATGTGATGGGCCCACACGATGAACGACAAAAATCCAATCACCAGCACGGAAAAGACCAGCGATTTGTAACCCCAAAGCGGCTTGCGCGAATTGTTCGCCAGAATTTCGGCCACAATCCCAAAAGCAGGCAAAATCAGCACGTAAACCTCGGGATGCCCGAGGAACCAGAACAAATGCTGCCACAAAAGCGGGCTGCCGCCGCCGCTGATGTCCACCGGCGCGCCATTCACCACTAGACCGGCCGGCAGGAAAAAGCTGGTGTGCGCTACTCGGTCCATTAACTGCATAACGATCGCAGCCTCCAGCGGCGGGAATGCCAGCAGTAACAAAAACGCGGTGACAAATTGCGCCCACACGAAGAACGGCAGCCGCATCCAGGTCAGCCCTTTGGCGCGCAATTGAATGATGGTCGTGATGAAATTAATCGCGCCAAGCAGTGACGAGCTGATCAAAAAAATAAACCCGATCAGCCAAAGTGTCTGGCCGTTAAACACCGGATTGTGTCCCGGCCCCGTATCGGAGAACGCTGCCAGCGGCGTGTAAGAAGTCCAGCCGCTCTTGGCCGCGCCACCAGGCACGAAGAAACTGATCATCATGATCACGCCGCCCACCGCGAACGCCCAAAAACTTGCGGCGTTCACTTTTGGAAAGGTCATGTCCGGCGCGCCGATTTGCAGCGGCACCACAAAGTTTCCGAAGGCGGCAAACGCCAACGGCACAACGCCGGCAAAAATCATGATCGTGCCGTGCATCGCGCCTAGTGAGTTGTAGAAATCGGGCGTCATCTTTCCGTCCGGCATCGAACCGGGCCCGAAAATGTGCGGGAGCCATTTGCCGATCACCGGCAGCGCCTGGCCGGGATACGCCAGTTGCCAGCGCATCAACATCATCAGGCAAAATCCAAAGAAGAGGAACACCAGGCCGCAAAGCCCGTACTGGATCCCAATGACTTTATGGTCGGTAGAAAAAATATATTTTCGCCACCACCCGAGCTCGTGGTGGTCGTGTTCGGCGCCGTGTGCGTGCGGATCGTGATGGGTTTCGACAGAAGTGGAAGCGTCCATTTCAGGAAAAAGTTACATTGGTAATATTGAAAGAGAAGCGTTCATTGCAAAGCCGAAAAACATGTGGCGGCGCGAAATTCGTGGCAGTGAAAAGTTCGAAATCCCGAATATCGAAAACCGAAATAACCACCAATATAAAAGTTTCACTCGGGTTGGTTTCGGATTTCCTTGGCTCATCTCGCCGCTCCGGGCGCTTGCAAAGTTGCCTTTTACCGGAGCACCCCTCGTATGCAAATTCTCTAAGTGGAGAGCGAGGAGAAGGCGCGTGCGATCATCCATCTCGACATGGATTGCTTTTATGCCGCCATCGAGGTGCGCGATCGACCTTCATTACGCGGGAAACCCGTCGGCGTGGGTGGCGCTCGTGATCGCCGCGGCGTATTGACGACGTGCAACTATGAAGCGCGCAAATTTGGTGTGCGCTCGGCCATGCCGACTTTCATGGCGCTGCAACGCTGCCCGAACCTGATTGTACTGCCGACGCGCTTCGATGTGTACCGGCGCGAAGCGGCAGTCATCCGCGGGATCCTGTATCGATACACCTCAACGATCGAACCGCTCTCGCTCGACGAAGCCTACCTCGATGTCACTGAGCATCCGAGCGCGCCGGGAGCGCTGGCGCACGAGATTCGCAGCGAGATTTTCCGGACAACGAAGCTCACATCTTCCGCGGGAATTGGTCCGAACAAACTCATCGCGAAAATCGCCAGCGAAATAAACAAGCCGAACGGCCAGTTTGAAGTGAAGCCGGAGGAAGTTCCGGAGTTCATGAGAGATTTGCCGGTGCGCAAGATTTGGGGGATCGGCGAGAAGTCCGAGCGCAAACTGGAAGAACTCGGCGTCAAAACCTGTGGCGACCTCCAGCGATTCTCGCGTCCTGAGCTGGTCGATCTGTTCGGAAAATTTGGTCTTGAGCTCTACGATCTCTGTCGCGGCATCGATCACCGGCCGGTTGAGCCCGATCGTCCGCGCAAATCACTCAGCACGGAAGAAACTTTCGCTGCCGACCTGACCACCCTCGAGGAATGCGAAGAAAAACTGGAAGAACTCTTCCAGGATTTGATGGCTGATCTCGCGCAAAAAGAATCAACACGCGAGATCACGAAAATTTTCGTGAAACTAAAGTTCAACGATTTCAGCCGCACGACTGCCGAGCGCGCGGGTCTTGCGCCCGCGTTGGAACATTTTCGTTCACTCCTCGCAGAAGCATTCGCTCGGACTGGAAAACCAGTGCGCCTGATCGGCCTCGGCGTCCGTTTCGCGGAGACCACGCCGGAAACCGCGCAAATGGATTTGCTGTAGAACAACAATCGTGTCTGCATCTGCCATGTGAGCGAAGCGAAACATCTCTGATTATTTCCTAGGATTCGAGATTCTTCGCTTTGCTCTGAATGACAACATGACCTCCGCGCAGGAAAGGAAAATCAAGCAAACCGGTTGCGACGCGCGCTTTGATAATCTGACGCGTCAACTTTACGCGACTGACGCGTCGATTTATCAGATCGAGCCGCTCGGCGTGGCTTTTCCGAAAAGCGCCGAACAGGCGAGCCTCGTAATTCGCGCAGCTGCTGATGCAGGCCTTTCTGTCACACCGCGCGGGGCCGGCACGAGTCTGGTCGGCAATTCGATTGGGGAAGGCTTGATTGTTGAGTTCTCGCGCTACAACCACCAGATCACCGATCTCGATACCGAAAAACGCAGTGTCCGCGTCGGCGCGGGTGTCGTGCTGGATCAACTAAATGATTTTTTGAGACCGCACGGATTTTGCTTTGGCCCCGATGTCGCAACCAGCTCGCGCGCGACGCTCGGCGGCATGATCGCGAATAATTCCTCAGGCGCGCGTTGCCCAATCTACGGAACAACAGCCGACCACGTGATCTCATTGGAAATTGTTATGGCGGATGGTCGGGTCGTACCTGTAGGGGAAGCTGACAGCTTCCCCTACAGGCACGCGGCCTCGCTCGAAGCCGAGCGCCAACAAATCCTCAGAATCGTTCGCGAACATTCGTCGGAGATGGCCGACCGGTGGCCGCCCGGCTTGATCAAACGCTGGCCGGGTTACGGTATCGAAAGATTTCTCCGCGCGCCGAATGATCTCACCAACATTCTCGCTGGCAGCGAAGGAACGCTGGCGGCGATTTTCTCCGCCGAACTGAAAATCTCGCCATTGCCGCGCGAGAAAGGCTTGGGCCTGATCTTTTTCGCGTCGGTCGGAGAAGCGATGCAGGCAACGGTCGACCTGCTTGATCTCAAGCCTGCCGCGATTGAACACATCGATCGCCCGTTACTGGATCAAACCAAAGGGCAACTTCATTTTCAGGCGGCGCGCGACTTGCTCGAACTGGATGCGCAGCCTTGCGAAGCGATTTTGATCGTTGAGTTCTACGACGACATGGCCGAACGCCTGTCGATTTTAGAGTCGAGAAGGATCGGGTTGCGCAAAAAAATTCTCACCGATCCAGCGCAAATGAATCTTGTCTGGTCGGTGCGCAAGTCCGGCCTGTCGCTTTTGACGGGCTGCGTCGGAGCAGCCAAACCGGTCGCGTTCATCGAAGACGCTGCGGTTCGCCCAGCGCAATTGCCCGAATACGTGCGCGGGTTGCAATCGATCATGAAACCGCTCGGCTTGGAGGCGAGCTACTACGGCCATGCTGCCAGCGGGTTGCTCCACGTCCGCCCGGTGCTCGATCTGCATAGTGCAGCCGATCTAAAAAAATTCCGGCGGGTCGCCGATCAAACGTCCGCGCTCGTGCGCCAATTCAAAGGCTCGCTCTCCGCCGAACACGGTGTCGGCATCGCGCGCACCGAGTACATGCGCGAGCAACTCGGCGACGAGCTGCTCGGCGTGCTGCGTGAGATCAAACGCGCGTTTGATCCGAAGAACATCTTTAACCCCGGAAAAATTTTCGAAGACGGCCGTCACAAAATCGACAACCATCTACGCGAAAATTTCACCCGTCCGCTCGAACTTCCATTCCAGCCAGTGCTCGCGTTCGTGTTTAAGGACCGCTCGTTCATCGGCAATCTCGAGCAATGCAACGGCTGCGGGGGCTGCCTTAAACACACCGGCATCATGTGCCCGACGTTCATGGCCACCGGCGAAGAAGTCATGTCCACGCGTGGCCGCGCCAACATCATCCGCGCCGCACTCAAGCTACACGTAAACGGATATGATCCGCTGAAATCAGCCGAGCTCGACGCCGCGCTGAGCAATTGCCTCTCCTGCAAAGGTTGCACACCGGAATGTCCATCCAACGTGAACCTCGCGCTGTTGAAAGCCGAGCTGATGTACGCGCGATGGCGAAGAGATGGATTGCCGTTGCGCGAGCGGATTTTGAGCAACGTCGATTTGCTAGGGCGAATCGGCTGCGCCATGCCGGCACTCACGAATCCCATTCTCGACTTTAAGCCAATGCGGGTGATGATAGAGAAGACGATCGGTCTTTCGGCCAGACGCTCCTTGCCACGCTACGCAAACCAACGATTCGATCGCTGGTTTGCAAAACATGCTGTAGCGTCGATCTCTGATCGTCGACCCTCTGATTCGGCGGTCGGAGACCGCCGCTACAGCAGAGGCCACGTCATCCTGTGGGACGACACCTTCGTCCGTTACCACGAACCGCACGTCGGCATCGCCGCCGTGAAAGTCCTGGAGGCGCTCGGGTTCGAAGTTGCGCTTGTGAAAAATCGGCGCTGCTGCGGACGACCGGCTTTCAGTCAGGGAAATCTCGGTGCCGCGGCGAAACTCGGAAAACACAACATCTCTCAGCTCTCAACCCTCCCGCCTTCGCCGGGCTACGGCGCGGCAAGCAACTCTCAACTCTCCGCCGCTCCCATCCTTTTCCTCGAGCCGTCCTGCTGGTCGATGTTCGTGGAAGATTATCGAGAGCTAAAGATCGAGGGCGCCGATGAGGTCGCGAAGCGATCTTTCCTATTTGAGCAATTCGTCGATGATTTACTCGCGCAAGCACCCGACGCGCTGCGATTCAACGAACGCCCCGCGACAATCGCGATTCATCCGCATTGTCACGCAAAATCAATCATGAATCCTGAATTTATGCGGCGACTCGCGGAGCGTTTGCCGAGTCGAAAAGCGACAGTGCTCGACACGGCCTGTTGTGGAATGGCAGGCGCATTCGGCGCGCTAGCTGAGAAATACGATGTCTCGATTCAGGTCGCTCACCGCTTGCTCGACGCGATCGATAATCAACCGCCCGGGACCGAGATCATCGCCTCAGGCACAAGTTGCAGGCATCAAATTAGCGACCTAAGCAACAAGCGTCCAAAGCACATGGCGGAGCTATTAGCCGAAGCGATTGTATGAGAGAAGGAACCCGGACTCCGGTTTCCTACTTCTCACTTCATCCTTCTTACTTCCCCTTTCGCGCTAAGTACTTCATCTGCTTCGTTCCATCTTTGCTGCCACTATCCGGCTTTTCTTCAATCAATTCATCCGCCACGACGGTGTGAAACGAAACAACCGCCCAATTCTCATCTTTGCCGACCACTGGACGATGCCAGTCATTCGGTGGGATTGAAATCCAGCGCTGTTCCAGCGGCGCGTTCAGGTCGCTGACCAAAACATTCGATCGCCACCCACCTGGCTCGCCGGTTTGCATATCGCCGCTCCCTTCGTACGACATCATACGTTGATGACTGTTCGGATGCCGTTCCGCGCCTGTGTCGGCACCCGCGCGCAGGACAAACACCCAGGCAGACCGGATCTCAGGCGGCAGCGCGTGACCGAAAACAGTTAACGGAATCGGTTCCCAGGTCATCAGCGCCTCTTTCTTTCCAGCCAGCTCGCCGCCGACCCGCTCGACAATCGGACGAATTTGATCCCGGACATTCTCAGATCGTAAAACCGCGTCGAGCGATTCAAGGCGCGAGCGTTCGTCCTGTGGCATTCCGTGAATATTCTCTCACCATCCATTCCGTCTCCAATTGTCAATTCTTCCTTCCTGATTTTCCTTCTTCCGGCTTAATTCCCCACTGCGCATGGCGAAGAAGAGCAAAATTCGAAAGCGAACCGCACGGATCGAGGTTCGCGAGTCCGGCGTGCACGGTCGCGGTGTTTACGCCAGGCGGTTCATTTCCGAAGGCACTCGCATTATCGAATACACCGGTCAACGTATCTCATGGGAAGCGGCTCCCGATGACGACAACGACCCGCACACATTCAATTTTGGACTGGAAAGCGGCGAAGTAATCAACGCAGAGATCGGCGGCAACGATGCGCGCTGGATCAATCATTCCTGCGACCCAAACTGCGAAGCCATCGAGGAAGACGACCGCATCTTCATCTATGCGATGCGCGATATCGAGCCCGGCGAGGAACTCTTTTACGATTACGCGATGGAAATCGACCAACCGATTACGGAAGAATCAAAAAAGAAATTCGCTTGCCACTGCGGCACCTCAAATTGCCGCGGCACAATGCTTGCACTGTAGCGCGGAGTAGATCTGTAGCGGCAGGCGTGTCGCCCTGCCTAGTTATTATCAGGCCCAGAGCTGTAGCTGACGTGCGTGACCTCGGAGCGATCCCTCCCATAGGCAAATCCTATCGCGACTAGATGCATAAAGTATTTCAATCGGCGCCCCGACTGTGGCCGGTTGAGCACATGAAAACTACAACGCCGATACGGCAGCGCATTGCACGGTTCATCGAGAACCGATACGTCCACAGGGCGCACCCTCATTATTTGCCTGAGCTCGCCCTCTTTGGAGTAATCCTGATCCTCGCCGTCTGGCCGATGTTATCGCTGGTGGCGGCGCTGGAGACGATCAGGTAGAAAGGTTATTAGTTCGCGTCGTGAGCAATCGACGAATCTTCGCCTGAAAAGGCAGCGGCAGCTTCCCGACGGAACGCTGCGGCCGCTTTGCTCTGGAATCGAAGCGGGTTGTAAAGAAGATTCAGTTCGCGCTCAGGAACCGGCGGAGCGAACGGCAGACTGACGCATCCGGGGGTGGCTTGATGGTCCACCATCAGTTGCGGCACAATTGAGACGCCGATCCCCGCCGCGACCATGTTTGCGATCGTGCCAAGCTGGCTGCCGGCTAGCGCTATCTCCGGCCGGAGATGACGACGTTCAAGCAGATGGTGCACCTGCTGAGAGAGGCAATGCATCTCGTGCAGGAGCAAAAACCTCTGCGATTTGAGATCGTCGAACGTTACCAAGGTCTTCCTTGTTAGAGGATGCCCTTCCGGCAACAAGGCAAGCAATGGTTCGGTGCCCAGAGATTCGCGTCGCAGCGTGGGAGTTTGCTGGCACGTGGAAGCCAATGCGACATCCAGCTCCCCAGCTTCCACGCGTCGAGTGATGCCCTCAGTCACGTCCTCCACGATTTCGAGCGACACTTCCGGATAATGTTCTTGGAACGTCCTGACCAATCCGGGCAGAACATATGGCGCGATCGTGGGAATTCCGCCCACGGCCAGCTTGCCGCCAATCTCGCCTTTAGGTTCGCCAACGCATCGGCGAGCGTCGTCGATCAAGGTCAAAATTTGCCGGGCGTAATCGATCAAACAACGGCCGGCCTCGGTCAGGACGACTGAACGCGGCAGACGATCGAATAAAGGTTGCCCGACCTCCGCTTCGAGCTTTCGAATCTGTTGACTGAGCGAAGGTTGAGCGACTCGGACCTTGGCGGCCGCGCGGGAAAAGTTTCCTTCGTCGGCCACCGCGACAAAGTAACGCAGCTGATGAATCTCCATGGTTTCTAAAGTTAGAAGGAAGAACGAAGAATTAAGAAGTCTCTTTTACGAGGCAGCGACATAAAAGTTTAAGGCTGTGAGGGCAACAGCGAGTCGCAGCGGGAGTGAGCGAGTTTCAATTAAGAAGTCTCTTTTACGGGAAAAATAGACTCGAGTAAAATTAAGCGATGCGAAAGGACAATCCAAAGATTACGTTTTTTACTTCTGCCTTTTCCCTTCTGACTTTCTTCGCCTGCGCTGCCGATGCTCCCATTACGCAAGACGAACTGGTCCGTCGCACTCAGGAGCTATACGACGCCATCATCCCCGGTAACCAGGCCCCGTGGAAAAAATACTTCGACGAAGACTGCATCTTCGCCGACGAGAAAGGGCGCATTCTCGACAAACCGAAACTGATCGCCGACATCACCCCGCTGCCGGCAGGATATTCCGGAGCGATTAAGATCGAGAAGGCCCAGAGCCGGATTATCGGCAACACCGCCATACTGAGTTACGATGCTGACGAGACCGAAACGATCTTCGGACAAAACCTGAAAGCACGTTATCACGTCACTGACACCTGGCTGCAGCGCAACGGCAACTGGCAGATCATCGCCAGCCAGGCCCATCGCTACTACGAAGATCCGGCCGTGGGAAAAGCCGATCCAAAAAAGTTCGCTGACTACATCGGCGCGTACGAACTCGCACCCGGACAAACGAGATCCGTCATTGCCGAAGGCGACAAGCTTTTTGTCGAACGAAACGGCAAGAAGGAGCAACTGCTCCCGGAAACGTCAGAGATCTTCTTCCGCAAAGGCGTGGAGGGCAGAATTCTGTTTCGTTACGCTACCACTGGCAAAGTCGACGCCTTGATCGACCGTCGTAACAACGAGGACGTCATCTGGCGAAAAACGAAATAGGCGTTCTGATTTCCGGTGCCTTCCTTTGCAAAGCCAACCGAACCCGAGCAAGCTCGAAGCATGAAAGCGGAATCGCTATTTCGCGCTTTTGCGAAACTTTCCACCCCGCTCATCGCTGATGCAGCTCTGCGCTTGAAGATTCCCATCCGAATCTGTCCGCCTGGCATTCGGCCGGTCACGCCTAATCAACGTCTCGCGGGCCCGGCGCTGCCGGTCAGACATTTTGGGAGTGTTGATGTTTTCTTGGAAGCAATGCAGAACGCGCAACCGGACGAAGTCCTGGTAATCGATAACGGCGGTCGGCTGGATGAAGGTTGCATCGGCGATCTAATCGCGCTCGAGGCCGAAAACTGCGGATTGGCTGGAATTATAGTCTGGGGCGCGCATCGCGACACGCCAGAGCTGCGGCAGATTGGTCTGCCCATTTTCAGCTATGGAATGTGTCCGTCCGGCCCGCAACGGCTGGATCCTCGTGATCCTTCAGCGTTGCGTTCGGCACGCTTTGGTATCTTCCAGGTCAAAGCAGGCGATGTTGTCTTCGCCGACGACGATGGGTGTCTGTTTGCCGCTGCTGAGCGTGCCGACGACCTGCTTTCGATTGCACACGAAATCTGGCAACGGGAACGGCGTCAGGCGGAGACGATCCAACGCGGGCACTCGTTGCGAGAACAGTTGGAGTTTGCGCAATACCTGGAGAAGCGAGCAGCCGATTCGAGTTATACGTTTCGGGAACACCTGCGAAAAATAAGCGGCGCAATCGAGGAATAAGCAGATCGCTCGCGTGCCTCGCCATTTGGGATAAGTCTGCAACCCCAAAGAATCATAATTCTCCCTTCGTTAATTACTTCTTGCCTCGGAGTTTCTAGTCTCTCCTTTCTCCTCCCTCTTTCATTAGAAGAAATTTCCAATGATTTCGTCACTCGCTTGTGTCAAAACACGCTTGTCAACCTAGACACTGCCGCTAAGCTTGGCCTCCCGCACCGGGAATCCGCATGTCCTTGGCCAATTTACTTTCTGCCGACCAAATCATCCCAGAGATGAAAGCGACGGAGCGTTGGGCGGCCATCGTCGAGTTGATCGATTTGCTCGTTCGTCTTGGCAAAATAAAGCCCGCAGATCGCGACCCTATTCTTAACGCACTTAGACAGCGTGAGGAAACCATGAGCACAGGAATCGGATTCGGGATCGCCATTCCACATTGTTCTTCGGACCGACTCGAGGAAGTCGTCGCCGCTTTCGGAAGATCCACGAGTGGCATTGAGTTTGATGCGCTCGATAATGCTCCGGTGAAATTCGTCGTGCTTTTCATCGTCCCGAAAAATCAATTTCAGACGCACCTCCGCACGTTAGCCTCGATTGCAAAGTTTCTGAACGACCGCTCGGTGCGCGAAAGTCTGGCCGGCGCGAAATCCGCCGATGAAATTTTGTCGATCTTTCGCGATCGTTCGTAACTTATAGCCGTCGACCTCTGGGCGACTCGGCGTGCGCGTATTTCACATCAGCGTCGCGCTTCGCACAGGGAAGCGGCTACAGTTTGCTGATGGAAACCTTCCAGTCACTGCTTGCAAAAAAGCTCTCGAATGCTTTGAAAAACGCCGGTTTATCGGACACGGGCGAGTTGACGCCGGC
>Ga0099791_10000388_pt1 | contig 16198 bp, 30 predicted proteins | sample Rivendell_Oct201_7_FD_77318 | JGI IMG/M metagenome (GOLD analysis project Ga0099791, IMG submission 77318) | Vadose zone soil and rhizosphere microbial communities from the Eel River Critical Zone Observatory, Northern California to study diel... | ecosystem: Environmental > Terrestrial > Soil... | reverse complement strand
TGCCACTATTGCAAGGCTTCAGAGCTTGGAAAGAACATCTGGAATGAGGGCAAATGCCGGAACTGCGGTGCAGGCCTCAAAAACAATCTGATCAAGGACAAAGCAAACCAGTTCGTATGCCGCTACTGCGGCTGGCCAGTCAGAGATAAGCCAGTCGAGGACACTCTAAGATCACCATCATCCTCGCCTGATCCTGAGCCGTTACCACCGAACAGTCTGGCAAGAACCATCTCATCCTCAGGAAATGGAGGCTTTGACGGGCATCCTCTCTTAGAACTTCTCGGACTAATTCCAGTCCTTTTCATAGTTATGCTCCTTCCGGTAATCTCGAAAATTTCGGGGAATATGACTACTACAAACCATACTGTTGAGGTTCCAAGCTACTCTCCTGGCAGTTCCATTATCCTTTTAGGGGGGGCTTTCATAGCAGGTATCATCTTGACGTTTGTAATCCTAAGAAACAGGCACAGGCGAGAGTTACAGAGACAACGAAAACTCTTGGAGCAACCACGATGAGCAGAATCATGTGGGCCCGAATGTACCGCCTGAAAATACCAATACCCGCCGATATTTCCAGCGACAAACGAGGCATTGATGATGAGTTCGAGAAGGTTACAGGGAAGGATTGTGATGAAGCGGCCCGGCAACTGAATGATCAGGATTTCCGTCAGGCGATGGAACGCGCTCTCCGACAACTTCTAGAGAAAAAGAAGAAAGAGAAACGGCAAGTCGAAATCGTGGCTTGAGCAATACTCATGTTAAGAGTCTGAGAACCTTCAAGAGGCCCCATTCTGGCCGGACAGGTGTTAGAACCGTCAAATGTGATTACTGCGGTAGATGGGTTCCCAATCACAGACTCGGATGCCCTGGATTCGTGTTAGAGCATCGACGGGAAGATGGCGGCGACGAACTGGAAACGACTTTACAATAAAAATGTGCAGTCTTGCAGATTTCCAGAAGATCAGAATATGCCAGGCGCATTTACAGGGTGTGATCGAAGAGCTTGACAACTGGCATAGGTTTCTTGTTCCGAAAACTGGCAGGAACCAGCTTGACATCGGTGCAGGATGCGGAGAAACCGCGTTCCTCTACCTGAATCATGGAGCCGAGCGTGTCATCTGTATTGAAGGCAACAAGAACTGTCTCGAAAATCTGAGAGCCAATTTCGGAAACGATCCGAGAGTAGTCATAATTCCCTACTTCCTCGAGAACATCAAAATCGACATTGACGGCGGCGAGAAAAACATGATCGTGGAAACCCACTTCCCCTATCGGATGCGAAAGCTACAAGCACTGAACCATTACACAAGCCTCAACATTCTAGAAGAACACTGGGGAAACCCGTTACGGAAACTGGTCAGAAAGATCAGCCGGAGATTCTATTGACAGATGCCTAATACACGCGAACCATATAATCTGAGATGGAGAGAATACCGATGGAACATGATCGAATCAAAAATACCCGTTTGTCCCGATTGTGGAGTACGCTGCTCGGTCTGCCGCCATCTCAAAATGGGTTCAGGTAAAGGCTGCTGTCTGAAAAAATAGCTCTCAGAATCATCTTCTCAATCCTCTCCTATTTGACAAGCTGGAATTTCTATGTTCTAGTCCTAGTCATCGCCTGGTGGCATCATGGAAACTGCCACCTGTTCCCGTATCCCTATGGCGACAAACCTTTTTTAATCGATTGTCCTGGCTACTGAGCCATGCCTAACTTCAAGTTTGAGCTTTGGGAGATCGAGAACGGAGTAGTTGTCACACGGCCAGTAATGGCAAAAGACGAGGATGGAGAAACAATTATCCGCAACGCCAGTGTGTACCATCAAGACCCTCTCATTGCAGTTAAAGAAATCCAGTCTGCTCTCGATAACGTCAGAGCAGAATACCAGAAGAAACTAGTCCAGAAGCGTTAATCTCCCTGCTTTTTTGGCAAACCGAAACTGTTAAGAATCATAAACTATCTAAGCACAAATCTATGCTTGTTACTGGAAACCTTGCAGGAGACATCGCCCTGGTCGCAGCCGGATTCTTCTTCGTCATGTGGATCGCATCATTACGAGGAAGAAAACCGAGAGAACGACGATGGTACAGCACCGATATACCCTCAACACTCCACATTGAACATGAAGCCTAAATATGAAGCATAAACGATGCGGCCGCTGCCACATTCTCTATCTTAAAGGAAAACAATCTCCTGTTTGTCCTCATCCTTGGATAAACTGGCCGTGAATCCGCACCCAAATACGATAAAGTTCCCGTACAAGAAACAGAAAAACCACGCTTCTAAATGCTACCGTTGCGGTGAAGAGTTTGTTGAAGGAGAGATTATCACTCGAACACAAACCCGATGGTACAAATACCGTCACGAAAAATGTTACACGGATGCTCACGGCAGAAAAATATAGCCACAGATAGAACATGGTATATACTACCTCCACTTTATTGGAGGGTACTATGTGGACTATCGGCAAGTACAAGGCCAACCTTCAAAGCGGATACGGTAGCTCTCGCTCTCTCAGCCCCGTCTCAATGCCCTCTCTCAGCAACCGCATCATGAATGCCAGCATCTTCGGAACCGTGATCGTCGCGGTACTCGTGATTTTCATCGTCGCCGCGCTCGTCGCGCCTGTCGCCAACCTGACAACTGGTATCACCATCGCACACACCGGATTCACTCCTAACCCCAACGTCACACAGACCCCTGGACTCGCATCTGTAATGCAGCTCTACCCCCTGTTCTTCATCTTCGTCGGGCTACTCTACGTCGCAAAGACAGCCAGCGAAGAGACAAGAGGAATCTAGTCGCTCTGCCTGCCTAAGCAAAACCAGAAAACCCAAAATGGCTCTCGCCGCCTGATCCGGCTGGAGCCTTTCTTTCAATTCTACCAGTCAGGTGATAGAATATGAACAATCGGGAAAACAGGAAACTCCTCATACGACTCCTACCGTTGGCCATAATCCTGATCGCGACGCTGGGCGCGGGCATCATAGATATGGTCACCGAGATCATACCACTTCGGCCCTACACGGGCGTGTTCCAGTTCACCCCGATAGAACAGATCGGGAGATCAAGCAGTATCATGGCCGATCTCGTTGTTATCAGCCTAGTCATCATACTGGTCGCCTCGCTCATCACAGCGGTAGCGAACAGGACGACAGGGATCATAATCAGCCATGCAGGAGGCCCAAGCGTGAACGCGAACCTTACTGGAAGCCCTGGGACTACGGCGATCATACCATTACTCCCTCTCATCTTCAGCTTTATCGGACTATTCTGGTTCGCTAGACGTTTGATGAGGGAAGAGGCAGGTATCTAGTGGATGCGCCAAAAGAGACTTTTTCGCTCTAGCCTGCTTCTCGCTCTGGCTATTCTGGTTTCTCTTCTTTCTCTCAACATCCCCCTAGCCCATGCTGGCTCGCTCATTCTGTATTCTAATACTGCTATCGTTTGCGTGTCATCATGCAGTCCGGTTGCGGCTCAGACAATCAGCATCACTAGCCCAGTTGAAATAGTAATCATGGGGCAAATCCCGAATAACAGTTGCAGCGCGACAGGATTCACGGCAACCGATAGTCTCGGAAACACCTATACACGGAAACAATTCGTCGCGGTCGGCTCCGGTGGAGGAACACAAGCCTGCATCTATGCCCTCGCCGCATCCTCTAGCGGCCAGGGATCAACAGAAACCGTGACCGTGAACTGTGCTGACACTGGAACAGGCCCATGCGCCTTTGACGTTCTAGTCTATGTCGGCTTCGTAGGATTCGGACAATCTAGCACGTTCACAAGCGGCTCCGCAAGCGGAAGCGACACGAGAAGCATTACGGTCGGAAGCGGGAGCCTAGTAGTTGGCGTATCGGTCGTAGCAGTATCCGGCGTAACCTGCGGTTCCGTCTCGCCTGCAAGTTCCCAAACTATACTGCAAACATTTCCCTGCCAGACCGTCAGCTTGAACGGTTCAGTCAACGGTGACTCGCTAAGCTCAACCCTTACAGTGGCAGGAACCTACACGGACACTGTAACATGGACTGGAGGAGGAGGATTTGGACGATTCATCATGGAACTAGCATCAGGAAACACAGGCTCAGTCGTCACAGTCACACAATGCTTCGGGAATTGCGGAAGCCCCGCCGTAACCCTAGCAAACACGAACTCGACCCACTTGATCAATTTCAACCAGTCCATCACCATTTTCTATATTTTCCAGTCTTCCCTGAACGGGTTCTTTGTCAACGCTTCAACCAATCTTGCCAAAAGTTACAGTAACGGCCAGACAGTCTATCTCGGGCTTTACATCGCTGCCTCATGCCCCCTTGGCTCATCTCCTTTTTCCGCCAACTGTCCAGGCTCACTCATAACTTCCAACTCGTACACGAACCCGTCAAAGGGCAAAATCACACTCGCCGTCAACAATGGGGTCGCCCTGACCAATGGAGAATACGCAGCGGTAGCGGTAAGCTGTCTCTTCTCACCATGCGACCTTAATGACACGAATACCGCCGTAGGAATACAACAGACCAATGGCGTTCTACCAACCGTAATCGCTCAGTCAGCCCCATTATCATCATGTTCCTGCAAACTCGGACTCTGGTCATATATTATGGGAAACATTGTAACCGGAGTACCCACTCCAACAACGACAAGCGGAATATGTGGGCCGGGGCTAGACTCGATTCTCGGCTGCGCCGTCAACTCGCTCTGCACCGTCGTAACAAGTCAATGCCAGACCGGAAGTTCAATCTTCCTCATCGTAGTCCTAACAATATTCAGCATCGCGGTCCTGCTCGGAATCTTCTCTTACTGGCTTCCAGGAATGAATATATCAACAAAGGGAATGGGAGAGTTCGCCATTCTTACCTTCATCGGCTGGTTCGTTGCCTTCGCATCTTTCGGCTTACTGCTTCCCTATCTTACCATTCTCATGTTCTTCGTGATTGCATGGCTATTCTTTGGACGACTGAAAGGAAGTGGGCCAGTATGAGCAAAGGCGAGGACATTCTCCTTTTCGATATACTCGTAGGTATCCTGCTCTTCGCCTTCGGAGCCTCCACAAGTAGCCCAACATTACTCGCGTTCCAGAATATCGCAGTTCCAAAACTCGCCCCTGCCGTTGGGGGTATATTTCAAAACTGTCAGAACACTGATCTCGGCTGCATATCATCGAACATAGCGGTTGCGACCGCCTATGTTGGATGGGCCATTGTCAATCTTCCAGTCCTCATAATCTTCCTTTTACAATTGTTCATCGGGTTTGCCAGTGTGGTTCTGATCACAGTGTTCTCGCCACAGTTCACATCGAACGGTGTACCCTTCCTTGGAATATTTCTCGTTGGACTACAACTCTACCCTGTCTGGGAAGCAATCAGAACCGTTAGAGGATCATCTGTAGGGGTCTGAATAATGTGGAGAAGATTACAGTTTTCGCTTTCACGTTTGGACTCGCTACTGTTCTGTTCAGTTCTATTCCTTACCATTGTTCAGCCCCACTACTACCGAATGGTCAGGGCATTTGCTCGGGCCATAGCATTCCCTATATCGGCGATACGCCTGTACCGTCGCTTACAGCGTTCGGCCTCTTCTTCTGCGCGATGGAAATGGCTAATAAGACGCTCCACAAAAGATCAAGAGAGCTAAAAAATGAGCGACGACGAGCCAATAGTGGAGAGGCTTGAATGTGGCTGTATACGGAACATATTCGAGGAGATAGTACGGACAGATTTCTGCGAACATCACGCTGATCAAAAGGATAGAGAGAAATGAGCGAAGAACCACCGGAGAATAACGCGCCGAAACAATACAGTCCAGCCTCACCGGAGGAACTAAAAGACATGGCCAACACGATCCCCGCAGATGACAAGAGCATCTTCGACGCTTTCGGAGAAAACCAAAGCACGATACCGGGGGTAATCGGGGGATTCATCGGACTACAGGACAAAGAGAAATATTCGATTTTACAGAGAAGTAACATCGACAATGAAGAAATCCCGGTTATCATCGCTCTGATGCGGAAGGCAGAACACGGCATCGGCGGCGGCGCATTAGACCATCCATCACCCTACATCGCCCAACAGGTGATAAACTATCTCACAGCCAAGATCAGCGTAACCGATGACAAGACAGGGCATGGGATGAGCCGTATGGAAGCTGTGGACGCGCTTTCACAGTGGACACGGGTGATAGAGGCGCGAGACGCAGAACTCAAGAAACAGGCGAATAAGGGAGTCGCAGGATAAACAATGGTTCACAGAGAGATAAGCCGGATGATCAACCAGGACTTCGATGATCTTAAAGCGAGGAATCCGAAGGCTTACAGGGAATCAGAAGAGGAGTATGCTCGTTTCCAGCAGAAAGTCAACTTCCGAGTCGCCATGAGCAGAGTACCCGGTCATGTACGCGAGGCAGAACGACAAGGAAGAGAATAGGATTGGTCGTCCCATATCCATTCAACATTCAGTTCATAGCTTTAGACCACAGAATCCAAGCGGTTTCAATCTGTCTCCCAGGCTATCTACAAAAACGCTACTTCAAGTCAGAATTGATTTGGTTGACACAGGAGCTTGGTAACGATGAGTGAAGAGGAAAGACGGAAAGAAACCATCCGCAAAGCCCTAGAAGAGACGGAGAGAGTGCAGAAACAGGCGCAGGAGGGAGCGAGACGTTTCCGCGAGGTCGAAGCAGGACGACCATTTGGGCCTTTGCCATCGCAGGCTCCTGAACGAATAAAGCATCAGAAGGTTCAGGTCAAGTCTCTGGAAGGGTTTAAGCCTGAGCCGTTACCGAAGCCCCAGAGAGCCATCATCCGGCAAAGACAAGCCCCTCCGCGACGACGACGAGGACGTTCTAGACGGGGAACATTCGGAATCTCGTTCAGATCAACAAGATCAGGAGTGCGACCCCCTAATCTTCCTGACAGCCCGGCCAACATTGATCCGGAAGAGAAGAAGAAAGCGTTAGAACGGATTGATCTCGCGCTTGCAAAAGAGAACCGGAGATATGCGACAGAGATTGTTCATGGTGGAACTGATCCCCGGAAGTTGCAGACCCGTCAGAAAATCCAGCAGTTGGAGAACGAGAAGCGGGCGATACTGAACATGAAGCCTACAGGACGGTTCAAGCACAGTCTGTTCTTCGGGTTAGAACGGCTCGGCTCGTTACCGGGCCATGTCCGAGAGGCTGAGAAAGGTTAAAGAGTGAGGTGAGATAATGGCTGGATTGACTTCTGAGCAGCGCAAACATCTCCCATCACACGACTTTGCCATTCCTGAACGACGTGCCTATCCGATAAACGATCCCTCTCATGCTCGTAATGCTCTAGCAAGAGTCTCTACTTTCGGAACACCATCAGACAAGAAACGGGTCTGCCATGCTGTTGCTGTAAAATATCCGAAGATACACGCTGAGAGTTGCGCGTTGCCCGGTCATATTAGACAAGCCGAGAAGATGTAGTTGGAGCATCTCGTCAAATACTGCTGTCTAGGGTGTGGTGTACCTTTGGGAATACAGATGAGTGATCAGCTAACTCACGATGACGAAATGTTCCTGGAAATCCTAGAGAAATGTCCTAGCTGTGGAAGAAAACTGAACAAGAAAAGCGTAAGACTGCTTGAGGCTCCAAGACTTGGCTATTGAGATAGACGCGACAACATTCTACATCATCATTTTCGCAGTCGTCTTTACAATGGTTCAGGTAAGCAAGCAGGGCGGAATCAAGATTGTGCTGTGGCGTATCCGGGGAAAGCGCGGATTCATCATGACCATGATCGAACCGGACAATAAGGCTTTCAGGAAACCCTTGCCGATGAAGATAGTCCACAATTCCGTTCCCCGATTCGCTTTCGGGGAAGGAGAATACTTCACAGGCGGGCCTGACGAAACTATCTATGTGTTCGGTATGCCGAACTGGGTCTATGAACGAGGAGACTCACGACCCCGCAAACTGAAAGGCCAAGGCGAACTGATGAGCGCAAGCAAGATACACAGCGCATTCGAGGACGACGCAATAGAACGGTTCAACGGTCTAAAACAGAAAAAGGGGCCGAATCCGAAGCTGATGCTGTATCTGATGATATTCGTTCTCGTCCTCACAGCCGCATCCGTCATGTACTCGTACTATTACGGTGTCAACACGAACTGCGCCCTGCATACAAGAGCCTGCCCATGAGTGCAATTCTAGAAGCCTCTGGACAATACGAGTTCAACAACCCCTCTGCTTCCACTGGAAACTATGAGTGGTGGGGCATCTACCAGCACATCGGCCCCAACAGGACCGGAAAGGGCTTGGGGATGGCAATTGAGGGATGGAAAGCCTACCGGAGAGGAATACCAGTGTTCGCAAACTGCACCCATAACCCATACACGGGAGAAATAGACCATATCATCCGGTTTCCCCATTACGACTATGATCCCTCAGAGGTATTCCCGATGGCTCTCGAAGGCGTGTTCATCATCACCGACCAGGCAGAACAGTTCATGGACGCGACAGCCGCAACCAAGGCGGTACGGAACCTCGGCCATTTCGGCTACCAAGCCAAGAAACGCTCTATCGCATGGCACTTTGACACGGTACGGCCTAGGAACATCTACAACCGGGTAAGACAGAACAGCGATTGGAACATTTACAGCAAAAGATTCCCTCACGACTGGCATTTGCCATTGAAAGCTGTTCTCTATGATCTCCGCACTGATGAGAAAGGCGATGGTTCAGTCCAATCTCGCAAAGTCATCCTGAGGAATCCTATCGAGCGCGGATTCGGCAGACTCTACAACAGTCTCGCCTACGTCAGAAAAGAGGACTCGTAAAATGGGCGCGTTCCTGCCGATCAACCTGTTCATCATCGCCATGTTCCTTCTCAGCATTATCTGGGGATGGGAAGGAGAAGAAGAGAGACAGTTCTTCGCCATGATCAGTTCATTCTTCATGTTTCCAATATGGCTGAACCCCATGTATCTATTGGCAAGCGATACAGTCTGCTGCACCGTTGTGAAAGTGAACACCTGGCTGCCTACGTTCATTCTCGGAAACGTTCTTTTCTGGAACGTGGTTCTCATGTATTTTACAGGCGCGCATCTGATGCAGACGCTTGGAAGAGAGGAGCCGATAGGCAAAGGATTAAAACGGTTGAGGAAAACGCGATAGAAACATGGACTTGATAAAATGCCCTAGTTGCGGGCAGATGGTTGACGATACAAAATACGCCGAACACATCAAAGGAGACGCTGCCAACGGCCCTCACGTTCTCCACACGATCAACATCAAAGGAATGGGCGGCCCCGAGGTCGTCCAGTCAAACCCGAAAGGCCCAATAATAATCAACGTTCCCTTTATCGGACGATTAAGACGCGACGGATTCCTAGCATGGTCATTCCTAATGATCCTACTCGGTATTCTTCTAGGAGCGAGAATAATCTGAGCCAAGAGAAAAAGTATCTTTCACCAATCATTTTCGCAAGTCTACTCTTCCTCTCATTATTTCCGTTAATGAATCTCGCAGGCGGCGGCGGGGCCTCAGCACTAACAGTTCCAGTCCAGGAATCAAGAAGATCATCCTGTAATGTTGTCATTAACACAACCTGTGAAATATTCTTCTCGAAGAGCTTTCCTTCAAAACCTAATGTTACTATTGAAGATGTTGACCCATTTGTTCCAAATGTAGAAGCAGGCAACTTTTTCTACACATACTCTTTTCTTGCGAACACGGCTGGCGTAACATGGCTCAATATGCCTTCTTCACAGACAGAGATATTTGGCAATACTAACGACGAAATTCTCGTTCCCACTTTAGCAGGGTCCGCGGAAGGAACAAGCGGTGTTCAATTCTGGTTGAATGTCAATTGTGCAAAGGGTTCATTAGGTATATCAGCTGAACTATATGTTCAATGGGCTACCGTATCTGCAACCCCAAACTGGCAGAATCTATCATCAACAAATATGGTTGTTCCAATAGATTCAGCAAGCTGTCAACCACCGCCAGCTACTTTCAATCTTCAAAACGGAGCTTCACCTGATATATCAGCAAGTGCTAAGGCAAGTTGTGGAACTACTTGCGCTTTAAGAATAGTCGGTAGATTTGGTAATGGTGTAGGAGACAATCCAATATTCACTAACATAGACCTTGAAGTTCTCAAATTTGGAATTTCCGGATTGTTAAATTTCTTCACTTTCAAACCTACAGTAGTAGCGGTAATAGTAGGAAGGACAAATTTCAACATTACCATTCTTACAAACGTTGGTATTCTAAATAATCCTTTAAGATTCTATTGGTCAGCTTGTATGTGCTAAAAATAGAGAAGATAGCTGAACAAAGACTATCTCGCGCATATTCCAGAAACAGTTTTTCCCACTGAGCATGAATTGCCCCCGCTATAGTTTGGTGGCCACAGCCAGCACTGCTGATTCATGTTACAGTCTGCATGGACAACCACAACGGTTGTTGTGGCTGAGATGCTTGTCAAGCACAGGAGCAACAGTAAGATTATTCTTTTCTTCGTTCTCGTTCACCTCCCCGATACCAGCCGTCAAATTGGACAGTCCTTCCCCGTTTCGACATCTTTCTAAGCCAAAGCCCCAGGACCATTATCATCGAGACGAGAAAAATCGTTCTAGTCAGCCAGGAGACGCTGACCATGGCCATGGTGTAGAGTGCGAACATTGGCGGGGCAAGGATCAACAGGACTGTCCTTAGCACAAGATTGACATATTCCTGTTGCCCACTAATAACAATAGCGGTTGATTTCAGCCATGCTTATAACCCGGACACGCCAAGATACAGTCATGGAGAAGGGACTTGTGATAGACCAGAACAGCCAACTCGTCATCAGGCTCGACATCGGATACGGCCGGATGCTCCTGGATATGTTCGCTATCATCGAGGAAAACGGGGCCTTGAACGCGCAGATGGCAGAACTGTATGATCTACTGAAGAGACAGATACCACAATGAACAGTGAAGAAGCTGGAAAACGCATTGAGAAAATCGAGGAAGAAATCGACCAGATACAACCCGAACTATCCGCACTCCGCGACAACCTAGTCAAGTACGAGATAGCAAGCTCAGGGGAACGGATTGCTTACGAGGAGAAGCGTCAACGGCTCGATATTATCATTGTAACCTGGCGCGACATTCTCCACTCCGGCCTCAAATCACCGGGAAGCATGGACATGATCCATCTGATCCACAAGGTCATCGACAACATGGACGACTATCTGAACAGGGAACGAGGACGACGAAAATGAGAGCGAAAGACCTAGTAATCCCTGACGAGGAAGAACTCGAAGAGATCGAGAATGCCCATGACTTTGTGAACTGTGTTCTCTGCCAGCTAGGACCAAAACCGTTATCAGTCAGAGTCGAGGAAGAATAGTCTTAGTCCATGCCCAGGGATATGCTGTTGAGCGATGACCCTTCTCCAATAAATCGTAGGAGCATAACAACTCCCCATAGGCTCTCTGAACAGGAAGGCATGGAGGGGAGTAACAGGCGCTTTTATGCCCCTGTTATGTTCGATCCTCCCGACAGGGAAAAAGAAAGGAATCGAACAGGCGAGGCCAACAGGCCGATGACCGCACACTTACCAACAATCCAATGGATACAGAAAAGGAAAAACTGCTCGGTCTGCAACAAGCCCACACATCTCTCCTGGCAGTCACCATGCCGTGATCCAACGGGAAGAATCGTACACTCGTCGCAACCTCACAACAAATACTGGCTCTGCCAGGGCTGCGCCAAACGACGAGGCCCACCCTACCGACTAGCTGTCTCGGTATTCTTGAAGATGAAGATGATCCATTAATGAGCTGCGACCAATGCGAGGCTGCTCAAGTCGAAGGCCGAAAGACCTACTATCGTATCGGTAATGGAAATGTCGAAGTCTGCGGGTGCGAGAAACATCTAAGAGAGATGTTCGAGAGGCTACGGAGAACAACATAAATGACGGTTACCGAGAAATGTCATAGGCAATTCCGGGCTAGGCTCAAAACAAGATGTATTCTGGATGAGGGGCATAAGGGGTTATGCCAGATTCCAGCCAATATCACGGCTGAGTCATGGATTCCATTGACGAAGGAAGAATCTCAAAAAGAGGGCGACCGATAACGGCTGAAATCAGTCCTCACATCTCAGATTGCCCTAGAGATGGTCCCTTACATTGTCTCCATAAGACAGTGAATGACAATCGGGTATGCTGTAAGTGCTTCGAAACGATTTGGGAACGTAAAGAGTAAAAATCATGAAAGGGGTTCAAAAAGTGCTTTCAGGTGGACGGATTACGCTCACTGAGAAAATCATGAAGACGCTCCGAATTGAAGTCGGTGACTATGTGATTGTGACCTATTCGAAGGATTATGCAGAAATTCATCCCGTAACTATCCAGCCTCGGAAATCGCGATGAAAATCTGTAAAATAAAATGGTACTGCCCACACTGTAAGAACTATCACCGGACAACCCCTTGGAAGCGTTATGGCTGCACTAAGGAACGATAACTATGCTAATCGTTAGAAGCTGTAGAGACGAGGGATGCGACTTGCATCTCTGCGACGAATCGTACTGTTACTATTTCACAATCGCCCAAACCACGGAGTCCCGAACCATGCCAGGAGGGGACAATCCTGATGAATGATTGCTGTAGGGGCTCCGTGCATTAAGCGATAGGCAAATGGTAAGAACACTAACCATGAAGTCCTTCAACGAGAAATGTGCTGTCTGTAATCTTCCCTGGGAGGAACATACCATAGCCACTGATCATCATAAGCTCGAACTGGAATGTCCAACAGGTGATCGCGTTGAGGTCAAATGGGGCTTGGGCAATCCTACCGATAACCCATCTTAGCGAGAAACCATGAGAGTCTTGGACCTGTTCTGTGGAATGGGAGGCTGGAGCATAGGCTTCTATCGAGAGGGATTCGCCTGTACCGGAGTTGATATTTCCGACGTCGGATACCCCTATGAGCTAATCAAGATGGACATACGCAAGTTTCACACTCTTCCTCACTTAGAGGAGTTTGATGTCATCGTAGCAAGCCCGCCTTGTACCGATAGCGGGCAAGGAAGAACCATACGAGAAGAAGTTGACAATGGAGTAGCCTTTGACCCTCTTGTCTCATGGAAGCGAGCCAAGATACCTCTAGCTCTTTCCATTCCTATCGCTAAGGCTTGCCGAAAGGCTCTCGATAATACGGAGTAACGCGATGATTACCACTTACAAATCAGAAGCGAAAGAATGAATCTTTCAGCGTTGAACTTGTCCGGAATGTTTGTCGCAATCATCCTAGGACTGTCTGCAAGATACATTCTTCATGTCGATTATCCTCTCGCATGGCTTTTCTGGGCTCCTGGTTGGGCAATGAGCGTTTCAGCAATTATTCTCAGTAAGGTTTCGGAGAAGAAATCCGAATGAATCTGAGCGAATGGGTCTTCCGATGTACTGGGTATGCAATTGGAATGATGCTTGGTACAACCATAGACTATTTTCTTTTTCAACTTCTAAAAATTCAATTTCCCATACTTCTTCTGGGGGCAGGTATGGCGATTACAACAATGTCAATTCAAACTATTCGTTATAGGGCTACGATTTTCGGAGACAAACCAGAATGAATACTTGCAGACGTAACCCGCAGCTCCCTCCTCACAAGCATATCCGCCGAGATGGAATCCTAGTCTGTGAAGGCTACGAACCAGTCACTAGGACCCGTGAATCGCCTCCACTGGAAACGAAGGGGTATGCACCAGAATGAAGAAGCTCAAGGTAGAATCTCCTAATGCTGATCAAGTCGTGGCCTTTCTCAAAGCTGCGAGAAGCTGCGAGAGAAAGAACGGAAAGAACACAAATCATGAGCTACCAGGGATTCACATTCGAGGAGCTTTGGGCTACCCTAGACTGGTTGCTTCCCTCCTCGATCCCACAGGACATCAAACAGAAGATACTCTCTCTCGGTAATACGGAGATTCGGTAATTGACTCTTTGCGAGAACTGTGGCTGGACGATTAGAGAGGGACGATTGCATGAAAAGGAGATTGAGGGTCAACAATGTGTTGTGGTTGAGTCGGATACGAAACGGCCTCTCGGATTCAGCAGACGGAAATTGGCCAAGAACCTCTATAAGCGATGAAACGCTGCAAAGAATGTAAGCACTCGCTCAAACAACATCGGCCCTGTAACTGTATCTATCCAGAATGTACCCTGCTCCACTGTCGAACCTGCCGATCTCTCTGCAACGCCTATCCATCTATCCGGTAATCTTTTAAAACCCTGAAGCGTAGCTATCTATCTGGTCAAGAATGGTCAAAGCCCACCGCCGTTTGCGGCATCTATCCAGGGGACAACACGACTATGTACGAACACAACATACCACAAGTGAACACAAATCACACGGAAGAAACAGCTATCGGCGTACACACTTGCCGGGCCATGTTAGAGAAGCGGAAAAAGGCTAAGTCTTTTCGGATAACTCGAAAACTTTTACTCCGGCGAATTTGACTTTTGGAAAGGCTAAAGCAATCTCTCTAGCGACGTCTTCTTTAGTCCAGTCCTTCGGAATGTCTTCCCACTCTAAAACGACTATCGCAATTTTCATCTCTTGGGCCTGCCGATTACCCATCTCTTCCCCATAAGCTCTAGAGCTTTATCGATTAGTCCAGTCTCGTAAAGCTCGTATAGCTCCGGTCGGGGCATATTTGGATCGTGAGAGTAAAAGACCGAAAAGGCCTGGTCGATTGCTATCTCCGCATTTTGTTCATTAAACTGTTGTCTCAAGCCTTTCAGAATGTTCTCGTTAAGCTCGCTCTCGCTAGGCCGTAACCCGAATAGCTTCTTACCGATCTTCTTGGCAATCCGGGCCTTACCAGTTTTGAAGATCAATTTCTCGGTTTCGGGTTTCGGCTCAACATAGGGCTTAGGAGCTAACAAGTCTAAGTCATGCCCTAGACTCTGCGCTGTTAATTGTAACCGTTCGACAGGCAGCAAAGGAATAATTCTCTCGCTCGGATAGCTCTCTTCCCTGTAACCGCTAACATCAATCACACGGTTTCCCCTGAGTATTCCATGATTTCTCCCCTGACACGGACACCGACAGATACTAGGTGGATAGCGTGAAGCCTGACACTGACCAGAACAATAGGCCAGTGTCTCGGCCGGATCATAGAAGCCCATTCTTAATCCTGTACTCCTTGAGTTTTCGGTTCACTTCTCGATAGGCCTCGTTATAGCCTTCAATCCACATACGAGCCGCGAATTCCGCGATATCGCTAGTGGCCTTATCCTGATCTTCTTTTTTCATGGCTCCTATCGCGCCCATAACCCAGGAAGGGGGTTCAGGCTTTTTCTCTTCGATTGTTGTCATTCTTGTTTCACTCTCCTAACCTCTCCAACATCAAGATCGATATCGGTTCCGCCGCAGCTAGGGCAACCGTCACGGAAAGCCGCGTTTTCTGCGGTTATTGCTGACCGGAATTTATATCCACATTCTAGACAAACAAAAGTCATTCTTACCACTTTTCCTTCTCTGCTAGTTCTCTCAAAGCTCCAAGAATGTTCAAGCCTTCAGTCTCGCAATTCTCCTCGAATCTTTCCCAGCATTTCTCATGCAACCAGAATTTTCCTTGCTTGACTTTCTCTTGGCCCCTGTTGATGAAAGAATCGCAGAGATGACAAATCTCCATTAGATTCGCCCAATCCTACGGTTGAATAGAGGAACCCCTTCAGAACACTTTGGATGATGATAGCGTTTTCCGTTACCTGTTGCTACAAACAATTCTCCGTCTCTGATTTCCTTTCCGCATTGGGTACAAAGCCAAGACTTTGTCATTTCTTAGCAGCCTCGCGTATCAGATAGGCGAGTAACAGAAACGATTCACGGCTCGGTCTCTGTAACCACTCGTCAATAGAGAGGCCCTGACCATAACGTTCTTTCCGGTCTTTCTCGTATTCGACAATCTCTTTCTCTTGGATCATTCTTCGTCAACCTCTTCCCAATCCTCAGGCAGAATTCCAATAGGGTCGTCGAACAACTCTTTAACCAAATCGTAAGCGTGGTCGATTAAATATTGTCTCATGTCAGTACCATTCGGAACGTCTCGGAACACTCCATAGGTTTCGAACGAGATTCGCACTTTCATTTTTCTTCACTAAGTTAGTAAGAGAGCGATCCAGAACATAAACAGATTGTAACCTTCGCCCTGGTAGTACCAGTACTAGGCAGGGTCG
>Ga0099791_10000384_pt1 | contig 16240 bp, 13 predicted proteins | sample Rivendell_Oct201_7_FD_77318 | JGI IMG/M metagenome (GOLD analysis project Ga0099791, IMG submission 77318) | Vadose zone soil and rhizosphere microbial communities from the Eel River Critical Zone Observatory, Northern California to study diel... | ecosystem: Environmental > Terrestrial > Soil... | reverse complement strand
TGGCCGGCCGTCGTCGGCGCCGAAGGGGCCCGTCGGTCCCGGCCCCAGCGACTGACCAACGGCCTTCTCGAGATTGCCGTCGACAACTCACCCTGGCTGCACGAGCTGACGCTGCGCGCGCCTGACCTGACGACGCGACTTCGAGCTCAATTCGCCGCGATCACCTCCCTGCGCTTCGTGCTGACACCGGTGGCACAGGACGGCGCGTCCGTTTCGCCGAGCACCGAGCGACGGCGCCGCGCTCTGGCGCCGGAAGAGAAGCGCGACATCGACGCCGCCGTCGCCGCCATCGGCGACGAAACGCTTCGCGATTCGGCGCGTCGCCTCCTCACCACCGCGCGACGAAGCCTCGTCGTGGTCACGCTGGCGGCGCTCGCCGCCGGTTGCGCCGCGCAGGGGCCCGTCGCCGCCGTCAACGGTGATGAGCCGCCACGGCGGACGCGCTTCGTCGCCCCGTCGGAGACCAGCGACGCCTACTATCATTATTCGACCGCACAGATGATGGCGCAGAACGGCCGCTTCCGCGAGGCAATCGCGGCCATGGAGCAGGCCATCAAGCGCGACCCCGAGTCGGCCTTCCTGTGGCGCGAGATGGCCCAGTGGTTGGCCCGTACCGATCAGACCGAGCCCGCGCTGGCCGCTGCCCGAAAGGCCGTGCAACTCGCGCCCGAAGACGCCGGCACCCATCTGACGCTGGCCGAGCTCCTGCGCGCCCAGAAGCGGTATGGCGAGGCCGAGGCCGAGCTCGAAAGAGTCATCACGCTGAACCCGTCGGCCGAGGAGCCGTACCTGACGCTGGCTCGTTACTACGTCGAGCAGAAGTCGTACGAACGGGCGCGCACCGTCCTGCTCCGCCTGGCCGAACGTCAACCGAAGCTGGCCCAGGCCCAGTTCCTCCTCGGCCGCCTCGCCGTCGAGACCGAAAACTGGGACGAGGCCATCACCCGTCTGACCAAGGCCGTCGAGCTCGATCCCGACCACGACGGCGCCTGGACGGCCCTCGGGTACGTCTACGAGACGCGGCATCAGCCGGAAGACGCCATCAAGGTGTACCGCAAGGCCATGCAGGCGAATCCCGACAATCCCGGGTTCGTCGAGCGCCTGTCCGATCTCCTCATCCGTCTCGGCCGCTTCAACGAAGCGCAATCGGAGGTCGAGACGCTCGCCGAGGCGGCCCCGCGCGACGCGCGGGTGTGGCTGAAGCTCGGCGCCGTCTACTACGAGCAGAAGATGTGGGAGCGCGCCGCCGACTCCTTCCGTCGCGCGGTCGTGCTGGAGCCGTCGAACCTGCGTGCGAGGTACTTCCTCGCGACCTCACTCATGGACGCCGGCCGCGACGACGACGCCCGCGGAGAGCTCGAACGCATCCTGCGTCTCGATCCCCGCTCCGTCGACGCCCGGGTCCAGCTCGGATTCCTGCACGGCCGCGGCAAGCGCTACGACCAGGCCATCGCCGTGCTCCGCGAGGCGGTCAACATCGAGCCGCGGCGGCCCGAGCTCTTCCTCTATCTGGGGAGCGCCTACTTCCGCGCCAAGCAGTACGACCGCGCCGTCGAGACGCTGAAGGAAGGCCTGTCCCTGGACGAGAAGCAGAAGGATCTGATCTTCCAGCTCGGCGTCGTCTACGAGAAGCAGCAGAAGTTCGACGACGCCGTCAAGCTCTTCCGCCGCGTCATCGTCCTCGATCCCCAGCACGCCGAGGCCTACAACTTCGTCGGGTACATGTACGCCGAGAAGGGTCAGAATCTCGACGAGGCGGTGAAGCTCATCGGCAAGGCGCTCGAGCTCGAGCCCGAGAACGGCTACTTCATCGACAGCCTCGGCTGGGCGTATTTCCAGCAGGGGCGTTATCCGGATGCGCTCCGCGAGCTCAAGCGCGCCGTCGAGAAGGCCAAGGAAGCCGATCCGGTCATCTACGACCACCTCGGCGATGCGTTCGCCAAGAACGGTCTCGAGGAAGATGCGGTGGTCGCCTGGGAGAAGTCGCTGCAGCTCGACCCGAGTGCGGACGGGATCAAGAAGAAGATCGAGGAGACGAAGAACCGTCTGCAGCGGGTCAAGCGTGATTCGAAAGTGCAGCAGACGCGCTAGCCTCCTCGTCCTCCTTCTCGCGCTCGCCCCCGGCTGTGCGCGCCTGCTGGCGCCGCCTCACCAACCGATTGCCGAAGACGCGCAGCGCGCGCTCACGCTCGTCGCTCGGCGCTGGTCTGAGTTCTCGGACCTTCGCACCCTCGCCGATCTCGACGTCGCCCGTGGCCGCGATCGTCAACGTCTGCGCAGTGTCGTGCTCGCCAAGGCTCCCGCCTCCGTGCGGTTCGAGGCGTTGTCGCCGATGGGGCAGCCGTTCTTGATCGCGACCCTGCACGACGGTGGGCTCGTCGTCTACAACGCGGCGACCAACGAGGCCGTCGTCGGCCCGGCGACGGCCGACACGATGGCGAAGCTCCTGTCTCTGCCCTTCGAGCCTGACGACCTCGTCGGCGTGCTGGCCGGACGCCCGGCGCCACTCCCCGACGTCCGTGTGGCCGAGATGATGCCGGCCGACGCCGACGGGCCCTCGCTCGTCGTCGTCAACAACGTCCACCAGCAGAGGATCTGGATGGATTTCGTGACGGGTGTCGTGCGGCAGGTCGAGATCATCGGTGGACTCTACGAGGTCCGGGTCACCTACGACCGGGGGCCACAGGGTGACGTCCAGGGCTTCCGATTCTCGGCGCCGCGCGCGAACGTCACGGGACGCGTCGAGTATCGCGACGCCGTCGTCGACGGTGGCGTGGACGACGACCGGTTCCGCATGACGCCGCCGGAGACGGCAAAGATCCAGCGCGTGCGTTGACGCTCTTCGAAACCGCGTGCTAGTCTTCCCTGCCTTGTCGAAGGGATCGAGGAGTCGTCGCCTCGTGATCAGCGCCGCGGCCAAGGTCAACCTGGTCCTCGAGATTCGAGGCAAGCGTGCCGACGGCTATCACGAGCTCGCGACCGTGATGCAGGCCGTCGACCTCTCCGATCGCCTGGTCCTCGACGAGGCACCCGGGCTCGGGCTGGTCGTGAACACCGACGGAGTCCCCTGCGATGCGACGAACCTGGCGCTGCGTGCCGCCACGACCCTGCGGGAGGCGGCGAAGATCGATCGTGGTGTGCACATCACGCTCGACAAGCGTATCCCGGTGGCGGCTGGTCTGGGGGGCGGATCGAGTGATGCCGCCGCCGTGCTCCTCGGCCTGAACCGTCTGTGGGGCCTCCGGTGGCCGGCGGCCCGGCTCGCCGAAGTGGCCACCGCGCTCGGAATGGACGTGCCGTTCTTCCTGCGCAGTGGTGCCGCGCTCGGGACGGGCCGTGGCGAAGTGCTCGAACCGGTCGTCGCCGGCGCGCTGGCGCTCGTGCTGGTGAACCCGGCGTTCGGCTCCAGCACGGCCGAGGCGTATGGTCGCGTGACGCCGGCCATGTACACGGACGGTTCGCGGGCCATGAGGCTGGCCGAGTTGCTTCGCACACGGCAGGCTGCTCGCGTGGCGGCGAGCCTTTACAATGGCCTCGAGGCGGCCGTGGCCCCGCTCCATCCCGAGATCGAGCGGATGAGGGCGGCGCTTCTGGCCGCCGGGGCACTGGGCGCAGCGATGTCGGGGAGCGGGCCGACCGTGTTCGGGGTCGCGCGCTCGTTCGAGCACGCGCGCCAGATCCGCGGGCGACTCACGCGGGCGTCGTGGCGCTGCTGGGCGGTCCGGACACTGGCCGGGCCGGCCGTGCGCATGAGGACGAGTACCATGAGCTCACTGGGGCGTGGCCAAGCGGCAAGGCGCGGGACTTTGGATCCCGTATTCGGAGGTTCGAATCCTCCCGCCCCAACCACGATCGGGCGAGGCCGGCGATGAGATACGACCTGAAGCTTTTCTCGGGCAACGCGAACCGTCCACTGGCGGAAGAGATCGCCCAATATCTTTCCCTGCCGGTGAGCGACGCCGAAATCTCCCGTTTCTCCGACGGCGAGGTCTTCGTGCAGGTGAACGAGAACGTCCGGGGGACCGACGTCTTCGTGGTCCAGCCGACCTCACCCCCGGTGAACGACAACCTCATGGAGCTTCTGGTGATGATCGACGCGCTCAAGCGCGCGTCGGCGCGTCGGATCACCGCCGTGCTGCCCTACTACGGCTACGCCCGCCAGGACCGCAAGGTGCAGCCGCGCGTGCCGATCACGGCCAAGCTCGTCGCCGATCTGCTGACGGCGGCCGGCGTGGACCGGGTGCTGGCGCTGGACCTCCACGCGGGACAGATCCAGGGCTTCTTCAACATCCCGGTGGACCATCTGTTCGCGGCGCCCGTGATCATCGACTACCTCGGCAAGAAGGATCTGCACGATCCCGTCATCGTCTCGCCCGACGCCGGTGGCGTGGAGCGTGCCCGCGCCATCGCCAAGCGGCTCAAGGCCAGCCTGGCCATCATCGACAAGCGTCGCGAAGGCCCGAACCAGGCGGTCGCCATGCACCTGATCGGCGACGTGCACGGCCAGGACGCCGTGGTCATCGACGACATGATCGACACCGCCGGGACGCTCGTGCAGGCGGTGGAAGCGCTCGCGCGTGAAGGCGCTCGGCGCATCCTTGCGTGCGGAGTTCACGCAGTCCTCTCAGGACCCGCGATCGACCGCATCAAGTCCTCGCCCCTGGAAGAGGTCGTCGTCACGAACTCCATCGCGGTGTCGGACGCCAAGCGGACCGGCCGCCTGACGGTCCTCACGGTGGCTCCGCTGCTCGGTGAGGCCATCCGACGCATTCACGACGAGGAATCGGTCTCGACCCTGTTCGTCTGAAGGAGCGCACATGCAGACGCAAGAATTGACGATCGCGCGCCGCGAGGGCACCGGCAAGCAACTGGCCAAGCGCCTGCGCCGCAACGGCGTCGTCCCGGCCGTGCTCTATGGCGGCGCCAAGCCAGAAACCGTCACGGTCGATCCGCGAGCGGTGCTCCGCATCATCCACGGCCACGAGGGATCGACCCAGCTGCTCACGCTGAAGTTCGAAGGTGACTCGGGATCGCGCATGGCGATCATCCGCGATCTCCAGTTCGATCCCGTGTCGGAGCGCCTCCTCCACGTGGACCTCCAGGAAGTCACCGCCGACCGCGCCATCACGGTCCGCGTCGCCGTTCATCCCGTCGGCGAGGCCGCGGGTGTGAAGGAGCAGAAGGGCATCCTGAACGTCGTCCTGCACGAGCTCGACGTCTCCTGCCTGCCGACGCAGATTCCCGAGCGGATCGACGCCGACGTCACGGCATTGATGATCGGCGATGTCCTGACCGTCGCAGCTCTCCAGGTACCCCCGGGTGTTCGGATCTTGAACGATCCCGGCCAGGCCGTCGTCACCGTGGCGGCGCCGATGGCCGAGGAGGTTGTCGCGCCGGCTGCGACGGCCGCCGTGACTGCGGAACCCGAGGTCCTCACGGAGCGCAAGCCGAAGGAAGAGGCCGCGCCGGCCGAGGACGCCAAGAAGGGCGGCGGCGACAAAGAGAAGGCCAAGAAGGAGAAGTAACGGAGCAGGTCCCGCGTGGCCCACGTGGTGGTGGGGCTGGGCAATCCCGGACCGGAGTACCAGGAGACCCGCCACAACGTGGGCCAGCGCGTGCTCGATCATCTGGCCTCATCGACCTTCCACCGCCGCTGGCAGCGTGACGATTCGACGCTCCTCTGCACGGGAACGTGGCGAGGCGAGCCGGTGAAGCTCATCAAGCCCCAGAGCTTCATGAACGTGACCGGCCCGGTCGTGGCTCGGGCCCTGCGCCGTCATACGGCGGATCCCGCCGACCTCATCCTCGTCTACGACGACATCGACTTGCCGCTGGGCACCGTTCGCGTGCGCATGAAGGGCAGCCACGGTGGGCACAACGGCGTGCGCTCGGTCATCGAGGCCGTCGGCACCGAGGACGTCCGCCGCGTGAAAGTCGGCATCGGCCGTCCCGATCACAAGGCCGACGTGCCGGACCACGTCCTGACGCGATTCGAGGCGGACGAGCAACCGGTGGTGGACAAGGCGGTGGCCGTGGCCGCCGAGAAGGTCCTCGCCCTGATCCACTAGAAGAACAAGTAGGTCAGGACGACGAAGAGCGGAATCAGGATGCCGGCACTGTAGACCATGTAGCCCGCGAAGCTCGGCATGCGAATGCCGGCCCCCTCCGCGATCGCCTTGACCATGAAATTGGGAGCATTGCCGATGTAGCTGTTGGCGCCCATGACCACCGATCCCACGCTGATCGCGGCCAGAATTCGGTTGGGCATCCCGATGACCTCGTTCGTCGACCCCAGCCCCTGCCCGAGCGCCACGAAGGCCAGATAGGTCGGCGCATTGTCGAGGAACGACGACAGGAGACCGGAGGCCCAGAAGAACTGCCATGGCTCACGGACGCCGAGCTCATGTCCCCGCAATCGCAACAACTCGAGCGCGGGGATCATCGTGAGGAAGATCCCGAAGAAGAGCACGGCGACCTCGACCATCGGCGAGGCCGTGAACCCGTTGGCGCGCCGGATCGCACGTGGCGTGCGCCACAGGGAAAGGGCGGCGAGCGCAGCGATGACGACCTCGCGTACGGGCGCGCGGAGGAGTGCCACCGCCGCCGCGACGACGGCAAGAAGGACGGCGTTACCGATCCCACGCATGTGCAGTGGCTCGACCTGCTGACGGTCCCGACGCAGCGCCACGGTCGTCTCGCGCGTGTGCTGTACCGAATCCCAGCAGAAATAGACCACCAGCAGCGTGCCGACCATCATCGCCCAGGGCGGCCACAGCCGGAAGGTCCACGCGAACGGCACCCCCTGGAGGTAGCCGAGGAAGAGCGGCGGGTCGCCCAGAGGCGTCAGCAGGCCGCCCATGTTCGACACCAGGAAGATGAAGAAGATCACGGTGTGCGTCACCCGCTGGCGCTCGCGGTTCGTCTGGAGCAGCGGACGGATCAGCAGCAAGGACGCGCCGGTCGTGCCGATACACGAGGCGAGCGCGGCCCCGAGCGCCAGGAAGGCGGTGTTCGTGACAGGCGTCGCTTCGAGATCCCCGCGAAGCAGGATGCCCCCGGAAATCACATAGAGCCCGGCGAGCAGGACGATGAAGGAGACGTAGTCTTCCGCGGTGGCAGCCAGGACGGAGGGCTGGCGGACCAGATAGAACCCCACCACAGGCAGCCCCAGGGCCACCGAGACGGTCAGCTTGTGCCGATGGGCCTCCCACCAGCGCGGAAGCGCCAGGGGACCGAGCGCGATCGCCAGGAGCATCGCGACGAACGGGACGACCGAGTACAGTGGCGGCGCCGACGGCATGCCGGCGCAAGTCTAACGGTAGCGGACCGGGCGTCGGGATGGTATATAGTTATCGTTTACCCACGTGTGGCCGAGGGGTCCGTCTGGAGGGGGGGAACAGAGTGACCAAGGTCATCGTCGAGCCCGACGAGTCCTTCGAGAGCGCTCTCAAGCGCTTCAAGAAGCAGTGCGAGAAGGCCGGGCTCCTCTCCGAGTTCAAGAAGCGCCAGCACTACGAGAAGCCGAGTGTACGGAGGAAGCGGAAGGCGCTAGCAGCGCGCAAGAAGGCAAAGCGGCGCGAGCGGATGTCCGATTAGCGGCGGCAGCACTCCTGACTCGGGCGCCGGCACTCCCAGTGATGGACGGGAGCGAATGAGGCGAGAGATGGAGGCAGGCCGAATCTGGCAGCGAGGCATCGAATGGGATGCCGTCCGCGGATTGCTGGCGCAGCAGGCGCGGACCACTGTGGGTCGGGAGCGGGCTCTCAGCGCCGAACCCGTCACCGTGCTCGCGACCATCCGGGAAGCGCTCGAAGCGACCGGTCAGGCCCGCACGGCTCTGGCCGAAGTCGGCCCACCCCCGGTCGACAGCCCTGATGTCCGCCCCGTCCTCGATCGGGCTCGGATTCCCGGCAGCGCTCTCGATGGGAGCGACCTCGTCCTCCTGATCCCCTTTCTCGAGGCGGCCCCGCGTCTCTCGGCCTACGCCCGAACGACCGGGCCCATCGCGCCCGCCGTCGGCGGCCTGGCTCAGACGCTTCCCCGCGTGGACGATCTCCGCGACAGCCTCCGTGCCGCTCTCGATGACGAGGGCGCCGTCAAGGACGACGCGAGCTCCCGCCTCCGCCACCTCCGCCGTGACCTGCGCGAACGGCGGCGGCGTGTCGTGGCCGACCTCGAGCGCCTGTTCCAGACGAGTGACAACGACCGGATCTTCGCCGATCGATTCGTCACCGTTCGTCACGGCCGGTACGTCGTACCCGTTCGGGCCGAAGCCCGGCAACGCCTGCGTGGGATCGTGCACGATCGGTCCCAGAGCGGCCAGACACTCTTCGTCGAGCCGGAGAGCGCGGTCGACGCCAACAATGATCTCGTCCAGCTCACCCGCGAGGAGGAACAGGAGACTGCGCGCATCCTGGGCGAGCTGAGCGATGCCGTCCGGGCTCGTCTCGACGACCTCGATCGGCTGGTCGACCTCATCGCCCGCCTGGACGCGCTCTTCGCCCGTGCCCATCTCGCCGAGCGGATGGACGCCAGCGCGCCGGTGGTCGACGTCGGGCGGACGGTGGCCCTTCGCGGGGCCCGCCATCCTCTGCTCCTGGCCCAGCGCTGGCAGGTCGGCGAAGACGCAGGCAATATCATTCCGGTGGACATCGAGATCGACGGCGAGCGGCCCCTCCTGCTCATCACCGGTCCGAACGCAGGCGGTAAGACGGTCGCGCTCAAGACACTCGCCCTCCACGCCTTGATGACTCAGATCGGCTGTCACATTCCTGCCGCCGAGGGCTCCCGCCTTCCCGTATTCGAGCGCCTGTACGCCATCATCGGCGACGACCAGAGCGTGGCCGAGAACCTCTCGACCTTTACGGCCTTCGTGAAGCAGGTGCGGGAGATCCTGGCCGAGACCGATGAGCACTCCCTCGTCCTTCTCGATGAGCTGGGAGCGGGGACCGACCCCGACGAGGGAGCCGCGCTGGCCCAGGCCATCCTGGAAACGCTGGCTGATCGCGGCGCGCTCGTCATGGCGACGACGCACCTGGAGCCGTTGAAGGCGTTCGCCAGCACATATCCTCGCGCCCGTAACGCTTCCGTCGAGTTCGACACCGCCACGCTGGCTCCCACCTTCCGCCTCCGCTACGACCGTCCCGGGCAGAGCTACGCCCTGACGATCGCGGCGCGTCTCGGCCTCGCGCCCGAACTCATTGCCCGCGCCGAGAGCCACCGGTCGCTGCACGCGGCGCGTCTCTCCGAACTGCTGCAGTGGCTCGACGAGCACACCCGCTGCGAAGCCGAGCGCACGATCGCCATCGAGCGGCGCGAGCAGGAGTCGGCCGCCCGCCTGGCCCAGGCCCGCGAGGCGGAAGCGGCGGCGACCACCAGGGCGCGTGACATCGTCGAGCGCGCGAAGCGGGACGCCGCGGCGCTCCTGACCGACATCAAGCGCGCGGTCGCAGCAGAGTGGGACCGGCTGAAGCGGAGCGAGCGCTCCCGGCGGGATCTGAGCGACACCCGCCGACGCCTGAACGAGGCCGTCACGCGCGTGACACCGCCGCCTGAGCCCACCCCCGACGCCGATCTGGCGACCCTGTCGCCCGGCATGACCGTCGCTGCGGCTCACCTGGGGCTTCGGGGACGACTGGTCGCGATTTCTGGCGCAACCGGCACGGTGGAAGCGGGATCGATGACGGTCCGCGTGCCGTTGTCGGCCCTGCGCCCGGACGCGATCACCGCCGGGACCGGCGCAGAACCTCGCCGGCAGAATGGGGCCTCGACCGGACGTTCTCCCCGGCCCGACGACGAACGGTCGGTGAATCCGGTGCTGATGCTCATCGGGCGAAGGACCGACGAAGCCAGCGACCTGCTGGAAAAGTATCTGGACGATGCGTTCATGGCGGGCCTGCCCAGCGTGCGGTTGATCCACGGGAAGGGCACGGGGGCTCTCCGCAAGACCGTCCGTGATCTGCTCGCCACTCATCCCCTGGTCGACTCCTACCGTGACGGCGAGGCCGGCGAGGGCGGAACTGGTGCCACCGTGGCGACATTGAAGATCGGGTGATGACCGGCTACTCACCCGCCCTCCTCGACGAGATCCGCACTGGCGTCGACATCGTCGAGCTCGTCGGCCGCTTCGTGAATCTGCGGAAGGCGGGGGTCAACTACAAGGGCCTGTGCCCGTTCCACGCCGAGAAGACCCCCTCCTTCACGGTGAATCCCAAGAAGGGCATCTTCCATTGCTTCGGGTGCGGCGTGGGCGGCGACGCGTTCGCCTTCCTCATGAAGCAGGATCGTGTGTCGTTTCCCGAAGCCGTGCGTGCGCTGGCGAAGACGGCCGGTGTCACCCTCCCCGAAGAGCGCGAGCGCGACGGCGCAGACTCGGGCCGCGAGGAGCTTCATCGGGCCATGGACCTGGCGGCTCGCTTCTTCGCGGAGGGACTCTGGAAGCCCAGCGGCGAGCGGCCACGCGAGTACCTCGCCAAGCGTGGGATCGATCCCGAGGTGGCCCGACGCTTCGGCCTCGGCCTCTCCCCCGAGGGATGGGACGGCCTGCTGACGTTCATGCGCGGCCAGCATGTGGCGACCGAGACGCTGGAGAGCACGGGCCTCGTGATCCGCCGCGAGGGCGGCACCGGCGTGTACGACCGCTTCCGAGGTCGCCTCATGTTCCCCATCCGCGACCTCCAGGGCCGCGTCGTGGCCTTCGGTGGCCGCGCGTTCGGCGACGAACAGCCGAAGTACCTGAACTCTCCCGAGACCGCGATCTACACCAAGGGCAACCTCCTCTACGCCGCCGACATCGCCCGCGCCACGATGCGCGACAAGAATCGGGCGCTCCTGGTCGAGGGCTACGTGGACTGCCTGATGGCGCATCAGCACGGCTTCACTGAAACCGTTGCGGCGCTCGGCACCGCGTTCACGCCGGCCCAGCTCGGGATCCTGCGCCGTTACTGCGACGAGGTCGTGACGTTCTTCGATGCCGATGCCGCTGGACAGAAGGCAGCCGAGCGCGCCGCAGAGTTACTCGAGCCGAGCGAGGCCGGCTCGACCTGGGCGGTGAACCGCGCCGGGGCCTTCGAAACGGGTGGGCCCTTCCGCCTCAAGGTCGCGCTGCTCCCGACCGGATACGACCCGGACACGTTCCTGCGCGAGCACGGCGCCGCCGGCTTCACCGAGAGGATCGCCGCCGCCCGAAGCCTGCTCGGCTATGCCCTCGATCGCACGATCGCCGATCCCGAGGGCGGGACCGGGCCGCGCGCTCGCTCCAACGCGTTCGCCCGGGTCGCGCTGATGCTGGCCAAGGTGACCGACGCCGAGGAGGCCACCGCGCTGTCTCGGGAAGCGGCGACGAAGCTCGGCGTGGACGCGACCCAGCTCTGGATCGAATCCCAGAAGCTGCAGTCGGCGTTGCGCAAGCCGAGCGCGGTGCTCTCCAGGCCGGCGACCGTGGAGCGCGAGCGAGCGCAAGATCGGGCTCTGGTGCGCCTCCTGCTGCAGCACGTCCCCGCCCGCGCCACGCTGCTTCCCATGACGCACGACGCGGATCTGATCAGCCCGTCACTCCGCGCGATCGTCGCCGCCTTGCGAGCGCGTCCCGACGCGACGGCCGAGAGCCTCCTGGTCGACGTCGATGATGCTGTCCGTAGCGTGCTCACGGCCCTCCTCCTCGAGGAGGACCATCGGTTCCCCGAAGACCCCGACGTCAGCATTGCCGGCTTCCGCCGGCGCCTCGAGCGCGAGCATCACCTGCGCCGGCAACGCGCGATCGCCCAGAGCATCAGCGATACGCAGCGTCGGACGAGCGTGCTCGACACGCCAGTGCAGGACTTCCAGGCTCTCCACCGGGAGAGCAAGGTCGTGTATGAGATGCTGGGCAACGTGGCCCAGTCGCTCGAGCCGCGCGAGAACGACCCCGAAGGAGTTCAGACGAATGAGTGAAGAGCCGAAGCTCGAAGAGCTCGATCGCCTGATTTCGATGGGCAAGCAGAAGGGCTTCCTCACCTACGACGAGGTGAACGATGCCCTGCCCTCGGACATCGTCTCACTCGATCAGCTCGACGACATCATGATGATGTTCGGGGCGATGGACATCGAGGTGGTGGATTCCGCCAAAGCGGCCCGCCTGCCTTCCGAGGTGGCGCGGCCGGCGGCGGCCGTCGAGGACGACGACGACGGTGGGGGCGATGCAATCGACCTGTCCCCGGGTCCCGTCGGCCGTACCGAGGACCCCGTTCGCCTCTACCTCCGCGAGATGGGGCGGGTCGCCCTCCTCACCCGCGAGGGCGAGATCGCGCTCGCCAAGCGCATCGAGGAAGGCAAGAACCAGGTCACGGCGGCGATTCTCTCCACCAACCTCGCCCTCGAGCGCTTCCGAGAGCTCCGCGAGTCGCTGCGCCACGGCGAGATCTCCGTCAAGGAAGTCGTGGACGTCAACGAGGAGGAGTTCACCGAGGAGAAGGAAGAAGAGCTGCGGCGACAGGTCGTCAACGCCTTCGCCCAGGTCGATCGTCTCCTCCGCGACCGCGATGAGCTGGTCGAGCAGGTGCGGAAGCTCCGGGCCAAGGCCGGCCCCAAGCCGAAGGGCAAGCTGATCAAGGACCCGGCCTGGAAGCGGACCGAGGCCAAGGCCCAGGCGCTGCAGCGCAAGGTGCTCGACAAGCTGCGGGCGCTCGCCATCGGCAACCAGATCATCGACCGTGAAGACAGCGATGCCGCGCGCCGCGGCCTCGTGCAGCGGCTGCGCGACCTGGTGGAAGACATCGAGCGCGCCGAGCGCGTGATCGAGCTGTGGACCAACGGCGCCAGCAAGTCGAAGGAAGAGCGCCAGAACCTCCTGTACGTGTCCTTCCGTGAGCCGGTACCCAACGGCACCACCAACGGCGCCGCCAGCGATCTGCATCTGAAGGCCGCCAAGAAGTTCCCGACGCTCAAGCAGCAGCAGATCTGGGTGGCCCAACAGGAGATCAAGGCCGCCGAGACGCGCGCCAACGCCCGGGCCGACGAGCTCAAGCGCGTGATGGCCGTGATCAAGCAAGGCCAGCAGAAGGCGGCCCAGGCCAAGAAGGAGATGGTCGAGGCCAACTTGAGGTTGGTCATCTCGATCGCGAAGAAGTACACGAACCGCGGCTTGCAGTTCCTGGACCTGATCCAGGAAGGCAACATCGGCCTGATGAAGGCCGTGGACAAGTTCGAGTATCGGCGCGGCTACAAGTTCTCGACCTACGCCACGTGGTGGATCCGGCAGGCCATCACGCGGGCGATCGCCGACCAGGCCCGCACGATCCGCATTCCCGTCCACATGATCGAGACGATCAACAAGCTGATCCGCACCTCCCGCCAGCTCGTCCAGGAACTGGGCCGGGAACCCACGCCCGAAGAGATTGCCGAGAAGATGGACGTGCCCGTGGACAAGGTGCGCAAGGTCCTCAAGATCGCCCAGGAGCCGATCTCCCTGGAGACGCCGATCGGGGAGGAAGAAGACAGCCACCTGGGAGATTTCATCGAGGACAAGCAGGTGGTGTCCCCGGTGGAGTCGATCATCGGCCTCTCGCTCCGCGAGCAGACGAACAAGGTCCTGAACACGCTCACCCCGCGCGAGGAGAAGGTGTTGCGCCTGCGCTTCGGCCTCTCCGACGGCTGCGAGCACACCCTGGAGGAGGTCGGACAGGACTTCGCGGTCACCCGCGAGCGCATCCGGCAGATCGAGGCCAAGGCGCTGCGGAAGCTGCGCCATCCCTCGCGCTCCAAGAAACTGCGGAGCTTCCTCGAGTCGTGAGGTACGCTCGTCAGCCTGGGAACCTACGGGCCCATAGCTCAACGGCAGAGCAGCCGGTTCATACCCGGTCGGTTCCTGGTTCGAGTCCAGGTGGGCCCACCATTGGAGTCGAACGCCCGTGAGTGAGCTCAAGACCCTCGTTCATCTCCAGGAATTCGACACGAAGATCGCCGCCCTCGAAACCGAAGCCGCCCGGCTCCCCAAGCAGATCGAGACCATCCACACCGCGGTGGCCGAGGCCAAGAAGGCGGTGGAGACCGTGAAGGCGCGGCTCGACGGCGCCCGGAAGGACCTGCGCGCGCGTGAAAAGGATCTCGACGACATCGCGGTCAAGCGGTCGAAGTCGGAAGCGCGACTCTACGAGGTGAAGACGAACGTGGAATACACGGCCGTCCTCACCGAGATCGAGACCATCAAGGGCCAGAAGGCCCAGGCCGAAGAGGAGATCCTGGCGCTCATGGAGCGGCAGGAGAGCTTGGCCGGCGAGATCCGCGAAGCCGAGAGCCGGCTGAAGACCCGTGACGAACAGGGCAAGCGCGACGAGGCCGTCGTGCGCGAGAAGCTGGCCGCCGTCGAGAAGGAGCTGGCCGGCGTGCGAGGCGAGCGCACCACGCTGGTCAGCGCGGTGCCCCGCAACGTGCTGACCGACTACGAGCGCATCCTCAAGGCCCGGGGCGGCCTCGCCATCGCGCCGGTCGGAGCCAGCGCGATCTGCGGCGGCTGTCGCGTCACCATCCGTCCCCAGGCCATGCAGGAGCTGAAGGCGGCGACGACGCTGCTGCATTGCGAGAGCTGCGGCCGGTACCTCTACTGGCAGGAATGAGCTCGGCGGGGGGCGGCGCCTCCCCCGGCATCATCGTCTACACCGACGGCGCGTGCGCCGGGAATCCCGGACCGGGCGGCTGGGCGGCGATCATCATCCAGGACGACCGCGATCACGTCGTGAGTGGGGCGGAGCCCCACACGACGAACCAGCGCATGGAGCTGATGGCCGCCATCGAGGGCCTCGCCGCCGTCGCTCCCGATCGCCGGGTCCACCTCCACACCGACAGCGCCTACGTGATGAACTGTTTCCGCGACCGCTGGTACGAGCGATGGGAGCGTGGCGGCTGGCTCGGCACGAACCGCAAGCCCGTCACCAACCGAGACCTCTGGGAGCGCTTGATCGCCGAGACCCGCCGTCACGACGTCGTGTGGACCAAGGTCAAAGGCCACAGCGGCGATCCACTCAACGACCGAGTGGATGCGCTCGCGCGTGGCGCGATCGCCACGCTGGCCCGCGCCTGATCACCGCGTCTGATCACCGGCCCGACGTGCAACCCGCGAGGCGTATACTGAGCGAGCGCCAGAGAAGGCCGGATGGTCGCCGGCCGCGTCACGCGGCGGGAGGAAAGTCCGGGCTCCGCAGGGCAGGGTGCTGGGTAACGCCCAGGGGGGGAAACCCCACGGACCAGTGCCACAGAAAGTAGACCGCCGCCACCAGCCCTCGACGAGAGTTGATGGCGGTAAGGGTGAAACGGTGAGGTAAGAGCTCACCAGCGGCGCGGGTGACCGCGCTGGCTCGGTAAACCCCACCCGGAGCAAGGCCGAATAGGGGAGCTATGGAGTGGCCCGCTCCGCTCCCGGGTCAGGCCGCTGGAGACGCCGGGTAACCGGCGCCCTAGAGAAATGACCGTCGCCCGGGCTCACACCCGGGCACAGAACCCGGCTTACAGGCCTTCTCTGGCGCATTTCTCATTCCGATCGATCGCAGGTCAAGATAACGTTAGAGATGATGAAGAATTGGATCTCGTTTGTTCTTTTGCTGACGCTGACGACGAGTCCTGCGTGGGCGGACGAGGCCGAGAACTTCGCAATGGCTCACGTCCGCTTGAGCACCGAGCCCACGATGGCGACCGGCTGCCTTCGTGTCGGCCAGGTGATGGACGACTCCGTCAAGGACCTGAGACGCAAGATCGTCAAGACGGGCGGCGACACCGGAATTCTCTCGTTCGGAGCCGACCAGATCTATGCCCAGGCATTTCGGTGCGCGGGCACTGCCAGGCCACCTGATCCGAGCGCAGCGCCGAGTATTCCACCTCCACCGCCAGGAGTTCCACCACCACCTCCTCCCGAGCTCGCGAGGTAGGCCGCGTACATGTCGGCACCGTCTTCCCGGAGGGTGGACGGATCGGCTACCCTGGGGCAGATCTGGACGATGGAGGCGGGTATGAAGAAGCGGAGGATTGTCGTGGCGATGGTTCTGGTGTTGCTCTCGGGTTGCGCGGGCCATTCGGGATCATCCGCGCTCGGCGAGTCCGCGTTTCTGACCGCTCAGGCCCACTGCGAAAAGGACCGGGGCACGTGGCACGCGAACCTCGGTATCTGTGAGGTGTGTCCCTAGCACTACTGTGTCACTAAATTAGCAGGCGGCTGATGACCGCACACCAGGCAAGGCCGGCGGTGCGCCAAGACCCAGGCGAGGAGTCGATA
>Ga0099791_10000383_pt1 | contig 16264 bp, 18 predicted proteins | sample Rivendell_Oct201_7_FD_77318 | JGI IMG/M metagenome (GOLD analysis project Ga0099791, IMG submission 77318) | Vadose zone soil and rhizosphere microbial communities from the Eel River Critical Zone Observatory, Northern California to study diel... | ecosystem: Environmental > Terrestrial > Soil... | reverse complement strand
GTGGAGCAGGTGATCGGCGGGCTGCCCGAGAAGCAGCGACTGGCCTTCATCATGCGAAAGATGCACGAGCTGGACTACGCGGAGATCGGGACGAGCCTGTGCTGCTCGGAAGAGAGCGCCCGCGCCCACGTGTTCCAGGCGCTGCGGAAGATCCGCAAGGGCCTGGACGGCCAGCTCTCGGCGGGGACGGAGCCGCGATCATGAGCGCGATGCCTACGAGCTGCCGGGAGATCGAGCCGCACCTGCTGGCCTCGGCCATGGGCGAGGCGACGCCGGACGCGGTCGAGCGGGTGCGCACGCACGTGGCGGGGTGCCCCGAGTGCCGCGAGGAGCTCACGCGCTATCGCGCAGTGGACGGCATGGTCGATTCGCTCCGGCGCGCGCCGGGGCCGGACGACGATGCGACGCTCGCGCGGGCCCAGCTCACCTCGCGGCTGGCCGACCTGCGCTCGCGCATGGTGACCTTCGGCGTCTTCCCGTCGCCCCTCGGCCCGCTCCTCATCGGGCGCTCCGAGATGGGGGTGGCCCTCGTGCAGTACCTTCCCGCCTCCGGCTCGCTCACCGCGCGCGTGCGCCGGCTGCTCGGCGACGAGGCGGTGGAGGATCGCGCCGCGACCGAGGGGCTGCGGGCCGAGCTGATCGAGTACATCGAGGGCCGGCGCGCGCGGCTCGCGTGGCCGCTCGACCCGCGGCGGATGCGGAGTGATTTCCAGCGCCGCGTGCTCGAGGCGACCGCCGCGCTGCCCTACGGCGCGGTCACCTCCTACGCGGGCATCGCGGCCCGCATCGGCGCGCCGTCGTCGTTCCGGTCGGTCGCCCAGGCCCTGCGCTGGAACCCGCTGCCGATCGTGATCCCGTGCCACCGGGTGATCGGCGGCAGCGGGGATCTCGTCGGATACGCGGGCAAGCGCGTGGAGCTGAAGCAGCGGCTGCTCGCGGTCGAGGGGGTGCACGCGCGGCCGGCCGGCGACCGCGACTTCAAGGTGCACCGCGAGGCGATGTACACGCTGATGAACGGCGAGGTGGAGTACTGCCTGCCGACCTGTGGGTCGCTCGCGGAGCACCCGCTCTCCGATCTCACGCTGTTCGGCACGCGCGAGCGCGCCGAGGCCGCCGGCTTCGGCCCCTGCTCGAGCTGCCGGCCCGATCTGCATCCGCTCCCCGCCTAGCTCCACGCTTCCTCTCCGTCGTTTCACGCCGCGCCCGTCCCGGTGTCTCAACCGGTGAAGGAACGACGGGTTAGAGGAGGACGACAGATGAGCCTCGAAACGGAGACGACGATCATGATCGCGCTGGTTCCCTTCCTGGCGATCTGGGGCCTGCTCAGATTCGCGCGCGCCGTCGAGCGGCGTCGAGACGCTCGCGTGGCCCGGCAGATCGCGCTGACCGACGCGATCCATCGCGAGCTCGGCGCCGTCGCGGCGCCGAACGTGCGACGGACCTGGTCCGGGGAGTGGGTGGTCTCGATGCGGCTCGCGCTCGCCCGCGAGGGCACCGTGGGCACCATTACCCGGATCACCAACGACCTCTTCCGGCGGCTCGACCGGCAGGATCCGCCCCGCCTGCGCGTGGTGCTGATCCCGCAGGAGCCCCGGCCGGCCGGGCGGATCCTGGCGACCGATTCGCCCCGGTCCGCCGGCCGTCTCAGCCGGGCCGCCTAGTGAAAGGAGAATGATCATGGACTTCGGCGACTACGTCACGGAGAAGGTGGCGGCGGCTCGCCTCGGCGAGCTCCGGGAGCAGTGTGCCCGCCTGACCCTTCTCGATCAGGCCCGGCGGGGTCGGCGGGGCCTGATCCCGCGCCTCGGAATCGGCCTGATCCGACTCGGCCGCTGGCTCGCCCGCGGCGGGGACCCGGTCGGGAATGGGCGGGTGCGCGCCGCCCGGGTGAGGTAGTATGCTTGCCGCAGGCCAGAGGAGGGGCCCGGGCCATGGCGGCGATGACCTACGATCGGCGGGAGCAAGACCTCGGTAACATCCTTCTGCTGGAGCACGTGAACGTGCGCGTGCCGGACCAGCAGGCGGCCACGCTCTTCTACATCGCGGGGCTCGGGTTGACGCGCGACCCGTACCTGATGGTGAGCGTGGAGAACATGTGGGCCAATGCGGGGCAGACCCAGTTCCACCTGCCCACCGGCAAGCCCAACGTGGTGCAGGGACACGTGGAGCTGATCGTCCCGGACCTGGACGCGCTCACGCGGCGGCTCGCCTCGGTGCGCCAGGCCCTCGCGGGTACCCAGTTCGCCTACGAGGTGCGGGACAAGCACGTGGCGGTGACGTGCCCGTGGGGGAACCAGTTCCGCTGTGTGGGACCCGGCCCCGAATGGGCGGACATCACGCTCGGCATCGGGCGCGTCGAGGTCCCGGTGGCGCGCGGCGCCGCCGCCGGCATCGCCCGCTTCTACCAGCAGGCGCTGCGCGCGACCGCGAGCGTGACCCAGGACGACCAGGGCGCGGCCGCGCGGGTGTCCGTCGGCTACCACCAGGAGCTGGTGTTCCGCGAGACCGACGCGAAATTCGCGCCCTTCGACGGCCACCACATCGCGATCTACATCGCCGACTTCTCCGGCCCTCACGACTGGCTGGTGCAGCGGAGCCTCGTCACCGAGGAGAGCAACCCGTACCAGTATCGCTTCCAGGTGATCGTCGACCCGGACGGCGGTCAGCAGCGGTCCGAGCTGGAGCACGAGGTGCGCTGCGCGACGCATCCGATGTACATGCGTCCGCTGGTGAACCGGAATGCGGCCCAGCGCCAGGCGACGTACGTGCGCGGACGCGACGCCTTCGTGCCCGGCCTGCTTTAACCCGGCCCAAGCCCGAGCTCAAGCCCAAGCTCACAAGGAGGTTGCGCATGCCCTCGGACCGCTACGTGAAAGGTGCGCTCACCGTCATCGCGCTGGCCCTCGTGGCCATCGCGGGCAACCTCTGGCTCACCGAGCTGCGTCCGCGGGCCGCGGTGGCCGAGACGCCGGCCAAGTACGAGATTGGGGTGCCGAAGGCGTGGGGCAAGCTCGTCGGCTTCTCCAACAACAACCTCCTGCTCGAGAGCAGCGACGGGCTCCTCCGCATCGTGGACGTGGAAGGTCGGGAGCCGGAGTATCCAAAGATCAAGGTGCAGATCAGCCGGCGATAGCCTGATCGCCCGCTTCGCGTCGCCCCTGGCGCGCGTCGCGCTCGGGATCCTGCTGGCCGCCGGCCCCGCGTGGGCCGGCTTCGAGGACGGGCGGCGCGCGTACGACCGGGCCGACTATCCCGCCGCCTACCGCGAGTGGCTCCCGCTCGCCGAGGGCGGTGACCCCTCCGCGCAGTTCATGGTGGGCTTCATGCACGAGCGCGGGCAGAACGTGCCCGCCGATCCCGCGGCCGCGGTGACGTGGTATCGCCGCGCGGCTCAGCAGGGCGACGTCCAGGCCCAGTTCCGCCTGGGATTCCTGTACGCGTACGGGCGCGGGGTCGACCGCGACGACGTGGAAGCCGCGGTGTGGTACAGCCGCGCCGCCGAGCAGGGCAACCAGGCGGCCCGCGCCGCGCTGGAGCAGCTCCGGTCCGAGGGCCGGCTGGCCGGGCCGGCCGGCTCGCGCGAGGTCCTGGTCCTGCGCGCGGCCGCCGAGCGGGGCGCCGCCGCCGCCCAGTATCAGCTCGCCCTCCGCTACGCCGCCGGCGAGGGCGTGCCCCGGGATCCCGCCGAGGCGGTGCGCTGGTATCATGAGGCCGCGCAGCAGGGCCTGGCCCCCGCGCAGTACCAGTTGGGTCTCCGCTACGCCAACGGGGACGGAGTGACGCGGGACTTCGAGGAGGCGGTGAAGTGGTACCAGCGCGCCGCCGCCCAGGGGGTGGCCTTCGCCCAGTTCAACCTCGGCGTGCGATACGCCAACGGTCAGGGCGTCGAGCGCGACCCGGTGAAGGCGTATCAGTGGTTCTCGCTCGCGGCCCAGGGCCTGCTCGGCCGGGAGGCCGACACCGCCCGCCAGGCCCGGGAATCGATCCGCGGCCAGATGAGCCCGGAGCAGGTGGCACAGGGCGACGCGATGGTGAAGGCGTGGCGAGCCAAGCCGGAGCGTCCGGGCGCGGCGGTGGCTACGCCTCGAAGCTGATGTCCTGCGCGCCCTCCCAGCCGAGCAGCCGACCCACCTCGCCGAGCCGCTCGCGCCCCTCCACGATCGTGAGGAAGTGGTTGCCGGCCAGCGGCCCCTTCACGCTGGCGAAGCGCGCGGTCCCGTAGGGGAAGAGGATCTCGGTCTCGCTGGTCCCGCCCGGGTAGAAGAGCAGCGCGCCCGGGGCCGGCTCGCTCGTGGCGTTCTCGGGTCCCACTCCCAGGTCGAGGTCGCCGAGCGGGATCCAACCCGCCTCGCCGCTCCAGCGCGCCTGGATGATGCGCTGGCGATAAGGCAGGAGCCGCCGGAACGCGGCGCAGGTGCGGGGCGCGTTCGTCTCCTCCCAGCGCGCCGCGAAGGCGAGCGGCCCCACCCGGATCCCGACCGCGCCCATCAGAACTGCAGGCGCACGCCGCCGTGGGCCAGGAACGGGGCCCCGATGGAGACGACGCCGTCGCTGGTGCGTCCGGTGGTGTAGGTGGTGTCGAGCAGGTTCTGGACCGCGAAGAAGACCTCGGCCCACTTGGTCACCCGGCGCGAAACGAAGAGGTCGACCAGGACATAGCTGCCGAGCAGCAGGGTGTTGAGGTCGTCCTCGAACTGCTTCCCCACGTAGCGCGCGGTGACCGCGGCGGTGAACAGCGCTGGGTTGTCGTAGCGCACCGTGAGCGCGGCGCCGTGTCGCGCCACCTGGGCCAGGCGCTTACCCTCGAGGCTGCGCTGCTGCGGGGAGTCGATGACCTCGGTGTCGGTGTAGGTGTAGCTGCCGATGATCCGCCAGTCGCGCGCCGGTCGCAGCTCGAGCTCGGTCTCGATGCCGCGAATGCGGGCCAGGTCCACGTTCTGCCGCTGACGGCAGATGGTGCCGACCGGGCAGTCGGGCAGCGGGTTGACCTGGGTCACGTTGATGACCAAGTCTCGCACGTCGTTCCAGAACGCGGTGGCCCGCGCCTCGAACGGGCCGACCCGCTGCGCCACCCCGAGCTCGCCGCCGGTGAGCCGCTCGGGGCGGAGATGCTCGTTGGCGACGGTGACGTCGTTGCGCACGCGGAAGACCCGGTACAGCTCGTTGATGGTCGGGACCCGGAAGCCCTGGTAGACGGACGCGCGCAGGTCGGTGGAGGGCGTGGCGTGGTAGAGCAGCGCCAGTCGTGGGCTCGCGCCCATGCGGTCGATGTCGGAGAAGGTCTGACGCGCGGGAACGCCCGCGGGCGGCGGGGTATCGCGCCGGAACGCATCGTAGGCGCGCCAGTAGTCGCCGCGGATGCCGCCCACGATCTCGAGCTGCGGAATCGGGGTGTAGACGTCCTGGAGAAAGAGGCCGTAGAGCTGCTGCTGGCCGCCGGCCACCCGCGTGCGCGAGAAGGCTCCCGCGACGTAGACCCGCTCGTCGGTCTCTCCCTCGATCCAGCGGAAGTCGGTGCCGGCCAGGACGCGGTGGGCCCCGGAGACGTGACTCCAGGTGAGCGCGGCGCCCACCGCCGTCGTGGGCACCCGCTGGTCGAGTGCGAGGGTCTCCGAGTTGCGGTCGGCGGCCTGGGTCGAGAAGGTGCTGTGGAAGCTCTGGAAGTCGGTGAACACGGTGCCGGTCCACTCGCTGCCGTCGCCGGTCCTCGCCCGCGCGCCCGTCGCGAACGAGCCCGCGTCGGTGTTGTTGAACTGCAGCCGGGTCCCGTTGTCGCGGCTCTCCTCGTAGTAGTTGCCGCGCACGAACACCGAGAGATCGGGCGAGGCCTGCAGCTCGACGCGCCCGTTGAAGGTGGTGTGCGCCGAGCCCGCGTCCACGTCGATGGTCCCGCGGCGCGCGGAGCTCACCACCGGGTAGCCGTCGGTGGCGAAGTGGCTGCCCTCGAGGCTCAGGCGGAAGGGCCCGAGGGCGTCGGTCAGGAGCAGGTCCACGTTGTGGGTGTCGTTGGTGCCGTAGCTCCCCTCGAAGTAGGCGGCGCGCTCGGTGGGCCGTCGGGTGATGATGTTGATCACCCCGCCGAGGGCGTAGTTGCCCCAGAGGCTCGCGCCCCCGCCCCGCACGACCTCCACCTGCTCCACGCTCTGGAGCGGGATCCGGTCCCAGTACACCCAGCCGCCGAACGGGTCGTTGACCGGCACCCCGTCGAGGAGGACGAGGGCGCGACTCGCCCCGCTGGGCCCGATGCCGCGTAGCGACACACCCTGTGTGGTCGGGTGGGAGACGAGGCTGGAGGAGCGGCGGAAGAGGCTGAAGCCCGGCACCTGGCGCAGAAGGTCGTCGAGGCTCTGTCCCGCCCCCTGGCGGATGTCCTCGCGGGAGAGCACGGTCACGCTGGCCGGCGCCTCGCCGATCGGCTGCTCGGCGCGGGTCGCGGTCACCACCACCGGCTCGAGGCGCTCCGCCTCCTGCGCGTGGGCGGGGAGTGGCGAGGCCGCGGGCAAGAGGAGCAGGAAGACGAGGCCCCGGCGCGTCATCGTGGGCCAGGATGCTACGCGCCGATTCATGGAGTGTCAACGCGGGCAGGTGTCGACGCGGTGTTAGTATCCGGCCCGTGGATCGGATCTGGCAGGCGCACTGGCCCCCCGGTGTCGACGAGGCGCGCATCCGGCTTCCCGACGACTCGCTGCCCGCGCGGCTCAAGGCCACCGCCGCGCGCCTTCCGCGCAAGACGGCGCTGGTCTTCTACGGGCGGGAGATCTCGTTCGCCGAGCTGGACGAGGCGAGCGACCGGTTCGCGGCCTGGCTCCGCGGCCGCGGCGTCGGGCCGGGCGACCGGGTGGCGCTCTACCTCGAGAACTGCCCCCAGTTCGCCATGGCCCACTTCGGCGCGCTCAAGGTGGGAGCCATCACCGTCGCGCTCAATCCGATGCACAAGGCCCACGAGCTGGGGCACGAGCTGGAGGATTCGGGCGCCCGCGTAGTCGTGGCGGCCGACGCGGGCCGCGAGGTCGTGGAGGGCGTGCGCGACCGGACCGCCCTCGACACGGCGGTGCTCGTCTCCTACCGCGACTACCTGCCGGAGGAGCCCACCCTGCCCCTGCCGCCGTCGCTGCTCGAGGACGCGCCCCGGCGGCCGCGCGGCTGGGAGGACTTCCGGGCCACCGTCGGGAGCGCCGCCACCCTCCGCGCGCTCGAGCCGCGGGCGCGTCACGACACCGCGCTGATCCAGTACACGTCCGGCACCACCGGCGCGCCCAAGGGGGCGGAGCTGACCCACGGCAACGTCACCGCCAACTGCGAGCTGATCCGCGCCTTCTTCGGTATCGGGGCGGCCGACGTGCTCCTGGGCGTCGTGCCGTGGTTCCACATCACCGGCATGGAGGTGCAGCTCAACCTGATGGCCTACACCGGGGCGACCCTGGTGGCTCTCCATCGCTTCGACGTGGAGACCGCGCTGCGCGCCATCCAGCGCTACCGGTGCACGGTCACCACCCTCATCGCGACGATCAACGTGGCCATCCTCAATCACGAGGCGACGCCGAGCTACGACCTCACCTCGCTCCGCCTGTGCACCTCGGGCGGCGCGCCGGTGCCCGCGGAGATCGCGCGGCGATGGGAAGCGACCACCGGCCATCCCCTGGTGGAAGGCTACGGGCTCACCGAGACCACCGCGCCCACCCATTCCAACCCGCCCCACCGTCCGCGCTACGGGACCGTCGGGGTGCCGCTGCCATACACGGGGGTGCGCATCGTGAGCCTCGAGGACGGCGTGACCGAGGTGGCGCCGGGCGAGTCGGGCGAGATCGCGGTTCGCGGACCGATGGTCACCAAGGGCTACTGGGGCCGACCGGAGGCGACCACGGAGACGATCCCGGACGGCTGGCTCCGGACCGGCGACATCGGCCGGGTGGACGAGGAGGGCTACTTCACGATCGAGGAGCGCAAGAAGGACCTGATCAAGGCCTCCGGCTACAGCGTCTTCCCGGCGGAGGTGGAGGCCATCATGTACCGCCACCCCGCGGTGGCCGAGGTCGGGGTGGTGGGCGTGCCCGATCCCTACCGCGGCGAGGACGTGCTGGCCTTCGTGGTGCGGCGGCCGGGCGCGACGGCGACCGAGCGCGAGCTGGTCGAGTGGTGCCGCGCCGAGATGGCGGTCTACAAGGCGCCGCGCGCGGTGCGCTTCGTGCCCGCCCTGCCCAAGACCGGCTCGGGCAAGATCGTCAAGCGCGCCCTGCGCGAGCAGGCCCGCGCCGGCTCGGGCTGAGGCGTGCGTACCGACGCTCCGGCCCGCTCCCTCGGCTCAGCGCCGCCGGCGCTTCCGGGGCGCGGCACGCCGCGCGGGCTTCCGCCGGCCGGGCTTCGCCGCGCTCCGTTCGGGGAGCACCGCCACCGCCTCGACCTCGATCAGCAGGTCCGGCCTCACGAACTGGGAGATCTCGATGAGGGTGCTGGCCGGGCGGCTCGCCCCGAAGTACTCCTTCCGCACCGAGTTGACCTTTTCCCGGTCGCCCACGTTCTTGAGGTACACCGTCACCTTGCAGACGTCGGCGAAGGTCGCCCCCGCCGCGGCCAGGCAGCGCTTGATGTTCTCGTGCACCTGCCGGGTCTGGGCCACGATGTCGCTGCCGCCCACCGTCTGCCCGTGGTCGTCGCTGGCCACGCAGCCGGACACGAACACGAGCCGGCCGGCCCGGACCACGTGGACGAAGTGGCTGATCGGCTCGGGCATGCCCGGCACCCAGATCTCTTCACGGTGAGCGCTCGTGGCCATCGGAATCTCCTCTGTCGGGTGAGGGTGAGGGGGGTCGCGTCGCGCGGCGATTATTCTCCGCCCGGCGCGGCCGGTCAAGCGGTGACCGCCGAGGGCCAATGGTCTGACACCGCGTGTCAGCCGACCGCCGGCGACCCCCGGCGACGGTGCGGATTTACGGTGGATTTCAAGCGGCCTGGCTGGTCCGACTCTTGCTGATCCTGGACGCCATGATCAGCCGACTCGCCACCGCCTTGCTCGCCGCGCTCCTCCTCCTGATCTGCTCCGCCACGCCGACGCACTCGCAGGCGCTCGACCCCGCCTCCGCCGATGCCCTGGCGACCACGCTCCGTATGCTGGCCGACCCGGCCGCGCGGGGCCGGATCATCGCCAGCGACCCGAGCGCGGCCGAGATCGACCGCCAGGTGCAGGGGATGGCGGGCTCCTCCGCTCTGGTCCAGGAGGTCTACGGGCTCGCGGCGGAGGTGTTCGCCGACCTGACCCGGAACTCCAACGGCGACCCCCGGGCCATGAGCGAGGCGCTCGATCGGGCCAAGTCCGACCCGGCCGGCTTCGCGGCCATGCTCCGCCCGGAGACACTCGAGCGGCTCCGCGCGCTGTCCATCAAGATCTCCGACGCCCAGCGATGACCCCAGCATGACCATCGATCCGATCAGCCTGCTGAAGGGGCGCATGGCCGAGGCGCTGGTCGAGGCGGTCTTCAAGCGGGCGAGGTACACGGTGGCCCGGGTCGGCCGTGAGACGCAGATGCCGGCGCTCGTGCGGAGTGGCCGCACCGAGTTCATGCCGGACTTCGTGGTGTGGCGGGCCCTCGACGAGCCGAGCCTCGGCCATCACTCCTACCGCCTGGTCGCCATCGAGGTGAAGTACCGCGCGGACCTGGCGGATTACCTGTGCCGCGACTCGCCCTCGCGCTCGGCGGAGGTGGCCCAGCAGTGGCCGGAGCTGTACGAGATTCTCGTGACCGATCGGCCCGAGGGCGGCCGCTCCTGCTTCCAGGCGATCCAGGTCTCCGCGCTGCAGGCGGGGACGATGCCGGTCACGCTCGACCTGCACCAGGTATCGGGCCTCGACATCTTCCGCCGGACGGTGGAGGAGTACGAGGGGCTCGTGCGGGAGATCTTTCCGATTCTTGGATCACATCAGGGCGCCCGCCAGGGCTCGGGCCACGCGCGCGTGGAGCCGGAGCGGAAGCCGGGGGCGCGGATGCCCGGCCGGAACGAGGGGCGCGGCCACCGGCTCAGCCGGCCGGCCCACGACCCGCACCGCTACCGTCCGTCGGTGGTCAGCGAGCACCGACCGGGCGCGAGCGAGTAGCGCAGCCCCGACGTCTCCACCACGCTCGTCACCTGCCAGCCGGCCAGCAGCGAGAAGCCGATCCGGAAGTAGTGGTCGGTCGCATCGAGCCCCACGCTCTGCCCGTTCACCACGTAGCGCGCGCGGCAGGTCATCCCTCCGAGCACGCTCGGTCCGCAGGTGAGCGCGGTGACGTGCACGTCGGTCCGCGAGGCCAGGACCTCGCGGTCGGTCGCCTTCAGCACCCGGGCCATCCGCCGCACGTGCTTGCCCTTGATGTGGGTCTCGATGGCGGCCCGCGCCCCGTCGAGGCTCATGCAGGAGCGCGCGAATCGGGCGGCGTGAAAGCCGACCAGACCGAGCGCGGCCGCCAGCAGGAGCAGCAGGATGCCGTGCGCCACGGACGTGGGACGGAGGACGCGGGGAACCGGGGCAGTGACCATCGCGATGACCTTAGCCAAGCAAGCCTCCCTGGAGGGCGAGGCCGGCGAAGGGATCCAGCAGGGACTGGCCCTCGCGGCGGAATGGAATCCAGGCGAGCCGCGCGCCCTGGAACGTGGGCTCGTCCTTGGCCGCGGCTCTCACCGCGTCCGGAGTGCGGCGCCGGCCCGCCGCCGTGAAGCGGGCCAGCAGCACCGCGTCCTCGACGTCGTAGAAGCAGCCGTGCACGGTGGGGCGCTCGCCCGTCCACGGCTCGTACGCGGGCGGCTTTGCCGTGAAGCGTGCGGCCAGGTCTTGAAGGGCCTTGAGCCGCCGGTAGCGAAACGCGGGCACCCACGCGGGTCCGCCCGCGCTCGGGGAGCCGGATTCGAGCCGCCAGAATGGCAGGTAGACGGGATCGGCCGGCCGGCCGGCGGGCGGGGATTTCGAGGTGACCTGGGCGATCTCGTGCGGGGTCTCGGTCAGATCCGTGCCGTGGATCTGCCAGGCCCGGCTGCACGTGATGCAGAAGAAGATGACGTCGTCGGGCTCGACCGGGAGATCACCGCCGCAGTTGGGGCACACGAGAGGCCGCAGGCCGACCGTGCGTGACTCCTCGGTGGCGGCGCGCGCGAGGACGTCGTAGAGGGCGAGCGGCGCGCGGGGCTGCACCACGCTCTCGGCTACCGCGTCGACCACGGTGAGCCACCGCTCCGACCCCTGCGTCAGCTCGACGACCCAGAGCGGGAAGTAGATCACCGAGAGGATGCGTCCGAGGACCTGGCGGTAGACCACGTGCTCGAAGCCGCTGGCCGAGAGGCCCTGCGCCATGGCGGCGGCCAGATCCACCTGCACCGGGACGACGGTGCCGAGGGCGGCCAGCGCTTCACGCTGGAAGAGCGCGACGTGCAGCGCCTGGGTGCGGATGCCGAGCGAGTAGATCCCGAGGCCCGGCAGGTCGGCGGCCGGGAAGCTCTTCTCCACGTAGCGATCCAGGAACTGCACGGTCGCCTCGCCGCTCGCGGTGATGAGCGGGCGCGCGGGCGCCATGAGGATCGCGGCCTCGGGCGAGCGGTCGGGCTTCGACGGAGCGCCCAGCAGGTCGCGCACCACGTCCCCGGCGTGCCGGCCGAGCAGCAGGTCGGCTCCCCAGCCGAGCACGGAGCCGATCGGGATCTCGAGCTCGGCCCGATCGACCGTGCGGTCGCTGCCCCCGACGACCATCGTGGGGAATGCGCCGTTCTCCGGCTCGGGCCTGGGCGGGACGTCCTGCCACTGGAAGTCGTGGCCGGTCAGCCGGTAGAAGGGCACGAAGAAGAGCTGGGTGCGCGCGACGCGCGCCTCGAGCCGCCCGGTGCGGGCGGCGGCGCCCGCCACCTCGGCCCGGACACGGGGCTTCACCCAGTAGCTCAGCACCTGCTTGCGTCCGGTGACCAGGAGGTGAGAGCCGCAGCTCGGGCAGCGGATCGCGTTGGACCCCTCCGAGAAGTCGAGGGGGCCACTGCAGGTGGGGCACTCCGTCGAGACGACGAGCTGGCTCATTGCCAGCCGGCCCGGCGTCAGCTACCGGGGACGGCCTGACCGCACGACGCGCAGAAGCGGGCGCCGCCCGGCAGCTCGGACTGGCAGCGCGAGCACCGCGCGGTCGCGGCCAGCTGGCGGCCGCAGCGCGGGCAGAAGTGGCTGTCGGAGGCCACCGCCGACTGGCAACCCGGGCAGGTGATGACCGCCCTTGTGGGCGCGGCGGCAGGCTCGGTGCCCAGGCTCTTGGCGAGCATGCCCGGCATCATCATGCCGAGCCCGGCCCCGACTCCCACCCCCACGCCGGCGGCCGCGCCGTTGCCGACTCCACCGCCGCCGCCCTGCGCGGCGTCGCCCATGGCCTTGGCCGCCTTGAACTTGAGGAAGCGATCCAGGTCGCCGACCGCGCCCATGCCGGAGCGCTCGTCGATCATCCGCTCCACTTCCTCGGGCGGCGTGATGCGGTTGATGTAGAAGTCGACCAGCTCGGCGCCGTACTTCCGGAACTCGTCCACGAGACGGGTCTTCAGCGCGACCGCCATCTCGTCGTAGTGCGGGGGCAGGTCGATCAGGCTCTGCACCTTCTCACCCAGGAAGTCGTTGAGGCGCGCGACGATGACGTCGCGCAGGTACTCCTCGATCTGGTCGGTGGTGTAGGAGCCCTGGGTACCCACCAGGCTGTTGACGAAGAGAAGCGGCTGGGTGACGCGCATCGTGAAGTTGCCGAAGGCGCGCAGGCGGATGAGACCGAGCTGGGTGTCCTTGAAGGCCACCGGATCGCGCGTGCCCCACCGCATGTTGGTGAAGACCTTCAGGTTGACGAAGTACACCTCGGCCCGGAAGGGGCTCGTGAAGCCCCACGGCAGGGAGAGCAGCCGGGTCAGGATCGGCAAGTTCTGGGTGGAGAGGGTATGGCGGCCCGGCCCGAAGACGTCGAGCCCCTGGCCGTCGCGGAAGAACACCGCGGCCTGGTTCTCGCGCACCACGAGCTGCGCCCCCATCTTGATGTCACCCGAGCCGCCCTCGGGATAGCGCTGGACGATCCCGGTGCCGGTCTGATCAAACCACTCGATGACTTCCATCATGATGGGGGCCATGGCGTCTCCTCCTTCAGTCCGCTTCCACGATGCGCTGCCGCTTGTCCCAGAGCTGCCCGAAGTCGTCGAGGGCCTCGGTCATGTGCTCGATCGCGGTGTCGAGCGCGGCCGCGTCGGCGCGCGCGGCCCGGACCGCCTCGGCCTTGGCGCGGACCACGCTCAGCGCATCGAAGAGTCCCAGGTCGAAGGCGTAGAGCTGATCGAGCGTCTCCTCGTCCACGTGGTGGAGATCGAAGAGCCCGGTGTACCCGCGGCTCGCGAACTCGACGATCCGGCCCTGGCGCTCGAGACGGCCGGCGAGCCGATCGAGACGGGGCAGGGTGGAGAGATCGGTCGATCGCGCGAGACGCTCCTTGTCGTCATCCAGGCCCTGGATCAGCCGGCGGATCTCCTGGACGAGCCGCATCCGCACCTGCTTGTCGGTGGCCCGGGAGTGCTCCCGATCCTGGTAACCGGCCACTCCGGGGACGAAGCGAACGAGCCGCTCCAGCCTGCTTGCGACGGTGACGCCCATGAAAGCCTCCTCTTGATGGGTCCGGACGTGCCCAGGCCAGGGCGAGCAGTGTGCAAGCCAATTGCCAGTGGATCTAGCGTATAACTACTTGAATAAAAAGGAGAGTAGACCCATCAGACCCCCCTCAGGGTGGCGACCAGTGTCAGTCTGCTGACACTTCTCGGCGAGGCTGCGGGGAAACGGAGAGGGCTCCCGCGGCGCTCATCCGACGGCGCCAGCCGCGGAACCGCCGCCGGGCGAGGGCGAGGCCGGTCCAGACGAGAACCGCGCCGCCGCCCGAGGCCACCAGCGCGATCGCCTGGCCCGCGGGCCCGCCAGCCTCGCCGGTGTGAAGCGGTCGCACCCAGCTCCGTAGTCGTCGCCCGAGGCTCTGGCCGGCGAACGGCTCCCAGCGCACGACCTCGGCCGTGACCGGGTCGAGGGTGAGCTGCGAGCGAGGCGTCGGATGCCACCCGGTCGGTTCCTGGATGACGAAGGTGGGGGCGCCGTCGGGCCGCGTCGGAACGCGCACGCTGATCAGCACCCAGCCGGGCACCTGGCGCTCGGCTCGCGCCCAGAGCGCGTCGGGGTCCGCGAGTGCGCGCCCCTCGGCCGGGCGGGGCGATCGCTCCTCGCGCATGCGGCCCTCCGCGCCTCGGGCGCGTCCGGCCGGCAGCGTGGGGCGCTCGGCTCCCGGTGCGGGCGGGGGCGGCTCGGAGAAGGTCACCCGGTAGAGCAGATCGTTCGCCCACTGGTAGGACATGACGAGGCCGGTCAGGGTCACCACGAGGAGCACCGGCGCGCACCAGATGCCGATCACGTTGTGCCAGTTGAAGTCGCGCGCCCGGCCGCGCAGGCTCGCATCGAAGCGGGTGACCCGCCGGAGCGCCGCGCTCGTCCAGCACCGGGGCCACCAGAGGAAGGCGCCGAGCGAGACCAGTCCCAGGAAGCCCAGGTTGGCGGCGCCGGTGATCGGCCGGCCGATCTCGCGTGAGCCGAGCCACCGGTGCCACTCGACCACCTCGTGGAGCATGTCGTGCACCCGGGAGAAGCCGCCCAGCACGGTGCCGCGGTAGGGATCGACGAAGAGCGCGCCGCCGTCGCGGCCGAAGCTCACGACCAGGGCGGCCGTCGGGTCCGAACGGAGCGTGACGATGGAGGGGCGCACGTCTGGCCGTGCCTCCCGGGCACGGGCCACCAGTGTCTCCACCGGCAAGCGGGAGGCCCCGGGCGGCGGCACGACGATCCGGCGGTCGCGCTCGAGCCACTCGGTGATCTGCGGCTCGAAGGCCAGCAGCACGCCGGTCACCGACATGAAGGCGATCACCGTCCCGGTGGTCACGCCCACCAGCAGGTGCGGCCAGAAGACGACGGGACGGATGGACACCGCGACCCTAGTAGCGGCGAGTCGGTACCGGCTGGCCGGGCGTGCTGCCCGGCATCGCACGATCGGGCGCGGTCCCGGCGGTCGGCTGCTTCATGGCCTCGCGCACCTTGGCCACTTCCTTCTGGGCCGGCTCCCGTGTCTCGCCGTGCTGGGCCGCCTTCTCGAAGGCCTGAAGCGCGCCGGGCAGGTCGTTCAGGCGCGTGCGCACCACGCCCAGGTTGAACCACGTCCGTCCGTCATCACGCAGGGCGGCCGCGCGGGTGAAGCTCTTCTCGGCCGCCGGCAGATCGCTCTTCTCGTAGGCCTCGCGGGCGAGGGCGCTCCACACCTCGGGAGCCTTGGAGTCGCGGTCGGCCAGCGTCTGCAGATGGGGCAGGGCGCGGGGCTGCTGGTTGGCCGTGATCAGCATGAACGCCAGGCGCACGCGCAGGTCGTCCTGGTCGCGCAGTGCGATGGCCGCCTCGTACTCGCGGGCCGCGTCGTCGACGCGGTTGAGCTGCTCATAGGCGGAGCCCAAGTCGCGGTGCCCCGCGAAGGAGCCGGGGTAGAGCTCCACCACCTTACCGAAGGCGGCGGCCGCGTCGTCCCAGCGCGACTGGTACATCGCGGCCTGGCCGCGGAGGTAATGGGCGAGCACGTGCGTCGGCTGCTGGGCGATGGCCTGCCCGCTCAGCTCGCTCGCCCGGGCGTAGTCCTTCTTGTCCATGGCCTCGGCGGCCTGGCGATAGAGGGAGAAGGCCGGGTCGTCCCAGATGCCCTGGGCGGACGCGGTGCCCACGGTGGCGATGGCGCAGAAGGCCAGGCCCACCGCGGTCCAGTGGTGGCCACCCGGGAAGCGCGGGGATCGGGTGCGGCTCAGCGGGCGTTCAGCTCGAAGCGTACCGGTAGGGTGACCCATACGGCGACTGCCTCCTTTCCTCGACGGGCGGGCTCGAAGAGCCAGGTCTTGATCGCCTCGACGGCGGCGCGGTCCATGTCCGGGCGCCCCGCGGAGCGCTGCACCTGCACGGTGCCGACCTTGCCGCTGGCGAGCACCTCGAACCGGAGGGTGACCGTGCCCTCGACGCCTTCGCGTCGCGCGGCCTCCGGGTAGTGGGGAGTGGTCTGATAGCCGCCCAGCGGACGCGCGAACGACGTCACGCCCTCGCCGCCCCCGCGGGCCACGTCGGTGCCCATGCTCGACCTACCGCTCGGCGCGCCCGGGATCTCGGCCGAGGGGAGCAAGAGGCCGCCGTCCCCGGCCGGGCCCGGGATCGGCAGCGCGGGGCCGGGCACCT
>Ga0099791_10000381_pt1 | contig 16279 bp, 17 predicted proteins | sample Rivendell_Oct201_7_FD_77318 | JGI IMG/M metagenome (GOLD analysis project Ga0099791, IMG submission 77318) | Vadose zone soil and rhizosphere microbial communities from the Eel River Critical Zone Observatory, Northern California to study diel... | ecosystem: Environmental > Terrestrial > Soil... | reverse complement strand
CCGCGCAACCGGCCGACGCCTCCCGGGCCCAGCCGGGAGCAGACGACCATGCGTCGCGACTAAGGACCGAGAAAGAACTGACCGGAAGGCCCGGAAATTATTCCTGACGGATAAGCCGCCCGCTGGTCAGACGACGCCTAGAATCCATGACCAATCAGCCTTTAGCCTCGCCGAGCTTTCGGCATGTAGCTTGCTCTACGGAATTCGCCGTCTGAGGGGCCCGAGCGCAGCGCGGGGACGCCCAGCTCGGGTACGGGCCGGGGACGGGGGCAACCACGGGCGCCAGCAGCACCTCCTACCGGGCGCCCGTGGTGCCCATGCGGGACCGTGGCACAGGGTCGAGGAGGCGAAGATGGACAAAGCCGAGAACCTCGCGGCGGTCGGCCGCCAGTCTACCTACACTCGCTCTGTGGCTCACCGGGATCTAGACGGCGTTCACGTTCTGGTCGTAGAAGATACTGACGACTCCCGCGAAGTCCTCCGCGTCGTCTTGGAGTACTGCGGGGCGCTCGTCACCACCGCCGCATCCGCCGAGGAAGCCAAGAGAGTCTTAGAAAACGTTCGGCCGCACGTCGTGGTGAGCGACATTGCCATGCCGGACGACGGCGTGAAATTGATCCGCGAAGTGATGGCGGTCGCGCAGACGAAGGGCATCCACGTTCCCGCCATTGCGCTCACCGCCTATAGCGGCCGGCGTGAGGAGCTGCTGGCCGAGGGATTTGTCGAACTGCTGCAGAAGCCTTTCGACCCGCGTACCTTGTGTAAGGTCGTCCGGCAACACGCACAGCTTGAGACCTAGACGGCTAGGTACGTGGCGGTGCTAGTCTAGCAGTCGCCCTACCGCCGGGTGTGCTGGTTGACGCACCGGGCGCCCGCTTGGTTGACCCCCGCCGTAGAATTAGAAGTGTGGGCCGCCAACCGCTCCTAGTCCCCGCGTTGATGCACCCGACGCTCCTCCCTCGCCCCTTCCATCACGACGGCTGGGTATACGAGGAGAAGGTCGATGGTTACCGCATGGTGGTCTACAAGGACGATGAGGGTGTGCGACTCGTCAGCCGCAATGGCCGCGACCATACCCGCCGCTTCCCCGAGCTGGTCAAGGCCCTGGGTGGGCTCAAGCCGAAGTCTTTCATGCTCGACGGCGAAGTAGCCGTCTTTGATAAGGGCCTCATCTCGCGGTTTGAGTGGCTGCGCGCCCAGCCGAAGGATGAGCCCGCCATCCGGCCCGTCTACATCGCCTTTGACGTCCTTGAGCTGGCCGGGCGGGACCTACGAGACCGACCATTGAAGGAGCGCCGCCGTGTGCTAGAGCGCCTGGTGTCGAATCACAGCTTGACCTTTGCGGCGCGGCGGCTGGCGAATGACGGGCTCAAGGCCTGGCAGGAGGCGATGGCGAGGGGTTACGAAGGGATCGTGCGGAAGGACCCTGAGTCGCGCTACGTGCCGGGGCGCACGTTGAAATGGCTCAAGGTCAAGCAGCCTAAGTATCGAGAGCAAGAGCGCGGTTTCTACAAGCCGTAGCCTACCGCTACGGAAACATGCATAACCACCTTCGCTGCTGGAAGCGCTGAAGCTCTTCGGCTACTTCTCCGCTCTTTGTAAGGACCTCGTACATCAAGCGGCGGAGTTCCATCATATGTGCCAGCAGCACATCCCGAGATGGCGGGGTCTCCTGCTCCGCGAACCCGCTGTGAGTACGAAGGTCTTCAAGGACGGATTTAGCGAGCGTGTAAACAGAAACAACCGACGCGGCAGCGTGGCCTAGCGCCCCCAGTTTGCCGACATGCGCTGTGAACACTTGAAAGTAATCCTGCGTAACCGACACATTGAAGGTTTCACTATGTGAGCTATCCCCTGGCGGGAGGGGGAGTCGCAACCGCCCAACTATACCGTCGAGAGTCGGAATGTAGTTTCGGCGCTCGATTAGTTCACGCAAGGAGACAAGCTCTGCTCGTATGGAAGCTGCTACCGCCCCCGCCTCCTTAAAGGCTGCGTAGCGGGCGACCGTAGCTTGTCCGATACCGCCAAGGACCGCACCAGCAAGAATGGAGACAGTAGCAACAAGTATGCTGTCAGCCATCGACGCTCACTGTCTTCTTAGTCCACGCGGGTCCACGGTGTCGGGGAAGCACAGATAGCTGTCCCGCTTCAAGAACGTGACCTTCTCATCTGTCGCGGTGACGGTGGTCTCATGGACGGTGTAGCGAAGCCCCTGGCTCTTCGTCGACTCGATGGACTCGTCAACCGCCTTCTTCGCCTGAGCCTCGCAGTCGGGACGTGTTGCTATCGACGACTTGAGCACCGACCATGATTGGCTCGGAGCGTATGGTTTGCTGGACTGCCCGGTCTTCTGAACTAGCTGGTCATGCCCCCAGAGAACCCACGTCGCTTCGGCCGAGGCCGACGCAGCGAGGGCGAGCAGGCAGCAGAGCGTGACGAGCAGGATGCGGGCCGAGCGTGTGATCATCAGTCTCCCTCTTCTACCAGCTTAGGGCAGAGGGGATTTTTCGACCGAGGCGTGTTTCGCTCCTCTCGCGCCGCGTATCGAAGTTCACGCCGCCGCCTCGTGGGCGCGACGGCAGGTGCTGGGCCCAGGACGCGCAATACAACCGCTTGGGGGCTCCGGCAGCGTGACCCCTATCTGAGTTGAAGTCGAGGAGGCGCGCGTGACTACCAGGGTGGAACGAGACCGGCACTATGACTGCTCACCGGGCCGATGCACGGCTCCGATGCCGAGCGCTTCCCGTCTACGGGGCCGCTCGGTTGGGCCCTGCGTGCCGCGCCGAACCTGGTGGCTGCGGGTCAACCGGGCCGGGCGGCGCCAGGCGTTTGCCTTCACAACCGAGGGTGAGGCCCGGCTCGCCATGGAGAAGCTACGGGCGGCGGCCGTGCTCGGCCAGGACTATCAGCCGAAGGTGACGACGCCCACCGCGCCCACGTTTGCCCCGGTGGCGGCTGAGGCCATCAAAATCTACCAGTCCACCATGAGCCCGGAACCGTCCACCCTCGTCAATCACACGAGTTTTCTGGCCGTCCACCTACTGCCGTACTTCGGCACCAAGCCCATCACCAGCATCACCACGCTGGAGATCCAGAAGTTTATCGCCGCCAAGCGAACCGAGCTCGCGGACAGCACGCTCAAGACGTCACTGCCGACGCTGCGCTTGGTTCTCGATCATGCGGTGCGGCTGGGACTCCTGAGCGCCAACCCGATGCGCTCGGGCCTGAGGCTGTAGCGGCCCACCGCGAGCCCGCAAGCGAAGGCGTTCACGGCCTCCGAGCTCCGGGCGATCTTCCGGGCTGCGCGGACCGTAGACCCGGACTTTGCCACGCTCGTGCAGACGATGACCCAGGCGTGTCTCCGGCCCAGAGAAGCCCTCGCGCTCCGTCGTCAAGACGTGGACGCATCGGGCCTGATCCATGTGCAGGGCAGTCAGGGCCGACTCGGACGTGGGAAGACGAAGAACCCCCATTCGGTGCGAAAGGTGTCGGTCCTGCATCCCGTCTCCGAGGATCGTCCCGTCTGGAAGCCCAAAGACGCGGAGAGTGTCACGCGGGCGGTGCTCGACGGGCTGGCGGTGCTCGTGGCGACCACGACGGACCCTGAGGCCCGGCTGTGGCCGATCACCCACTCACGTCTCGATAAAATCTGGAGGCGCGTGCTGAAGGTGGCGGGCGTCGCGTTCAAGTCGCCGCACGCGTGCCGCCACAGCTTCGCCTCGATCATGCTCTCCCGAAACGCCCCGCTCCTGCTGGTGCAGCGAGCCGGGGGGTGGCGAAGTGCCACGGTGTTGCTCCATACCTACGCCAGCTACATGCCCGACGAGGACGCCGCTGCAACCATGCCTGCACGCACCACCCTAACTACTCGTCTTTCCGAGACAGTGGATCTAACCGCGTAAGATCGACCAGGGCGTGCTCCTCGCCGAACCAGATCGGCGAGCGCGTCAGGTCGATGAAGCGCTTCTCGTCCTCGAGCAGGCGACGCCCCGCGTCGCGACCTTCCTTCGTGGTGCCCGCGCGTGCGAAATCGTCCACCGAGTCCCACCACAGCTCGGCGACGCCGTCGAAGTCGTCCGGGGCGCCGCGGTGGCGGCTCATCGCCTCGCTGAAGGCGGACGTCACGGTGTGCACCTGCACGTAGCGCTTCACGCCCAAGTGGGGGGCGAGCTCGCGCACCAGCGGGCCGTGGGACTCGAGCCAGTAGCGCTGGAATTCTTCGCGCGATAGGTGAGGAAGGCGGCGCAGGCAGAACACCAGCTTGATCATGGCGGGCTCGGGAGAGCTTTCCGGAGGAAGAAGTGGGCGTGCCCCACCGGCCAGTCGTCCGCGCGGGCGTAGATCTCGTAGCCTTGCTTGACGTAGAAGTCGGGGGCTTGGAAATTGAACGTGTCGAGGAAGACGTGGCGGCAACCCCGCTCGATCGCGCGCTGCTCTGCCGCGGCCAGCAGCCGCTGCCCGTGACCCTTTCCGCGCAGGGCCCGGGCGACCCACAGGATCCGCACGTACATGACGCCGCCCCAGATCGCGGCCAGGAGGCCGCCCTGGATCTCGTCGCCGCCATCGCGGAGGAAGAGGTTGACCGGGGAGTACTCGGTGAACCCGGTCACGCCCACGTTGTACATGTCGAGGTGGTCGATGACCGCCCGCTTGAGGCTCTCGGATGCGTGGGGGTCGAACTCGATCCGGATCTCGCTCATGGTCGTCGTGGTCTCCTGCCGGCGCCGGGCGCAGGCTAGCACGGGCCGGGGAAGGCCGCAAATCCAGGGCCTTCGGCAGACTCGCCCGGCGGCGCCCTATCGGGTAAGATGCCGGGGTGACGAGCTCCTCGCGGGACGCCGACGTGCTGGTGATCGGCGCCGGGCCGGGCGGAACCACGACCGCGACCTTCCTGGCCCAGGGTGGCCTGCGCGTGGCCCTGGTCGAGCGCGAGGCCTTCCCGCGCTTCAAGGTCGGCGAGTCCCTCATCCCGACCTGCATGGACATCTGCAAGCGGCTCGGGGTGCTCGACCGGGTGCTCGGCCACGGCTTCCAGGTGAAGTACGGGGCGACCTTCCACGATCAGGAGCTCGATCTCGAGACCACCTTCGACTTCCGACCCGGGCGGCCGTGGCCCTCGTTCACGCTCGACGTGCACCGCGCCGAGTTCGATCAGATCCTCCTCGAGCACGCGGTGTCCTATCCCGGCGTGACCCTCCACCAGCCGGCCACCGTGGAGAAGGTGGCCTTCGACGCCGACGGGGTGACCGCGCGTCTCAGCGACCGCGACGGTGAGCACGAGCTGCGGGCCTCGTTCGTGGTGGACGCGAGCGGGCGCGACGCGTTCCTGGCCGCACGTCAGGGCCAGCGCAAGCCGCGCCCGGGCCTCGGCAAGGTCGCCATCTTCGCCTACTTCCGCGGGGCGCGGCGCTTCCCGGGCCGGTCGGAGGGCAACGTCCGCCTCTACATCTTCCCGGAGGGCTGGTTCTGGTACATCCCGCTGGCCCGCGACGAGACCAGCGTGGGCTGCGTGCTCCACCAGCGCGTGGTGAAGGCCCGCCGGGGGACGCTGCAGGAGCTGTTCGACGAGATGGTGGAGCGCTGCGTGAAGATCTCGGAGAACCTGAACGGCTCCGAGCGCGTGACCGAGCTCTACACCACGTCCAACTTCGCGTACACGATCGAGCCGATCACCGGCGACCGGTTCCTCTGCGTGGGCGACGCAGTGGCCTTCGTGGATCCGATCTTCTCGCCCGGGGTGTTCCTCGCCATGCAGACCGGCGAGCTGGCCGCGGGGGCGATCCAGCGCGCGTTCCGCAGCGGCCGGTTCGACGCCCGGCGGTTCCGCGGCTACGAGCGGGCGGTCCGCCGGGGCACCAAGCCGTTCGAGCGCTTCATCGAGTCGTACTACGACCGCGCCTTCCTCGAGGTGTTCATGCGACCGAAGAACGTGCTCGGGGTGGTCCCCGCGGTCACCGGGGTGCTCGCGGGCGGATCGTTCGGCCTCCTGCCGAAGCACCTGTACGCCTCGCTCTGGTTCTTCCACCAGGTGGTGCGGCTCACCCGCTGGGCGAACCTGCGACGCGGGGTGATTCTCGAGTCGCGCCTCGACTGGTAGCCCGCCGACTCCCGCGGAGTGCCCGCCCCCCGCCCGGACCCGGGCTTCACCCCGCGCGAGCTGCGCGCGCTGCGGGCCCTCGGGAGCCCCGTCGGCGTCCAGCGCGCCCTCGACGCGATGCCCTATCACCTCGCCGGCACCGCGTGGTCGCCGCGGCGCGTGCTGCGCGAGCGGACCGCGCACTGCCTCGAGGGCGCGGTGTTCGCGGCCGCCGCGCTGCGGGTGCTCGGCTTCCCGCCCTTGCTTCTCGACCTGGAAGCGGTGCAGGATACCGATCACGTGGTGGCGGTGTTCCGGGTGCGCGGGCACTGGGGCGCCATCGCCAAATCCAACTTCTCCGGGCTGCGCTATCGTGAGCCGGTGCACCGCAGCCTGCGGGAGCTGGTCATGAGCTACTTCGACGGCTACATCAACCTGCGGGGCGAGCGTACGCTGCGGGCCTACTCGCGCCCGGTGAACCTGGCCCGCTTCGACCGGCGGCGGCCGGGATGGGCGACCGCGGAGGGAGACCTCTGGTGGATCGCCGAGCACCTGCTCGAGATCCGGCACACCCGGCTCCTCGCTCCCACGATGATCCGCGCGCTCTCGCGCGTGGATCGGCGCGCGCTCGCGGCCGGGATGGTGGGTTACCGTGAGTACTGACGCGATGACCGTGCAGGAGCACCTGGACGGCAGCCGTACCGAGTACTTCGCGGTCGAGTGCACGGAGGCCGCGCTGCTCGCGCTGCTGCGAGAGGTCTTCGAGGAGCACTGGGATCACGTCATCTTCGGCCCCTGCATCGAGGGCGCGGTGTTCGAGGGGCGCTTCGCGGCCCGGCCTCGCGTGACGCTGCTGGACGGCTACGTCACGGTGCAGCTCCAGGGCAGCGAGTCCTGGCACTTCCACCTCTGCATCGGGTCCCACCGGGGCTCGCCCGGCCTGCCCACGCCGCCCGCGCTGGCGGAGTGGCGCCGCTGCCGTCGCGCCGCATTCTTCCAGAGCCGCGACCGGGCCGGACGGCCGAGCGCGTGGGGCCTGCGCCTGTGGAACGGGCGAGACGAGCAGATGCTGACCGTCTTCCTGCCGAACCCGTGGATCGACCCGGCGCGCGGCCGCTACGTCGACACGCCCGACTGGTCGCGCCTGCGGCTCTGGATGGACCTGCGCGCCCGCCACGCCGGCGTCCCCGGCGAGCCGCCGCCCGCGGACGCGACACCCCCGCGCGCGCACTGAGCCGCGCGCTCATCGAAATGTCGGATTGTAAGACCTGACCCCGGCCGATAGAATCGCGGGCATGGACGGGGTACACGACCTGGGCGGCATGCAGGGCTTCGGCCCGGTCGAGCGGGAGGAGAACGAGCCCGTCTTCCACGCGGCATGGGAAGCGGCGGTGCTCGCGATCCAGCGCGCGGGCGGCGCGCGCGGCTTCTTCAACATCGACGAGTTCCGTCACGGCATCGAGCGCATGGCCCCGGCCCACTACCTGCGCGCGACCTACTACGAGAAATGGCTCGACGGCGTGACGCGCCTCCTGCTGGAGAAGGGCGTGGTGGGCGCGGAGGAGCTGGCCGCGCGCCTGGCCTACTTCGAGCAGCGGCCCGACGCGCCGGCGACCGAACCCTTGACCGCGCCGCTCCCGCCGCGCCCGCCCGCCAATGCGAAGTGGGCGCAGGACGTGATCCGCGAGACCGGCGCGGCGCCCCGCTTCGCGGACGGCGATCCGGTCCGCACGCGCGACGTCCACCCGCCCGGGCACACCCGGCTGCCTCGCTACGCGCGGGGCAAGCGCGGCCTCATCCACCGCTGCCACGGCGTCCACGTGTTCCCCGACACCCACGCCCACGGCCGGGGCGAGCAGCCCCAGCCGCTCTACAGCGTGCGTTTCGACGCCCGCGAGCTGTGGGGCGAGTCGGCGGAGCCGAATCAGGTGGTGCACATCGATCTGTGGGAGAGCTATCTCCTCCCCGGGAGCTGATCCCCCATGGGCAAGAACCACCCCAACGTCGATCCCTACGTGGTGTCCCGGGTGCGGGCGCTCGAGTCGCTGCTGCTCGAGAAGGGCATCCTGGCGCCCGACGCGGTCGACCGGGTGATCGAGCGCTACGAGGCGGACACCGGCCCGATGGTGGGCGCGCGGGCGGTGGCCCGGGCGTGGACCGATCCCCGGTACAAGCGCCTCCTGCTCGACGACCCCCGGACCGCGCTCGCCCGCTTCGATCTCGACTACCAGATGTTGATGGTGGTCGAGAACACCGACGCGCTCCACAACCTGGTGGTGTGCACGCTCTGCTCCTGCTATCCGTGGCCGGTGCTCGGGCTGCCCCCGACCTGGTACAAGATGCCGGCCTACCGCTCGCGCGCGGTGAGCGAGCCGCGTGCGCTCCTGGGCGAGATGGGGCTCGCGATCGATCCGCGGCGCGAGATCCGAGTGTGGGACTCGAGCGCGGAGATGCGCTACATGGTGCTGCCACAGCGGCCCGCCGGCACCGAGGGCCTCGGCGAGGCGGAGCTGGTCCCCCTGATCACGCGCGACGCGCTGATCGGCGTGGCCGACGTGCGCCCGCCCGCGCCCGCCGCCCGCTGAGGCGGCGCGACGCACGTGTACGAGCGGCGGCGCAACATCGTGGTGCGGCGCGACGGCCGCCGCGTCAACGTGGCCCGCTTCCGCGGGCAGCTTTTCGTCTGCGCCACCGGCTGCTGCTGCGGGCGCACCGTGGACGGCTTCGCTCCGGTACCCAGCGAGACCTTCCACCGCGAGTGGGAGCGGCGGCGCCTCCGCAACGTGATCCACCTCACCATCGGCGGCTGCCTCGGCCCCTGCGCGCTCGCGAACGTGGTGCTCCTGCTCTTCGACGGCCAGACCCAGTGGTTCCACTCGATCGACTCCGAGGCGCAGGCCCTCGCGCTCTACGATCACGTGGAGGGCATGCTGGAGGCCGACGGGTGCCTGCCTCCGCCGGCCGCGCTCGCCCCGTATCACTTCACCGCGTCGGCCTGGCAGCCGCGCCCCGACGGGCAGCCGGTGGACGACGCGCGGCTCTGGCGGACCGTGCGCGGGCACGCGTGCGAGGCGCCCGCTTCCGGCGTCACCGCGGACGGCCGGGCCCTCTCGGTGGACCGGGTGGTCGCGGTGATGGAAGGCCGGGCCGCCCTGCCGCGCAAGAACGGCGAGCTGGTCTTCGAGGAGCCGTGGCAGGGCCGCGTCTTCGGCATGGCGGTAGCCCTGCACGAGCGCGGGGCTTTCGAGTGGGAGGAGTTCCGCCGGGCCCTGATTGCCCAGATCGCGGCGGCGGAGACGCGTCCGGGCCCGTTCGTCTACTACGAGATCTGGCTCCGGACCTTCGAGGAGCTGCTGGCCGGCAAGGGCCTCGTCACCGGCGCGGAGCTCGACGAGACCACCTACCAGTTCGAGTTCGGCGAGCGGGACGACGTCTTCTAGGCGGTCGCGGCGCGGCGGCGCGCTCAGCGCGCGGCGGTGCGGAGGCGGTCGGGCGCGGGCGAGGCGGCGAGCCGGTCGAGCGCGGGCATGAGCAGGCCCACGATGCGCACCGGCAGCGCGCTCGTGAAGTGGAAGCGCGCGGCCTCGGGGCCCGGCACGTAGGCGGTCACGGTGCCGAAGTAGCGGTCGTCGAGCATGAACACGAAGGTGGCCGCGCGGCTCACCACCCGCGACTCCACCACCGAACCGTTCTTGCCGTAGACGAAGTAGCGGTGGTCGCCGGTGCCGGTCTTGCCGCCGACGGTGTGGGCCCCGCCCGGTCCGGTCAACGCGGGCTTGAGCCCGCGGGCGGTGCCGCCGTCCACCACCTGGCCGAGGGCGCCGCGGACGACCGCCGCCACCTCGGGCGCGAGCACCTGGCTCGGCGGGATCTCGGCGCGGCCCAGGCGCGTCTCGTACGGGGTGCCCGCCGCGAAGTCGAGGCCGTCGATCAGCACGGTGGGCTGGCGCACCCCGTTGTTCAGGATGATGCCCATCAGCTCGGCGAGCGCGGCGGGCCGGTCGCCGGAGCTGCCGATCGCGGTGGCCAGCGACGGGGTCAGCGAGGCGAACGGGTAGCCGAGCCGCTCCCAGCTCCGGTGCAGGTCGAGGAACGCCTCCAGCTCCAGCAGGCTCGCGATGCGATGGTCCTGCGCGTTGCGGTGGCGGGTGAAGAAGAGCCAGCTGTAGACCGCCTGCCGCTCGGCCGCGCTCGCGCGCACCACCTGGCCCATGCCCGCGCCGGGATGCCGCCGCAGGTAACCGGCCAGCCATAGCTCGAGCGGATGCACGCCGGCTACGTAGCCGCGGTCGACGAGGGGCATCGCCTCGGGCGCGGCCTGCTCGTAGAGCTCGGCGACCGCCTTGTCGGAGAGCGCGCGGCCCGGCACGCGGGACGCGAGCAGGTCGCGGAAGACCTCTGGGCTCGCTTCCGGGTAGACCGCGCGCAGCGCGATGGCGAGGCCCGGCGGGGTCGGGCGGGCCGCGCTCAGGACAAGCTCGAGCGCTTCCTCCCCCGGCAGGCCGTGGTACTTGCGGTAGAAGCGCCGGACGAACTCGCTCCCCTCGCGGTCGGCGAAGCGGGTCAGGTAGAGGTCGCGGCGCGGATCGCCCGGGTTCTCCAGCACGAGGGCCAAGGAGCCGGAGGAGCCGTAGAGGTGATGGGTGACCACGTCGCGCATCAGGCGGATGAAGACGAGGTTCACCGAGTTCTGGAAGCCTTCGCGGATCGTGAGGATCTTCGCGTCGTCCTCACGGTCGAAGTTGCCGAAGGTGTGGAGGCCCCCGCCGGTGAAGAAGGCCTCCGCCGGGCTCGCCGAGTAGCGCCGATCGAGCGAGGCCTCGAGCATGGCCTGGAGCGTGCGGTCGGTGCCCCGCGCGCTCGTGAGGTACTGCACCGCCCATTCCCCGAGCCGATCCCGCGGGTGCACCGACGTCTTGGCCAGCGCGGCCGCCTCGAGCCGCGCGTAGCGGTCGTGGAGCGCGGCGATCGCCTCGAGGTACGAGATCAGGGTGCGGAGCTTGGCCGTCGAGCCGAGGTCGATCCGCGCCCCGCCGTTGATGTCGAGCGGTTGGTCCAGGTTGTCGGTCTGGATGCGGACCCGGTTCTGCCCCTGGCCGCGCTCGTAGAGCGTGACGCTGTAGAGCACCCGGGTCGGATCCCCGCCGCCCAGGAGCTTCTCGCCCACGAGCCCGAGGCGCTCGAGGGTGGCCGGCTCCCGCAGCGAGCGCAGAAGGCGCGCCACCGCGTCCTGGGCGGGCGCGTCGAGGGAGCTGCGCGCGGTGAGATCGAGGCGGTCGAGATCGTAGAGGGCGGGCACGCTCAGCATCGAGGTGAGCCGGGCCCGCACCAGGTTGGCGCCCTTGCGCTCCACGAACGCCACCGGCGCGGCGGCGCCCCCGCGCCGCAGCTCGAGCCGCTCGGCGAGGGACGCGTCGCGCAGGCGCGCGTCGATGACCCCCGCGCGGGCCAGCACCCGCAGGTATCCGTCGGTGAACTCCTCGAGGGCGCGCGGGTTCTCGACCAGGTAGTAGTACGGCCGGCGCGCGGCGAGGATGAGGCTCAGCGAGCGCTTGAAGACGCGGGCGCGCGCGGCGTCCGCCGCCACCGGCTTGGTCGAGAGGAGCGCGTTGGCCTGAAGGAAGTCCGCTCCGTACCAGATGCGGAGGCCGTCGCCCAGGCCGTGCACCTCGCCGTGCCCCGGCGCGGCGGCGAGGGGCAGCGAATCGAGATAGTCCACCACGATTTGCCGCCGGGTGGCCCGAGTCGTGGCGCCGGCCTGGTAGGCCCGGAGGCTCGCCGAGATCATCTGCCGCAGCTTGTCCCCCGGGGCGCGGGTGCGGCCCTCGGGAGAATGGCGCATCTTCTCGAGCTGGGTGGGCAGGGTGCTCGCCCCGATGGAGTGGCGCTCTCCGCGGAACCGGCCGATCGTCTCAACCCCGACCGCCTTGGCGAGGCGTCGCCAGTCCACCACCGGGTTCCGGTACGGGCCGGCGTCGAGCAACTCGCGATTCTCGATGAACAGCAGGGTGTTGATCAGGATGGGCGGCACCGCGTCGAAGCGATCGTAGACCTGCTCCGGATAGCGGGTGGCGTAGAGCGGGTGGCCCTCTCGGTCGAGCACCTCGAGCCCGGCGCGGGTCTTCTCGCGATAGGGCGGGTAGAGTCCCCACGCGGCCAGGTGCGCGAGCGCGGCGGAGGGCCGGGCCTGCTGCTCGACGCGATAGCCGCCCGCCTCCAGGCGGTCGACGAAGTCGGGGAGCCGGGTGTAGCCGAGCCTCACGTCGTAGGGCCCGGTCTGCGGATAGGTGACCAACGGGCTTGGGCCCGGGGCCACCCGATAGGTGAGCACCCGCGCGGCCTGCGAGAGCACCAGCGCCTGCAGCGCGGAGGTGCGCATCTCCACGAGGGCGAGCAGGACGAGCGCGACCGCGACGACGGACAGGAGCAACGAACGGCGTATCACCAGCTCGCGCAGGCGCGCGAGCCACGGCTGGGCCGCCGCGGTGCCCGGGAGCACGTCGGCCCCGATCACGGTCGCGAGGGCGGGCCGGCCGGGCGCGAGGCCGGATCGCGCGGCAGGGCGAGACACCGAGAGGAATCGTCTCAGCGGAGAGCGGCTGCTGGCGTCGGCCACTGCCTGATCAACCGTCCGGGCGGGCCGGACGTTCCTCTATGCAATGCTTGCGTCGTGGGCATTGGGAACGATCACCATCACCGCGATGGTGCGAGCTCAAAGCTTACCACGCGCTCGCACCATGCAGCCACCGCGAGAATTTGTGCGTCGTGGCCCGCCGCGCCGACGAGCTGCACCGCGTGCGGGAGACCGAGCGACGAGACGCCGATCGGCAGCGAGACCGCGGGAACGCCCGCGAAGCTCCACGGCGCGCAGAACCACGGATCTCCGGTCGCGCCGAGCCCTTCCGGCGCGGGCGACGGAGCGGTCGGCGACAGCAGCGCGTCGTGCTCGGCGAGTAGCGGCATCACGTCGCGACGGAACGCGAGACGCGCTCGCTGCGCGCGGGCGTAGACCACCGCCGGGCGCGTGAGACCGCTCGCGATGAGCTCGCGGGTGCGCGGCCGGTACTGCGCGGCGTGGGCCCGGTACAGCTCCTCGTGATACGCGGCCGCCTCGACCTCCAGCACCGAGCGGCCCGCCGCGTGCACGCCCGCGAACGACGGCGGCAGCGTCACCTCGTGCACCGTCGCGCCCGCGCGCGCGAGGCGGTCCGCGGTCGCACGAATCAGCGCGGCCACCTCGGGCGTGGCGCGCTCGAGGAGCTCCTCGGCCACCGCGACGCGCGGCGCGGAGACCGCGGGGGCCCCGAGCGGGTGCGCGGCCAGCGCGTCCACCGCGAGGGCCACGTCGGCCACGCGGCGCGCGAACACCCCCACGTGATCGAAGCTCCACGCGAGCGGGACCACGCCCTCGGTCGGGATCAGGTCGTAGGTGCCCTTGAATCCCACCACGCCGCAGTAGGCGGCGGGCCGCAGCACCGAGCCCACCGTCTGGGAGCCCAGGGCGAGCGGGGCCATGCGGGCGCCCACCGCCGCCGCGGAGCCGGAGGACGAGCCGCCCGGCGTGTGGGCCGGATTCCACGGATTGCGCGTGGGCCCGGGCTCGAAGTAGGCGAACTCGGTGGTGTGGACCTTGCCGAGCACGACGGCGCCCGCCGCCCGCAGGCGCGCCACCGACGTGGCGTCCGCGGTGGCCGCGGTGTGGAACGCGGGCGCGGCGCCGCAGGTCGTGGTCATGCCCGCCACGTGGAAGATGTCCTTGATCGCGACCGGGATCCCGTGCAGCGGCCCGCGCCGGTGGCCTGCGCGCGCCTCCTCGGTGCGCTCACGCGCGGTCGCGCGCGCGCCCGCCTCGTCCACCGAGACCCACGCGTGGACCGCGTCATCGGTCGCGGCGATGCGCTGCAGGCACGCCTCGAGCAGCGCCGACGGCGTGAGGGCGCCGTCCGCGATGCGCCGCGAGGCCTCGGAGACCGGGAGATCGGTCGGATCGCTCGCGTCCATGGCGGATGATCATGCGGGCGGCCTCGATCGCTGTCAAGACGACGACACACCGCAGAAAATGCGGTGGAGCCGAGTTCCATATCAAGAGGGCATTTCGTTACCCAGCCACGGAAGCCACGAGGGAAGCTCGGCTCGGGCGCCCGGGAGCAAGCGATTGATTCTACGAGCGATCGGTCCTTGGTACAGGACTTGCCCCAGGGACTGCGGTACGGATCAGGCAGGTTCGAGGGGCGGGTGAGCGGGACGGGGTTTCGGTCCCTTCTCCACCGACGCGTCGGACCGAGCATCCGGCCTTCGGCCTGCCTGGTCACACCGAACGCACGGGAGGATGGGACCCGATGACACCCGAGAAGGACACGTTCCGCATCGAACTACGCAATGCCAAGCTCTGCATGGAGCTCGACTGCAACACGGTCTTCGACGCGGTGACACATCGTCACTGCCCGACCTGCAGCAGCGCCGAATTCTACCCGCTCGAGTCCTGGCTCAACCGCGACCGCCGCGAGCGGCGAGAGCCCACCTTCCGCGAGGCGCGCACCACGGTGCACGCGGCGATCTCCGCTCTGCCGCGCCCGCTCTGGCTCGATCGGCTGTACGTCCCTCGCGGGAGCGAGAGCGAGCTGGCCGGAGCCTCCGTGCGCCCGCGCCGCGGCGCGCAGCGCCGGCGGGCGGGTTGACGCCCGTGCGAACGATACTGGTCGTCGACGACGACCCGTGGGTGCGCGGCCTCGCGCGCGACGTGCTGGCCCGGGAAGGTTACCGGGTGCTCGAGGCCTCGGACGGGCAGGACGCGATCCGGGTCTCCGCCGAGCATCCCGGTCCCATCCACCTGCTCCTCACCGACGTGATGATGCCGGGCATGAACGGCTGCGATCTCGCGACCGGGCTCAGCGCGCTGCTGCCTGGCCTCAAGGTCATGTTCATGTCCGCCTACGATCGCGACTTCCTGGTGGCCCGGGGCCTCAATCCGGTCGGCCCGGTCATCGCGAAGCCGTTCACCATCGAGTACCTCACGCGCCGGGTGCAGATGGTGCTGGGCGATCGCCGCGCCCCCGCCCCGGTCGCCGCCGCCGCGCCCGCGCGCTAGCCCGCCGCGTGCATTGACGTCACGGCCCGGCTCGTTGTAAGAGCCGGGCCATGACGTCTTCGTCGATCCGCTCGCGTCTCGTCGCCCTCTCGCTCATCGGGCTCGCCATGGGCCCGACCGCGCCCGCCGCCGCCGCGTGCGGACCTTCCCCGCTTCCCGCCGACACCCCGATCGCGCTCGTGCTGTCGGGCGGCGGGGCCAAGGGCGCCTACGAGGCGGGCGTGGCCGCCGCGCTCGTGGAGCGGGGTGTGCCCATCCGCCTGGTGGCCGGCTCGTCGGCCGGCGCGCTGAATGCGGCCATGATCGCCGACGGCCGGCTCGACCGGCTGGAGGCGCTGTGGCGCGGGCTCACCCGCGACCAGGTCTACTCGCTGCGGCCCCGCGTGTTCTTCGCGGGCCTCCTGCCCGGATGGCTCACCCTGTTGACCCTCGACCGTGCGGGCTCGCTCTTCGATCCCGAGCCGCTACGCGGGCTGATCGGCGTCTCGCTCGACCTCGAGCGCATCCGCGCCTCGCCGGTGCAGCTCCTGGTCCTCACCACCGACCTGCAGCGCCGGGAGTCGCGGGTCTTCGACAACCGGACCGTCACCCGCGAGGTGCTGATGGCCGCGGCCGCGGTGCCGGGCGCCTTCCCCGCGGTGGACGTCGGCGGCACGTTGCTGGTGGACGGCGGGCTCACCGGGCGGGCGCCAGTGCTGGAGGCGCTCGCGGCGGGGACCGGGGTGGAGCGGGCGGTGGTGGTGATGAGCTATGCGCCGCAGGAGCAGGGGAGTCCGCCCACCACGATGCGGCGCGCGCTCGAGGAAGCCTTCGAGATGGGGATGATCCACCAGATCCGGCGGGACGTGGAGCTGGCGCGCTTCAGGTTCCCGGGAGTGGAGGTGGAGCTGCTGACGCCGTCGGTGCCGCTCGCGCTGCGCCCGCTCGAGTTCGATCCCGCCGGGATGGCGCGCGCCCTCGAGCGCGGGCGCGCCGACGCGGTGGCTTGCCTCAGCGGCTGGGGGAAGCGCTGCACTGCACCGACCCGGTGTCGCGGACCAGGAAGTGCACGCGGCGGTTCTTGCCATGGCAGGCCGCGGTGCGGTCGGCGCACAGCGTGCCGCTCTCGCCGCGGG
>Ga0099791_10000380_pt1 | contig 16318 bp, 17 predicted proteins | sample Rivendell_Oct201_7_FD_77318 | JGI IMG/M metagenome (GOLD analysis project Ga0099791, IMG submission 77318) | Vadose zone soil and rhizosphere microbial communities from the Eel River Critical Zone Observatory, Northern California to study diel... | ecosystem: Environmental > Terrestrial > Soil... | reverse complement strand
GGATCAGGTTCTCGTAGGTCGTGGCCATGGCGGTGGACATACCGTTGCGCAGTGTACTACGGATTCACCGTCAGCCCCACCCGGAAGGCGCGGCGCGCGGCCGGGAATCCCTTCACGTCCGCGAACTTGCGGTCCAGGGCGTTCTCCAGCCGGAGCCTGAGATCGGCGGGGATCCAGCGGCTCAACGAGGCGTTCACCCCCAGATCCAGGGAGGCTCGCTCGGGCGTGTCGCCGGCCAGCACGTGCCCGTCCGCGTCGATGAAGACGAAGGGATCCAGCATGGACGCGGTCCACCACCAATCCGCCATCGCGATAATTCCCTTCGCCGGCTCGCCCTGAATCGAGGCGCCCGCGCGCCAGGACGGCCGCTTGGCGAGGCGCGCTCCCGTGACCAGATTCTTCCCGATCAGATGCGCGGCGCGGCCCTCGATCCAGAGGCGCGGGAGCGGCGCGAACCGCGCGGAATAGTCCTCCCCCTCGATTCGCGCGCTTCCCACGTTGTCCGCCACGAAGAAGGAATTGGACTGGATGAGATCGCGGAAGCGGGTCGTATAGAAGGTCGCCTTCGCCGTGACGCGCCCCTCGAGCCAGGAGCCGTCCGCGCCCGCCTCCCACGTCCGGGACCGCTCAGGCCTGAGCGTCGGAGACCCGTAACCCGGATAGTAGAGATCGGTGAGCGTGGGGGCGCTGAAGGCGCGCCCGTAGCCCCCGCGAAGCTTCACCCCCGCCTCGCGAATCTGAACCGCCAGCGCGACGCGCGGAACGCCATAGGATCCGAACTTCGAGTGATCCTCCAGGCGGATGCCCGAATCCAGGAGGATTCGATCGCGCCACTCGAGATGGCTCTGGGCATAGAGCGCCCGGCTCTGGATGTCCTCGGCCACGTCGGTCACGCCACCGAAGCCGCCCGAGTTCGAGTCGTCGAGCCGGTTCACGCTCTCGGCGCGGTACTCGGCCCCGAGAATTCCCAATGCCCACGCCCCCGAATGGACCCTCGCGCGCAGCGAAGCGATGCCGCGCGTGTTGTCCAGCTGCGTGCGCTGGTAGTCGGTCGTGGAGGAGCCGTTCGGAGGATTCCGGTTCTCGATCTGCCCCGCGAATCCCGAGACCTCCGCCTCGAGAACCGCGCGCGCGCCGAGACCGCGCTCGTAGGTCGCGCTGCCGGCGAGCACGCGATCCTTCTCGAAATTGTTGGGGTCGCGGATCTCCTTGAGCGAGCCGAAGGGCGAGAGCGTCGTGTCCGCGCCATCGAAGAGAAAGTCGTAGGGAAGCTCCTTCTCCCCCTGCGTCGCGAGGGCGCTCACTTTGAGGCGATCCCCGCCGACCGGAGCATCCACGCGAAGCTGCCCGTTCAGGCCGGTGTAGGCGTCGCGCGGCCCCTGTCCGTCCGAGGTGAGGCGGGAGAGCGAGAACCCCGCCCGGGTCTCGCCCATGGGGGTCTGCCAGTTCACCCCTTGGCGGAAGGTGCGGTGCTCGCCGTATTCAGCTAACACGCTGCGCGAAGGAGTCTGTGCGTCGGCCGCGCTCAAGATCTGGATGACCCCTCCCACGGCTCCCGAGCCGTAGAGCGATGAGGCTGGCCCGCCGAACACCTCGATCTGATTCCGCCCCGATCCCATGAAGTCCGCGAAATCGAAGATGCCGAGCCATGGCCCGTTCAGGGGAATGCCGTCGAAGAGGACGAGGGTGTGCCGCGGATCGGCGCCGCGAAGGCGGACGTCGGTGAGCTTGCCCGTTGAGCCGGAGCGTTCCACGTCGATGCCGGGAACCCACCGGAGCGCGTCCGCGATCATGAGCGGCCGCCGCGATTCCAGCCGCTCCGGAGCGATCACGGTGACATCGGCGGGAATGCGGTCCAGCGGAATTGGCACCCGGTCCGCGGTGATCACGATGGGCTCGAGGCGGTAGCGAGGATGTTCGGGCGCGGGGGGCACCGGCGCCGGCGCAGCGGGCGGCTCCTCTGAAGACGCACGGACGAGCGATGGAGTGCTTACGAAAACGATTACGAGGATGAAACGTCGCAGAAGCGAAGCGAGCGGTCCCATGGTCCTCCCTCTCGAAGGACGTGGTAATTCGAGAGAGCGGGCCGGTCTCCTGACTCGCGGATCATCCTAAAGCGGCGCCTTCCCGGGCTTGATACCCAGTGGCTACGTGCCGCTCTCGTCACCGCTCACAGTGGCGGGGCCGTGTCGGACTCGTGGAGCGCCTGCGCGCCCACCCACCGACTTCCCGGGCCTCCAGAGGGAGGCCCTTCCCACTCTCGCCGCATCCCGATGGGACGCGGCCCGCAGACTATACCAAAAGTCCCGATCTCCCTCCGCTAGAACTTCACCGCCGGCGGCGTCTTGGCGCCCGCGGTCGCCTCGAACAACGGCATCGCCTCGAAATTAAACGCGGAGGCGACCAGGTTCGACGGGAACTGCCGTATCTTGATGTTGTAGGCACGGACGATCTCGTTGTACCTCATGCGCTCCACCGCGAGACGATTCTCCGTGCCCGCCAGCTCATCCTGCAAACGCATGAAGTTCTCGCTCGATTTCAGCACAGGATAATTCTCCACCACCACGAGGAGCCGCGCCAGCGCCGACTCCATCTGCTGGTTCGCGGCGATCTTCTGCGGAATCGTCTGCGCGCTCCCGATCCGGGCGCGGGCATCGGCGATCGCGGTGAAGATGGTGGTCTCCTGCTTGGCGTAGCCCTTCACGGTCTCGACCAGATTCGGGATCAGGTCGTTCCGGCGCTGGAGCTGGTTTTCCACCTGAGACCAGGCGGTCCGGACCTGCTCCTGCTGCGAGACCAGCTCGTTGAAGGTGGTCCGCACGTAGCCCGCCACGAACAGCACGATCAGAAGCAGCACGCCGAGCACGAGACCCACGGCGATCCAGGGACTGCGGCCTGAGGCCATTTCTCGTTCCTCCTCCTAGACGGTGCCGGCCGGAGCGGTGATGCGCTCGGCCGAATCGAGAAGCTGATGCAGTACGGTCAGGGCGGAATCGAGGAGCACGGTCGCTTCGACCTTTTCCCGGTTCCGGTCGCGGATGGTGAGAAGTCTCGCGAACGCCGATCCGTCCACGCCGAAGCGAGCCGCGCATCGCTCGGCGATGGCGCGCCGCGCGCGCGGAACCGGCTCGCCGGTGAGGCGCAGGAGGCCCGAAGCGGACGCCGCGAGCGCATTGCTGGCCTGAATCGCCCACGCCCGTGCTCCGCCCGGGGTCCGGGCCAGCGCCACGTAGCTCAGGCCCAGCCCCAGCTCCTGGGCGCGCAGCACGCGCTCCACCTCGAGCCGGAGGGACGGCCAGTCCAGCGTCAGCGGGCCAAAGAAATCCGTGCCGTGGAGGATCTCCCGCTGCTCCCGGATGAGCAGGTACTCCAGCGGATAGGAGTCGAGGGAGCGGCGCAGCGTGTCCTCCGAGATGAGGAGGGGCTGCACCACGCGGGCGCGCTGCCAGTCGCGATGCGCTCCATGGAGCGCGGCCAGCTCGGGAGTGCCCAGCTGGGAGAAGACGAACGCGATGTTCACGTCGGAGTGCGTCGGGTGGAACTCTCCCGTCGTCACGCTGCCGTAGAGGGTGGCGCCCCGCAGCTTCTCTCCGGTGGCGCGGAGAGCCGCGTCCACCGCGCGCCGGGCCGCCTTCCTGGGATCGAACCGGTCAGGCCACACGTCCGCCTCCGTTGTCCTCGACATCACGGCGACTAGAATCCACCGCTCGCGCCTCCGCCGCCGCTCCTGCCTCCACCGAATCCTCCGAAGCCTCCGCCGCCTCCGCCCCCGAACCCACCGCCGAATCCGCCTCCGAAGCCTCCGAATCCCCCGAACGGTCCGCCGAAGCCGCCCGGCCCGCCGCGCCCTCGCCAGCCTCGGTACATCCCGCGACGCGAGCCGCGCAAGAGGGCGTTCAGGATCAGCACCACGACGACGGCAAGGATCAGCGCCCCGGGCGGAGTCCCGGACCCCTCGGGCGCCTCACTCGGCAAGGGTAACGCGCCCGTGATCGGGACGCCCTTGTCCTTCGCGATCACGCCGACGACCGCTTGCGCGCCGCGGAGAAGCCCGGTCCCGACGTGGCCCTGGGCCAGCTCGGGCGCCATCGCCCGGCGGATGATGGATCCGCAGAGCCCGTCCGGAAGGATGCCCTCGAGACCATAGCCCACCTCGATCCGGACCCGGCGTTCCTTCCAGGCGAGGAGGATCAGAACCCCCTCGTCCGTTCCCTTCCTTCCAATCCCCCACGCCTTGTAGAGATCCACCGCGGCGGCGGCGATGTCGTCCTCGCCGAGATCCGGAAGCGTGACGACGGCAAGCTCGGCCCCTGTCTTCTGGCGAAGCTCCCCCGCCAGCACCTCGATCGAGTCGCGTGAGGCGGGATCGATGATCTTCGCGAAATCGCTGACCAGGCCTTCCGGCTTGGGCCAGCTCCTCGCGGCCGCCGGCGACACCGACACCAGCGACCCGACAAGAAGGACCGCGATCGCCAGTGCACGAGCGACTCTCGCGCTAACCCGAGTCACAGGGGGAAGCGATGTCTCCCGTGGAAAATTTATCTTCACCATTTTCAAGGGAGACATCGCTTCCCCCCGTGAGCCGGATCAGCTCGAGCGATAGTTCGTGAACTGGAGATCAAGTCCGAAGTCCTGGCCCTTGAGCGAGCCGATAATCGCCTGCAGATCGTCGCGATTCTTCCCGCTCACGCGCACCTGGTTCTCCTGGATCGCCGCCTGGACCCGGATCCCCGTCCCCTTGATGAATTTCACGATCTCCTTGGCCTTTTCGGTCGGGATTCCCTTCTGGACCGTGACGACCTGGCGCACCGTTCCCTTGGCGGCGGGCTCGATCTTGCCGTACTGGAGCGCCTTCAGGGAAACGCCTCGCTTCACGAGCTTGGTCGTGAGCACGTCGATTACCGCCTTGAGGCGCGTCTCGTCGTCCGAGTTCAGGGTCAGCACGTCCCCCTCCAGCTGGATGTCGCTCACGCTGCCCTTGAAATCGAACCGCTGCCGGATTTCCTTCATCGCCTGCTGCACGGCGTTCGAGGCCTCCATCATATTGACCTCGGAAACAACGTCGAACGAGTTTCCACCCGCCATCGATCTTCTCCTCCTCCACGCGGCCGCGCCGCACAAGAAGACGGGGAAGCGTCGCTCGGAAGCGCGCTTCCCCGATTCGTAAGAACGCTACTCTATGCGTATTGCCTGAGATCCGATCGAGCCCAAGTAGCGCCGGCCCGAAGGCCGTTGCCGCACGAGGCGGTTTAGTGCACGTGGGTCGTATCGGACATGCCGGTCGAGTCAGTCATAGCCGGCGGCGTCGTGGTTTGCTCCATTCCCTGCTCGCCCTCCGTCCCCGACGTCTCGGTCTTCTTGCTGCAGCCGAGCGCGAACAGAAGCGCGCACGTGAACACGAGCACCAGAGTAACCGCTAACATCTTCTTCATTCCTCTATCACCTCCTTCCGGCAATCGGATTATCGTGATCCTGAGAATCCTGGACTCATGAAACGACTGAGGTGGATAAAGCAAAACACCACTGGTGGCAGCGGTGCCTCGGGGAATGCCTGGTTTGGACGTCGGTCACGCTCATCTCGCTCCACCGCCCCAAGTGTAGAAGCGGCAAAAGACTCGCGGACATTACGCGCCGCCCTCTCGAAGTGTCAAGGCACAATTGATGAGTAACCCTACCTACAGGGCCGAGAGGCAATACTCGAGATCATGGATGAGATCCTCCACGTCCTCGATTCCTACGGAAATCCTTACCAATCCATCGGTTAAGCCTACCCGCTCCCGATCCTCCCGGGGCACGGAGGCATGGGTCATCGTAGCGGGGTGGGAGATCAGGCTTTCGACCCCGCCCAGGCTCTCGGCCAGGGCGAAGAGGCGCGCGCGCCGGAGCACCGCCGCCCCCTTCTCGATCGAGCCCGTGTCGAAGGCGATCATTCCTCCGAATCCCGAAGCCTGGCTCTTGTGGAGCTCGTGCCCCGGGTGGCTCTTCAAGCCGGGGTAGAGGATCCGCTTCAGCTTGGGCTGATTGGAGAGCCATTCCGCGATGGCCCGGGCGTTCTGCTCGTGCCGCTCCATCCGGAGGGCCAAGGTCTTCACCCCGCGGAGGCAGAGCCAGCAGTCGAAGGGCCCGGGCACGGCCCCCGCCGCGTTCTGGACGAACTGGAGCCGCTCGGAGGCCGCCTCGTCGTTGCTGATCACGACCCCGCCGACCATGTCGCTGTGGCCGTTCAGGTACTTCGTCGTGCTATGCACCACGAGATGCGCCCCCAGCTCGAGCGGACGCTGGAAGTAGGGGGTCATGAAGGTGTTGTCCACGACCAGAAGCGCGTTCTTGGAACGGGTCATCTTCGCGAGCGCGCGCAGATCCGAGATGATCATGGAGGGGTTCGTAGGCGTCTCCATGAAGAGCATCCGGGTCGCCGGCTTGAAGGCCTTCTCGACCGCCGCGAGATCGCCCGTGTTCACGTAGGTGAAGCTGAGCCCGTAGGGGGCGAGTACCTTCTCGAACAGGCGGTAGGTCCCCCCGTACATGTTGTTCGAGGCGACGACGTGGTCCCCCTGCTTGAGAAGCGTCCCGACCGCCGTGATGGCCGCCATTCCCGAGGCGAAGGCGAAGCCCCGCGCCCCGCGCTCCAGCACGGCGAGATTCTTCTCGAGGGCGAAGCGCGTGGGGTTCTGCGTGCGGGCGTACTCGAATCCCTTGTGTTTCCCAAGCTCCTCCTGGACGTACGTGGAGGTCTGGTAGATCGGGACGGTGACCGCTCCCGTGGTGGGATCGGGCTCTTGCCCCGCGTGGACGGCGTCGGTGGAGAAGCCCATCGTCCTAGGGATTGATGTACTCGAGAAGATCGATGCGCGTCAGGATGCCGGCCGGCTTGCCGTGATCGTCCACCGCGACCGCGGCGTTCGATCCCGAGAGCACCTTCATCGCGCGGGGGAGATGCGCGCCCAGCGGCACAACCGGGAGCGGCTTCTCGAGAAGGTATTCCACACGCGTGTCGCCGTGTGCCGAGCCGTCGATCACCTTCTGGAGCAGGACCCCCTCGCTCACGGAGCCCACCACGTTCCCCTCCTTCAGCACCGGGATCTGGGAGATGTTGAATTCCCGGATCAGGGCGAGGGCGCGGTCGACCGTCTCGTCGTAGTTGATCGAGACGATGGCCGGGATGTGGTTTCGCTTCCCCGACATCACGTCGGCCACCGTAATCGTGCTCGCGTCGAGCAGGCGGTTGTCGCGCATCCACTCGTCGGAATGCACCTTGGAGAGATACCGCTCGCCCGTGTCCGGGATGATCACCACGACCACCTGCCCCGGCTGGGCCGAGCGCGTGACTTGGAGCGCCGCGTACAGCGCGGTGCCGGCCGAGCCGCCTGCCAGGATTCCTTCCTCGCGCGCGAGCCGCCTCGCGAGATTCAGGGACTGGGCGTCGTTCACCGAGATGACCTCGTCGATCACCGAGAAGTCCATCGTGCCCGGAATGAAATCCTCCCCGATCCCCTCCACTTTGTAGGTGCGCGCCGGGACCATCTTCTTGGTGTAGAAGAAATCCTTGAGGATGGAGCCGACCGGGTCCGCGCCGATCACCTTGATCTTGGGATTCTTCTGCTTCAGATAGCGCGCCGTGCCGCTGATCGTGCCCCCGGTGCCAAGCGACGCGACGAAGTAGTCGATCTTGCCGCCGGTCTGCTGCCAGATCTCGGGGCCCGTGGAGCGGAAGTGGGCCTCGGGATTCGTGGGGTTGTAGTACTGGTTGGCCAGAAAGGCGCCCGGGATCTCACGCCCGAGGCGCTTTGCCACCTCGTAATAGGACTCGGGCGAGTCCGGAGGAAGCGCGGTCGGGGTGATCACTACCTCCGCTCCGAAGGACTTCAGCAGATTGATCTTCTCCTTGCTCACCTTGTCGGGCATCACGAAGATGGCCCGGTAGCCGCGAACCGCCGCCACCAGCGCCAGCCCCATCCCGGTGTTCCCCGACGTCGCCTCGACGATCGCGCCGCCCGGCTTCAGAAGCCCCTTCGCCTCGGCTTCCTGGACGATCGCGATCGCGATCCGGTCCTTCACGGAGCCGCCCGGATTGAAGGACTCCACCTTGCCCAGGAGCGTGCCCGAAAGACCCGCGGCGACGTGACGCAGCCGCACCATGGGCGTGTTCCCCACGGTCTCGAGGATCGTATCGACGATCGGGGGCGGTCCCGGGGCGCTCGTCGCCTGCGGCGTGGCGAGGGACTCGGTTTCGGCCGTGTTTTTCGGAGTCATCTCTGGACTTGGGGTGGGGACGCGCGATGCAAAGTCCTATGACGCTACGGTTCCCGGTGACCCTGGTCAAGCGGGGAATTGCGGCGGGCTAGGAGCTGGTGGGCACCGATTTCAAGAGAGCTTCGATGTGCCCGAGCACTTCGGCGAAATCGTAGGGCTTGGTGATGAATCGGTTCGCTCCCATCTCCATCGCGAGGAGCTGGTCCCCTTCCTGGGTCCGCGCGGAGAGGATGATGATCGGGATGTTCTTGTAGCGCTCGTCGAATTTGAGGAGCCGGCACACCTTGTAGCCGTCCAGCTTGGGAAGCATGAGATCGAGCAGGATGATATCGGGCTTCTGCTCGCGCGCCTTCTTCAGCGCCTCCTGGCCGTCGGACGCCGTCTCCACCTGGTATCCGATGCCCTGAAGGCCGAACTGCAAGATTCGGACGAGGTCCGCCTCGTCATCGACGACGAGAACCCTCGCGCGCGGCTGGCCTGCGTTCATTTCCGATCCTCCCTACGACTCGATCAAGCGTGGCGTGATGAAGATCATGAGATCCACCTTCTGCTTCGTGACGGTCTTGTGCCGGAACAGAAAGTTGAGGAGCGGTATATCCCCAAGGATCGGCACCTTCCGCTCGATCTTCATGTCGACCGTGCGGATGAGCCCGCCGATCATCACCGTCTCACCGCTCTTCACCTGCACCTGGGTCAGGGCGGATCGGGTGGAGGTGACCGGGCGCTCGTTGAACTGCCCGCGGTATTCGACAATCTCGCTGATCTCCGGATTCACGGCGAGGATCATCGTGCTGTCCGGCCCCATGTGGGGCGTGACCAGGAGCCGCACCCCCACCTTCTTCTCGTCGTAGCCCGTGACCTCCAGTACCCCGGTCTGCGCCGCGTGCTCGTAGCGCGCGATGGGAACGACGGTGCCCACGATGATCTCCGCCTCCTGGTTGTCCAGGGTCGTGATCTTGGGCGCGGACACGAGGTTCGTGTTCGAGGACTGGCGCAGAATGTCCAGCGCCACCCGGAACTCGTCGAAGGAGAGCTTCCCGAACACGTAGTCCTCGGGGATCGCGTAGGGGAAGGTCTGCCCCGGCGGGAACGCGGGTCCGATGCCCCCCACCTGGTTGTTGGGATTGGGCGTGGTGGTGAAATCTCCCGAGCCCGCCGATTTCGGGAACGGGAACGTGGTCGGAAGCGTCGCGCCGCTCGCGCTTGCGCGGAGCTGCCAGTCCACCCCCAGCTTCTCGTCGCTCCCCAGGGTCGTCTCCACCAGCTTCGCCTCGATCGAGATCAGCTTGGGCTTCACGTCCATGGCGTCGAGTACGCGTTCGATCACCGCGAGCCGGGAGGTCGTATCGGTGACGATGAGCGCGTTCGAAAGCGCGCTCGAGCGCGTGACGGCGCTGCCCTTGGCGCGCCCCGAATAAGGCTCTGCCGAGCCCCCCGGACCCAATACCTTCGCCACGCTTTGCGCCGCCGCCAGGGGATCGAGGTAGTGGAGCGGGAACACCCGGGTCGTCATGCCGGCGGGATTCACGATGAGGATCCGGCCGTTCAGCGTGTACTCGCAGCCCGTGGCTTCGGCGACGGTCGCCATCGCCTGCTCCACGGTCACGTTGTTCAAATTGGCGGTGAGCGTTCCTGCCGCGGCCTTGCCCACGACCACGTCCAGCCCGAATTGACTCGCGATGAGGCGGATCGCGTCCTGCACGCGTGCTCCCTTGAAGTTGAAGGAAGCGCGGGCTTCCTGCCCGGCTGACGCGCCGCCCGAGCCCAGGCAGAGGCACGCGATCAGTCCCCATACGACGACGATCCGCTTCATGACCCGTCTCCTTTGAGCGTCAACGTCGTGACCGCTCCCTTCTTGTCGAGGATCATCACGGCCTTCTTTCCAATCTGGATCACTTCCCGCGAGCCGATGCGCGCACCTTCGCGGTAAATGTCGCCGTTGATGAGTGCCGTCCTACCCATGGGACCGTCCATGATCCCCTGGAGGTACAGGTCGTCCGGCGCGGGCGGCGCCGTGTGCGCCGAGACCGGTGTTCCCGGCGAGCCCTTGAGATCCAGAACTCTCCGCTCGAACGGGTCGCTTCCCCAGCCCATGGGCGTCTGCGCGGCGCGCGGCCCGGTGTGCTCGGCCAGACGCGCCACCGCGGGCACGGCGGGAGCCGGGGTCATCGTGACCGCGGCCGCCTTCGCGCGGAACGCCCGCTGCTTCGCGTCCAGCGATTGAATCCAGAAGAGCACGGCGATCAGGAACCCCAGAAGGAGGTACGTCCTGGGATTCATCCCTTTCTTCATCTGATCGCGGAACCAATCCATCAGCTCCTCACGGGGTCCCGTACACCCAGATCGTGACGTCCGCCCCCAGCTCCGGATACTCCTTGCCGCTCGCGAGCGACACCGACCGGACGACGACCAGCTGATCCATCGCCTCGATGTCGTTCAGGTACTCGCCCAGATCCCGGTACGTGGCCTCGAGATGAAACCGAAGCTCCGCGCGCATGTACGTCATCGGAGCTCCGGCGGCGTCCTGCGTCGTCTCCTGCATCAGCGCCCCCGCGGGCTGGATCAGCTCGGTCCGCACCTTGTGCCGGTCCGCGAGCGGAACGATCGAGCGCAGGAATCCGGCCACCATGTCCTGGACCGGGAGCGCCTTTCGCGCATGGAAGGACCAGAGGTCCTGCCCCGGATGCGCGGTCCTCCACCCTTCCATCTCGCGGATCCCTTCCTCGAGGTCGGTCAGCTCGGCCTGAAGCCGCTCCTCGGTCGCGTGCAAGGTCTTCACCTCTCGCGCGCGCGGCTCCACGTACGCGGTCCGCACCACCCCGACCGAGACGATGAAGCCGGCCAGGATCATCGCGTGGCCGACGGCCGGATGCCGGAAGGAGAGCGTCATCGCCCGCCTACTCGGCGATCTCCGCCGTCATCACGAAGCTCGATACCGAAGTCGTCACTGCCTGGCACCCCTCGAGACGGATCTGCCCCAGCACCGGCGAGCGCTCCAATGACTGCATGAGCTCACCCACGACGTCCTCGGGCCTCCGGCGATGCGTGCTCAAGAGTCCCGAGAAGCGAATCATCCGGGCCGGACGCGACGCCGGCGTTCCCGCCGGCTGCGACGCGGCCTGCGGCTCGATCGTCTCCAAGAGCGTGAGCCTCACGTCCGGCCCCACGCGGTGGGTCAGATCCCGGAGCACGTACGACCAGAGCACCTGACCCCCGGTCAGGTGCGCGAGGAGGTCGTGAAGGCGCGTCTCCTCCTCCCGCGCCGCGCGAAACCGCCGCACCGCGTCGCCCTTCTCCGTGAGCCCCGTCAGACTTCCCTTCAAGCCCTCGATCCGATGCCGCTCGGTCACCACGGTCATGTGGGACGGAAGCGCCACCGAAACGAGAAGCACCGCCGCGGCGGCCGCGGCCACCCGCTGCGGGATCGCTTCCGCCAGCCGGTACGGAACCCCGGCTCCCGCGGGGGTCGCGAAATTGAGCGCCCCGCGCTCGGTCAGCGCGAGCCCCAGCCCCAGCTCCGACGGAGGCGCGGAGTCGGGCGCGGCCCCTGCCTTCGGCCGGCGAAGAGCCGAAGTCATGCTTTCTGCAAGATCGGCGCGCACGACCGAGATCTTGAGAACGCCGGTCAGGTACTCCGCCAGATTGCGGACACGCGCCCCGGCGCCCAGGAGCACGAGCCGGGTCACCGCCTCGCCCTGGAACTGCTCGTTGCAGTAGTCGAAGGAGTTCCAGAGCTCGCGGGCGAGCCGCTCGAGGATGGGCCGGAGCATGACCGAGACCGCGGAAAGCGGGATCCGACCCGAATGCCCCGCCTCCTCCTGCCCCAGGGGGATCCCGTGGGCGCGCTTCAGGGCTTCGGCCTCGTCGAACGAGAGCTCGATCGTGCCCTGCCCCGGGACCACGATCGTGCGGAGCGCCTCGGTCAGGGTGACGCCTCCCACCCCGAACTCGCGGGAGAACCGGATGTCGTTCCCCTTCAGCACCGTGATGTGCGTGAGCGTCCCGCCCATGTCGAGATAGGCGACCACCTCGGTCGAGGGCACGGCCGCGGTGGCCGCGACCAGCGCGCGGAGCGCGACCGGGCGCGTCGTGAGCAGGGAGGGACGAAGCCCCGCCTCCTCCAGCGCCTCGCGCACCTCGTCCAGCCGGCGGCGGTGGGCGACGCAGACGCTGAGCAGGAGCTCGGGATTGCCGGCGCGCTCGGAGCGGCCCAGGACCTCGTAGCGGATCTCCGAGTCCTCGATGGGGAAGTTGACGTGCTTCCGGCATTCGAGCGCGAGCGCGTCCAGGAGATCGGGGCGTCCCATTTCCGGCAGCGCCATGCGGCGGATCACGACTTCGTTCCCCGAGACAGCCGCCGCGGCATGACGGCCGCGGAGCCCCAGCTCGCGCACGAGGTCGCGAAGCGCGGCACGCAGCGCCGCCTTGCGCTCGGGCAGCTTCAGCTCGGCGTTCGGAAGCATGCGCTCCCCGCTTTCGATTCGCGCGACCTTGGATCCGCGCCGCACCACGTGAACCACCCGCACCGATCGATCGCTCAGGTCGACGCCCACGAGATCGGGGCGCGGAGAGGAGATCAGGGACGCGAGGCGCCCCCGCGCGGCCGAGCCCTTCCGGCTATCGCCCCGCAGAGCCGAGAGGAAGCTCCACCAGGGTTTCGGTTTCGTTTCGGTTTCGCTCACGAGTGCTGCCTCCTACGTCCGGGTCTCGACCCAGGCCACGACGGAGAGCACTCCCGTGACCCTTCGGACTTTGTGGTTGGCGCGGTCCCCGATGTAGTACGCACCCGTCGAGCTGATCGCGATGCCACGCGGCGTGTCGAGCTGTGCCGAGGTGGCCAGGCCTCCGTCGCCGCCCGCGCCCGCGACGCCGGTGCCCGCGATCGTGGTGATCGTGGTCCCGGAGATCTTCCGGATCCGATTGTTGACGGTGTCCGCGATGTAGAGATCTCCGCTCGAGGTCAGATGGACCGCCTCGGGAGCGTTGAGCCGGGCCGAGGTGGCGGGACCTCCGTCCCCGGAAAACCCGGCCGTGCCGGTGCCTGCGACGGTGGACATGATTCCCAGCGACGACACCCTGCGGATCGCGTTGTTGTTGGCGTCGGCGATGTAGAGGTCGCCGTTGGACGCGAGATGGATCCCCTGCAGGCGATCCATGCGGGCGAGAAGCGCGGATCCCCCGTCACCCGAATAGCCGGCGGCGCCCGTGCCGGCATAGGTCGTGATGATCCCGGTCAAGGCCGTCACCTTCCGAACCTTGTTGTTGGAGCGATCGCCGATGTAGAAGTCGCCGTTGGACGCGACCGCGATGCCGCGGGGTGAGTTCAAGCGAGCGGAGGTGGCGGCCCCCGCGTCTCCGGACGAGCCCGGGCCTCCGTTGCCCGCCACGGTCGTGATGATCCCGGTCGCGGCCGAAACCTTCCGAATCTCGTGATTGCCGGTGTCCGCGATGTAGAGGTCGTTGTTCGAGGCCACGAAGACGTCTTCCGGGGCCTTGAGACGCGCGGAGGTGGCGGCCCCCCCGTCTCCGGAGGAGCCCGGGCCTCCGTTCCCGGCCACCGTCGTAATGATGCCGGTGGCCGCGGCAATTTTGCGGATGACGTTGTTGTCCGTATCGGCAACGTAGACGTCTCCGTTCGACGCGATCCCGATCCCCTCCGGATCGTTCAAGCGGGCCGCCGTGGCCGCCGCGCCATCGCCGGTGTACCCCTGAGCTCCGGTCCCCGCATACGTGGAGATGGTGCCGCCCGAGACCTGCACCTGGATCTGCCGCTGGGCGGTCCCGACCACCCCGGTCGAGACGATGCGCTTCGTGCCCGCGGGAAGCGCGGCTCCGGTTTCGTCCACACCGTCGGGAGGCGCGATCCAGTAATAGCCCGCACCGACGTTCTTCCCCGGAGAGGGCAGTCCGCCCCAGGCCCAGTTCGTGGAGAGCTTGACGATCGCGTACTCCACGCCGGCGTGCGCCGCGTAGAAGGCCTGGTTCTCCTGGACGTGCAGGACCGAGGAATCGGAGTCCTCGACCACCATCGAGACCATCGCGATCCCGAGCGTGAGGAGGATCAGGATGGAGAAGACCGCGAGCACGACCGAGAAGCCGGCCTGGGGACCGCCGCCTCCCCGTGCCAGGGTCTCATCGGGGCTCGGGCGCCGGATCACAGGGACCTCACGAACGCGGATCCGAAGGAGGCGACCGTCTGGGTGCCCTTGATCAGCCTCATGTAGAGCGTCACCCGCCAGATATCCGTGGCGGACGGCGAGAGGACCGGCGTCGCCGCCGAACCGTCCTGCTTCCAGTAGCGGAAGGCCAGCGAGTCCACGCCCTTCGCGAGCGTCTGGGAGACTCCGTTCTTGGTGTAGAGGAGATCGGCCCCCGAGACGCCGCTCCAGGAGAAGCTGACGGTGGCGTTCGCGCGATCCACGAAGGTCAGCGTCGTCGCATTCGCGGCGTTGATGCTGGTGTTGTTCCTCACGCGCTTGAGCTCGCGCGTGACGCGCTCCTCGGCGTAGCGCGTGTCCGCCAGCATGTCCTTCTCGGCGTCCATGAACTGGAAGGTCTTGACCGCCTGGATGAACATCGAGGAGAAGGCGATCGCCACGACGGAGGCGATCACGATCACGATGAGGAGCTCGGGCAGGGTGAACCCGCGCTCGCGGCCCGGCCGCCCGTGCGTCAGTAGCTCGTGAACCATGTCGTCAGCGTGACCGGTGGGATGTTGGGACAGGTGACCGTCACGCTCACCGTCCGGAAGGTGACGCTGTCGTAGGTGGAATCCACGGCGATGGAGACCGAACGGTTGTAGCCCGGGAACGCCGCCACCGGCGACTCGGCCGGATAGTTCCCGCCGACGAGATAGGAGAAGCCTCGGGCCGGGGAGTTCTTGTCGGCGGTCAGCTCCTCCATGCGCGCCTGCGCCAGCTGCGCCGCGGTGGTCGCGTTCCGCGCGTCGCTCGAGCGGATGGACGTGTTCGCGAAGAGCATGCTCAAGGGAAGGATCGCGACCGCGGCGATCACGATGATCAGCACCATCTCGATCAGGGTGAATCCCTCGTGGCCCCGGAGCGCGCTCATCGCGTGGTCACCATTCCGGTCTGGGGGGCAACGAAGACGGTGTCGTACTGCCCCTGGTAGGTCAGGATGACCGTTCCCGTGGCGCTCAGGTCCACGCCCGCGGTGTCCCGCGGGACGCCGAAATAGTCGAAGGTCACGCCGGGCGTCGTCCCGAACGTGGCCGACTGGATGAGCACGCCCTTGAACTCGGTCTTCCGCGTGTAGTCCACGACCATCCCCCGGGCACGATCGGCCGGATCGGTGATGGGGGTCGCCGTCGTGGGCGCGAACACGGTGTACTTCTCCAGCGCGGCGTCGAAGAGGATGCCGTGGATGACGCGCTTGCTGATCGCGAGGCTCTGCGCGTAGCGAAGGTCGGAGGCCAGGCGGCGCCCCGCGGTATCCAGCTTGATCTCGTCCATCGCGGCCATCTTGGGGAACGCCAGCCAGCTCAGAATTCCCAGGATGGAAATGATCACGACCAGCTCGGTGAGCGTGAACCCGCGCGCGCTCATCGCCGGGCCTCCCAGGACTGCGCCCGCGCCCGCTCCCCCGCGAGCGACCAGGCGCGGGCGGCGCTCGTGGCCAGCTCCACGGAGGGCTGGATCTTGTAGGCGCGCTCGAAATAGAACGCGGCGTCGCGGTAGCGGCCCGCGACCGCGAAGAGCACCGCCAGCCGGGCCGAGGGCTCCGGATCGTAGGGAGCCAGCCGGAGCGCGGCCAGGAGCTCGCCCAGGGTCACGTCCTGCTTGCCGAGCGCGGCGGCCGCCACGGCCAGGTTCATGCGCGCGCCGGGAAAATCGAATCCGACGCGGGCGGCGTCCTCGAACCAGGGAAACGCCGCCTGGTAGCGGTTCAGCTCCCACAGCATCTGCGCCCGCGTCGCGGAGTAGGTGATCGCGAGCTTCCGCGTGACGTAGTCGAATCGTTCCGGCCCGCCGGGAAGGAGCTCCGTGCTCCGCGGCCAGGGGCCGTAGGACAGAAGGGGCGAGGGGTCGAGGCGGGCGCGCCCGCG
>Ga0099791_10000379_pt1 | contig 16322 bp, 14 predicted proteins | sample Rivendell_Oct201_7_FD_77318 | JGI IMG/M metagenome (GOLD analysis project Ga0099791, IMG submission 77318) | Vadose zone soil and rhizosphere microbial communities from the Eel River Critical Zone Observatory, Northern California to study diel... | ecosystem: Environmental > Terrestrial > Soil... | reverse complement strand
CGGGCTCGCCTGGCCCTGCGCGCTGCGGCGCGCGTAGGCCTCGATGAGCGGGGCGAAGTCGGTCCCCGCGTTCGCGAAGAAGTACTCCACTCCGCGCGCGGCCAGCAGCTCCCGATAGGCGTCGGCGGTGGACTCGACGGTCGCTCGCTTCATCATGGTGCTGGGAGGGTAGCGCCGGGCGGTGGGGTGGTCAAGGACCATGCAGTTGCCGTACAGTACTGCCCCATGACGACCCCGACGCCGGCCCACGACCTGGTGATCCGCGGTGGACTGATCGTCGACGGCACCGGCGCCCCCGGCCGCCGCGGCGACGTGGCGGTGCACGGGGGCCGGCTGGCCGAGGTTGGTGCCGTGGCCGGTCGCGGCGCGCGCGAGATCGACGCCAACGGCCTGGTGATCGCGCCCGGCTTTATCGACCCGCACACCCACTACGACGCCCAGCTCACGTGGGATCCGTTCGCTTCCTGCTCCTCGTGGCACGGCGTGACCACGGTGGTGATCGACAACTGCGGGTTCACGCTCGCCCCGTGCCGGGAGGCGGACCGCGAGACCCTGATGCGCATGCTCACCTACGTCGAGGGCATGCCGCTCGAGGCGCTGACCCGCGGCATCCGCTGGGGCTGGGAGACGTTCGGGCAGTATCTCGACGGCGTCGAGCGGCTGGGCCCGTGGACCAACGTGGGCTGCTTCATCGGCCACTCGGCCATCCGCCAGTACGTCATGGGCAACGAGGCGTGGGAGCGCGAGGCCACCGCCGACGAGATCGCGCGCATGGGCGGGCTCGTGACCGAGGCGATGGGCCTGGGCGCGGTCGGGCTCTCGTCGACGACCAACAAGAACCACGTGGGCGATCGCGGCCGCCCGGTGCCGAGCCGGCTGGCCCACGACGACGAGCTGACGAGCCTGGTGCGGACCATGGGCGCCTCGGGGCGCGGCATCCTCGAGCTGACCATCGGCGGCACGCGGCCCGACCGCATGGCCGAGGTGGATCGCTTCGCGGAGCTGGCCCGCGCGGCGAACCGGCCGGTCACGCTGGTCTCGCTGCGCCACAACCCGTCGCACCCGGAGGAGCACCGCGCGATTCTCGCCCGCATCGAGGCGCTCGCCCGGGACGGCGTCGCGATCTATCCGCAGGTGACGACGTCGCCGCTCACCGCGACGTTCGATCTGTCGGGCGCGTTCGTGTTCTTCCGCTTCCCGGTCTGGCAGCGCGTGCTCGACGCGCCGGTCGCCGACTGGCGCGCGCTCTTCCGCGACCCGGGCTTCCGATCCCAGTTCCGCGACTCGGTCGGGCGCACCCCGCTCTTTCAGGGCGACACCGCGCCGCTGCGCGTGCATCAGGTCGGCGCGGACCGCTTCAAGGCCTTCGTGGGCCTGCCCCTGAGCCGGGTCGCGGCGCGCCGCGGCCAGGACGTGATCGACGCCTTCTTCGACCTGGCGCTCGAGGACGATCTGCAGACCCAGTTCACGGTGGCGGTGATGAACACCGACGCGGCCTCGGTGGCCGAGATCTTCACCCACCCGCGCTCGCTCATCGGCCTCTCCGACGCGGGCGCGCACCTGACCCTCTTCTGCGAGGCGGGCCAGACGAGCCGGCTCCTCGGCCACTGGGTGCGCGAGCGGGCCGCGCTCTCGCTCGAGGATGCGGTGCGCCGCATCACCGCGATGCCCGCCGAGCTGTTCGGCCTGCGCGATCGCGGGCGGCTCCAGGTCGGGCTCGCCGCCGACATCACGGTGTTCGACCCGCGCACCATCGCCGACCACGAGCCGGAGCTGGTCCACGACCTGCCCGGGGGCGGCCCGCGGCTGGTGCAGCGGGCGAGCGGCATCGAGTGGTCGTTCGTCAACGGCCACCCGGTCATCCAGGCGGGACGCATGCCCGACCGGCCCGACGGCAGCGGCCCGGGCCGCGTCCTGCGCGCGGCATGAAGTTCGGCATCTTCTACGAGCACCAGCTCCCGCGGCCGTGGGGGGCGGACAGCGAGTACCGCCTGCTGCAGGACTCGCTCACCCAGATCGAGCTGGCCGACCGGCTCGGCTACGACTACGCGTGGGAGGTCGAGCACCACTTCCTCGAGGAGTACTCGCACTCCTCCGCGCCGGAGGTCTTCCTCGGCGCGGCCACCCAGCGCACGAGCCGCATCCGGCTCGGCCACGGGATCATCCAGCTCCCGACCAATCACCCGATCCGGGTGGCCGAGCGCGTGTCCACGCTCGATCTGCTGTCCGGCGGCCGCGTGGAGCTCGGGCTCGGCGAGGGACAGGGGCCGATCGAGCTGCACCCCTTCGGACGACGCGTGAGGGACAAGCGTGAAGTCTGGGAAGAGGCGGTGCGGGTGCTGGTTCCCTGCTTCACCCAGGACTCCGTGGAGTACCACGGCCAGTTCTTCGACTTCCCGGCCCGCAACGTCATCCCCAAGCCCCGGCAGAAGCCGCACCCGCCGCTCTGGGTCGCGTGCTCGAACATCGCCACCATCGCGAGCGCGGGGCAGTGGGGCATGGGCGCGCTCGGCTTCCAGTTCGTCTCGCCGGAGGCGGCGCGCGCCTGGGTGAATCGCTACTACTCGAGCCTCACCCGCGATCTGAAGCGCCTGGCCGACTACCCGATCAACGCCAACATCGCGATGGTCAGCGCGTTCATGTGCGCCCCCACCGACGAGGAGGCGCGCGAGAAGGCGGCGGGCTGGACCTTCTTCGTGTTCTGCCTCTCCCACTACGGCCGCCACGGCATGGCCGAGCCCGGGCGGGGCGACATGTGGAAGCTCTACCAGGAGTGGCGCCACACCCCGAAGGCCCAGGAGACCCTCAAGGCCGGCCTCATCGGGTCGCCCGAGACCATCCGGCGGAGGCTCGCCGAGTTCGAGGCGACCAACGTGGACCAGGTCATCCTGCTCAACCAGACCGGCCGCACCAGCCACCAGGACATCTGCGAGAGCCTCGAGCTGTTCGCCCGGGAGGTCATGCCCGAGTTCCACGCCCGCGAGCCCGAGCACCAGCGCTGGAAGGACGACGTCCTCGCGGGCCGCATCGAGCTCGAGCAGCTCGACACCGAGGGCCACAAGCTCTACTCGCATCAGAACGAGGACATCGTGCGGCTCACCCCCGAGGAGCTGAAGCGCAAGATGGCGGCCAAGGAAGCGGAGCGCCCGGCATGATGGGGCTTCGGATGCGGCAGATCTGCCTGGTCGCGCGGAGCCTGGCCCCGGTGGTGGAGGAGATCCGCTCGGTGCTGGGGCTCGAGGTGTGCCACCGCGACCCCGGGGTCGGCAAGTTCGGGCTCGAGAACGCGCTGTTCCCGGTGGGCGACGGCTATCTGGAAGTCGTCGCGCCGGTGCGCGACGGCACCACCGCCGGCCGGTACCTCGATCGCCGCGGCGGCGACGGGGGCTACATGGTGATCACCCAGTGCGACGGCGACGACCTGGCCGCCCGCCGGGCGCGGTGCGAGACGGTGGGGGTCCGCATCGCCAACGAGATCGGTTATCCGGAATACCGGGAGCTGCAGCTGCACCCTCGCGACGTCGGCGCGGCCATGCTCTCGTTCTCCTGGCAGGAGGGGGCCCGCGCCCCCGGTGGTCCCTGGCATCCGGCCGCGTGCGACGGGACCCGTCCCCCCGCGCGGGCCGGCGTCATCCGGGCCATGACCGCGGCCGAGCTGCAGAGCGAGGACCCGGAGCGGCTCGCGCACCGCTGGAGTCAGATCATCGAGCGCCCGTTGGTCATGCGGGACGGGCAACGCACGATCGCTCTCGATGACGCGACGCTTCGCTTCACCGAGGCCAGCGACGGGCGCGGCCAGGGGCTGGCCGGCCTCGACCTCGACTGCGCGGATCCGGCGCGTCGCGGCCTCGCGCTCATCTGCGGCATCCGCTTCCGTCTGGTCGCCCCGTAGGCGGCCGCCGTCCGGTGTCCCGTCGACACCGGACGCTAGGTCTGTCAGCCGACGGATGATCACCCGTCGACACTCGGGAGTCGCCGCCGCAAATCCACGCACTTAGCCGGGTCACCGGAGTGGCAAGAATGTTGCCGCTTGGAAGGCGCGATGGTGCGCCCCGGACGACACCTTGCGTGGTTGATCGGTAGTTTCGTCTTCGTGGCCGCTGTCCTGCTCGCGGGCTGCAGCGGGCCGGACGCGCGGGTGCGGGGCCCACTCCAGTCGGGAGACGACGCGGCCCGCCAGCACGCGCTGCGCGAGGCGCTGAATCACTACCGGACGGCGGCGGTGGCGGAGCCGGCCTCGCTCGAGGCCCAGACGCGGCGTGGCGCGATGGCCGAGGCGCTCGGCGAGTTCGACGAGGCACTCGAGGCCTATGGCCGAGCCGCCCGCCTCGAGCCCTCCGCGCTCACCTTCTACCGGGCCGGGGCGATGGCCGAGCGGATGGGCAACCACGGGCTCGCCGTCGACTACCTGACCGCGAGCCTGAGCGCAGCGCCGACCCGTCCCGAGCGGGTGGCCCAGGCCGGCCGGCACGGGATCGAGCGCCTCTCCGCGGTGCTCGCGAGCTCACGGTTCTCCCGCATGCTGCCCGACTGGGTCTTCCGCTCGCTCACCATGGGCCAGGTGGTCCTCGGCAATGCCGGGCTCGACCGCGACGTGGTGGCGGGCACGCTCCTCGCCTCCCTGATCGAGGCCGGCGAGACGACTCGCGCGCTCGACCTCGCGCGGGCCCGGGGCTGGGTCCGGGCCGGCGCCGACTACTGCGCGGGCGCGCATGGCGATGCGGCCGAGACGCGCGCGCTGGTCGGGATGCTGGCCGCGCCGGAGCAGACCGATTGCCTCCTGGCGGTCGGCCGCAGCCTGACCGACGGCGGCCTGGTCCGCCTGTCGCGGCTCGTGCTGCTGGATCGCAGCCGCCACTCCGCCGACCCGCGGGTGCGCCGGGAGGCGCTGGCCTTCGTGCGCGAGCGCCTGCCCCGCGACGTGTCCAAGGTCGCGGAGTCCCTCAACGTCGCCGCCTACAACCTCCATCATCGCTTCCGCGATCAGGGAGACGCGGCGGTCGTCTACCAGCGGGCCATCGCGGCCGACCCGGAGTTCTCCTGGCCCTACGCCAACCTCGGCCGGCTCTACATGGACATGGACGAGGCCGAGCTGGGGCTCGAGTGGCTGCAGTCCGCGACCCGCCTCGACCCGAGCCACTTCCGCGCGTGGGTGAACCTGGGCCTGGCTCTCTATTCGTTGAGGCGCTACGAGGAGGCGGTACCCGCTTACCAGGCCGCGCTCGCCATCAATCCGAGCGACGCCTTCGTCCACGCCTATCTAGGCCGCAGCCTGCTGAGCCTCGGCCGCGACGGCGAGGGCGTGCGCGAGCTGCAGACCGCGGTCCGCCTCGACCCGAGCCTCACCGAGGAGCGGGACCTTCTCGGCCGGCGCGTGGCCGCCGACCCGCGCGCCTTCCAACCGGACTGACCTCGCGGTATGGTGGGGCGCCCATGCGCCCCGATCCCGCGGTCGCCCCTCGCCTCCCGGCTTACCGCGCCCTCGCCGTCACCGTCGCCACCCTCGCCCTGGGCGTCTTCCTCGTCGCCCTCCTCCGTGAATTCGGCTGGAGCCGGTCGGTGCTCGCGGGCGCGTTCTCGGTCTTCACCCTGGTGAGCGGTGCTCGGCAGCGCGCTGGGGGCGTGGCTGGCCGGGCGCATCTTCGACGCGACGGGCAGCTACGCGCTGGCGTTCTCGATCGCGGCCGGGGCGGCGGCGGTGGCCGCGCTGTCGGTGTGGGACAGCCGCATGCCGTGGCCGGACGACGGCTAGGGACTCTGGCCGAGCAGCGGGGCGGCGCGGCCGGTCGCGCCGGCGGGTCCTTCGAGGAAGGGCGAATGCTGGCGCTCGACCGCGGCTCGCACCCGCGCCGGCGCGGGCCGGCGGAGCCGCGCGGGCGCGGGAACCTCGGCGGCGTCCCCGCGGACCGGGACCGCGATGTATTCTTCTCGCGGTGTGGCTGGCGGGCCGGCGGGTCGCGACGCCAGCGCGGGCGCGGATTCGGCGGCCGCGACCGGGGTCAGATCCGGGGCACCGGAGGGATCGAGGACATGCGACAGGTACGGGACCGATACGAGGGCGACCAGGCCGACCGAGGCCAGGAGCAGGGAGGCCCGCAGCCAGCCGGCGGCGAGCCAGCCCCGCGAGAGGAAGCCGGGCTCCTCGTCTGTCTCGTCGTCCAGGCCAGCGAGCCACCGCAGGTCGGCGTGGAGCCCAGCCACCTCCGCGCGCAGCTCCTCGGCTTCGGCTTCGAGGCTCGCCAGCCGCGCCTGCATGTCGGCAGGCTCGTCCGCGTGGGGAGACGGCACCGCGCGGATCCTGCCCTCCGGTGAGCCCATGGCACCTGCGTATCGAGCAAGAGCTACGCCAGGCACCGATGACTGAAAAGTCCGCCGGTTACAGGCCGCGGCCCTCGACGCCGTCGTCCCGCCCGCGTCAGTCGAGTGTCGTTCCGTGATCGCCCCCGATATCCTGGCGCTCGACTTCGACGGCGTCTGCTGCGACGGCATGCGCGAGTACTTCGAGACGAGCCGGCGCACCCACGCCGAGGTATGGCCGGCGGAGCCGATGCCGGCGGCCGATGACCTCGAGGCCTTCGCGACCCTGCGCCCGGTGATCCTCAGCGGGTGGGAGATGCCAGTGCTGCTCCGCGCGATCACGCAGGGCCGGTCGCGCGCGGAGATCCTGGGCGGCTGGGAGCGCGTTCGGGATCAGCTCGTGGCGGCGGGCCCGATCACGGGCCCCCCGCTGATCGACCGGCTCGGCCAGACCCTAGACCGGGTGCGCCGTGAGTCGATCGCGACCGACCTGACCGGCTGGCTCGGTCTCCACGCGCCCTACGGATCGCTCGAGGAACTGCGTCGCCTCGTCGCCGAGCCGGCCCAGGCGGTGCTCGTCACCACCAAGGAGGGTGAGTTCGCGCGGCTCATCCTCGACCGCTGGGAGGTGCGCTTGGCCGACGTGCAGGGCAAGGAGACCGGCGTGCACAAGTGCCTGAACCTGCGCGGGCTCATCGCGGCGTGGGTCGGGGTCCACGGGCGGCGGCCGCGCCTGGCCTTCGTCGAGGACCGGCTGGAGACGCTCCAGCACGTCACGACGCATCCCGATCTCGACGACGTGGCGCTCTTCCTGGCCGGGTGGGGCTACAACACGGAGGCCGCGCGGGCCGTCGCGGCGGCCGATGCGCGGATTCGGCTGCTCACCCTCGAGCAGTTCCGCGCTGGCACCATGGCCTGGCCGTGAGCCTTGTCCGGGCCGGCCGGCTGTGGCATCGTCTCTCGCCATGAAGATCGCACGCGTCGAGGCGCTTCACTGTGACGGCGGCTGGCGGCCCTGGACCTTTGTCCGTGTCGAGACCGACGACGGGCTCGTGGGCTGGGGCGAATGCAGCGACAACCGCAGCCCGCACGGCATCGCGGGCTCGGTGCGCGACCTGACCCCGCTGCTCATCGGCCAGGATCCCCGGCCGGTCGAGCGGCTCTACTGGGACATGCTCCGCGCCACCCGCCAGAATCTGGGCGGGGTGACCCACAAGGCGATGGCCGGCATCGAGCTGGCGCTGTGGGACATCAAGGCCAAGGCGCTCGGGGTGCCGGTCTACGAGCTGTTCGGCGGGCCGCTGCGCGACCGCATGCGGCTCTACTGGTCGCACTGCGGGACGACGCGGGCGCGCATGGGCCACGTGCTGGGCACGCCGCCGCTCCGCACCTACGACGACATCACCGCGCTCGGCAAGGAAGTGGTGGCGCGCGGGTTCACCGCGCTCAAGACCAACATGGTGATCCCGGGTGATCCGGCCACCGTCTACTTCCCGGGCTTCGGCAGCGGCATCAACACCACCGACGGGGCGCCCAGCGTGGAGATCCTGGACGCGATCGAGCGGCTCATCGGGACCTTCCGCCAGGCGGTAGGTCCGAAGGTCGGCCTCTGCCTCGATCTCAACTACAACTTCCGCACCGAGGGCGTGCTACGCGTCGCCAAGCTGCTCGAGCAGTTCGACATGCAGTGGGTCGAGTACGACAACTGGGATCCGCAGGCTCTCCTGCAGATCAAGCAGTCGACCTCGACGCGGCTGGCTTCCTGCGAGAGCCTGGTCACCACGCGGCAGTACCGCCCGTTCCTCGAGCTGCACGCAGTCGACGTGGCCATCATCGACGTGCCGTGGAACGGCTTCTCTCAGGCGGTCCAGATCGGGCGCATGGCCGAGACCTACGAGATCAACATCGCGCCCCACAACTACTACAGCCACCTGGCCGATCTCCACTCGCTCCACCTCTGCGCGGTGCTGCCGAACGTGCGCATCATGGAGATCGACATCGACGACGTGGCGTGGAAGGGCGACCTGGTGACGAAGCCCCCGGTGGTCAAGAACGGCCACATCTTCCTGCCGGAGGGGCGGGGCTGGGGCGCCGACATCAACGAGGAGGTCCTGCGCGCGCACCCGTGGCCCGGATCGGGTGCGAGCGCGCGGAGCTTCTACGGCATGACCCCCGAGCAGATGGCGGCGCGCCCGCCGGCCCGGTGACCCGCCGCTACGTGACCGCGGGCTCGATCTTGCGGTGCAGCGCCTTCTCGGCCGCGCGCCAGAGGTACCAGGCCGCGATCGAGCGATAGGGACTCCATTTGGCACCGAAGCGCCGGAGCTGCTTCGGGGTCGGCTGCTTGCGCCGGCCGTAGGCGATCTTGAAGCCCTCGCGGACCCCGAAGTCGTCCACGGGGAGGACGTCGGGCCGGCCCAGCGTGAAGATCAGCAGCATCTCCACCGTCCACTGGCCGACTCCGTGCAGCTCGGTGAGACGCTCGATCAGGATCTCGTCGGTCAGCGCGTGACAGGCCCGCCGGGTGGGCACATGGCCGTCGCGGGCCTTGCGGGCGATGTGCTTGATGGCGCGGATCTTCCCCCGCGAGAACCCCGCGCGCCGCATCTTCGACGCGGGCATCGCCGCGACCGCGGCCGGCTTGGGAAACCCCCGGCCCGGGAACAGTGCGATGAAGCGGCCCAGGATCGCCTCCGCGGCGCGGCCATGGATCTGCTGGTGCGCGACGGCGCGGACCAAGGTCTCGAACGGCTGCTGGTTCCTAATCGCGAGGCCGCAGGGACCGACCCGGCGAATGAGCGCGCGCATCGTCGGGTCCGTCTTGGAGAGATGCCGCACCGCGGGCTGGCTCATCGACGCGTGATGCTAGCGCGGAGTCGCCGGGCGATGCAACCGCCGCGGCTTACCGTAGTGACTTGAACCCCGCGCGCAGCTCTGGCACGAAGAGCTGCGGCTGTTCCCAGGCCGCGAAGTGCCCGCCCTTGTCGAGCTTGTTGTAGTGGATGAGCTTGGGGTATGCGCGCTCCGCCCAGCTCCGCGGAGCGGGACAGAGATCATCCGGGAAGACGCTCACCGCGACGGGGATGGCGACGCCCTTCGGGGCAAAGAAGGCGAGCTTGTTCTCCCAGTACAGGCGGGAGGAAGAGACCCCCGTATTCGTGAACCAGTAAAGCGTGATGTTGTCGAGTACGTCGTCCCGGGTGAGACCCTCGGGTCGGCCGTCGAAGACCCGTGCCATGAGCTCGTAGCTGCGCCAATCGTGGTCCAGTATCCAGGCGGCCAGGCCGACGGGTGAATCTGCGATCCCGTACAGCGTCTGGGGGCGGTTCCCCATTTCCTGAGCGTAGGCCAGGCCGTGTCGGTAGAAGAAGGCGAGCTGGTCATACGCTTGCCGTTCCTCGGCGGAGAGGGCGGGTGGCGGCGGGGCCCCGCTGAGGGCCGCCTTGTCGATGTCGGGGGGAGCCGCGCCCGGCATGTTGGTGTGGATCCCGAGCAGCCCGGGAGGCGCCTGCACCCCCATCAGGTCGACGATGAGCGCGCCCCAGTCGCCGCCTTGCGCCACGAACTTCGTGTAGCCGAGGCGCCGCATCAGCTCCGCCCAGGCTCGGGCGATGCGCTCGGGGCCCCATCCGGTGGTGGTCGGCTTGCCGGAGAACCCGTAGCCCGGCATCGACGGAATGACCAGATGGAAAGCGTCCGACGCGCTCGCGCCGTGTGCGGTGGGATTGGTGAGCGGATCGACGATCTTCAGCTGCTCGATGATCGAGCCGGGCCATCCGTGCGTGACGATGAGCGGCAACGCGTTGTCGTGTTTCGAGCGAGCATGAATGAAGTGGATGTCCAGTCCATCGATCTCGGTCACGAACTGCGGAAGGGCGTCCAGCCTCGCCTCGACCTTGCGCCAGTCGTAGTCGGTCGCCCAATAGCGCGCGAGCTTCTGCATCGTCGCGAGCTGCACGCCTTGCGATTGATCCGCGACGGGTTCCCGCTCCGGCCACTGGGTCGCGTTGATGCGCCGGCGCAACTCGATGAGCTCCGCTTCCGGAACATTCACCCGGAACGGACGAATCGCATTCTTGTCGGCGGCCTGGGGCATGGTGTGCTCCTCGCTGTTGCGTGAGCCATGAGGGTGTCGCGTGCGCTGCGTTCAGGACTTCGATGCGTTCGGAGAATCTCGCGAAAGAGGGGTCCCGTCAAGAGCATTCGAGACGAAAATGCGGGTTGACATCTCCCGCGGTAGTGGCGACCATCCGGAAGCCATGACGACCACGCCGGTGCGGTATCCCGATCCCGCGTTTCAGATCCTCGACGAAAGCTTCACCAAGTACCGCATCTTCAACGCGGCAGTGGAGCGACTCGCCACCGGGTTCCGCTGGGCCGAGGGCCCGGTGTGGTTCGGGGACGGGCGCTACGTGCTCTGGAGCGACATTCCCAACAACCGGATCATGCGCTGGGACGAGGAGACGGGCGCGGCCTCCGTCTTCCGCAAGCCGTCGAACCACTCCAACGGCAACACCCGCGATCGCCAGGGCCGGCTCGTCACCTGCGAGCACGATAGCCGGCGGGTGACCCGCACCGAGTACGACGGGACGGTCGCGGTCCTGATGGACCGCTTCGAGAACAAGCGGCTCAACTCACCCAACGACGTGGTGGTGAAGTCCGACGACAGCGTGTGGTTCACCGATCCGCCCTTCGGCATCCTCGGCAACTACGAGGGCCACGTGGCCCAGATCGAGCTGCCCACCAACGTCTACCGCCTCGATCCGCGCACCGGCCAGGCCACCGTGGTCACCGGCGACGTCCCGCGGCCCAACGGCCTCTGCTTCTCGCCCGACGAGAGCCGGCTCTACGTGGTGGTGTCGGGGGCGATGCCGCGCGAGATCCGCGTCTTCGACGTGGTGGGCAACGGCACCGCGCTCGCCAACGGCCGCGTCTTCATCGACGCGGGAGCGGGCATCCCGGACGGCATGCGCTGCGACACCGACGGCAACCTCTGGTGCGGCTGGGGCGGGGGCGAGGGGCTCGACGGGGTCGCGGTCTACAATCCCGACGGCCGCGTCATCGGCCGCATCCTGCTCCCCGAGCGCTGCGCCAACCTCTGTTTCGGCGGCCTGCGGCGCAACCGGCTCTTCCTGGCCGCGAGCCAGTCGCTCTACTCGATCTTCGTCAACACCCAGGGCGTGGTCGGCGGCTGATCGGCCGCCGATGGCGCTGCCCACCGGACTCCGCGCGTTCCGCCATGCCGATTTCCGGCGGTTCTTCGCCGCGCAGCTGGTGGCCCAGATCGGCTCGTGGATGCAGACGGTGGCCCAGTCGTGGCTCGTGCTCCAGCTCACCGACTCACCGCTCAAGCTCGGCCTGATCGGCACCCTCCAGTTCGGCCCGATCCTCCTCTTCTCGATCGTGTCGGGCGCCCTCGCCGATCGCCTGCCCAAGCGGCGGCTCCTGATCGTCACCCAGACCGTGCTGGGCTGCCAGGCGCTGGCCCTCGCCGCGCTGGTGGCCTCCGGTCACGTGCAGTACTGGCACGTCGCGGTGCTCGCCACCGGGGTCGGGCTCGCCAACGTGCTCGACAGTCCCGCCCGGCAGTCCTTCGTGGCGGAGATGGTTGGCCGCTCGGACCTGAGCAGCGCGGTGTCGCTGAACTCGGCCTCCTTCAACGGCGCGCGCATCGTGGGCCCGAGCATCGGCGGCCTCCTGATCGCGGCCTTCGGCGTGGCGCCCGCGTTCGTGGCCAACGGCGTCGGCTTCGCCATCGCGATCGCGATGATGGCGACCCTGCGCACCCGGGGGTTGCCGCAGCCGCGCTCGGGCGCGGGAGTAGGCGAGGAGATCCTCATCGGCATCCGCTACGTGTGGCAGAAGCCCGAGATGCTGCTGGCTCTGGGGCTCTGCTTCATGGTGAGCTTCTGCGTGTTCAACTTCACGGTCTACGTGCCGCTGGTGGTCCGCACCGTGCTGGGCCTCGGCGCGGAGGGCTTCGGCTTCCTCATGGCCTCGCTCGGGGTGGGCGCGGTGTCGGGCGCGCTCACCCTCGGGATGCTGGGCTCGCGCCGGCCGGCCTGGTCGCTCATGTTCGCCGCCGCCGCGGTGGCCTGCGGCGGGCTGATCGGGCTCTCGCTCGTGCGCACGTTTTGGCCGGCGGTGGCGATGCTGTTCGTCACCGGCTTCTTCGGTATCGTCCTGGTGGTCTCGTGCAACACCACCATGCAGCTCGCCTCCACCGACGCGCTGCGGGGACGGGTGATGAGCATCTACACGCTGGTGTGGGGCGGCGTCTTCCCGATCGGCGCGTTCCTGGTGGGCGCGATGTCGGAGCGCTGGGGCGTGCAGCGCGCGCTGGCGACGAACGGAACGATCGGGCTGACCGGGGTGGCCTTGCTGCTCGGCTGGTGGCGCCTGCGGGCGCGCTGAGCGGCGGGGCCGGCGCGAGGGCGGGACGAAAGGGGAGACGATGGCGACGCGGCCGAGAGTGGGGGTGGGCATCGTGGGGGCGGGCTTCGTGGCCCACATCCACGGGGAGGCGTACCGTCACGTGCGCGGAGTGGACGTCGATCTGGCGTGCGTGACCGCGACGCGCCCCGAGCGCGCGCAGGTCTACGCGCGGCAGTTCGGGGTGGCGCGCGCGGTGGTCGACTTCCGCGCGGTGCTGGCCGATCCCGAGGTCGACGTGGTCGATCTCTGCGTGCCGTCGCACCACCACGCGGCGATGGCGATCGAGGCCGCGCGAGCGGGCAAGCACGTGATCGTGGAGAAGCCGCTCACCGGCTTCTTCGGCCCGCCGACCACGTCGCGCGACGAGATGCTGCGGAGCGCGCTCGCCGCCGCCGACCAGGTGCTGGCCGCCGCCTCCGCCGCGGGGGTGCGGCTCTGCTACGCGGAGAACTGGGTGTACGCGCCGCCCATCCAGAAGGCGCGGCGGCTGCTCGCGGCCTCCGGCGGGCCGATCTTGCGGATGATCGGCGAGGAGAGCCACTCCGGCACGCACGCCCCGGTGAACAAGCGCTGGGTGACCGGCGGCGGCGGCTCGCTGATCGGCAAGGCCTGTCACCCGCTCGGCGGCGCGCTCTACCTGAAGGCCGACGAGGGCCGGCGGCTGCGCGGCGCGCCGGTGCGGCCGGTGTCGGTGACGGCCGAGGTGGCCCAGCTCACCGAGACCGCCACGTTCCGCGCCTCGACCCCGCGCTACCTCAACGTCGTCGAGGGGGCGGACGTGGAGGACTGGGGCACGATGCTGATCACCTTCGACGACGGCACGGTCGCCCAGATCTCGGCCGCCGACACCGTGCTGGGCGGCATCCGCAACTCGATGACGATCTACGGGGCCAAGGCGGTGGTGCTCTGCAACATCAACCCCAACGACGTGGTGCAGGCCTACGCGCCGGAGGCCTCCGTGTTCGGCGACGAGTACATCGTGGAGAAGATCGAGACCAAGGCCGGCTGGACCGCGCCCCAGCCCGACGAGGAGTGGACGACCGGCTACCCGCAGGAGATGCAGGACTTCGTGGAGTGCGTGGCCCTCGGCCGCGAGCCCCTCTCGAACGGCCCGCTCGCCCGCGACGTCACCGCGGTCATCTACGGCGCCTACCTCTCCGCCCACACCGGCCGCCGCATCGACCTCCGCCCGTTTCTCTGAGCTAGTCGCGCGAGGAGCGGGCGGCGAACTCGAGCGCGATGCGCTGGACCGCGCGGCCGGGGTTGCCCGCGGTGAGGCCGGCGAAGAGCAGGAAGGAGCGCGCGGTCACGTCGTAGGTCTCGCCCACGTCGAAGGCGGGCGAGTCGGAGCGCTCCGGCTGGTTCGTGTCGAGCATGCAGAGCCAGCGCGAACCCCCCACGAGCGCGGGCAAGGTGAACTTCACCACGTCGTGGTACGCGTTCATGACCAGCAGCAGGCTCACGTCACCCGCCTGCCGCTTGATCCCGCTCTCCTGCCCACGCCCGTCCAGCAGCATCCCGAAGCAGCGCATGTGGGGGTCGTCCCACTGCGCCCGCTCCATCTCGGAGCCGTCCGCGTTGATCCAGGTCACGTCCTTGACCTGCAGCTCCTCGTTCCACTGGGCGGTGAGGAAGCGCCCGCGCCGGAGGATCGGGAAGGCGTGGCGCAGGAAGGTGAGCCGGCGCACGAAGGCGATGAGGGCGCGTCCCTCGTCGCCGATCTCGGGCCACTCGAGCCAGCTGATCTCGTTGTCCTGGCAGTAGGCGTTGTTGTTGCCGCGCTGGGTGTGGCCGAACTCGTCGCCCGCCAGCATCATCGGGGTGCCGCGCGACAGGATCAGGGTGGCCAGCATGTTGCGCTTCTGCCGCTCGCGCAGCGCGCGGATGGCCGGGTCGTCGGTCGGCCCCTCCACCCCATGGTTGAACGAGAGGTTGTTCGAGCTGCCGTCGCGGTTGTCCTCCCCGTTGGCCTCGTTGTGCTTGTCGTTGTAGGAGACGAGGTCGTTGAGGGTGAAGCCGTCGTGGGCGGTGACGAAGTTCACGCTCGCCCACGGCTTCCGGCCCCGCTCGTTGAACAGATCCGCCGAGCCGGCGAGCCGCGAGGCGAGGTCGCCGACCTTGCCGTCGTCGCCCCGCCAGTAGGTGCGCACCGTGTCGCGGAAGCGGTCGTTCCACTCGGCCCATCCGGGCGGGAACGCGCCGACCTGGTAGCCGCCCGGGCCCAGGTCCCACGGCTCCGCGATCAGCTTCACGTGGTTGAGCACCGGGTCCTGCCGGCACGAATCGAGGAAGCCCCCGCCCTGGTCGAAGCCGTAGGGCTCCCGGCCCAGGATGGTGGCGAGGTCGAAGCGGAAGCCGTCGACATGCATCTCGGTGACCCAGTAGCGCAGGCTGTCGGTCACCATCTGCAGCACCCGCGGGTGGCTCAGGTTCACGGTGTTCCCGGTGCCGGTGTCGTTGATGTAGTGGCGCGGCTCCGGCAGCAGCCGGTAGTACGACGCGTTGTCGATGCCCTTGAACGAGAGCGTCGGTCCCCGCTCGTTGCCCTCCGCGGTGTGGTTGTAGACCACGTCGAGGATGATCTCGAGCCCCGCGTCGTGGAGGTGCGCCACCATCTGCTTGAACTCGGAGGCGTCGCCGTTGGCGAAGTAGCGGGGCTCGGGGGCGAAGAAGCCGATGGTGTTGTAGCCCCAGTAGTTGGTGAGTTTCTTGTCGAGCAGGTAGCCGTCGTCGACGAAGGCGTGGATCGGCAACAGCTCGACCGCGGTGACGCCCAGGCCCTTGAGATGCTCGAGGACGTCCCACCAGGCCAGCCCCGCGTAGGTGCCGCGCAGCGCCTCCGGCACGAGCGGATGGCGCTTGGTCAGCCCCTTGACGTGGGCCTCGTAGATGACGGTGCGCTCCCAGGGCGTGCCGGGCCGCCGGTCGCGGGTCCAGGTGAAGGCGGGGTCGATCACCCGGCACTTCGGCACGAACCGGGCGCTGTCCCGCTTGTCGAAGGAGAGATCCTCGTCCGGGTGGTCGATGGTGTAGCCGAAGATCTCCGGTCGCCAGGCGAGCTTGCCCAGGTGGCCCTTGGCGTAGGGATCGAGGAGGAGCTTGTTGGGGTTGAAGCGGTGGCCGGCGTCCGGCTCGTACGGCCCGTGGACGCGATAGCCGTAGAGCGCGCCCGCCGGCAAGTCACGCAGATAGCCGTGCCAGACCTCGTCGGTGTACTCGGGCAGCTCGATGCGCTCGACCTCCCGGCGGCCGGTGGCGTCGAAGAGGCAGAGCTCCACCTTGGTCGCGTGCGCGGAGAAGAGCGCGAAGTTGACGCCGAGCCCGTCCCAGGTGGCGCCGAGTGGGTGCGGCAGGCCTTCGCGGATCCGGGTCTTCGAGTCGGCCATGCGTCGGACTTGCCGGGTCGCCTCTACCGGGCCAGGAGCCCGGCCTCCTGCAGGTACCGGCGGACGCCCGGATGCAGCAGGTCCGGCCGCGCGACCGCGGCCACCGTGTTGGCCGCGGTGGTCTCGCGCGCCTGCGCCAGGCGGGCGCCGAGCGCGGCCTCGCCCCGGTGCAGCGCGCGGGCCAGGCGATACGCCACCTCGTCG
>Ga0099791_10000378_pt1 | contig 16328 bp, 17 predicted proteins | sample Rivendell_Oct201_7_FD_77318 | JGI IMG/M metagenome (GOLD analysis project Ga0099791, IMG submission 77318) | Vadose zone soil and rhizosphere microbial communities from the Eel River Critical Zone Observatory, Northern California to study diel... | ecosystem: Environmental > Terrestrial > Soil... | reverse complement strand
GCCGTGTTCGTCGAAGGCGACCTGGTGGGACAGGTGCTGCTCGTGGGTCAGGGCGCGGGCGGGCGGCCGACGGCCTCCGCGGTCGTCGGCGATCTGATCGATCTCGCGCGGTCGATCCGCCGTGGCGTGCAGAGCCGGCCGTCGTTCAGCTTCGACGACCGCATCGGCGTGATCCCTATGGGCGAGGTGAGGACGCGTGCGTACTTCCGCATTCGTGTGGACGACCGGACAGGTGTGCTGGCCGCCCTCGGCCAGGTTTTCGCTGAGGAAGGGGTCAGCATCTCGAGCCTCATACAGAAGGACGCGTGGGTGGAGGAGCAGACCGCCGAGCTGGTCGTCACCACCCATCCGGCTCCTGACGCCAGCCTGCAGAAGGCACGCGAACGCATCGCCGAGCTGTCGCCGGTGCACGCGGTCTCCTCATTCCTTCGCGTCTTCTAGACCAATGCCTCGCGCGCGTCTTAATTAATGGGAGTCATAGCTCGCTACCGCGAGTACCTTCCGGTTGGGCCGTCCACCCCTGAAGTCGACCTCCACGAAGGCTCGACGCCCCTGGTGCCGAGCCGCAACATCGGCCGCGCCCTTGGCCTCGAGCGGCTCTTCTTCAAGTACGAAGGGCTCAACCCGACTGGTTCTTTCAAGGACCGCGGCATGGTGGTCGCGGTGGCCAAGGCTCTCGAGGCAGGCAGCCGGGTGCTCATGTGCGCGTCGACCGGCAACACGTCGGCCTCGATGGCAGCCTATGCGGCGCGCACCGGGGTCCGCGCCATCGTGGTCGTGCCGTCTGGCGAGATCGCGATGAACAAGCTTTCGCAAGCCTTGATGTACGGCGCCAAAGTCGTGGCGCTCAAAGGCACCTTCGACACGGCGCTCGACACGGTGCGCGAGCTCACGAGCCGTTATCCGGTGGCACTGATGAATTCCGTCAACCCCAACCGCCTGGAGGGGCAGAAGACCGCAGCCTTCGAGATCGTCGACGCGCTCGGCGACGCCCCTGACTACCTCCTGCTGCCCGTCGGCAACGCAGGCAACATCACCGCGTACTGGAAGGGTTTTCGCGAATATCACAAAGCTGGCCGTTCGACCCGGCTGCCTCGAATGGTCGGCGCCCAGGCCGAGGGCGCGGCTCCGATAGTCGCGGGCCATTCGATCCCCAATCCAAGGACTGTCGCCTCCGCCATCCGCATCGGCAACCCGGCTTCGTGGGAGGGCGCGACCAGCGCTCGGGACGAGTCTGGGGGACTCATAGCCGCCGTCACCGATACGGAGATCCTGTCGGCGCAGATCCGCCTCGCGAACACTGAAGGGTTGTTCGCAGAGCCGGCCTCGGCGGCGCCGCTGGCGCTTCTGATCAGGCTCGTGATGGAGGGGAAGATCGAAAAGGACTCGACCACCGTCGTCGTGCTCACCGGGTCCGGCCTCAAAGATCCGGACGCGGCGCTGAAGAATGTCGAACCGCCGATCGAACTCGATGGCGATGCCCGTACACTCGCTAAGGTTTTGAAGCTGTGATGAAGCCAGACGCGCCCCTCTCTCAGGCTGAGGTTCGGATTAACTAGCGTGCGCGTCCGCGTCCCCGGCTCCATTGCCAACATCGGCCCCGGGTTCGACTGCATGGCCATGGCCATCGACCTCTGGCTCGAGGTGGAGGCGGAGGTGGCGGATCATCCGTCGTGGGATTTCGAAGGCGAGGGCGCTGAGTACCTCGCCGCGCACGACAACCCGTTCAGCCGCATCAGCATGAAAGGGCGCGTCCGCAGTGAGATACCGCTCGGGGTCGGACTCGGCAGCAGCGCCGCCGCCCGGCTTGCGGCATCCGCGCTCAGCAGTCCATGGGATGTGAAGAGCCACGTCATCGACGCGGGCGCCGATGAGGGCCACCTGGACAACGTCGCCGCCTCGGCGGCGGGCGGCATCCGCATCGTCACCGAGCAGTTCGATGAGCGACTGCCCAACCCCGGCTGGGGGCTCGCGCTCTTCGTGGCTCGCGCGCCGGTGCCGACCGAGAAAGCTCGCGCCGTGCTGCCTGACTCGGTGCCAATGGACTCAGCCGTGTACACGGCGGCGCGCACCGCCCTGCTCGTCCGCGCGATCACGGCCAAGCGGCCTACCCTCCTGGAACACGCTCTTCGCGACCGCATCCACCAGCCGCATCGACTTCACCTCTACCCGTGGACCCAGGACGTCATGGACGCGGCGGACCGCGCGGGCGCGTATGGCTCGGCCATCTGCGGAGCCGGGCCAAGTGTTTTCGCTTTCTGCGCGACCTCGCAGGCCGCGCGCGTGGCCAAGGCCATGGCTGCGGCCGCGCCCCATCACGGCCGCCCCCTCGTCACCCGTGTCACCGACAAGGGGATGTTCAGGACTCTGTGATCGTTCAGAAGTACGGCGGTACCTCGGTGGGGACCGCCGCTCGCATCCGGCGCGTCAGCCGGCGCATCGCGAAGACGGTCAAAAGCGGAGAGCAGGTGGTAGTCGTCGTGTCCGCGATGGGAAATACCACCGACCGCATGATCGCGCTTGCGCGCAGCGTCAACCCCGATCCGCCGGCGCGCGAGCTCGACATGCTGGTCGCCAACGGCGAGACGATCACCGCGCCGCTCGTCGCGATGTGCCTGCAGGGCATGGGCGTGGCGGCGGTCTCGCTCTCGGGTCTCCAGGCCGGCGTGCGCACCAGCGCGCATCACTCGCGCGCTCGCATCCATGCCATCAAACCCGACCGCATCCTCGAGCTGCTGCGCGACGGCAAGGTCCCGGTGGTTGCCGGCTTCCAGGGAGTTACTGAAGACCTGGAGGTGACAACCCTCGGGCGAGGCGGGTCGGATACCACCGCGGTCGCACTCGCCGCCGCGCTGAAGGCGGACAGTTGCGAGATCTTCACCGACGTCGACGGCATCTTCACCGCCGACCCCAGAATCGTGAAGTCGGCGCGGAAGCTGAGCCACATCCGCTACGACGAGATGCTCGAGCTGGCCGCTGTCGGAGCTCGCGTGATGCATCCGCGCGCGGTCGAGATCGGCGAGCTCTACGGCGTGCCGATCCACGTGCGGTCGAGCTTCCACGACGGCGTGGGTACGATGATCGTGGCCAAAGTTCCAATGGAAGACAGACAGCGTGTGCGCGGGATCGCGCAGGAATCAAACGTCGGCAAGATCACCGTCATCGGGGTCGCCGATCGTCCTGGCGTGGCCGCCGCCATCTTCGAGCCCCTGGGCAAAGCCGGGATCTCGGTCGACGTCATCGTCCAGAACATCGGCCGCTCCGGGCGCACCGACCTCACTTTCTCGGTGGCGGAATCCGATTTGAAAGCGGCCGAGAAGCTCGTCAAGGCAGCCGCGAAGACAGTCGGCGCCACCAGGGTGGCGTCCGCCGGCGGAATCGCCAAACTCTCCATTGTCGGCACGGGCATGCTCGGCATGCCGGGCATCGCCGGTCGCATGTTTAGAGCTCTGGCCGACGCCGGTATCAACATCGAGATGATCAGCACGTCGGAGATCCGCATCACCTGCCTCGTCGCTCGGGACCAGGTCGAGAAGGGAGTGCGCGTCCTGCACAAAACGTTCGAGCTCGACCGAGACTAGATGCCGGTAAACGTCGCGATCGTCGGCCCGGCCGGGTCGGGCAAGACCACGCTGTTCAAGGCGCTCACCGCGGGGCGCGGCGCCGATGGGGTGGGAATGGTGGACGTTCCCGACGAACGCCTGCAGCGGCTCGCCGACGCGGTCAAGCCGTTGAAGGTCACCCCCGCGCAGGTCAGGGTCGAAGACACGCCGCCGGGAAGCAGGGCCCAGCGCGTCGCGTTTGCGCGGCAGGCTGACGTGCTCGTCAAGGTCGCCCGTTGCTTCGGTCCGGACCCGCAGCCGGCCGCCGAGCTCGAAGAGTTTGCGCTCGACCTCGTCCTGGCCGACCTCGCCTCGGTCGAGCGCCGACTGGAGCTCGTAGCCAAAGAGGTGCGGGCCGGGAAGAAAGACGCGGTCGCAGAAAACGAGGTGCTGCAAATCGCCAAGGCCCACCTCGATGCCGGCCAGCCGCTGCGTACGCTCTCCCTCGAGCGCGAGCAGCGAGACCTCTTGAACGGAGTGTTTCCGGTCACGTTGAAGCCCGCCGTCTACGTCGCCAATGCAGCCGATCAGCTCCTCCCGGGCGGTGGCGAGCCTGCGACCAAGCTGAAGGCGCTGGCGGCGGCCGAGCACGCGCCCGCGATCGTCCTGTCAGCGCGCCTGGAGGCGGAGCTCGGGGAGCTCGAGGACAGCGAACAGGCAGAGATGCGCGCGAGCTACGGCATCGACGAATCGGGTCTGGGCCGCATCGCCCGCGCCGTTTGGGAGGCGGGTGGGCTGATCACCTATTTCACTGCGGGTGAACCCGAGGTGCGCGCGTGGCCGTGCGAGAAGGACGCACCGGCTCCGGTCGCCGCCGGCAAGATCCACACCGATTTCGAGAAGCACTTCATCCGCGCTGAGGTGACCTCCGTCGACGAGCTGGTCGCGGCCGGATCGATGGAGGCGCTTCGGGCGGCCGGCAAGCTGCGTATCGAAGGACGCGAGTACAGGGTCAAGGACGGTGACGTCGTGTTCTTTCGCGTCGGGCGCTAGGTTAGAAGAGCGACCGACCCCCGAAGAAGCTCACCCAGAGCAGGTTGGCCACGAATACCAGGAGCGCCAGGACCAGGAGCAACATCACCCACCGCATGTCCTGTTTAACGATGCCCCAAGAGGCCGACTTGCGTCTTTGCAGCGCCGCCGATCGGGTTCATCATTTATCGCCGTGAGTGGGCGGGGGCCACTTTTGTTCAGCAGCGCGCACGTGTGGGTGCGTGTAGAGGGCGACGATGCCATCCTCGGCCTCAGCGACTATCTCCAGGACCAGATGGGCGAGATCACCTCCCTCGCCCTCCCCGACCTGGGGGACGTGCTTCACGCAAGGCGGCGAATGGGGCACGTGGAATCCGAGGAAGCCTCTTCGCCGATCCAGGCGCCCATCAGCGGCGAGGTCGTCGAGGTCAACGCCGAGGCGCTCGAAAACCCTGACCTCGTCAACACAGAGCCGTATGGCTCGGGGTGGCTCCTGCGCGTCCGCCTGGAAGATCCCAGGGAGCTGGAGGACCTGATCAACGAAGAGGAGTACGCGGATCTGACCACTTAGGGTCTGAGTTTCCCCTCCCGCCCGCGCGTCCACTGGGGTCCCCGCGCCGCAGGCGCGGGAGGTAGCCTCCCCACGAGTGGGGAGGCCAGCAATACCTGTAAAGGCTTGACACTACCCATATAGAGCGGTATAAATGCGCGCGGGACACAACATGTCGTAGCCCACGTCTTTCTCGGTTGAGTCCCCGGCCCAACAGCAGGCAGGCGGCAACCCTCCCAAACGTCGCACCCCACGTCCTCGAAACGGCTCCCCCTGCCGCCTGCCTAGCTTCCCCACTTGTGGGGAAGTCCGCTCCGCTGGCGCAGCTAGCGCAGCGGGATGGGGAAACCCGAGCATTCCATCCGGCTACGGAGAACTCCCTAAACTTCGTCGTCTATGAGCAAGAAGGGCCGTAAGAAGGGCCGCCGGTACCGCCAGCCCGTCCGTGTGCCCGGCAGCGGCGCGATGGGCGCGACCGGCGCAGCCGCGACACCGAGCGCGATTCGCTCGGTCTCGCAGGCTCGCGTCGGAGGCGACCAGGCCACGGTCCGGGCCGTGGAGATGTCCCTGGGAGCCCGCAACCAGGTCGTGAGAGGACCTCGCGGCCGGATGGTCGTCCAGTCCGCCGACCCGGCGATCCCGCTCGACCGCGTGCCTTACTTCACTAGAGACCTCGTGCGCCTGCTCGTGGTGGGCGCCGCGATGGTCGTGCTGCTGGCGGTTGGTTCGTTCGTGGTCCCACAGCTTGTCAAATAGCTAACCTTTCTCGCGATGGCGCAGCCCTCGACGCAGGCCCCGGTATCGCTAAGCGCTGACCACAAAGCCCGCGTCGTGCATCGCCTTCGTCGCGTACACCGGGAACCCGGGACCGACCACAAGCACCCTGTCAACCAGGCTCACTACGAGGAGTCGACCCGCGGTGAGCGCCTGGCCGACCGTGTGGCGGCGGTCATCGGCTCGTGGCCATTCATCATCGGCCAGAGCGTCCTCATGGTCCTCTGGGTGTACCTCAACGTGTGGGCGATCTTCATCGCCCATTGGGATCCGTATCCCTTCATCCTCTTGAACCTCGTCCTATCGTTCCAGGCCACCTACGCCGGACCGATCGTGCTCCTGGCCGGGAACAGGCAGTCACAGAAAGACCGAATCACGCTCGAGCACGCAGCAGACGAATCCGACAAGGGCGAGCAGCACATCACCAAGATCCTGATCGAGATCAAGAAAAACACGGCGCTGACGCTGCAGATCCTGCGCGAGCTCGAAGCAGAGGGGGGCTGATGGCATCCGAGGGATCGGTGACAACGGCCAGGCAGCGGGTGGCGCGCCAGCACAAGCACCCCGTCAACCAGCTTTTCCACGACGAGGCCACCCTCGGCGAGCGCGTTGCCGACAACGCCGCTTCTGGCATCGGCTCGTGGTGGTTCCTTGCCATCCAGAGCGTGATCATCGCCGTCTGGATCGCGATCAACTCAGTCGAATTCTTCACCCACAAGTGGGATATCTACCCGTTCATCCTTTTGAACCTGGCGTTCACGATCCAGGCGGCGTTCACAGGCCCGGTCCTGTTGCTGTCTGGCAACCGGCAGGCGCAGAAGGACCGCCTGCGGCTCGAGCACACCGCGGAGGTGGCTGAGTCGGCCGAGAAGGCGACCCTGGAGATCCTGTCCGAGATCGAGCGCAACACGAAGGCGACGCTGCAGGTGCTCGACCACCTGAAAAAGCGGCGGGCGGCCAAGGGCGGCGCCCAGGCGTAGACCGGACTCGCGCCAGCCACCGGTACACTCAGCCGGTGCGGGTCATCCTCTTCACGGGCAAGGGCGGCGTGGGCAAGACCTCGGTGGCCGCGGCCACAGCCGTCGAGTGCGCCCGCCTCGGTTACCGGACCGTCGTCATGAGCACCGACCCGGCCCACTCTCTGGGCGACTCCTTCGACGTCGAGCTGGGTACGGACATGACCTCAATCGCGCACAACCTCTGGGCTCACGAGGTCTCGTCGCTGCACGAGATGCAGCGCCACTGGGAGAAGCTGCACGAGTACGCAGTCGAGGTCTTTGCGGCCCAGGGCCTCGATGAGATCGTCGCCGACGAGGTCGCCAATCCGCCCGGTATGGACGAGGTCGCATCGCTGATGTGGATCAAGCACTACACGCAGCGCGATGAGCACGATGTCCTCATCGTCGACTGCGCGCCCACCGGCGAGACCCTCCAGCTGCTGACATTCCCCGACGCCGCCAAGTGGTGGCTCGACAAGATCTATCCGTGGTCGCGGCGCGCGATGCGCGTAGCCCGCCCGGTCCTGCAGCCGATGATGGGCATGCCCCTGCCCTCGGACGAGATCTACGCCTCGCTCAAGGACCTGCTGCTGGACCTCGGGGGCATGCGCAAGGTCCTTACCGACCCGGCGACCACGACGATGCGCATAGTCCTCAACCTCGAGAAGATGGTGGTGAAAGAGGCCAAGCGAGCGTTCAGCTACTTGAGCCTCTTCGGCTACGCGACCGACGCGGTGATCGTCAACCGCATCCTTCCGGACGAGGTCCAGGACGAGCTGTTCAAGAAGTGGCAGCGAATTCACAAGCGATACGAGGTCGAGGTCGAGCAATCGTTCGCCGGCATCCCGATCCTCAACGTGCCACTCTTCGACCGGGAGGTGGTGGGGGTCAAAATGCTGGAGCGGATGGCAAAAGCAACCTATGGCGATCGGGATCCGGCGCAGATCTTCGCCACGTCGAGCCCGCAGCGAATCGACAAGGACGGAACCGATTACGTGCTCAGTCTCAAGGTGCCGTTCGTGGATCGGTCCGAGGTGGACCTGAGCCGGCACAACGGCGAGCTGTACGTGACGATCGGTAACTATCGGCGCGAGATCTCACTGCCTCGGGTGCTGTCGAAGCGCGACACCGCCGGCGCCACCATCAAGGACGGCGAGCTGCGTGTGCGTTTCGCGCGACCGCCGGTCGTGACAAAGTGAGCCGCGATGGCGAGAAGCTGATCGAGCTCGTCAACGAGCTCGGCGCTCGGGTCAGCCACCTCCTGACTGACATGATCCCGCCCGCGGCTCAGGTGCACCTGCTCAACGCCCAGCGTGAGCTGATCACGGCGCTCATGCTCATCTACGAGCACCGCGTCACGACGGCCCCGACTGGTCGCACGCGCCGAGCGGCAGCAGGCGCTCGCCCCGGCTCGCAACGCGGGCGAACGCCTGGCCGCGCGGGCAAAATCCCGATCGAGTAAGTGGCCCAATTCGCAAACTTCTTGGTCGCGGCTCTGATGCTCGCACCTGCGCTGCTGATCGCCATCCCGGTCCATGAGATGGGGCATGCCGCGGCGGCTTACTTTCAAGGCGATCGATCTGTGCGCTACTTCGGCTACTTCACGCTGAACCCGCGCCGTTTTCTGGAGCCGGTCGGCGTCATCGCCGTTTTCATGTTGCTGACCGGATGGGGCCGGAGGGTGCCGGTGCAGCCAAATCGCATCAGCACGGTCCGGCAGCGCCTGGTTTTCTTTCTCGGCGGCCCCGCCGCGAACCTTATCGCCGCCATCGCATTCGGTCTGATCCTGCGCGCGTTCAATGCCATCGGCATTCACACGGCGCTCACTCCCGTCGGCCTGCTCGCGACCCTTGTTTACGCGATCGTCTTCCTCAACCTGTCGGTTTTTGCCTTCAACTTGCTGCCAATCCCAGGCCTCGACGGGTGGGATGTGATCGAGACCATTTTTCGCTCGCGCAACCCACGCTTCTTCTTCAACGTGTCCGTCCGCCGGCGCGAGGTTTGGGCCGGCGCGGCCATCGTCATCTTCATCGGCTACTTCGTCGGCGTCCCGGTCCTCAGCTACGTGATGGAGCCATTCTTCAAGCCCGCGAGCCTAATCTCTGTAGGCCAATGCATCGGTTACGGGGTGCCCAGATTCAACCTCCTGTATCCCTGCCTGCTGTAGGCCGGTTGGTCAACCAGCCGCCCTACACGGCGCTGGTGCAGGAGTTCGGCCGCGCCCAGGTCGTCGAGGCGATCCGCGAGCAGGTGGCGGCCGAGCGAAAGGACGAGGTCGTCGACGATGATGAACGCGGCCGGCGCGTCTCCGCGAGGCTGCGTGCCGGTGCCACCCCTCGTCTCCGCCGCGTCATCAACGCCAGCGGGGTGATCCTCCACACCAACCTCGGCCGCGCCCCGCTGTCGCGATCGGCGACCGAGGCGCTCGCGGTCGCCGGCGGATACAGCAACCTCGAGCTCGACCTGGAGACGGGCCGCCGCGGGGAGCGTGCGGACCTGCTCGCGGGGTTGCTCAAGAGACTCTTCGATTGCGAGGCGGCGCTGGTCGTGAACAACAATGCGGCTGCGGTGCTGCTGGCCCTGACCGCCCTGTGCAAAGGCCGCGAGGTGATCGTCTCACGAGGCCAGCTGGTCGAGATCGGTGGTTCGTTCCGCATGCCCGACGTCATGCGCCTGTCGGGCGCGCGCATGGTCGAGGTCGGCACCACCAACCGCACGCGCTCAGCCGACTACGAGGACGCCGTCACGCCCAAGACCGCAGCGCTCCTGCGCGTGCACACCTCCAACTACCGTGTGTCGGGCTTCACCGAGTCGGTTTCGCTGGCGGACATGGAAGCGGTCGCGCGCCGGCACGATGTGCTGCTCATCGACGACCTCGGCAGCGGCGCGGCGGAGCCGATCGCCGACGAGCCCACAGTGGCCGAGTCGCTGCGACTCTCGGATGTGGTCACGTTCTCGGGCGACAAGCTCCTGGGCGGGCCCCAGGCCGGCCTCATCCTCGCGCGCCGCGCGAAGGGCGTGGAGGCGGTGCGCAGGCTGTCACGCCATCCGCTGGCACGTGCGGTTCGCATCGACAAGCTCACCCTCGCCGGGCTCGAGGCGACATTGCGCCAGCGCCTCGCCGGGCATCTCGACGACATCCCCGTGGAGCGCATGCTGCGAATGCCGATCGAGGAGATCAGAAGGCGGGCCGGGCTCTGGTCGGTGAAGCTCGAAGAGCGTGGAGTCAACTCGACCCTTGTCCCCGGCGAGTCCGCAGCCGGCGGCGGCTCCCTTCCCGGCCATCCGCTCCCCACCGTCCTCATCGCGCTGGCGGGTCCCGCCTCGCGGCTCGCGAACGCGTTGCGGCGCGGCGACCCGCCCGTCGTCGCACGCATCGAGAAGGACGCATGTTGCCTCGACCCGCGCACCGTTCTGCGCGGCGAGGACGAGCAGCTCATCGATGCCGTGGAGGCGGCCGTCAAAACCCTAGGGGCCCCCGCGAACTCAAGGCGAAGCCTCTGAGTTCGTGGGGCTATCTGAAGTGATACTCGGCACCGCGGGGCACATCGACCACGGCAAGTCAACGCTGGTGACCGCACTGTCTGGGATCGACCCGGACCGGCTGGCCGAGGAAAAGCGTCGCGGCATGACGATCGATCTTGGCTTTGCCCACATGCGCCTCCCGAGTGGGCGCCAGATCGGAATCGTGGACGTTCCGGGGCACGCGCGCTTCATCCGCAACATGCTCGCGGGCGCGCAAGGGATCGACGTGGTGCTGCTGGTCGTGGCCGCGGACGAAGGTGTCATGCCGCAGACCAGGGAACACCTGGAGATCATCGACTTGCTTGAGGTCCGGCGCGGTGTGGTTGCGCTCACGAAGGTCGACCTCGTGGACGAGGTGTGGTACGAGCTGGTCGAGGGCGAAGTGCGAGAGGCGCTCGCTCACACGGCGCTGGAAGGATCGGCGATCTGTGGTGTTTCCGCGGTCACAGGCCAGGGGCTCGGCGAGCTGGTCTCGAGCCTCGACGCCGCCTTCGACCGGGTCGAGTCCAGGGCTGACCTCGGGCGGCCTCGAGTCCCGATCGATCGGGTCTTCACGATGAGCGGCTTCGGCACGGTCGTCACCGGCACCCTCGTCGATGGCACCATCGCCGTCGGCGACGAGCTGCAGGTTTTGCCCGGCGGCGCCACGGCCCGCATCCGTGGCTTGCAGCAGCACAACCGGAAGGTCGACACGGCGGAGCCTGGAAATCGCGTGGCGGCCAACCTCATCGGGGTGGACAAGAGTGAGGTCGAGCGGGGTGACGTGCTCGCCCAGCCCGGCGCGCTCCAGGCGACACGGCGGGTGGACGCCCGCGTGCGCGTGCTCGCATCCGCGCCTCGAGGACTGCGGCACGGCAATGAGCTCCTCCTTCATACGGGCACGGTCGAGGTTGGCTGCCGAGCGATCCTCCTCGAGGGGGACACGATCGAACCCGGCGCCAACGCCTGGATCCAGCTCTACCTGGAACGACCGATCGCGGCCGCGAACGACGACCGGATCATCCTCCGCATCCCGAGTCCCTCGAGGACAGTCGCCGGCGGCCAGATCAAAGATGTAGCGCCGCGAAAGCATCCACGCCACGACGCCGCCGTGCGCGAGTCGCTGGAACGCAGGGCGGCAGGCGACGTCCTGCAGGAGGAGCTGCGCAAATACCCCCGGGGCGTTGCCCTGAGCGCCCTCCTCAAGGCCACGCTGGCCACGGACGCTGACGTGTCGCGCCTCCAGGCGCGCCGCCTCGGCGAGTGGCTGTTCGCGCAGGAGGCCTGGTCCGCCCTCGCCGACCGCGCTGTGCGGGCGCTGGGCGCATATCACCAGGAGCATCCGCTCCGCCGCGGCATGCCGCGTGAGGAGCTGAGGAGCCGGCTCGGGATCCAGCCCGGCCTGTTTCCCTCCGTCGTGAAGGCGCTCGCCCAGGAGCAGCGCCTCGAGGAGAGAGACGGCGAGGTGGCGGCGATTTCACACCAGGTCGCCGACCAGACCTCTGGCGGCGCCGCTGCCCTCTTGCTCGAGCTTCTGGGAGCCGAGCCTTTTGCTCCGCCTTCTCTCGCAGAGGCGATGCGGACCGCCGGCGTGACGCCTGAGATCGTTCGCGCCCTGGCGCAACGCGGAGACCTGGAGCGGCTGAGCGACGACATCGCGTTCACGCGGGACGCGTATGAGCGCGCGGTCGCGGCGGTGAAGGAGCTGATCGCGAGCACAGGGTCCGTGAGCGTGGCTCAGCTTCGGGACCGTCTCGGCGCCAGCCGCCGTCCGATGCTGGCGCTGCTCGAACACCTCGACGCCGTCAAGCTCACGCGCCGCGTCGGCGACGCGCGTGTCCTCCGCTAGGCTTTGTGCCGTGCGGATAGCCGAGCTGCTGACCCGAGGGCGGCCGACCGTGTCATTCGAGTTCATGGCGCCGCGAGATGAAACCGAGGTCGAAGTACTCGAAAAAACTGTCGCGACGCTGACCGGTCACGCCCCCGACTGGGTGTCGGTGACGTATCGCTTGCGCACGGGCGAGAAAACCCTGGAGCTGGTGACGCGGATCAAGCGGCACTACCACATCGAGGCAATGGCACATCTCACCTGCGCCAACTCGCGTGACGAGACGCGGCGAATTCTGAACTGGATGGAACGCGAAGGCGTTGCCAACGTGCTGGCATTGCGGGGGGACCCTCCCGGACCGGGCGAGCCTTTTCAACCCGCCGACCCTGAGCTGAAGCACGGGAGTGACCTGGTCGCTTTCGTACGAGACAAGGGCTACCGGCTCGGGATCGGGGCCGCCTGCAGCGCCGAGAAGCATCCGGAGAGCCCTGACCTCGAGCATGAGTTTCGCTACCTGCGTTTGAAAGTCGAAGCGGGCGCGGATTTCCTGATCACGCAGATGTTCTTCGACAACCAGTTCTACTTCGACCTTGTAGCACGCGCTCGGGCCGCGGGCATCACCGTGCCCATCGTCCCGGGTCTCATGCCGATCCCGAGCCGCCGATCGCTTGCGTTCGTCACCCAGATGTCGGGCGCGACCGTGCCCGAGGCGCTGCAGGCCGAGATCGATGCTGCGGCCGACGACGATGCCATCCGAAGGCTTGGGGTGGACCACTGCATCAAGCAGTGCGTGCAGCTGCTCGAAACCGGTGTGCCGGGTCTGCACTTCTACACCTTCAACCGCGCCCGCGCCCCGATCGAGATCCTCGGCGCGCTCCGAGGCCAACAACTGCTCGCCTCCTAACCGCTACAGTCCACTAGCCATGCTCGCAGGGATAGATCTCGGGGGGACGCAAGTGCGCGTGGCGCTGGCGCGTTCCGATGGAAAGCTGGTCGCGAGCGTCAAGACCAAGACACCGCAGCTCAAGTCGCCCCAGGGCATGGTGGATTGGGCGGCGGCTGAGATCGACCGCCTGCGCGGCAAGCAGAAGGTGACGAGCATCGCCATCGGCGCTCCCGGTCCCATCGACTTGAAGCGCGGCATTCTCGTCAATCCGCCCAACCTTCCCTGGCGAAACGTGCCCCTGGCCTCGATGCTCAGCCGCGCGACCGGCGCCAAGGTGCATCTGGCGAACGACGCGGACATGGCAGGCCTGGGTGAGTTCCATCATGGTGCGGGCCGCGGGACTCGTCACATGGTCTACATCACGTGGTCGACCGGAATCGGAGGCGGCCTCATCATCGACGGCCGCCTGCATCGCGGCGGCCACGGCACTGCGGGCGAGGTCGGGCACATGATCGTCGACCCCAACGGTCCACTCGACAACTGCGGCCAGTACGGCTGCCTCGAGGTTTTCTGCGGCGGCGCCAACCTGGCCAAGGAGACCGGCCATCCGGCGGCGGAGCTGTTCGCCGCCGCGGCCCGCGGCGACCGGCAAGCCCGGATGGTGGTCGAGCGATCGGCTCGCTACATGGGCTTGGCGCTGATCAGCCTCACCAACGTCATCGACCCGGAGATGTTCGTGATGGGAGGCGGCGTGACCCGGTCGTGGAAGCTCGTGGCGCCGACGATGCGCGAGACCCTGCGCTCATCTCCATTCATCAAGCCTGCCCGCCGGCCACTCCTCCGACGAGCCCGATTGGGCGATCGCGCCGGGCAGGTGGGAGCCGTGGAATGGGCGCGTATCAACCAGTAAGCCCGCAGAGCGACAAGGAGGTCCGCCGGCTCCTCAAGCAAGCCGCCTCCGGGCTGGACGCGCGCGCGTGGATCGTCGGCGGGTATGTGCGCGACGTTCTCCTGGGCCGCCCGCACCCCGACATCGACGTCGTCGTCGAGGACGGGAAGGGCCTCGAGCTGGCCCGCCGATTCGCTCAGCTTGCGGGTGCGGCCGAGCCGGTGGTCTTCGAGCGGTTCGGCACCGCGCAGGTCACTGTGCCCGGGCACCTGGTCGAGTTCGTGTCGGCCCGTGCCGAGTCATACCTAGCGCATTCGCGGAAGCCCGACGTTCGCGTGGCCACGCTCGATGAGGACCTTCGCCGTCGCGACTTCACGGTCAACACGTTGCTGATGGACTTCGACGGCAACGTCCGCGATCCCCTCGGTCGCGGCCGGGCCGACCTCGAGGCCCGCGTGCTGAGGACGCCGGCCGACCCGATGCAGACCTTCAGCGACGATCCGCTCCGCATGGTGCGGGCGATCCGATTCGCCGCCCAGCTGGGCTTCGAGCTGGCACCCGAGCTGCTGCCCACGATGAGCAAGCTGAAGGACAGGCTTGCGTCTCCCGTGGTCTCGGTCGAGCGCGTGTCGGACGAGCTTAGAAAGATGCTCGTCTCCGACCGGCCCGGCCTGGCGCTGGAGCTTCTCGACCAGGGTGGATTACTCGAATTGATCCTGCCCGAGTTGGCGGCCTGCAAGGGCGTCCAGCAGACCGGCTACCACACGCACGACGTGTTCGGTCACACGGTGCTGACGGTGTCCGGCACGCCCCCCGACGTGATCGTCCGGCTGGCCGCACTGTTCCACGACGTCGGCAAGCCGGCGACCGCCGGGCCGGACGGCTCATTCCTCGGCCATGAAGTGATCGGCGCCGAGATGGCGACCCACACGCTTGAACGGCTGCGTTTTCCACAGAAGGAGATCGAGGCTGTGGCATGGCTCGTTCGGCTCCATCTCCGGCCGGTGTATTACGCATCTGAATGGACCGACGGCGCGGTGCGCCGCCTTGCCCGCGACGCCGCTCCACAGCTCGAACGGCTCATGGCGCTGGCCCGGGCCGACATCGCCGCATCTGCTTATCCGCACCCTGAGAAGCTCGATGAGCTCCAGGCGCGGCTCGACCTGGTCCTGAACGAACAGCCCTCGCGTCTGGCGGCGCCGGTGGATGGCGACGACATCATGCGCATCCGCCACATCCCTCCTGGACCGGAGGTCGGCCGGATCAAGCAGCGGTTGAGCGAGCTCGTGATGGACGGGGTCATCGACCCATCCCGCGACGCGGTGCTGGCTTACCTCAAATCGCACCCAGAGCTTTAAAAGCCCCCTCATAAATCAGCGCTCAACGACGCGTTAGCTCTCGCCGTCGCGCGCACGACGCACCACCCAACTGGAGCAGTTATGCTGCGGAAGGAGTGGGAGCGGCGGGGAGGCTGGGGCAATGGAGGCGCAATGACGACTGAGACGAGTTCGGAGGCGTTGGGGCCAACCGCGACCAATGGGGGGCGCGAATCGTCCAAAGGCACCGAGCCGAAGGCGACCGTGCTGGCGAGTGACGACGTGCTGTCGGGCCGCCTGCAGATCAAGGGCAGCGGCCAGATCCTGGGCAGATTCAGCGGCCAGGTCGACTGCGATGGCGACCTCTTCATCGGCCCGGAGGCCCACGTCGAGGCGGACATCAAGAGCTCGAAGGTGACGGTCGCGGGCTTGGTGCGCGGGAACATCGTCGCCACGAGCAGGCTCAAGATCACGAACACGGGACGGCTCGAGGGTGACGCGCGGGTCGGGGCGCTCGTGGTGCTGGAAGGCGGCGTTCACCTGGGCGTGATCAGGGTCCATCCGGAAGGCGTCCCCGAGGCCAAGGACACCGCAATCGTCGAGTCCTCGGCGCGGACCGCTTCGGTGGTGACCCTCAAGACCGTCCCGAACCCGGTGGGCCGGGTGAGGAAGTTCTGGGGTGAGTTCTTCTAGGCGCGCATCCGGCCAAGCGCGGCCGAGCGGGCGACTCTCAAAGGGCCGGCCCGCTCCGCCATCGGCCAAGCGTGCGGCGAAGAACCCCGCTCGAACGCCCCCATCGCCGCCCAAGCCGAGGCCCCCGCTGCCCGGCCCGGGATCGTCGCGGCTCACCATCAAGCCCGGATTGCCAGGCGCACTGCGAACGCAGCTCGTGCCCTCCACGAAACCTCGGCCGTCCGGTTCGCGCCGCCTCAGCGAGGTCGAGCTCGACGAGGATGAGGTCCTGATCGAAGGCTTCATCGCGATCCTGGACGGAGTGAACGTACGGATC
>Ga0099791_10000377_pt1 | contig 16332 bp, 8 predicted proteins | sample Rivendell_Oct201_7_FD_77318 | JGI IMG/M metagenome (GOLD analysis project Ga0099791, IMG submission 77318) | Vadose zone soil and rhizosphere microbial communities from the Eel River Critical Zone Observatory, Northern California to study diel... | ecosystem: Environmental > Terrestrial > Soil >... | reverse complement strand
GTACGCACCCTGCCCGCGCGCGAGAACGGCCGCGCCGTGCAATACCTTGAGGCGGGCGGCTCCCGGAGGCGATTCGCCCTCGAGGACCTCGCCGAGTTTCGTTCGGCCTTCGGCCCACATGCCCCGAACCCACCAGAAACGCCAGAGCGAGCCGCAGTATCTCGAAGCGATGGCGTGCTCCCGCTCTCCGATCGCGGCCATGATCGCCACGCGAATGTTCTCATGGTCGGAATCGAGCCGATGGAACCACCGTGCCTGATCCGGCCCCTGAAGCTCTGCCTCCGATTGCTCGACCACGGACAAGAAGTACTCGGAATGCCGGCGCCTCAGGGCGGAATCCTCCTGCGCCGCCTTCATCCGCTCCCGCGCGTAATCGCGCAGTGTTTCCAGAAGGCGATACCGTCCGGTCCCTCGCGAGTCCTCTTCCGCCACGAGCAGCGATTTCTCGAAGAGCTTCGTCGTGAGGTCCAGCACCTCGGAGCGATCCACGCCATCGCCGGAACAGACGATCTCGGCGGCCTCGAGCCCGAAGCTCCCGGCGAAGATCCCCAATCGCCGGAACAGCCCTCTCTCAGGATCGGAGAGGAGGTCGTGGCTCCAATCGATGGCCGCTCGAAGCGTCTGCTGTCTCTCGATGACGCCGCGGCTGCTCTTCGTGAGAAGGCGGAAGCGATCTTCGAGGCGCGTGAGGATCTCCTGGGGCGGAAGGGCCCCGACCCGTGCCGCGGCCAGCTCGATGGCCAGGGGAATTCCATCGAGCCCGCGGCAGATCTGAGCGACCGCCGGCCCATTGTTCTCTCCCAGCGAGAACAGGGAATGGACGGCCTCCGCGCGAGCCACGAACAGCTGGACGGACTCGAACTCTCGAAGACGCTGCCAGGATGCGGCGCCCAGGTCGGACGCGCCCGGGACCTTGAGCGATGGGATGCTCCAGACGACCTCCCCCGGCACGTGCAATGCCTCCCGGCTCGTGGTGAGGACATGAAGACCGGGACAGGTATAGAGAAGATCCGCGACGAGCCTCGCGGACGCGCCGACCAAGTGCTCGCAGTTGTCGAGCACGAGGAGTAGCGACTTTCCGACGAGATGATCGGCCAGGGTTTCTTTCAGAGATTTCCCGGCCACCTCTTTCAGGGAGAGGGCGGACGCGACGGCCTGCGGCACGAGACTCGGATCGGAGAGCGGCGCCAGGTCCACGAACCAGACCCCGTCGGCGCATCCCTCGAGGAGATCCCGCGCGACCCGGAGCGCAAGACGCGTCTTCCCGCTCCCGCCGGTGCCGGTGAGCGTGAGGAGGCGGGTGGAGCCGAAGAGTCGCTTGATGTGGGCGATCTCCTCCTCGCGCCCGATGAAGCTCGTCAGCTCGGGAGGCAGATTGTGAGAACGGCTCCTCGGTGTCGCGGGAAGGCGCAGGGTGAGGCTCGAGGCGCCTGCTTCGCCCTTACGAAGCGACCGGAGCCCTCGTGCGAGCTCACGACTGGAAGCGTAGCGGCTCGAGACCTCCTTCGCCAGGGCCCGCGAGAGGATCGGGTCGATTCCCGCGTCCAGGCCATCCCGCACGCGGCTCGGAGGAAGGGGATCGAGCGTCGTGATCGCGTGCATGACTTCGAAGTCTCTCGCGCCCGGAAACGGGCGCTTCCCGGTGGCGCATTCGTACAGGACCGCGCCCAGGGAGAAGAGGTCGGATCGGGCATCCAGCGGCTCGCCCCGCGTCTGCTCCGGCGACATGTAGTCCACGGTGCCTTTGACGACGCCCTCGCCGGTCATCGTGGAATCGGACGCCGCGTCTTTGGCCAGCACACGCTTCGCGAGGCCGAAGTCCAGGACCTTGGCCGAGCCTCGCGTCGTGATCATGATGTTGGCGGGCTTGATGTCGCGATGGAGGAGCCCGATCTCATGGGCGGCGCCGAGCGCGTCCGCGATCTCGGCTCCGAGATCGAGAACCTGCTCCAGGGGCAGCGGCCCGTTCCGCAGAACGTCCCGAAGCGTCCTGCCGTCCACGTATTCCATGACGATGAAATCGAGATCCTCCGCCCGGTCGACGGAGTAGATCGTCACGACATGGGGGTGGCTCAGCGAGCAGGCCAGCCTCGCCTCGCGCAGGAGCTGCGTTCTCGTGACCGGATTGTCCGCGGCTGCGCGCGAGAGAACCTTGAGCGCCACCGGGCGCTCCAGCTCGAGGTCCGTGGCGTGATAGACCTCGCCGAATCCCCCCTGCCCGAGCTTCTGGATGATTCGATATCGAGCGAGGATCTTTCCGCTCAGGAGGGCGCTCGGGAGCATGATCTTCCCCGGGTTCCTGTGTGGCGAATGTCGGTTGGGTTGCGTCGATTATACCTCCATCGCGAGCGCCCCGCCCTTTCTAATCGACAGCGGCCCCCCGCGTCTGGTATAAACCTTTGCTCTTGCGTGACCTTCCCTTGTTCGGGCGATGAAGCGCCTGCCTCGTCGGGCGGCCAACCCCCTCCAGAAAACCGAAACTCGAATCGAGGAGAGACGATGTTGGAAATGAGAAGCAAAGGACGGACGGTGCTGGCGGTACTCCTGCTCGTGGTACTCCCGGCGTTCGCGGTGGTTGCTCCCGCGACCGCATTCGCCAAGGGCGAAAGCGCCCATCATGGAGGCGGCGAAGCCTCCCTGGCCCTGCCCGATCTTGGGTCGGTGACCTTCGTGGGCGGAATCAACGGCCACACGCTTCTCCTCTTCGGGCTCATCGTCTGCGCCTTGGGCATGGTGTTCGGGATCGCGGCCTACTCGAGAATTCGCGGGCTCCCGGTGCATCAGTCGATGGCGGAGATCTCGGACCTGATCTACGAGACCTGCAAGACCTACCTGATCCAGCAGGGAAAATTCCTGCTCCTCCTCTGGGTCTTCATCAGCTTGACCGTGATGATCTACTTCGGATGGCTGGCGGTGACCGGCGTCGACGCGGCCGGGCACATCACGCGCGGATTCCCGCCCTTCAAGGTGGCGGTGATCCTCTTCTTCAGTCTGGTCGGTATGGCCGGCAGCTACAGCGTCGCCTGGTTCGGCATCCGCATCAACACGCTCGCCAACTCGCGCACGGCGTTCGCGGCGCTCACCGGGAAGCCCTACGGCTGCTATGCCATTCCGCTGCGCGCGGGGATGAGCATCGGCATGGCGCTCATCTCGGTCGAGCTTCTGATCATGCTGATCATCCTCCTCTTCGTGCCGGGGGACATGGCGGGGCCCTGCTTCATCGGCTTCGCGATCGGCGAATCCCTGGGAGCGGCCGCGCTCCGAATCGCCGGCGGCATCTTCACGAAGATCGCCGATATCGGCTCCGACCTCATGAAGATCGTGTTCAAGATCAAGGAAGACGACGCCAGGAACCCGGGCGTGATCGCGGACTGCACCGGCGACAACGCGGGGGACTCGGTGGGACCCTCGGCGGATGGATTCGAGACCTACGGCGTGACGGGGGTGGCGCTCATCTCCTTCATTCTGCTTGCCGTGCACAGCCCCGTGGTCCAGGTCCAGCTCCTGGTCTGGATCTTCGTGATGCGCGTTCTCATGATCGTGGCCAGCGGGCTCTCCTATCAGGTGAACGAGACCATCAGCAAGCGCCAGTACGAAAACGCGGCCACGATGGATTTCGAGCATCCGCTCACGCGCCTCGTGTGGCTGACCTCCTTCGTCTCGATCGCCCTCACCTACGCCGCTTCCTACGTTCTGATCCGCGGTCTGGGTGACGGGTCGCTCTGGTGGAAGCTCTCGACGGTGATCACGTGCGGCACGCTCGCGGGCGCCATCATCCCCGAGCTGGTGAAGATCTTCACGTCCATGCACTCGAAGCACGTCGCGGAAGTGGTGACCTCGTCGCGGGAAGGCGGAGCGTCGCTCAACATCCTCTCGGGACTCGTCGCGGGAAATTTCAGCGCCTACTGGCTGGGTCTCACGATCATGGTCCTCATGGGAATCGCTTACGGCGTGAGCACGCTGGGGGTCGGCGCCCTGATGATCGCACCGGCGGTGTTCGCGTTCGGACTCGTGGCGTTCGGATTCCTCGGCATGGGTCCGGTGACGATCGCCGTGGACTCCTACGGCCCCGTGACCGACAACGCGCAATCCATTTACGAGCTCTCCCTGGTCGAATCGACCCCGGGGGTCAAGGAGCAGATCAAGTCGCAGTTCGGCTTCACGCCTGACTTCGAGCGCGCGAAGCACAACCTCGAGGAGAACGACGGGGCGGGGAACACGTTCAAGGCGACCGCCAAGCCGGTGCTCATCGGCACCGCGGTCGTGGGCGCCACCACGATGATCTTCTCGATCATCGTAGCGCTGACGGAAGGGCTGAAGCCCGAGTACGTGACCAAGCTCTCGCTCCTCCACGCGCCCTTCCTGCTCGGCCTGATCGCCGGGGGCTCCATGATCTACTGGTTCACCGGCGCCTCCACGCAGGCCGTCACGGCGGGCGCCTACCGCGCCGTTGAGTTCATCAAGCGGAACATCCGGCTCGAGGGAACGACGAGGGCGTCGGTCTCCGATTCCAAGAAGGTCGTCGCGATCTGCACGCAGTACGCGCAGAAGGGAATGTTCAACATCTTCCTCGCGGTTTTCTTTGGAACGCTCGCGTTCGCGTTCGTGGAGCCCTTCTTCTTCATCGGCTACCTGGTCTCGATCGCGCTCTTCGGTCTCTTCCAGGCCATCTTCATGGCGAACGCGGGCGGGGCCTGGGACAACGCCAAGAAGGTCGTCGAGGTGACGTTGAAGGAAAAGGGGACTCCGCTCCATGACGCGACGGTCGTGGGGGACACGGTGGGCGATCCCTTCAAGGACACGTCCTCGGTGGCCATGAACCCCGTCATCAAGTTCACGACGCTCTTCGGGCTGCTGGCCGTGGAGCTGGCGGTCTCGCTGGCGCGCCAGCAGGGCCCCGTGCTGACGAGCATCCTGGCCGCGCTGTTCTTCTTCGTCTCGATGGGATTCGTGTGGCGCTCGTTCTATGGCATGCGGATCACCGGGACGGCGTCGAAGGAGCGGGAAGCGACGAGCGAAGCCGCGCCGCAGCAGATGCGGGCTACGGGGACCGGGACGTCGAAGTAGTCAAAACAGCCTTATAGATTCGCAGATTTCGCAACGTGCGGGGTAGTGCCGCGAGGCGCTACCCCGCGTTGCTTTCCCTTGATCACCGCATGGCGGAAGCGTAGCGTCCCTGACGGCGGCCCACTGAGTACCCGCGCCAACCTGCCGGATGGAGGGCTCCGTATCGACTGATTTCTACTCCGCTGCACGCTTTCAACCCTTCGATCGCAAAACGCTTCTTCGACCAACCTCTCTTTGCGCGCGGGCCCATCCGCATGCCGGGACGAAGTCTGCCCGCATTCGCGGCCGGGTTCCCGGCGCTGGAGGTCCGACATGAACGTCACGGCGGAGCCTTGCCTTTATCGGAAAGCTTCAAGAGCTCGAATTTTTCAAGCGCTTGCCGTCCTGCTTTTCCTTGTCTTGTCGGTCGACCATCGACCCGCACACGCTCAATACATGTTCATGGACGTGAACGGCGACAGCCTTCCCGGCGACTTTTGGCAGTTCATCCAAAGCGACACCAGTGTCGTAGACGTTTACCTCGTGACCAATCAGGACCCATACGGTGGACCGCCTGCGTGTTCACCTGAGTCCCCCGGGCTCAATGCCTACACGGTGAACCTGTACTGCCCCCAGTCAGCAGCAACGTTCAGCGAGGTCGAGAACAAAGTCCCCGGAATGGTGGAGGCGTACCCAGCCGTCGCGACCTCGTACGGGCTTTCGGTCAGCTATTTCGGAACCGAGACGCTTCCTCCGGGCAAATACCATCTCTTCAGAGTGAAGGTCGTATCGGACGGAATCCAAGGTTGCCCGAACCTCGTGTTCCGGCCCTATTCATGCTTTTCGCCCCCCGGAACGATCACTTCGTTCGGGTCCGGGTGCTTGAGCTATCGGGGGGATGACGTGCTCCGTCTTAACGAGGATTGGTTCGCGACAGAGGAACTCGGAGGCTGCACGGATTTCCCCGGGCGAGCGCCAACGGTCACCTGTCCAGCGGAAGTCACCGTGCGTGAGATGGAGCCATTGACGTTTCCGGTCTCCGTATTCGACCCGGACTGCGAGATCTTCTCGTTCTACTGGAGAGGAGTGCCCGAAGGGGCCGTGTTCCCAGGTGTTGGTCCGATCGATGCGGGAGAGGCGAGAGGGACCTTCACGTGGACGCCGTCCCGGGGTCAGGCCGGAACGTACACCGTCATCTTTACCGCGAGCGATTACCCAACTTGTTTCAATCTTGGATGCAAGTACTCGGACACTGATACAACCCTGGTTCACGTCCTGCCCGTGAACCGGCAGCCGGTCGCCGAGGCGGGCGGGCCGTACACCGGCATCCAGGATGTTCCCGTCGCCTTCGACGGCAGCCAGTCCAGCGATCCCGACGGTGACGCGCTCCGATATCTCTGGGATCTTGGCGACGCGACGACAGCCACCGGTCCCTCGCCTTTTCATACCTACCGGCAAGGCGGGACCTTTGCGGTGACCCTGACCGTGACGGACATCGCGGATCTGTCCGCTCAGGACACGACCGCCGCCTCCATTGCGGGTGTCCTTCCGGCTCGGGTGTTCACGAAGGAAGCCCAGCCCACGAAGGTGACGAGCGGGAAGCGGTTCACGTGCTTCCGAATCGAGCCCATGACCCCGCCAGCGTTCCACCTGGAGGAGATCGTGCTCTCCTCGATCCGGCTGCATTACGAGAATCCAAACTGCGCGGGGATCGATGCTCCGGTGGATTCCAGGAAGTCCTTCCACGTCGCCGATACCGACGGGAACGGGCTGGCGGAGCTGGAGGCATGCTTCGGTCAGGAAAGCCTTGCCGCGCTTCTCCCGTGCCTCCCACCCGGAACGAGCACGATCCCGCTCGAGCTCCGGGCTTCGCTCTCTTCCGGTGGGTTGATTCGCGGGCAATTCACCTACACGTTCCGCGTCAAGACTGGATCACTCGACGCCAGCATCTCTCCGAATCCCCTGAGGCCGGCTTCGGCCCTGGAATTCACGACATCGACGCCGGGCTTCGTGAGGGCGTGGCTCTTCGACGTGCACGGACGAAGGGTGGCGACGCTGCTGGACCAGTCTTCATTCGAAGCGGGAGATCACCGCATCCAGCTAGCGGGTCTCGATCTGCTCGGAAAGTCTCTTCCGTCCGGTATCTACTTCGTGCGTCTGGTCACCGAGCACGACGGAGCCGAGGCTCGGACCGTCACGATCTTGAAGTAGGGTCCCGGCGCGCCGGACAGGCGGCATTGGTGAGACAAGAAACAAAAACCGGCCGGGGATTGCTCCCCGGCCGGGACACTTGCGCTCGGCCCGTGGCCTTAGGCCGTTTTTCTTGCTCTAGCTTACTTCGACGAAGACGGCGTGAGGTTGAAGTGGACGCCTCCAGCGACCCCGAGATACTGGGTCGAGCTGCCGCTCGTCAGGACGTCGTTGTAGTCCGCCTGAACGCCGAGGCCCCAGTTCGGACCCACCATGAAGTTGGACCCGATGCCGCCACGAAAACCGAACTTGTTCTCCGATGCGTCGAAGGAGGTGCCGGAATTCGTGATCGATGCCTTGATGTGGTACAGGCCTACCCCACCAACGAGATACGGCATCACCTTGCTGGCTTCCTTGTTCGACATCATGTACTTGCCATGCACGCCGTAGTGCGTGAACTTCGTGTTCGCGTCCGTTCCCGCACCAAACTGGGTTTCGAGTGCTAATTTGTTCGCGTCAGTGACGCCGTTCTTGATGTAGTTGCCGTCCACTCCGATGGCGAACTGCGGGCTCATCATGCGGGAAGCATCGACACCGATGAGAAGACCCGACTTGAAGTCGTCCTTGTAGTTCCCCATGGGGATTCCCACACCGCCACGCACATCCACCATCCAGCCGCCATTGGCGAACGTTGCCGCCGGGACGAGGAGTAGCATTACGGTAACGAGGAACAGGCTTTTCCAGGACCTCATGTCACCTCCACGTTTCGGGGTAGTACTTCGTAACACCTTGGACACCATTCAACTCCGCGAGGGCCATGGCCATTTGGCCCTTCGCAGAGCAGGCCGCAGTGTACTTACGCAGGCCGGGGAGTTAAAGGGATATCTGGGCGGGCCGATAATGGTAGGATAGTGGAATCGTCTCAAGGCGTTACGGCATCACAACCTATTGGGGGCGAACGGATTCGACGGAGTGGTGAATTTAGGGACGCGCGCCGAGGTGCCCGTAGGCCTCGTAAAACCACGGGCAAAGATCAAAAGCCAATTCTGAATTGGCTCTGGCGGCTTAGCTGCCACGTCCAACCTGTTTGAGCCTGCCGAGGCGGGATTGGGCGTCATTTAGGTAGGCTGGTTCTCACGATCCACTCGAGTCGGGAGGACGAGATCACATCGAGCTAGCGGTACCGTGACCTAGTCCGTTGGCGTCCGGCACCGCGAAGTCTGGATAACGGACTACGCGCGTAGTGCTCCTTCTGGATCTACTTTCGGACGAGGGTTCAATTCCCTCCGCCTCCACCATTTTTCCCCCCGGCCCCGCACTGGGCCGGGGACCCCCGGTGCCGATCAGGCCACCTCCCAGCGCCTGGCCAGCCTCCTCGCGATCGCGAAAAAGAGTGCCGCCGCCCCGACCAGGACCAGCACTTGGGGCCAGAGGTGGCTCACCGGCTCCTCCCGCCAGAAGACCTTCGTGAAGCCGTCGATCGCCCAGGCGTTGAAGGTCACCAGGCCGACCTTCTGGAGCGCCTCCGGCATGATGAACCGGGGCACCATGCTCCCGCCCAGCGCCGACATGACCAGCACTACGAGCGTGGTGAGGGCGCCCAGCTGCGCCCGTGTCTTGCACGAGGTCGCGAGCAGGAGGCCCAGGCCCGAGGACGCGAGCACCGTGGCCGTGGCCATGATCAGGAACCCGTCCAGGTGCTTGAAGAGCTCCACCTGGAAGGCGAAGGCTCCCCAGAGGAACATCACCGTGAGCTGGGTGAAGCCGAGCAGGGCGGCGTAGACCCACTTGCCCAGGAGCAGGTTGGTCATGGTGACCCGCGAGGAGAGGATGCGGTCCAGGGTGCCGCTCTCGGATTCGTCCAGGATCGCTCCGCCCGCCGCCGAGGCGCTGAAGAGAAGGAACATCACCCCGATTCCCGCGGCGTAGAAGGCGACCAGCGGATTCTTCTTGTTCTCTCCCACGACGTCGCGAATCTCCGCGGAGATGAGGCCGCCCGACAAGGGCTCGATCTCGCTCTTCGTCCCGGCGATGGGCCGCGTACCCCGCCGTGCCACGTATTCGCGGAGGCGCACCACCGTGCTGTCGATACGAGCGCGCTGGCCGGGGGTCAGCCCGCCGCTCAACCGGTCCAGCATCCTCATCTCCTCGGAGGTGAGCAGGTCCGGCATCGACTGGATGGCGGCCTTCTGGATCAGCCCAAAGACGACCTGCGCCGCGACGGGATCGGAGCTGTCGGTCAGAAGACGAAGCCTCGCGCCGCCGGGCCCGCTGAACCCGGTCGGCGAGTTGCCGAATCCCTTCGGGATCACGACCGCCACCGACACGTCCCCGGCGTGCACGGCCGCTTCCGCCGAGCGCGAATCGTAGGGGACCGGTGCCGCGCCCTTCGCCGCCTCTGGGGCCGCCGCCGCCCTCAATCCGCTTTCGTCCTCGAGCGCCTTGACGAGCCGCTGGGAGACCTCGCTTCTGTCCTCGTCTACGACCGCGACGCTGACTGGGTTCAAACCGCCGCCCCGGCTCCCGAAGATCCCGGCAAAGATGGAGAAGAACGCGATCGGCACCACGAAGCTCAACATGAGAGCGCCGCGGTCCCGGCGCAGGTTCAGGAACCCGGTGCGCACGATCGAGAGGATCATTCGCGGAGCGCCCTTCCCGTCAGGTGGAGGAAGACCGATTCCAGATTCGGAGCTCGGAAGGAAAGATCGCGGATGAGAACCGATTCGGCGCGCGCCGACTCGAGGATCTCGGCGATCTCCGCCGCGGGATCGGTGACCGTGAACCGGAACGAGGAGCCGTTCCTGGTACCGCCCCGCGCGGAAGCCCAGGCCGCGTGGGTGGGTGCGGCCTCACCGTCGAAGTGCAGCCAGAGCTCGCATTGCGTGCCGAAGCTCTGGCGCACCAGCTCGGCCTGCGTGCCCAGGGCGATGATCTTGCCGTTGTCGATGATGGCGACCCGGTCGCAGAGCCGCTCGGCCTCTTCCATGTAGTGGGTGGTGTAGATCACCGAGACCCCGTCCTGGCGAAGCTGCTCGACCATCGCGTAGATCCGCTGCCGGGACTGGGGATCCACGCCGGTCGTTGGCTCGTCGAGAAGGATCAGCCTCGGCTTGTGGAGGAGTCCCGCCGCCATGTTGAGTCTCCGCTTCATGCCGCCGGAGAGCTTCATGACCGGCTCCTTCGCGCGCTCGGCAAGCCCTGCCCATGTGAGGCAGCTTTGCGCCGAGGCCGCGAGCGCCTCGCCACCCAGACCGGCGTAGCGTCCAAACACGTCCAGGTTCTCCCCGGCCGTGAGACGCGGATAGAGCGCGATCTCCTGGGGGATGTATCCGGTTCGCGCCCGCGTGCTTGGGCTACCGACCCCCTCGCCGAAGATCGAGATCGATCCGGAGTTCGGAACCACGCGCCCCACGACGCATCGGATCAAGGTCGTCTTGCCCGCGCCGTTCGGGCCCAGGAGCCCCAGGATCTCTCCCTCCTTCACTTCCAGCGAGACGCCGGACAGCGCGGAGCGCGATCCATACGACTTCACGAGCGATTCAATCCGGAGCGGGGGATTCATCGGTCGGAGCATAGCGGGCCCGCGCGAAAGGACAAGCCTTCTCGGGATTGACTCGCGCAAAGTGCTGCTCCATTCTCTGCCCGTCGGACGTCCACCACACCCCGAGGGCTCCCCATGAAGAGACCGGCCCTACTGTCGCTCGCGCTCTCGCTGTTCCTCGCGGGCGGGGCATCCGGAACCACGCTCACGCGGCATCCTTCCCTCTGGCGGGTGACCACGAATTCCATCCTGATCGCCTGGGAGACCGACGTCCCCTCGCCGGGGAAGGTGCTCTACGGCACCACGCCGGCGCTGGGGAGCGAGGCCCCCGACGCGGCGACCGGGACGGTCCATTCGGTGACGCTCACCGGACTCGATCCCGCGACGCGGTATTTCTACAAGGTCGTCGCGGCCGCGGAGTCGCTCACCGCGGGGGACGACACGCTCCACACCGCCCCTCCAGGCGCGGCGCCATTCCGCTTCGTCGCGTTCGGCGACTGCGGCGTGGCCGACGCGAACCAGTACGCGGTCGCCGCGCGGGTCGACTCCCTCAATCCCGACCTGGGGCTCATCCTGGGGGACGTGATCTACGAGGGAGGGGAAGCGGCCAACTTCACGCCAAGGTACTTCACGCCCTACGCCTCGATCATCAGCCGCGCTGTGTTCTACCCGGTCGTAGGAAATCACGACATCGTTACCGCGAACGGGCAGCCCTTCCTCGACGCCTTCTACCTTCCCACGAACAGCAAGAATGGATCGGAGAAGTTCTACTCGTTCGATTACGGAAACGCGCATTTCGTGGCGATCGACGGGAACGACAAGTACAACGCCGACATGTACGACTGGGTCGAGGAGGACCTGGCCGCGACGACGAAGCGATGGAAGATCGTCTACTTCCATCAGCCCATGTACACTGAGCCCAGCTCGCACCTGAGCGACCTGGATCTCCAGTTCTACCTCGAGCCCATCTTCATGGGACACGGGGTCGATCTGGTGCTGCAGGGGCACAACCACAACTACTGCCGCACCTACCCGATCGCGAACGGAGCCGCCGTGGACACCGCGCAGGGATCGAGCTATCGCAATCCCGGCGGCATCATCTACGTCGTGGCGGGCGGCGGTGGACGCGGCCTCTACCCCTTCATCGGCCACGATCCGGTCATCCGTTCGGCGTTCAGCGTCTTTCACACATTGGCGGTGGACGTGGTCGGGGATTCGTTGTACGTGCAGGCGGTTCTTCCGAACGGAACCGTGTTCGATTCCTTCTCCATCGTGAAGGACATCCCCACGGCCGTGGAGGTCGCGAGCTTCGCCGCCTCCAGCGAGACGCAAGGGATCCGCATCCATTGGCAGGCTTCGGGCTCATCGGCGATCCAGGGCTTCAATCTCTACCGGGCGCTCTCCGACACCGGAGCGACGGAGCGTCTGAACCAGGCAGGGCCGATCGTGGGAGGGCCCGAGTACTCCTTCCTGGATCGGGCGGTCGAGCCGGGCCGGACGTACTACTACAAGCTGGCCGCGCTCGAGACCACGGGGCACGAGACGTTCGTCGGATCCGTCCAGGCCACCGCGGGCGGACCGGTGCTCCTCCGTGTGCGCAAGCCGAAGCCCAATCCGTTCGATCGGAACGCGGAGCTTTCCTTCTCGCTCCCCCGCGCCTCTTCGGTCCGCCTCACGATCAGCGACGTGCACGGCAGGAAGGTGCGGGAGCTGGTCTCGATGGCGCTTGGCGCCGGAGAGCACTCCGCGCGCTGGGACGGCAAGGACGATCGGGGGCGAAGGGCGGCGACGGGGATCTACTTCGCGACGCTCGACGCCGGCGGGACCATCGTCAGGACGAGGCTGGCGCTCCTACGTTGACGGGGGAGGCTCCCCCGGAGCAGCGTCCAGCGGTGCGACGTCCACCGCCGCCGCGGAATTCGCCGGGGCGAAGTCCCTCTGATAGATCCGCAGCACCGCGAGCAGGAGACTCACGCTGAGCGGCCCCAGCACCAGCCCCACCGGCCCGAACGCGGCCAGACCCCCGAGCAGCGCGAAGAAGACGATCGCCCCATGGAGCTGCATCCCGCCCTTCATGACGATCGGCTTGATGACGTTGTCCACGGTCCCCACGACGAGCGCGCTCCAAGCCGCGAGGAAGATGGCCGATCCCAGGTGTCCGGTGAGATACATGTAGATCGCAATCAGGAACGAGAATCCTCCCGCGCCCAGGATGGGAATCAATCCCAGGAAGAAGGTCACCAGCGCGAGGAAGGAAGCGTTTGGAACGCGGGCGATGAGATAGCCCGCGAAGGCGAATGCCGCCTGCACGCCGGCCGTCACGATGGACCCGAGCAACACCGTGGCGGAGACCGTGCGGAATTCCGTGAAGAGCTCGCGCAGGTGTCTTCGCGGCAACGGCATGGTCTCCGCCACCCACCCCGCCAGCCTTCCGCCGTCGAGCAGCATGAAGAAGAGCCCGACCATCATGAGCGCGGTCTGGCCCACGATCTGTCCGGCCCAGTTGAGGGCGCGCGGGATCATACCGGCGCCGCGCCGCTCCAGCCCGAAGATGAACTCCGCGTTCTGCTCCTGCCGGGGCAACTGCTGCCACGCCCGGGCCACCCAGCCCTGGAGCGGCTCGGGGATCAACTTGATCACACCGTCGACCCCTTCCTCCGCGAGCACCTGATGCATGTAATCGAGCGTGTCCGCCGCCTCGCGCACGGCCACGACGCCCAGCGTCACGACCGGCAGCACGAGGGCGATGAGAAGCCCCAGCGTGATCAGGAAGGAGGCGAGGGTGCGGTGGCCGCCGAGGCGCGCGGTGAGGCGTCTCCGCCAGGGGTAGAAGGTCACCGCCATCACGAGGGCCATGAAGAGCGCCGCCGCGAACGGGCGGATGATGAGCCACACGAGGATGAGCGCCACGATCAGAAGCGTGAGCAGCATGATTCGGGCGGATCCGTTCGCTGCGTTCGCCATCTCGCCCCCCCATCGCGTGCGACCCGACGCTCCATCCACAGTATAGCGGTCCCTGGCCACGTGGCGGAATTCGTGCGGTTGCCGTGGACACTTCCCGGCGGACCGGGTAGGGTCTCGCCCCATGGCGAGCCCGACGGTCCCTCCGGGTAGCGAGCCCCCGCTCAAGCGTCAGATCGGTCTCTACGCCGCCACCGCGATCACGGTGGGGAGCATCATCGGATCCGGCATCTTCCGATCGCCGCATTCGGTCGCGCAGGAGCTGACCCGCCCGGGGTGGGCGCTCCTTGCCTGGGTCCTGGGCGGCGTGCTCTCCCTCTGCGGCTCCCTGGCGCTCGCGGAGATGGCCGTGACGCACCCGCGCACGGGCGGCCTCTACGTCTTCATCCGCGAGAGCTTCGGGAACCGGCTCGCCTTCATCTTCGGCTGGGCCAGCCTCTGGGTCATCAAGCCGACGGTGATCGCCTCCATCGCGAGCGTCTTCGCGACCTACTTCTGCCAGGCGGTCGGCCTTCCCAGGAGCTGCGAGTTCCTCGCGGGCTTCGGAGCGATCGCGCTCCTCACCTTCGTGAACCTGCTCGGCGTGAAGCAGGGGACCGGGACCCAGACCGTGCTCACGACGACGAAGGTGGTGGGCATCCTGGCGCTCTGCGCGGCGGCGTTCCTCCTGCCGCACGCGGGCGCCCCCGCCGGGCAGTCGGTGGCGGAGCCGAGCAAGGGACACCCCTTCCTCCTCGCCTTCGCGTTCGCGATGATCCCCATCTTCTTCGCGTACGACGGCTGGACCGACTCCACCTACGTGGGCGGCGAGATCGTGAACCCGGCGCGCAATTTCCCGATCGCGATCCTGGGAGGCACGCTCCTGGTCGTGGCGATCTACGTGATCACGAACGTCGCGTACTACTCCGTGCTGAGCCCGGGGGAGATCGCGACCTACGAGGCGGTGGGAGCGGAAGCGATGCGGCGCATCCTGGGGGATTGGGGAGGGCGCGCGCTCGCGGTGCTCGTGGCCGTCTCCACGTTCGGGACCGTGAACGCCTCGGTCCTCACGGGGCCGCGGGTCACCCTGGCCATGGCGGCCGACGGGCTCTTCTGGAAACGCGCGGCCCACGTGAACGTGGAGCGCGGGACTCCGGACGTGGCGCTCTGGATCCAGGGAGCCCTGGCGACCATCTGGCTCTGGTTCGCGGGAGGCTTCGAGGACGTCTCCGGCTGGTTCGTCACCACCTCGTGGCTCTTCTACGGGGTCACCGTGGCGGCGCTCTTCGTCTACCGGCGCAAGGAGCGTGAAGGGCTCATCGCGCGTCCGGACTACCGCACCCCGCTCTTCCCGCTCACGCCGCTCGTATTCATCCTGGTCACGGTGGCCATCGTGGCGAGCGATCTCAGCTCGAGCGGGTGGCGCGCCGCGGCGGGGGTTCTGGTCGCGGCGCTGGGGCTTCCGTTCTCCTACCTCTGGACCCGGAAGCGCCGCACGCAGCCGTGAGACGCGGGCGCACGGGCCCTTCGCCGGGACCCTCCGCCCGCTCGATGTGGGTGCTCTTCGCGGTCGCGTTTCTGCTCCGGCTGATCCACGTGCTCGCGATGCGCGCCAGCCCCTACTTCCTGAACCCGGTCATCGACGCCGCGGCCTACGACGCCGCCGCGTGCGCGATCGCGCAGGGCCACGGCCATCCCGACGCGATCTTCTGGCAGCCTCCGGGGTATTCCTACTTTCTCGCGCTGATCTACTCGACGGCGGGGCCGGGCTACCTTGCGCCGCGGGTCGGGCAAGCGGTGCTCGGAGCCCTGAGCGCGGTCCTGACGGCGTGGATCGGGGCGAGGATGTTCGGACGGCGCGTGGGCCTGGGCGCGGGCTATGTCGTCGCGCTCTATGGAATGCTGATCTACTACGACGGCGAGCTCCTCACCCCCACCCTCACGATCGCGCTTCAGCTCGCCGCGGTTGCGCTTGCCCTGAAGGCCCTGGAGCACACGCGCCGCGAGACCTGGCTCTGGGGCGGCTCGGGGCTCCTCATCGGCCTCGCGTCCGTCGTGACCGCGCCCTCGCTCGTCATCGCGGGCGTCCTCGCATGGTTTGCGAGGCGGCGGGCCTGGGTGCTCCTGTTGGGGACGGCACTCGCGATCGCTCCGGTGACGCTGCGCAACCTGAGCCGGGGCGGGGAGCTCATTCCCATTTCCTGGAACGCCGGGATCAACCTCTACATCGGAAACAATCCACGCTACGACGAGACGGTCGCGATCCGCCCGGACCTCCAGTGGAAGCGCTTCGTCCAGGAGCCAAGGCGTGCGGGCATTCAGGGGGCGGGGCCGGCCTCGGGCTACTTCGCAAAGAAAGCGCTGGGCTACGCCGCGTCCGACCCGCTCGGGTTTGCGCGCCTTCAGCTGAAGAAGCTCTCCCTCCTGCTCGAGGGAAACGAGATCCCGCGCAACCAGGAGATCTACCCGGCGCGGAGCTACTCCCCGGTGCTCCGGCTGCTTCTCTGGAAGCTCCCCGGTCTCGCGTTCCCCTTCGGGCTGCTCATTCCTCTCGGGATCGTGGGGCTCTGCGTTAAGGGCGGGCGCGGGCCTCTCCTGGCGTGGATCCTCCGGGC
>Ga0099791_10000375_pt1 | contig 16379 bp, 19 predicted proteins | sample Rivendell_Oct201_7_FD_77318 | JGI IMG/M metagenome (GOLD analysis project Ga0099791, IMG submission 77318) | Vadose zone soil and rhizosphere microbial communities from the Eel River Critical Zone Observatory, Northern California to study diel... | ecosystem: Environmental > Terrestrial > Soil... | reverse complement strand
TCACGCTCATCGCGCTCACGTTCTTGTTGAGCATGTTCGGCACGTTCCTCACGCGCTCCGGCGTGCTCACCTCGGTGCACTCCTTCGCGGAGTCCAACATCGGACCCTGGTTCCTGGGCTTCATCCTGATCATGGCTACGGCCGCCACGGCGCTCATCCTCTACCGCAAGGCGCTCCTGGAGAGCGAGAACCGGATGGAGGCCGTCGTCTCGCGCGAGGGATCGTTTCTCTTCAACAACGTGCTCTTCGTCGCGCTCGCCTTCGCCACGTTTCTCGGCACGACCTTTCCGGTGCTGAGCGAGGCGGTGACCGGCACGAAGATCTCGGTCTCGGCGCCCTTCTTCAACCGCGTGAACGTCCCGATCGCCCTGACGCTGCTGTTGCTCACCGGCGCGGGGCCCGTGCTCTCCTGGAAGCGCGCCACCGCCTCCGTGCTGAAGCGAAACTTCATCCTGCCCGCGTTCCTGGGCCTGGTCGCCGCGCTGGTGGCGCTGCCCTTCGGAGCGACCGGGATCTACACCCTGGTCTGCATCTTCGGCGCGGCTTTCGTGGTCACCACGATCGTCATGGAATTCGCGCGCGGGATCCAGGCGCGAAAGAGCGCCGAGACGGGCGCGCTCCCGGGCCAGGTGGTACGTCTGGTCGAGAAGAACAAGCGGCGGTACGGCGGCTACATCGTCCACTCGGGGATGGTGGTGCTCTTCCTCGGGGTCCTGGGCTCCTCGGTGTTCCAGAAGGAGGCGCACGGGCCGCTTCGGAACGGCGAGTCGCTGAAGCTCGGTCCCTACGCGCTCACGCTCCGCGGCGTGACGGACCACCAGAAGCAGAACGCCTCGCTCACGACGGCCATCGTGGACGTCCAGCGGGACGGCAAGTTCCTCGCGACCGAGCATCCCTCGAAGGCCTTCTACTCGAAATCGCAGCAGCCCATGACCGAGGTCGCGCTCCATTCGACGCCGATGGAAGACCTGTATCTGATCCTGGGCGGCGTGAACGAGGACGGTTCGGCCTCGATCCAGGCCTACATCAACCCGCTCGTGAGCTTCGTCTGGGTGGGGGGTCTCATCATGGTGCTCGGGACCCTCATTGCGATCAGCGACAAGATGCGTCTGCGCCGCGAGGAGAAATCCGTGTGAGGTTCCTTCACGCTTCCATCGCGTTCGGTCTCGTCGCCACGGCGATGGTGGCCTTTGCGGCTCCGCTCCTCGCCAAGGTGAAGGATCCCGCGCAGGAGATCACGAGCCAGCTCATCTGCCCCTGCAGCTGCGGCGAGGTGGTGAGCGGGTGCATCTGCGAGACGGGGATGTCGATGAAGGCGACCGTCGAGAACGGGATCAAGGCGGGGAAGAACAAGAACGAGATCATCGGCGCGCTCGTGCAGCAGTACGGCGAGGTCATCCGCGGGGCGCCGAAGCCGGAAGGCTTCAATCTCATCGTCTGGATCGCTCCCTTCGCCGCTACGCTCCTGGGCTTTGCCATCGCCTGGCTCTTCCTGCGACGCCTGGTGAGGCGCCGGGGGGATCTCGTGACCGCGGCCGCGGCTCACGGCGACCCGGCGGGACGCGGGACCGTACCGTTCCCCTCGGGACGCGCACCGGCGGAGGACCGGGATTCCCTCCGCGCGAGGGCGGAGGCGGAGCTCCGGCAGGTGAAGCAGGGCAGGGAAGCTTGATCCTCCTCGTCGCCCAGATCCTCCTCATCGCGGGCGTGGTCTGGTTCGTGGTTTCTCCGATCGTGCTGCGCCGCGGCGAGCGCGCGTGGTCGGAGTCCCGGGGCGAGGCGCTCCGCCGCTCCATCGGCGAGCGCAAGGCCAGGCTCTATTCCGAAATCGTGGAGCTGGATTTCGACCGCGATTCCGGAAAGATCTCGAGCGAGGATCACGAGCGCATGCGGAACGAAGCCATGAACGAGGTGCTCGTGGTGCTACAACAAGAGGAATCGCTCGGCGGGCCGCACCCGAGGCCGACGGTGGTGGAGGGTGGGGACACGGTGGAACGGATGATCGAGGAGTACAAGCGGGCGCATCGCAGGGATCCGGGAGTATTCAAGCCATGAAGGGCGTCGGGATGGTCTCGGCACTCCTGGTGCTGGCCCTCTCCGGCTCCGCTTCCGCGCTCACGATCCGGGGCGCCGTCAAGAAGGGCGACGCGGGAGCTCCCGTCGCGGGCCAGACGGTCCAGCTCCATCTCGTCCGCGGCGAGCAGGAGCTGAAGGGCGAGACCTCGGTCACGGACGCCCGCGGGGAGTATCAATTCGCGGACCTCAAGAAGGACCCGGCCCTCTCCTACTACGTCTCGACCGAATACGAGAACGCCTTCTACACCGAGGGACCCTTCCAGGGCGATCCGGCCGCGGATGTGAACCAGAGCTTCACGGTCTACGACGTCGGCCGCGACATCTCCCAGGTCCAGGTGAAGAATCATCACATCATCCTCGAGCGGAAACCCGACGGCTTCCACGTCACCGAGATCCTGATCTTCGAGAACCGGGGGAAGACGGCGTACCTGGGCACCGGACCCGATCACGCGGAGAACGCGGGGGCGCGGCTGGGGCTGCCCGCTTCCATCCAGGGCTTCCTGCCGGGGATGGGGGGAGATCCCCAGACCACGCACCTGCACGGCCGCGAGCTCACGAGCGAGCGTCCGATTCCACCGGGCGTGCGGCCCTTCAGCTTCACCTACCGCATCCCGCTCTCGGGGCGCGTCGATCTCAGCCACCGCCTCTACTTCCCCACGGCCTCCTTCGTGGTGCTCCTGGACGATCCCAAGCTCAAGCTGGAATCGAAGGGGCTGGAGTTCGCGGGCATGCGCGACCAGGGGGGCAAGCAGTACGCGGTCTACAGCGGCCAGAGCTTCGGAGTGGGGCAGGAAATCTCAATGAGGATCGGCGGCGCGGGCTTCTGGTCCAATCCCAAGGTCTATCCGTGGGTGGCGGCTCCATTCCTCATCGTGGCCGCCCTGTGGCTCGCCGCGGCGAAGGGGAAGCGGGCGCGGGAGGGAGCCCCGATCCAAAGCGAGCGGCGCGAGCATCCGACGCCGGTCGCGACCCTTCCTCTCACGCAGCCCAAGGGCGAGCCTACGAGCGACGGCGATTTCCGTAAAGCCTACCTCTTCCTCATCGTGGCGCTCGACGAGGGGCTGGAGCGGGGAGAGTTCACCCGCGAGACCCACGCCTTGATCCGCCAGAATCTCAAACGGCGGCTCCAGGCTCTGCTCGCCGAGGAACCGGCGAGCCGGGCCCGCTGACGCGCCCTCGGTGACGCTCGGCGCTCGCGGTATCGGGAAGCGCTTCGAGCATCGCCCCGTCCTCCGCGGAGCTTCCCTCGAGCTCCACCCCGGCGAGCTGGTCCTGCTCACCGGCCCCAACGGCTCCGGCAAGACCACCTTCGCGCGCATCCTCGCCACGGCGCTTTGGCCCGATGCCGGAGCGGTGACGCTCCATGGAGAGCCGGTCCGGCGCCGCCTTCGCGAAGCCCGCCGGGCGATCGGATTCGTGAGCCACCGCCCGCTCCTCTATCTGGGCATGACCCCGATGGAGAATCTCGAGTTCTTCGGGAGGCTCGCGGGTGTCTCCGATCCACACGCTCGAGCCGAGCGGATGTTGCGTCGGTTCAAGCTCGAGGAATCGCTCGGGACGCCGGTGGAGCGCTTCTCGCGCGGAATGCTCCAGCGCGTGGCCCTGAGCCGGGCGCTCCTTCACGACCCGCGCTTTCTCATCCTGGACGAGCCCTACGCGGGCCTGGACGACGAAGGCGCCAGCGTCCTGAACGATCTCCTCGGGGAAGCACGAGAACACGGCGCCTCGGTGCTCCTCGTCTCCCACGAGCGCGAGCGTCTGGGGGACGGGATCACCCGCGCCTGCGTGATGCAGGACGGCGCGATCGCATGATCGCCCTCGCGGTCTTTGCCAAGGATCTCCGGCTCCACGCCCGCGACGCGCGCTTCCTCGCCACGCTCGCGCTCTTCAGCCTCTCGCTCGTGCTCATCCTGAGCGTCGCGTTCGGTCCGCTCTTCCGCGATCCGGCGCGCGAGGCCAGCGCCACGCTGTGGGCGGCGCTCTTCTTCGCGGGCGTGCTGGGGCTCACGCGCTCGCTCGATTTCGAGTCCGAGGCGGGAGGGGGAGAAGCGCTCCGGCTCACGGGCGCGGATCCATTCTCGGTATACGTAGGGAAGGCTGCGGCGGGCTTTGTTCTCATGGCGGCGCTCTGCGCCGTGCTCCTTCCATGCGCCTCGGTCTTCTACGACGTGGGGAGCCTCGAGGTCCTGCCGCAGGCCGCCGGCGTTGCCGCCCTGGCGCTCATCGGGTATGCTGCGTGGGGGACGCTGTTCGCCGCGCTCGCGCGAGGGGCCAAGGCGCGCGAGCTTCTGCTGTCGATCCTGCTTTTCCCCACGTTGATTCCACTCTGGATCGGCGCCGTCAAACTGACACGCGCGCTCTGGGCGGACGGCTCGATCGACGCGGTCCGGGACTGGGTGAAGATCATGGTTGTCGTGGATCTCTTGGGAATCGCGCTCGCCGCGTGGCTCTACGAGACCATTCAGGAGTCGGAAGGATGATGACAAAACTTCGCATCGGGCTCTGGACCGTGGCGCTCCTCATGATCGGGGCGTCGCTCTGGTTCGTCGTGGGCGCTCCGGTCGAAGCGCAGATGGGCATCGTGCAGAAGATCTCCTACATCCACATCCCCAGCGCCACCATGACCCTGCTCGCCTTCGCGCTGACCTTCGCGGCGAGCATCGCGTATCTGGCCACGCGCGCCTGGATCTGGGACGCCGTCGCCGCGTCCGCGTGCGAGGTCGGGATGGTGTTCGCCACGATCGTCCTCGTGAGCGGACCGCTCTGGGCGCGCTCCGCGTGGAACACCTGGTGGACGTGGGAGCCGCGCCTCACGACGTTCCTCATTCTCTGGGTGCTCTACGGCGGCTATCACATCGTCCGATCCTCGGTGGCGGAGAGCTCGAAGCGCACGATCTCCTCGGTGCTGGGAATCGTCCTCTTCGTGAATCTTCCGATCGTGTGGAAGTCGGTCGAGTGGTGGCGCGGCTCGCTCCACCCGCGCTCGGTCACGATGACCGGCGACATGCGCGCGACGCTGACCTTCTCCATGATGGCGTGGCTCCTCTTCTTCGCCGTGGTGCTCTGGGAGCGGCTACGGCTCGAGGTGCTCCAGAACGCCGCGGAGACGGCCGTGCGCGAGGATTACGCCGGTGAGGCCGGAAAGGCCGCGCGAAGGGAAGGGGTCGCTCGATGATCTACGCCGTGGCGGCCTACGTCCTCGCGGCCGTGATCTGGGCGCTGTATCTCTTCTCGCTTCGGGCCCGCGCCGTGCGCGTGAAGCGGCGCGCGCTGGAAGGTCCGCGATGAGAGATCATTTCCAGGAGTTCGAGGTCTCGCCCGAGATCGTGAACGAGATGATCGATTCCGGGGAAGAGGTGGTGCTGGTGGACGTGCGCGAGGACTGGGAATGGGAGAAAGCCCACCTCGAGGGCGCGATCCACATCCCGCTCTCGGAGCTCGCAAGCCGCGTCGAGGAGCTGGATCGGGAGCAGTGGATCGTCGTCTACTGCCACGTGGGAGATCGGAGCGTGGACGCGTGTCTCGCGCTCTGGGACGCGGGCTTCCGCAAGGTGCACAGCCTCACGGGCGGGATCGATCTCTGGTCCGAGGTCATCGACCCCGAAGTCCCGAAGTACTGATCCCTACAAATCCAGGTAGTTCGGGCCGCCGCCGCCCTCGGGCGGGACCCAGGTGATGATCTCGTAGGGATCGGCGATGTCGCAGGTCTTGCAGTGGACGCAGTTGCTGGGATTCAGCTTCAGCTTCACCGCTCCCGGCGCGCCGTCCGGCACGATCTCGTAGACGTTCGCGGGGCAGAAGTGCTGGCAGGGGTTCCCGTACTCCTCCTTGCAGCGCGTGGCGCAGATGTTCGTGTCCGCCACGAGCAGATGGCTCGGCTGGTCCTCGTCGTGCTTCGTCCCCGAGTGGAACACGTCGTTCACCTTCGTGAACGTGTGCGCGTTGTCGTAGCGCCTCTGGGTCTCCTCCAGCGACACCGGCCGCACGTGAGCCTCGGCAACCTTCTTCATGTGGGCGTGCCCCGGCTTCCACCTCGGGCGATTCCCGAACCCCAGCCCGTTCGTCACGAGCTGCAGCCCCGCGTCCGCCATTCCCAGGAAGAGGCCGCGCTCGAATCCCTGGTGAAAATTCCGAACCTTGTAGAGCTCCGACCAGATCCAGGAGGACCGCACTCGAGCGTCGTAGGCGGCCATCGCCTCGCCACCGAAGTCCCCCTTTGCCAGAGCGTCGAAGGCAGTCTCGGCGGCGAGCATCCCCGACTTCATGGCGAGATGCACGCCCTTCAGGCGCTCCGAGTTCAGGAGCGCCGCGCTCTCCCCGCAGTGCAGCCCGCCGGGCCACGAGAGCCTGGGCACGGAGTAGTAGCCACCCTCGGAGATCGCCTTCGCGCCGTACGAGTGGATCGTGCCGCCTTCCAGCAGCCCTGCGACGAAGGGATGCCGCTTGAATTCCTGCATCAGGCCGTGTGGATCGGTGGTCGGGTTCCAGTAGTCGAGGCCCACCACGAAGCCCACCGACCAGAGGTCCCGCCCCATCCCGTAGATGAACCCCCCGCCGAAGGTATTCGAGTCCAGCGGCGCGCCCATGGTGTGGATGACGCGGCCCTTGGGAACGCGTCCCTCCGGCATGCGCCAGACTTCCTTGATGCCGGTCGCGTAGATCTGCGGCGCGCGGTCTTCTTGCAGACGCAGGGGCACGGAGAGCCGCTTGGCCAAGGAGCCGCGCGCGCCCTCGCAGAGCACCGTCACCTTCGCGCGGACGTCGGAGCCCGGCTCGAAATTCGGCTTCCTGTTCCCGTGGCGGTCGATCCCCTTGTCGCCGGTGCGCACGCCGACCATCTGCCCGCCCTCGAACAGCGCCTCCACCGCGGCCATCCCGGGCAGCACGTAGGCGCCGGTGGCCTCCACGAGGCTCCCGAGCCACTTCTCCAGTTTCCCGAGGGAGACGACGTAGTTCCCGTGGTTCTGAAGCGGCGGGGGCAGGATGGGGAAGCGGATCTTGCCCTTTTTCGTGAAGTAGAAGAGACCGTCGCTCGTGACGGGGCTCTCGATGGGCGCGCCCTTTGCCTCGAAGTCGGGGAGAAGCTCCTTCAGCGCCCGAGGATCCAGGACGCACCCGGAGATTCCGTGCGCGCCGATCTCGGAGGCCTTCTCGAGCACCGCGATCGAGATCTCGCCGAGCGGCTTCGCGCGTCCCGCGGCGGCTTCTTCCTTGTTCCGTTCCAGGAGCTGGGTGAGGCGGAGCGCGCCGGCCAGCCCCGCGGGGCCGCCTCCGACGAAGAGCACATCGACTTCGAGGACGTCCCGCTGCGCTTCCGTCATTTCGCGGACGCTTTTACCCGGCCGACGGCTTCGGACGGGGGAAGCGTGTGGCTCTGGTGCTTCAGCTCCTCGAGGTAGCGTTCGGTGTCGAGCGCGGCCATGCAGCCGCTACCCGCTGCGGTGACCGCCTGACGGTACGTGGAATCCTGCACGTCTCCCGCCGCGAACACTCCGGGAACACTGGTCCGAGTCCCGCCGAAGGTGCGGACGTACCCGCTGGGCAGGAGCTCCAGCTGTCCCTCGAAAAGCTTCGTGTTGGGTGTGTGGCCGATGGCGATGAACAATCCCTCGGCCTCGAGCGTGCTGACCACGTCGGACTTGAGGTTCCGGAGCCTCACGCCGGTGACCTTACCGTCGGGCCCGAGAACCTCCTCCACGATCGAGTCCCAGATGAAGGAGATCTTGGGATTCCCGAATGCACGGTCCTGCATGATCTTCGACCCGCGGAGCGCGTCACGGCGATGCACGATCTTGACGCTGCTCGCGAATTTCGTGAGGAATTGCGCCTCTTCCAACGCGGTGTCGCCGCCTCCCACCACGACGATGCGCTGGTTCTTGAAGAAGAAGCCGTCGCACGTGGCGCAGGCGGACACGCCGTGTCCCATGAGCTTCGCCTCGCTCACGAGCCCAAGCAGCTTCGCCTCGGCGCCCGTCGCGATGATCAAGGACTTCGTGGTGTAACGCTTGCCGTCCGCGACCACCTCGATCGGCTTGACGCCGAGGTTCACGGACTCGACCGCGTGGTGGATGATCTCGGTCCCGAAACGGGCGGCCTGGGCGTGCATGCGCTTCATGAGGTCGGGACCCATGATCGCGTCCTCGAACCCCGGATAGTTTTCCACCTCGGTCGTCGTCGTGAGCTGTCCGCCCGGATGCGTGCCCTCGAAGAGGAGGGGCGACATGTTGGCGCGCCCCGTGTAGATGGCTGCTGTCAGCCCGGCGGCGCCGGACCCCAGGATGATGACTTCGCGCGTGTCGACCATGGAACTCATGATCCCCTTCCGGGTTACGAGTGTTGACCGTCCGGCGGGCGCCGGAATCGCGGCCAGGAGCGCCGCATCCAAGACTTGAGTTCCCGACTATAGGAAATGGGCGCGGCCCGTTCAACTGTACACACTTGGACGCGCCGAGGTGCCCAAAGGGATCGCGTGGTAGAGTCGCTGTCCCGCGCCGTGCGCGCAGCGCTCCACCCGTCACAAGAACGGAGGAAGAACCCGCCATGACGATGCTTCGCAAGGCTGCTTCGACCCTGCTCACCGTTTCGGCGCTCCTGCTCGCCTCGCAGGCCTGGGCCGCGCCGCAGACCTACCAGATCGACCCGGTCCATTCGCGTGTCGAGTTCACCATCCGGCACATGTTCAGCAAGGTGACCGGCTCCTTCGACGAGTTCAGCGGGACGATCAAGTATGACGCGGACGCGCCGGCGGCTTCCTCGGTCAACGCCGAGATCAAGTCGAGCAGCATCGACACCAACAACGAAGGGCGGGACAAGCATCTCAAGAGCCCGGATTTCTTCGACGTCGCCACCTATCCCACGCTGGCGTTCACGAGCACGAAGGTGACGCCGGCGCCGGAGGGCAAGCTCCGGGTCGAAGGAAACCTGACCATTCATGGAATCACGAAGCCGGTCGTACTCGAGGCGGCGTTTCTTGGGTCGGGTCCCGGACTGGACGGCGTGACGCGCGCGGGTTTCGAGGGCTCGACGAAGGTGGACCGCAAGGATTTCGCAATCCTCTGGAACAAGACCCTCGACAAGGGCGGCACCTTGCTCGGGGACGAGGTGCAGATCATGCTGCAAATCGAAGGCGTTCTCCCCAAGCCGGGAGAGGATGGAGCCAAAGCCGAGACGAAGAAGGCGGACAAGGCCGAGAAGAAGGAGGCCGCGACCGTCAAGAAGTAGTCTAGCCGGCCCTGCCGATCAGGTCGCGGGCAAGGTCGGGAAGCACAGGAAGATCCCCTTCGACGAAGGGATGCTCACCGAGCTGCGCCGGATCGATCCAGCGCAGCTCGTCGCATTGCAGGGGGGTGGGCGTACCGCTCCGCAAGTTGCAGAAGTGGAAGTAGAGGCTGACCCGGCGGTCGGGGTAGACGTGGGTCAGGGCGCGCCATAGCGGCCCGACCACGATCTCGATCCCGACCTCCTCGAGCATCTCCCGCCTCAGGCAGGCCTCGATGGTCTCGCCGGGATGGCGCTTGCCGCCGGGGAATTCCCACCGGCCCCCCTGATGATCGCCGCTCTGCCGCCGCGCGATCAGAACCTGGGAGCCGTTCCAGAGAATCCCTGCCGCGACTTCGTAGGTGCGCATCAGCCCCTCTTTCCCGGGAGGGACGCGCGCTTCAGGTAGCGATCGAAGAAGGCAACCGTCCGCTGCCAGGCGTCCTTGGCCGCGGCGGGGCGGTACCCTCCCCAGGGATTGTCCTCGTTGGCGAACGCGTGCCCGGCGCCGGGATAGATCTTGAAGTCCGCCGACTTGCCCGCCGTGCGAAGCGCCGCCTCGAATTTCTTCACCTGCTCGGGCGAAAGCCCCTGATCCTCGGCGCCGTAGTTACCCAGGATTGCCGCCTGGATATTGCGGATGGAAGCTGGATCGTTGAGCGGCGCGCCGTAGTACATCACGCACGCGCGGATCCCCGGATCCGCGGCGGCGAGGCGGATCGCGTAATTGCCCCCCATGCACCAGCCGATGACCCCGATGGCGTGCGCGCGCACGTCCTCGCGGCTGCGGAGGAAATCCACCGCGGCGCGCAGCTTCGCCATCCCGTCCTCCTCCACGAGACCGCTCATGAGCTGGTGTGCGGTCTCCTGATCGTAGGCCACCTTTCCGTCATAGAGATCGGGAGCGAAGACCACGTAGCCATGGGCGGCCAGGCTGTCCGCCTGCGCTTTCACCCAGTCGTTGAGCCCCCACCACTCCTGGATCGCCACGATGCCCGCATGCGTTCCGGCCCCTTTCGGGAGCGAGAGGTACCCCAGGAGCCGGGGCCCCTTGCCCTCCTTCTGGTTGATCATGCCGCCGCGGTGCGCCTGCGGCGTCGGAAGCGTGGCGCCGTGCGCCGCATGGGAGGCGAGCGGGCCCCAAGCGGCCAAGAGGAACAGCGCCGCGAGGACAGAGCGTCCTGGCGAGGGGTAGATCCGGTTCATGGCTCTGGGTCTCCTTCCGTGCGATGAGGGAGCGCGGCGCGTTCAGAGCTCTGGAGCGCCGAGCGGATTTCCACGAGCACTTCTTCGGAGGATTCGCGTGAGGCCGCGCTCTCGAGCGCCCGGCGCGATCCCGGTCCACCGATTCTTCCCAGAGCCCACGCGGCGTGCCCGCGCACCATGGGATCCGGATCGCGCGTCAATGTGCGGGACAAAGGCTCCACCGAGCGGCGGTCTCCGAGATTTCCCAGGGCGACCGTGACGTTCCGCACGAAACCGGAGCGCTTCGCGCGGAGGATCGCGGTCCCCCGATACCTCGCACGAAACGATTCCTCGTCGAGCGAAAGGAGCGGGATCAGCTCCGGCGTCTGCTGGTCCGGCCGCTCGGCGAAGTCCGGATCGGAGGTCGGCACCGCGAACCGGTTCCAGGGGCAGACCTCCTGGCAGTCGTCGCATCCGAAGATCCGCGCTCCGATCGAGGGCCTGAGCTCGAGCGGAATGGAGCCCTTGTGCTCGATGGTGAGATAGCTGATGCATCGCCGCGCGTCCAGCTCGTACGGGCCCAGGATGGCGCCGGTGGGGCAGGCGGCGATGCAGCGGGCGCAGGTGCCGCAGTGGTTCCGGGCGGGCGGATCCGGATCCAGCTCGAGATCGGTGAGGAGCTCGCCCAGGAAGAGCCAGGATCCCTCCCCCTGCACGATCACATTCGTGTTCTTTCCAATCCAGCCCACGCCCGAGCGCTCCGCCCACGACCGGTCGAGCACGGGCCCGGTATCCACGTACGCGAGCCAGCGCGCCTCCGGGCACGCCGACGCGATGGCGTTCGCGAGGAGCCGGAGACGCCGGCGGATTCGTTTGTGGTAGTCCCGTCCCCAGGCGTAGCGCGCGATGCGGCCTCGTGGGGCTCCGCCATCAGGGTCCGGTGCCGAAGGCCAGCCGCCGCGGTAGTAGGGAACCGTGACCGAGATCACCGTCCGGGCACCCGAGAGCACCGCGCGCGGATCGGAGCGGCGGCCGGGATCGCGCGCGATCCAGTGCATCGTTCCGTGGCGTCCCGCGTCGAGCCATGCGCGCAGCCTCTCGGCGTGCGGGGATTCGTCCGCGCGGGCGAATCCGACGCGGCCAAAGCCCAGCGCCAGCGCCTCCTTCCGGACGCGTTCTTTTGTGCTAGCATTCGTTTGTGACGGCTTCACCCGAGACGCCCCTTTTTCCGCTGCCGGATGTGGTCTTTTTCCCGAAGACGCTCCTGCCGCTCCACGTCTACGAGCCGCGGTATCGCGCGCTCGCCGCGGAGGCGTTGGAGCAAGGACGGGCGATCTGCACCGCCCTCCTCAAGCCGGGCTGGGAAGCGGACTACTACGGCTCACCGGAAGTGTACCCTGTCGGCTGCGTCGGGAGAATTGTGCACCACCAGAAACTCCCGGACGGCCGGTACAACATCACGCTGGACGGGCTGACCAAGGTTCGCATCGAGGCGCAGGTGCGCGACACGCCCTACCGTCTCGTGCGCGTGACGCCGGTCGAGGACGATCCGGCCTGGGCCCGCGGGGATCAGGCGGTCCACCAGGCGGCGGAGCTGCTCCGGCTCTTCCGCGAGGTGCACGAGGGGCAGGCCCCGGCCATCTTTCTGTCCGAGGCGTTCGGGTCGAACATGACCCCCGAATCCATTCTCAACACGGTGGCGCTTCACCTGAACGCGGAGCCCGAGCTGAAGGAACAGCTGCTCGAGATGGACAGTCTGGACCTGCGATACCAGGCGGTGCTCCAAATTCTCCGAAATGCGACGAAGACCCAGGAGCGGATCGAGCGTGTGCGCCATCTCTACCCCCGAGACAAGCGAATCAACTGAGCCACGCGTTCGGACGCTGATCGAGCGCCTCAAGGCCGCGTATCCTGACGCGGCCACGGCGCTCCATCACGACAATCCCTACCAGCTCCTCGTCGCGACGATCCTCTCGGCCCAATGCACCGACGAGCGCGTGAACAAGGTGACGCCTGCCCTCTTCGCGCGCTTTCCCGATCCCTTGTCCATGAAGAACTCCGACGTGGCGGAGGTGGAGGAGTTGATCCGGACCACCGGCTTCTTCCACAACAAGACCAAGTCGATCCGCGGCGCGGCGAGCCGGATCGTGGAGGCGTACGGGGGAGAGGTGCCTTCGCGGATGGAGGACCTGCTCTCGCTGCCGGGAGTCGCGCGGAAGACCGCGAACGTGGTCCTGGGGTCGGGGTTCGGGATCGCGGATGGTGTCGTGGTGGATACGCACGTGTACCGGGTGTCGCGCCGTCTGGGGCTGACGCGCGCCGGGAACGTGATCGACGTGGAGAAGGACTTGATGAGGATCCTGCCGCGCTCGGAGTGGATTCTCTTCGCGCATCTTCTCATCTTCCACGGCCGGCGGATCTGCGTCGCGCGGAAGCCGAGGTGTCCGATCTGTCCGGTGCGGGATCTCTGCCCGAGCGCGCCGTACTTCCTGAGTGGTAAGGTTCCGCCCTGGGAGCGGGGCAAGGGCAGCGCTCCCAAGCCTGGTGCGAAGAAGGTGAAGGCAAAGGGGAGGAACGTGAAGGCAAAGGCGAAGCCCAAGACCAAAAGCAAGGCGAGGCGCGTAACGAAGCGGGCGGCGAAGCGCAAATGAGCGCCATCGCGAAACCCGGCACCAAGGCGCCCGACTTCAATCTTCCGCTCGTCGGAGGAGGCTATCGTGGCTTGCGCGATCTCCTCCATCCGGGCGGAGGGGTGCTGGTCTTCTTCAAGGAGGACTGTCCGGCGAGCGAGCTGGTGGTGCCGCGGCTTGGCCCGCTCGCGGACGCGCTGCGGCGGGAGGAGAGGTTCTTCCTCGCGATCGCGGAGGACCCGGAAGACGCGGCGCGCGCGTTCCGGGACCGGAACGGCATCCGCTTTCCGATCGCGTGGGAGGCGCCGCCCTATCCCGCATCGGTCGACTACGCCATCGGCACCGTACCGGCGCTGTTCGTCGTGGACGGCGCTGGATTCATCGCGGAGCGTGTGGAAGGATTTATCAAGGCGGAGTACGAGGCGCTCGGCGCCGCGATCGAGCAGGTGCTCGCCCTGGGGGCGAGCCCGCGCATCCTCGACCGGCCCGAGGAGCTACCTGTCATGAAACCCGGCTGAGTGTCACGAGCGGCCGCCGGGTGACGGCTGGAGGAACCATGACGAAGGAACAGGGTGCTGGAACCATGACGAAGCTTGACCTGGGTGTCGGGATCACGTGGATCGGACACGGGACGGTGCTCTACCGATCGGCGTCCGGGAAGAACGTCCTCGCGGACGCCTGGGTGGACACGAACCCGGCCGCCACGCCGGAGGCGAAAGCGCTCCCGAAGATCGACGTCGTGCTCCTGACGCACGCGCACAGCGACCACGTGGCGGACCTGCCCGCGATCGTGAAGAAGCACGAGCCGGAGATCGTCTGCATCCACGAGATGGCGGAACATTTCGAAAGCAAGGGCATGAAGAAGGTTCATGGAATGAGCAAAGGGGGCACCGTGCCGGTGCAGGGAATCCGCGTCACCATGGTGCACGCGGTCCACTCCAGCTCGTTCGACGGAGGGGATGCGGCAGTTCCCGCCGGCGAGCCCGCGGGCTTCGTGATCGAATTCGAGAACAAGACGCGCGTCTACCACGCGGGGGACACGGGGGTCTTCTCCGACATGAAGCTGATCGGGGAGATCTACAAACCCACCATCGCGGCCCTCCCGATCGGGGACCTCTACACGATGGCTCCGCTCGAGGCCTCCTACGCCGCGAAGATGCTCGGCGTGAAGTACGTCCTGCCCATCCACCACTCCACCTTCCCGGCGCTGACGGGGAAGCCGGAGACGCTCCGGGATCTTCTCAAGGGAACGGGGATAGAGGTGCTCGCGGTGAAACCGGGAGAGTCCGCCTAGACGTCTTCCATACGGCGGTCGAAATACACGCGCTCCAGAAGCCCTTCCTTCGTGAGACGGAAGGGCTTCTTCTCGAGGAAGAGCTCGCGCGTGGAGGCGCGCAGCCCGCGCTTGGGATGAATCGCACCGCGCTTAACCCAGGGCCTGACGATGCGCAGCACCTCGGCGGGAGTAGGATCCGGATGCGGCGCGAGCGTCAGGTTCTCGATCTCGCCCGACGGCCCGCGCGTGAGGGTGCACCCACATGGGACCCGCACCGTGATGCCGCTCAGGGCGCCGAGCGCCTTGCTCCGGACCGTGTACTGGTGCATGTGGAGGAGCTGCTCGCGCAATCCCTCGCGCCGCGGGAGCGGGGTAAGGCGGCGCTCCAGCTTGGCGCCGGGACCCAGCCGCAGGGCGGCGCGCAGCGCGGCGAGCCCGCCGGGCCGATCCGGATCGAGCGCGCGCAGAAGGCTCAAGGGCGGCGGTCCCGCCGCGCCCTTCTTCGCTTTGGCGAGCGCCGGCAGCTCGATCCCGTGCTTCGCGCAGGCCGCCTCGATCGCGGGCGTCCCCACGCCGCCCTCCTCGCTCTGGTCCATTGCGCGCATCCGGTCCGCGACCAGCGCGTAGCGCGCATGCCCGGGCGGAAGCGTCTCGATGGCCCGGGCCAGGAGCCGCCCCATCAGCCGCCGCGCCCGCTCGATGGCTTCCTCGCCCGAAAGCTCTTTCAGCGAGCGAACCAGCTCCCGCACGAAGGCGTCGTAGAAGAATCCCGTGAACACGCGGGAGAAGGAGTGTGGCTCCGCCGCCAGCTCGGTGTCGCCGGCGCCCGGGGGCAGCGTGGTCGGATCCACGTAGCGGAAGGTATTCCGCGCGTCGCGCAGCCGCGTGGGATCGCTGACCGCGCCCGGACCGTAGTTGTCGTAGATGGCCCGCCCCAGCGCCTCGGCCAGGCGCGAGACCTGGTTCGACTTCTCCCACGAGCCGTCCGCTTCCGCCAGCACCGCGTGCCTCACGGCGGAATCGGTGAGCGTCACGAGAAGGGCCGAGCAATCCGCGAATGCTTCGTGAAAGGAGGCGGTCTCGAGATCGGGCGTGGACCAGAACCCCGGCTGGTACACGTCGAGAATGGCGTGGCCCGTCTCATGCGCCACGATGTCCAGGCTCTCGGCCGCGTACACGTAGCGCTTCGTCTTCTTGTCGACGTCGTAGAAGAACTGGAGGCTCTTCCGGTCGTAGAAGGCGTTCAGGTCCTTTCCCGCGCGGAGCTTCACCCGGAGCGGCTGGCCCTCGTGCCAATTCGTGAAGTCGCGCTCGAGGAGGTCCTCCCACACGTGAATGGTGCGCGCCAGGGCCACCTCTCCCTGCCAGTACTGGAACGCGAGCGTCCCCGGATCGTAGGGAGCGGGCGTATAGCGGCGTCCCTCGATCGTGAACGAGGGCTCGTTCGGATCGGGCTCGACCGGTGTGACCGACTCCAGGCCGACGGGGGCGTCGGGGTCATTCGGATAGAAGCGTATCGTGGGCGCCTCGGCGCGCCCCTTCCGCGGCCGCTTCCCGGAGGCCTTCGCTCGCGTCACTTCCTGCGTCTCCGGAAGAGGGCGAGCGCTTCCTCAACAGGGAGTGTGTTCACCACGTCCTCCTTCGTCAGCCAGGCCTTCCTCGCCATGCCCAGCCCGTAGCGGAGATCGGCGTAGCCCGTGTCCTGGTGCGCGTCCGGATTCACCGCGAAGCGGATGCCGCGCGCCGTGGCCTGGATGACGTCCCGCCAGTCCAGATCCAGCCGGTGGGGATTGGAATTGATCTCGATGACCACTCCTTCCTCGGCCGCCACGTGGAACACCTCCTCCAGCGCAACCTTGTATCCCTCCCGCTCCAGGAGCATGCGCCCGGTCGGATGCGCGAGGATGGAGACGTGGCGATTCTTCAGAGCCGCGGTCATTCGCTTCGTCATGTCC
>Ga0099791_10000372_pt1 | contig 16422 bp, 14 predicted proteins | sample Rivendell_Oct201_7_FD_77318 | JGI IMG/M metagenome (GOLD analysis project Ga0099791, IMG submission 77318) | Vadose zone soil and rhizosphere microbial communities from the Eel River Critical Zone Observatory, Northern California to study diel... | ecosystem: Environmental > Terrestrial > Soil... | reverse complement strand
CAATCCTGGTCACTGGAACCGGCTGAAGAACGCGCTATTCCGGACTTTCTTCCCACGAATCCATTGGCTGTTCCGGGCGAAGTTTTTCAGATGCTGGGGCTCAGGATGCATGATGTGGAGGTGGGCTGATCGAGATGCGAAGACGGGATTTTGCGGGTTGGCCGGCAATCCGTTGCAGAACTTGTTTTCTGATTAGATTCCACACATCTATATGGACCTTGGCGGCCAGCGATATCCATGACGATCAAGGCCCACGGGCGGGGCGCCTGGTGCATGAAGTCTTCACGATGGGGTTGGGAATGTTCTTTTCCGCCCAGTCGAGGAAGACGTCGAACTGCGCCAAGGCCGTTGACCCCAGCATGCCCATATGCGTGTGGCCGTTGAATTTACCCTCGAAGCTCGGGTCTTCGGCACTAACCACGAGCGCGGGGCCCACCTTACGGGTCGGACTGGCGTTCATGGCAGCGACGGCGGTGTAGTTTCCCTCGCGGAAAGCCATCGGTCGATAGTCGCCGTTCATCATCAAGAAGGGGATCGTATCGAAATCGGAGCCGACCAGGCCCGCCGCAGCGAGATCGGTTCCACCTTCCGGCGTGATGATGCCTTTAAGCAGCGGCAGCTTGCCGCGCTCCTTCAACACGCGCACGAGGTGCAGTGATGACGGTGAGGACTGCGAGTGGGGCGCGACGATACCGCCGCCAATGCCCTCAAGAAGGTCGGCAAGCGCGATCGGAAGCCACGTGTTGTTTGGCGCGACCTCGCGCGGCGTGCACGCCTCGCAGATCGAGCCAGGCAGCGTCACCTCAGCATTCGGCACCAGCTGCTTGTAGTACTCAAGGCCAAGGTACTCGTTGTTGGCGGCATTGGGTGCCGGTCCTATGGCCCCCTTGCGTGCGACAAGCTTTGGATCAGCTGAGTCGGAGTTCGGTGGGATAGGGAATTTCGGCGAGTAATTGCCGTGCGCCGGGGATGGTTCAGGATTTTCAGCTGGATCGGGATCGCCAGGATCGCCGTGGCGGATCATCTTGCCGACCATGCTGGTCGAGCCGCTTATGATATGGCCGAACCACGCGGCCCACGCCCCGTTGTCGGTGATGCGTCCGAAGGTAGGAACCATGTCCCAATTGCCGGTCGCCTTGGCCTCGTGGAGCACGGACTGGTCGAAGCCCGAACGCCCACGCCCCGGCTGGTCCATGACGAACGACGCCAGATTGTGGCGCACCGCATAGGAATGCCAGCCCTCCTTGCCATCCGGCGTCGAATCCAGCGCCGCGCCCGTGTGCGTCGAGCCGTGAACGAAGATGATCGGCCATTGCCGGCGCGTCTTCGGGACCTGGAACTGCACGTAGGCTTGCCCGATCGTGATCTGCTGGGGATCACCGGCGGTCGGACCTGCAGCGTATTTCGTGACCTTGGCTACGCCGCCGACGAAGAATGAGCCCTGGTCGCACACTTCCAGCGGCTCGTCCAGATAAGGGTTCTCCAGCGGGTTCTCCCATGCCGATGCGCCCGACGCAGACGTCGCCGCCATAAGCGCCGATGTCAGAGCGAGAAGCGGACCTTTCCTCGCCTTCATGGTGTTCCTCCTCCGATGGTGTTTCCAGGCAGGCGCAAGAACATGCTTCCTCCCAGATCCGTCATGTCGACGTTTTCAGCGCATCGGCGTTTGCCGCCCACGCGCGGCTTCCAAGCATACGCCGGAAGCGACGCGTGGTCTTCCATGAAAGTCCGTCGGCACCAAAAATGGCTTCGATCAAGGTCGGCGCCATGAAAAGCGCTGCCTCCCCACGACTGGCCAGCGCGGCGACTTTGGGGTCAGCGCGACGAGGCTACGCGGGAACAAGATTCCTGATCTGCTCTATTTTTGCCTTGGCATCACCAAGTGACAGATAACCGAGGGCTCCCGAAATGCCAGCGTTCGGCGTGCCGTGACTGACCGTTACATTACCCCGCGCTCGATCCCCGCGTTCACTGGCCACGACCGGACCGCCGCATCTGCCAGAGTATGTCTGGCGTAAACATCGGTCGTGCGACGGGGTATTTGAGGACGATCTCGTCTCCGTAAACAGCGTATATGCTTTCCGGCACGTTCTGGGCGGCAAGCAGAGCGATCTCCCTGAGGTAGGTCATTTCTGTAAATTCCTCAATCGGGGCGTCGCCAAGTCGGTCATTTTGGACGTACCATCTGATCAAAACAAAGGTGTTGCAGGCCACTGTCTCTTCCACCCTGCGCAAGGCCGCGCCGACCTCGTCTTTGCTCGTTGCGGTTTTGGTCAGCTTTTGAAGAACTCTCAGTGCGTTCTGTTCTAGTTTGCTTCGTTCTACCGAGTCGACGGAATGCTTCTCGGAACATGCGTGTTGCGTTCCTAACGCGTCGTAATAGGTAAAATTCCAATACGTGTCATCTATGGCTTCCCCCTCAAGTCCGCGGATGAAAAATCGCCGTAACCGCCCTAAGTGCTTTCGCTGAAGATCGGTCAGTCCTAGCTCATCTGTCTTCACTTCCCTCAGCAAATCCAACAGTGTCGGGGTTGTCGGGTGATCGGCTACTTCCCAAGTGGGAATGTACCCTGCATTCGCGTTCATGAAGGCAATGGTCTTCCCATGAGGGTAAACTTGGCACTTGAAATGCTCTTCGGAGAGGAGACCATTCTGGATTTGGAGCGCTAAGATGGCTTCGCGTGTCTTGGAGCCGCATTTGCCGTCGATGGTGAGAGGCTTATAGCCAAGAAGCTTCTTGTTACCGATATAGTGGTTCAGCATCACCTGAACCTTTATGACATCATCGGATCGGTTCATCGCGTTCAGACCAACAGGACCGGAAATGCTGATGCTCATGGCTGTACCTCAAAGGTAACCCAACGTCGAACCTATGTAGATTATTGATGGCGACCCGCATGTCGGTTCAGCGCCAGATCGTCTGGAGTGTTGATTAGTACTGAAATCGCGTTTGTACCTAGGTTTGAGCCGGGACATTCGGGGGGCGATTGTGCTCGTTCCCGCTGTGGCCCTGTATCATCCTGAAGTACTGTCGTGCGGCTGGCCCAAGTCCGCGTTGTCATAGCTCCCTGCCCCGCAACGAGATTCGCCACGTAGGGCGTAGGTAGAAGGCATACTTTCGTCCTGGGACCGAAGTACACTTCGACGCCGAGCGAGCTTGCAGCGACCTACCACCGGCCTGGCGGGTCCCCAGGACCAGGGGGCCTCGAGCGGAACATTCCGATGAAGATCCTTGTCGTCGATGATCATGTGCTGATCCGCGAAGCCTTGCGTGGCCTCTTCAAGGAACTGAAACCTGACGCCACGGTGCTCGAGGCGCCGGACGCGGCACGGACAGTGCAGTTGCTCGCCGACCAACCCGACGTGGCCTTGATCCTGCTTGACCTGAGTTTGCCGGACCGCGACGGGTTTGCGCTCCTGGCGGAGGTGCGCGAGCGCTACCCCGGCATCTCGGTGGTCGCCGTGTCAGTAAAACAAAAACGCGCCAATGTGTTGCGGGCGCTGGATCGCGGGGCTCTCGGCTTCATCCCGAAGTCCGCCGGGCGTGAAGTAATGATGAGTGCCCTCAACCTGGTGTTCTCAGGCGGCGTCTATGTCCCGCCAGAGATCCTCGGTTCCCGCAAGCCGGTCGAGACGGAGCCATCGCCGCGGCGCCGCAGCGCTGCTGCAAAACCGCATGCATCGCCGGCCGACCTGGGATTGACCGAACGGCAGATCGATGTGCTGGCGCTGATGATGCAAGGCAAGAGCAACAAGGCGATCTGCCGCCTGCTCGATCTCGCCGAGCCAACGGTGAAGAACCATGTCACCGCCATTCTGAAGGCGTTGAGGGTTTCGAACCGCACCGAGGCGGTCCTCGCCGCCTCGGCGCTGGGCTGGGAGTTCAACGCACGGCGCGCAGGAGCTGATTGACCATGGACCGCAAGGCCATGGGATTTACAGGCTTATGCAGCAGCGGCAGGCCACACGCGTTCGCGTCGCGCATGCGCTCGGTCGTGGTGTCCCCGCTGATGAGAAAGGCCGGAATCGGGGCGGCGAACGCGCTGCGCAGCCGTTCGATGACATCAACACCGGTTCTTCCGTTCGCCAGGAAATAGTCCGAGATGACAAGGTTCGGATACCCTTGGTGGGCGGCGAGACCCGCCAGCGCCGCGTCATCCGATCCAGCGGTGACAACCCGGCATCCCCAGCCTTGCAACAGACCGCGCATGCCATCGAGAACCAGCGCATCGTCATCGATCACGACGATGAGCTTGTCCTGCGTGGGGTTCGCGATCGTATCGAAAGTCACGGCCGACTCGACGGGCGGCTGTCGGGCTGACGCCCACGGCACCGAAACGGCGAAGCGCGAGCCCTCGCCGGGCCGCGACGTCAGATCAATCGGATGGTCGAGCAGGCGGCATAGACCATCGACGATCGACAGTCCCAGGCCCATCCCAGCGCGCTGACCCGGCGTCGCAGCGCCCACTTGGTAGAATTCGGCGAAAATGTTGCGGTGATGGTCTTCGGCGAGGCCGATGCCGCTGTCCCACACCTCGATGCGCACGCTGTCCCCGCGACGGCGGCAACCGACGATGATGCCGCCATGGGACGTATACCGTATTGCGTTCGACACAAGGTTGAGCAGGATCCGCTCGAGCAGGATGGCATCGGTGCGGACCCACGCGCGGCTCTGCATGACGCGCAAGCGCAGGCCCTTTTCGCGAGCAGTGGCGGCGAACGTCGTCTCGATGCGACTCAACAGGTGACCGACAGGGAATTCCGAGATGTCCGGTACAAGGACGCCAGCGTCGAGCTTGGAGATATCGAGCAAGGCATTGAACAGTTCGTTCATGGAATCGATGGCGGCATCGATCCGTGCGACGAGCCGGGCGCGCTCCGTCGGGTCGGTCTGATCGCGTAGCTGCGCCGCGAACAGATTTAAGGCGTGAAGCGGTTGGCGCAGGTCGTGGCTAGCCGCCGCAAGAAAGCGTGATTTGGCGAGATTGGCGAGCTCCACTTCGCGGTTCCGCTCGGCCAGGTCGCGGTTGCGCTGCGCCAACGTCATGCGCAGCCTGAGAGATTCTACGAATGTGTTCTGAATGAATCGCGCGAAGTTGATGAACAGGAAAAGGATGACGACGGCCGCCAGCGCAATACCCCAGTGGAGCGGATCGCCCCCGTGCCCATACCGGATAGCGGTCGCTGCGACGAACGGGGTGACGAAGGTGAGATAGGCGGGCAGATAGACAGCAAGCGTCAACAGGCCGGACACCACGGCGCCAAGCAGCATCGTGACAAGGAAGAGTTGGTATTCAATGCGGTCGGGCACATAGAACAGGAAGCAAGCGGCCGCCCAGATACTGCCGCCGACGGCCAGCGCCCACTGCACCCGCCTCAACCAGAGTCGATGGTCGGTGTCATTCGCGGCGCGATGGCGATAGGCCCGCGCCATGCCCGCACGCGCCACGGAGTAAACGCCAAAGACAGCAAGCCAGCCCAGCAGAACGCCGTGCAGAACGTGGTCCCAAAGCACCCAGACCAGGATCAAGGCGGCCGCCACGCCGGTCAGGATGAGCCGCTGGCCCTCGATATAGAGCACACGCACCTGCTCGGCGAGAATTGCTTGGTCCGGGTCTTCCGATGGCGCAGGGTCACCAGCTGCTTCTCCCCGACCGCGTTTGCCAGCGCTTGCGGACGCCACCATGCGCCGCACCCGTTCCGGAACCCGCGCGGCAGCGGCGGCTATCCGACTGGAAAAGTGTGCAACGCTGCGCGAGCTCATCCGACACCAGGCAACGGCAACCCTTGAACGCACCAGGAAGTGGTCCAGGCTGTCATGTGTACAGCGCTATGGAACGTCCAAGCTATTTAGGGGGACGGTATCCGGCCATGATCGCATGTGGGAGGCCGCTGCCGGACCAGCGGAGCCACGCTGGCAAAGTTGTGTTCGCCGTCGATCGGCGAAGGACCGCAGTCTTGCGGGCGCTTGGGGGCGCGACAGCCTCTATGTACCGTCGGTCCTCCTCGCTTGGGCGCAGAAGAGGATACAGTTACCCGCACCGTCGGCTGACTGCGCTTCAGGCGATACGACCCCTGAGCAGCTTTCTGCTGAATTGGGCGTGACCGATCGACAGCGCACGAATGCAGCCCTTGCCGTCTGGCGGCAACGCTGCGCCGGATTGAAGGATGACCCCTCCGCATCGCGGCCGTCGAGAAAACCCCTGGCCCGTACGCGGGCCGAGGTCGCCCAGCTCCGTCACGAAGCATCGGTCTTTGCAGCGGGCACGCCGCAGCACAGCGCCACGACAGGTCGACTGGAATGGCTGGAAACCTATGAGAAGGCGGAGACTGACCTGCTGGCCAGGATGAAACGCCGCCTTCGGCTCTATCGCATGCTCGGCATGACCGAACTGATGCCCGAGCCATTGATCGAAGACTGATCGCGAGCTTGCCGGCACCCAGTGGTGGGAGCCGCGATGTTGCCTATAGGCCATATTTGGCCGTCTCTCGGAAGACGCCTTGTGTGAGCTAACTCATACTTGGTCGATCCGGCATCGGCCATGGTGATCGGGCACCTTACAACAGCAAGGCAACAAGGTAGGCAACAATGCGGTTGTTACGTTTGACATTGATGGGGGCGGCCGTAGCGGCGCCGATGGCGATAGCGGCAAGCAGCCCAGCGAGCGCGGTCTGCATCAGAAAATGCACCGATATACTGTCCAGCGGGGTTTGTTCCCGGTATGGAAGCTGCGAGGAGGTGTTGGAGTCTGCAGGCACCTTTAGGCCAGTCCGCAGCGCGAAGGATTGTCGCCGTTCCCAAGCGCTTCGCTGTGATTACAACTCTTGCGATTTGGTTTGTAACGCGAACAAAAAATAAATATTGCAGCCTACGCATTCGGGTGACCCCGGCCTCGCGCGGGAACGTGACAAGTATCCCGCGCGGGCTTTGTGCGAAAGTAGGTTAGCCTCTGCTCCCGTTCTGGAAATCGGGGGCTGTGCGGGTTGTGCCATATCGCGAAGTCGGGATCGACGGCGTGTACGGACCGCCCTCGTTTCCGGAATAGGGGGCGACAGAGGCACGGGCGTCGCTCGGAACCGCTAGCGAGGCGGCGTTGTGAGGGCGCTTTTGCTGCGCCATCGCGGGAGAGACCAGCAACGCTGCCGCGCCGACAATAGATAAAATGAGGTTTGTCTTCATTATTTAATCTCCTTTAGAAAAATTGGGAGCCACAATGTCCCAGGTTTGCATGACCACAACTGTGATCGAGCCCTAAGTGGAGCCAGCGACCTAAAAAGTTCAAAAGACTTTGTTGCCGCAGTGCAGACCTGCCATGCTCAAAACATGACACCGCCGAACAGCGCCGATGTCATAGAGGCTGTTTGCTCGCGGATGGTGCAACGTCTTGGGCTGAGATTGTCTCGCATAAGACGCCGCCCGCGCACCCGACCTAGTGACGCCGTCCTCAATCTCCTTCGGAGGCATCCTCGATCGCCCTTCGCCCCGCCGCCGTGATCATGACCTTGCCAACCTCGACCGGCGTATCGCCGGCCACGATCACTCTTCGCTGCACTGTCGCGAGCCCAGCGACGACGAGACCCGCGAGCATCCGCCGGCTGAAGCCATGGCCGTACACAAGCAGTTCCTCAGTGGCGCCATGCAGGCTGCTGGCCAGCAGCTCAAGTGCACGACGCTGCTCCGGGCCGAGGCGGCGCTTCCGAGCGGATGAGGACATCTGGAACCACGATCGATCACTTCCCCCGCTTCACTTACTCATAACGCCCGAGTCGCCGTTGCCGGCAGGCCGCTATTCCAGCGCCAATCGGCTAAAACAGTTTCCTGGGGATATTTATACCGGATGGCCACCATGTGACCCGCGCTGGGATCCGCCTCACTTGATCGGCATCTCGTATTACAGCAATCCAACCTCTGACCGTGACCTGGCGGGTTGAGGAAGAGCACATCGGCGCCGTAGGCGCGCTTGCGTCATTCCTCACTCCGCGGCCTCCCCTAACAACGACGCATCCCCAGATAACTGCCATCGCTCCGCCAATGCGCAGCCATGGCTCGGCTGGCGCGTGTTCGCCTTATCAATTTGCTGGGGGCGCACACGATTTCTTTCTTGAATGTGTCGAGAAGCCGAGCCACGCTGTCCCCGGCCCCGTGCTGAGGGAATTAAGTAACGGGACCGGGGACTTGACGCGACCCCCCGCCCCCTCAGGGAGGCATCACGAAGGGGACCTGGGGTCGCGTGCGGGCCGTGCCACCCATAAACCCCGCACGCGGAAAGATACGACGCCGGCGCGGTTAGGCATGCCGTGGGCGGAAAAGTGGCCGTCGGCCTGAATAGTGCGGAAGTGTTGCAATCCGGACACGGCTTCAATAGCCGCAGCGCGGGGTAACCATTTGCGCTGTCATGGTTTTGTGCCCTCGACGACCACCGACCCGGTTTCGCCTTTATGCACAGAACCTTTATGCACAGAACCTTTGCGCACAGAACCTTTGCGCACAGAGAAGTGAATGCCCGCATTGCTTGCGGGAGCGTTCGGCCTTGCCGCTCGCCCCTTTCGTCCAGCGGACGACCGAACCGCACTCGCCGACCACGCGCCTCGTCATCTCTCGCGTGCCGGTGAGCGCCGCGCCCGAAGCCCGCGGCCATCAGCGCAATCGCGAGTGGATCGGCCCTCACCATCTGGCAGCGGGAACCGCGCCAGCGATCAGGCGTTGCTATTTGCATACCAGGGCCACCTTTGGTGCAGTCCGTGGGATGCGGCGGCTCTGGTCAGCGTACCCCGATTGTGGAAATATCTCGCCAAAAGCACTGGCGGTCGGATATTACGGAAGGGGCTTTAACCCATGATGCTCCCAAACGATCCATACGGTTTTTGCAGCAACGCCGAGGCCGCTCGCGCCAGGCTCGCAGTCATCGACGAGCGGTTCGTCGCCCGGCAGCGCCTTGTGGTGCAGCGGGACCATGCGCGCAGGGCTACGCTTAGTGCCGACAAGGAACTTGGTGAAATCGATGCGTCGATCAACGACCTCCATGGCCACCGGCGCGTGGTGCCCCTCGGCGATCTTGCCCGTCGTCGGGCGAAGACGGTCGAGGCCGTGCGCACCGCCATGCAGGAATTTGCAGCGATCGAGGCCCGGCTTCACGAATATAGTGACGTTCCGACCAGCCCACACGATCTCCGGGAGCACGTCGTCGATCTCACCAGGCGCGCCGGCCTGGTGCGGCGATAAGCAGGCCGTCCGCCTCGAAAACGGCATCCATACTCGACAGGCCGCGGACGATTTCAGCGACCTTTAACCTCTAGAGCGCGCGCCGAGATCGAATCACATCTCCCGCGTCATGCCCGTCCCCCGAACTTGATCGGGGATTGTCGCGGGCATCGACGTCGTTCTTTCGTGCTTATGAGCCAAAATAGCCGGCACATACGAAGATAAAATAGTTAGCTTAGGCGGTTTTTCGCCCCCCTCCATCAGCGGCTTCAGTTTGCCAAAAGTCATCGGCCACGGCGCCACATCGCTTCGATAATCATTATCGCCCCTGACGCATGATCCTATAGCAACGCGGAGACAAACAAGGCAGACTTGTGCAATCCAAATATGTTTCTCCCGGCTACCGTTCGCGTGCGATGGGCGTTGCGCGGCTCCGCCCCGCAACCCAACGGAGGACCTTCTCATGACTTCGAAGATCAGCGCACCAGCTGTGATTGCGATAGCGGCAATCCTGTCCGTTTCAACTGCGTCATATGCGGCATCTCAAAAGAACAGAATACCGGTGTCCGGTGAGACCGGGTACACCAACCCGCGCGCTTGTCTGGGCGGCGCATGCACAACCGAAAATCCGGACCGCGTCAGGCAACCTTGTTCTGGCTCGCAATGTTACAAGCGGACACGTACGAATAAGTCGTCCGAGGTCGTTTTCGAAATAATCCGGGCAGGATGACGATCGCGCCGATGACGAACGGGAGGCGTGTCGCAATCACGCCTTTCCTATCGGTGATGCAAGCTCCTTGCGCGCGTAACCAACCCAACGTTCGGAGCGCGACGCTCGGCGGGGACAGCAGCGGGCGCGGTTCGCAGAAACGCGGCTGGCGAGGTGGCGTTTCGCCATTCCACTGCGGCTCAGCAATCAGCGCGATAAACCTTGCATCCTCCGCTGAACTTCATGTGCACCGTGACGCAGTTCCAGCGGTGATCCCCTTCTCAAGCTCAACCTGATATCAGGCACGGCAGCGGCGAGAAAATTCCGCGGCGCGATGCAAGCCCCTCCGGTCCTTGAGACTGGCCTTCCGGCAAACGCGTTCGCCGCGCTTGCATAGCTCCGCGGTGTCGGTCTGAAGTTGCGGCACGCAGCTGAGGTCCAAGCCGGCTTTTCCGCGGGCGCCGGCCAACGGGATCGCTGCGCAACAATGTTGAGCACGCAAGTCGCGCACCTGCTCCGCTTCAATTGTCACATCCTTGATCATTTGCGTCTGTTTGCGGACAAGAAGCCCACAATGCCGACGGTGTCGGGGGCGAGCGGCATGGCGGACGCCAATGCCACCGACCGGGTCGACGTCACTCACACAATTTGGTCTTGAATTGGCGGCTTCGTTTTCAGAACATGGCAAATGATTTGAAGCTATCACGGATGGAGAGCTCGTGAAGCTTCGCGGGACGGAGAAGCAGGGTGAGCGCTCAGCGGGGGGCCGATACTGGCGCGGCATTCGGCCCGTTTCGTCTGTTCGCGGCTCAGCACCTGCTGCTGGAACACGAGAAGCCGCTCAGGCTCGGCAGCCGGGCGCTCGAGATCCTCACGGTACTCGTGGAAAATCCCGGTGAGGTGGTAACCAAGGAAGAACTGGTCGCCCGCGTCTGGCCGGATACATTCGTCGAAGAGGGTAACCTTCGCGTCCATATGGCGGCGCTACGTCGTGCGCTCGGCGATGGCCAGGCCGGCAGCCGCTATGTGGTGACAGTTCCGGGTCGCGGTTATCGCTTTGTTGCGCCGGTTTCTGTGCTGGAGCCGTCGGCGCCGGCGCCGCCGAAATCGAGCGAGGAGGCGGCCAGCAATCTACCGCTTCTGCTGACCCGCATGGTCGGGCGGGCCGAGATCGTCGCCGCCCTCGCAGTCCAGCTGGCGCAACGGCGCTTCATCACCATTGTCGGCGCCGGCGGCATCGGCAAGACGACGGTCGCGGTCGCAATAGCGGATGCGGTGACGCCGAACTACCATGATAGGGTCGCATTTGTCGACTTGTCACCGCTCACCGATGCGGCCCTCATCCCCAGCATGGTCGCGGCCGTACTGGGCCTGCCGACGCATTCCGAAAACGCCCTGACCGCGTTGGTCGCTTTCCTGTCCGACAAGGAGATGCTCTTAGTGCTTGACAGTTGCGAGCACGTTGCGGACGCCGTTGCCAATCTGGTCGAGCGCGTACGGGAGGCGGCGCCCGGCGTGCATATTCTGGCGACCAGCCGGGAGCCGTTGCGCGCCGCGGGCGAGCGGCTTTATCGCCTGTTGCCGCTCGGCGTTCCACCGTCCTCGGTTCGGCTCAATGCCGAGGAAGCCCTGGCTTTTCCGGCCATCCAGCTCTTTGTCGAACGGGCCGGCGCGGTACTCGACGGATTCGAACTTACCGATGCCAACGCGCCGATCGTTGCCGATATTTGCCGCCGGCTCGACGGCATTGCGCTCGCAATCGAACTCGCTGCCGGCCGGATCGACGCGTTCGGACTGAGAGAGCTCGCGGCACGCCTTGACGATCGGTTTCGTCTCCTGACCCGCGGCCGCCGCACCGCGCTGCCGCGGCACCAGACGCTCGGCACGACGCTCGATTGGAGCTACCAGTTGCTCCCCGAATCCGAGCGCACGGTTTTGCATCGTCTCGCGGCTTTCGCTGGACGGTTCACGCTCGAGGCAGTCGAGGCGGTGATTTCCGGCGGCGAAAGCATCGTCGATCAAGTCGCGAACCTCGTTGCGAAATCGCTCATCGCCGCCGATATCGGTGGTGATGTCGTTTACTATCGGCTGCTGGAGACGACGCGAGCCTACGCCCCGGACAAACTCGAAGGGAGCGGCGAAAGGTCGGAATACGCGCGGCGCCACGCGGACTATTTTCGCGCCCTGTTTCGACGCGCAGAGCTCGAATGGGACCGGCGGCCCACCGCCGAGTGGGTCGAGGCCTACGTCAGCCAGACCGACAATGTGCGCGCAGCATTGGAGTGGGCCTTTTCGGCGTCCGGAGACGCGGAGCTCGGCATCGATCTCACCATCGTCACCGTGCCGTTGTGGCTGCAGCTGTCGCTGATGGACGAATGCCGCAAACACGTGGACCGGGCGCTCGCAGCGGCGCGAGCGCGATCCGAGCATGACCCGCGCCGCGACATGCAACTCAATGCCGCGCTCGGATCGTCGCTCGTCTACACCAGCATGGCGCCAGAGGCGCGCTCGGCGTGGGGCCGTGCATTGGAGATCGCCAAAAGCATCGGCGACACCGATTACCAGTTGCGCTCATTGTGGGGTCTGTGGGTCGACGGCCTGAACACCGGCGGTTTCAAAAATGCGCTCTCGCTCGCAAACCAATTTTATGGCATCGCGGCGCATTCGTCTGACCCGCTTGATGCGCTGATGGGCGATCGGATGATCGGCATCGCGCAGCATTTCATCGGCGAGCAGCGCGACGCCCGTCAGCATATCGACCGCATGCTGGCACGCTACGTAACGCCCATACGCGCATCGCACATCGCGCGCTATCAGTTCGACCAGCGCGTCACGGCGCACGCCTTCCAGGCCCGCATCCTCTGGCTGCTGGGATTTCCAGATCGGGCGATGCAGATCGTCGGCACGATGGTGGAAGATGGGCTGTCGATTGGCCATGCGTTGTCGTTGTGCAACGCGCTTGGCCAGGGCGCTTGTCCGATCTCGCTGTTCTGCGGAAACCTGGCCGCCGCCGAACGCTATCTCAATATGCTCCTCGACTACACGGCGAGGCATGCGCTCGAGGCTTGGCATGCCTGGGCCCTGTGTTTCCGCGGCGCCGTGCTGATCCGGCGGGGCGAGGTCGCGGCCGGATTGCAGGCTTTGCGATCAATTCTCGATAAAGGTCCGGAATTCCGGGCGCTGCCTCGCTATCTCGCAGTCTTTGGCGAGCTCGCCCAGGCAATGGGGCACAGCGGCGAGATCCCACAAGCTCTTGCGGCAATCGAGGTCGCCATCGAGCGTTCCGAGCAGCGCGAGGAACGCTGGTACCTTGCCGAACTGCTGCGCATCAAAGGCGAGCTCTTATTGCGGGACAGTGCAGCTTCCGCGCGGAGACAGCGGCAGATTGCTTCCAAGCTTCGCTCGATTGGGCGCGTCGGCAGGCTGCGCTCTCATGGGAGCTGCGCACCGCCACGAGCCTGGCGCGGCTGCGGCGCGACAACGGCGACGTGCTCGCTGCGCGGGACGTTCTGGCGCCGGTCTATGGCCGCTTCACTGAAGGGTTCGGCACGACCGATTTGAAAGCCGCGAAGGAATTGCTCGACGAGCTGCCGTGACAACCGCCGTTCACTCCTGCTTTAGCCCGAGTTCGTCGACGATCCGTTTCTGGTCGATGAGGTCGCGCGCGATGTAGGCGCGATAATCGTCGGTGCTCAAATATGTGGGCTCCTGCTCGAGCTGACGAAGCAGCGCGACAAAGGACGGCTCCTCCATTCCTTTCTTGAAGGCGTCGTGAAGCACTTTGACGACGGCCTCATCCATTCCCTTCGGGCCGGCAATCCCATAGGTGGAGTTGGCGACGACATCGATGCCAACCTCCGGCAGGATCGGCACGTTCGGCCAGTTTCGGGTCCGGGTCGAGCCATAAGTGACAAGCAATCGCAATTGACCGGAATTAACGAGCGGCGCCCAAGCGGTGGCGTCGGATACGGCCTGGATATGGCCGCCCAGGAGCGCACTGCTCGATTCCGCAAAGCTTTTGAACGGTACGCCCGTCCATTCGACGCCTTTTCGCTTGGCGATCTGCCGCATCACGATATACGGGCTGACCGCGCCGCCCGCCGAGCCGTAGCTGATCTTGTTGGAATTGGCCCGCGCATAGGCGACGAATTCGTCGAACGTCTTCCAGGCCGAATCGCCGCGTACCACCAATCCCGCCACGAGACCGGAAATGCCGACGATGTAAGTGAAATCGGTGGCCGGGTCGTAGGTCGTCTTCGTCATGAACGGAAGACGCAACACGCCGGTGTGGACCTGAGTAATGGTGTAGCCGTCGGGCCTGGCCGAGGCCGCAACCTGGGCAGGCCCGAGGGTGCCGGTGGCGCTCGGCCGGTTTTCCAGCACAATCGGCTGACCGAGGTGTTTCTCGGCCGCGATCGCAAGCGCGCGCAACTGAATGTCGACCGCGCCGCCTACTGAGAACGGTATGACGAAAGTGACCGGCCTCGTCGGATAAGTTTGTGATTGCGCAGGCGCCTTGCAAGCCACGCACGCAAGAATGCCAGCCGCCAATCGGACAACAACGTGCCGGACAACAACGTCGCGCATGAACCTCTCCTTGCGTTGCGCCGCATATCGGCGCGAGCATTTTGGACTGCACATTTGCCAAGATTCCGGCACGCAAAGTGTGGCGCAATACCAGCCCGCATGAGGTCAAAGAAACTCTGTCACAGCCTGTGGCGTGAAGCAACCGCTGCGGCCCCGGTCGATTGCAAACCGCAACCCTCCAATGTGATTACGGAAAGGCTCCTATCGCCTGGCGCGCCGGAACGCACTCGGCGACGACAGAAGATGCTCGCGGAAGCGACGCGAGAAATGGCTTTGATCAGAAAAGCCTGTTGCCAATGCGATCTCGGCCAATGGCATTTCGGTGTCGGCCAGAAGCTCCTGCGCTCTTTCGAGTCGGCATTGCACCAGATAGTCGTGCGGTGTCGCTCCGACCGACTGCTTGAAAGCACGGGCAAAATGGCATCGTGACAGATTTGCGACGGCGGCGAGGTCGGCGAGGTCTATACTGGCTTCCAGGTTGGCCCCGATGTGCGCGCGCACCCGCCGCAAGACGCCCGGCGGCAAGCCGCCGCGGGCCTGCTCGTTCACCGGGAGTGGCGGAAAACTCGCAATGGCGTCAATGCGTGGCCGAACGTGCAGGTGGCCGTCCCAACCTAATCCCATCGCCGGCTTGACTTCGGGCGGCGTGATCACCGTCGACCAATTCTCCACCAGCCTGTTCGGGACCAGCAGTGCCGCCACATCACGCCGCGCCTTCCCCTGGAATGGCGCGGGATTGCGTTCGAACAACGCCCACAGGCTGACCGGTTTCGCCGAGTTTCTTGGACCAGGCAAATCGGCGCTCATCATGGCGCGGCCGTGACGGTCGGCGGCGATGATGTTCTGCTGGCCGTCGACGGCGAACAGCCTCGGCGCAAGCGACGGGTCGCGCGGGGTGACGGCGACGATCCAGAGAGAACGGTGGCACTCCCGGAACGCCCGCTCTTCGATGGCGCGCGCGGTGGCCTGAACGAGAGCGCGGGTCAATGGCGCAGGTGCCTCAGGCTCGCCGGGGTCGAGCGCGACCAGGTCGAGGGTGCCGGCGAGTTCGCCATTGGCGTCGAAGACCGGCGTTGCGGCGCTGCTCAGTCCGCCGTGACGGATACGAAAGTGAGAGCCGAAGTCAACGAGCATCGACTCCTGCACAGCAACGAGGCTTTGCGCCTTTGTCGGGGCTTTGGGCAGACGAGTGGTCATGGCCTTCTCGTCAATTCTGTCCCGGGCGAAATCCTTCCGACCAGGGAAATCCACAACGGCACCTGCCGGATCGCAGAACCGAACCTCATAGCGCGCCTGCCGTGCGATATTGCACAGGCGATTGAGCTCCTCCTGCGCACCGAGCAGAATGGCTTGCAACGATTGCGACCGATGAGGCACCCCACAATCGGGGGGCAAACCGTGCGAAACCTTGACGGTGTTTGCATTCGTCCGGCTCTCGAACATGGCGATCTCCTTCTTGCGCCGTGGGTCTGAGTGACGCAATGTTGCCCGCCTGATCGCCGTGTTTCGAGTTAATGGTTGCAAATCGTTGCTGCGCTCCGTTTAGGCGCGAGCCGTCATGCCCGCCAGCGAAACAACGTCGCTTCGCGGAGCGCCAAAAAGGCAGCCGGCCGGCGCCGCGCCCTCCGCTTAACAAATTTTTTCAAATTTTTATCCGCACGGCGCTCGATTGCGTGCCCAGGCGGTTGACGTCATGGCGTCGCCGGCCGGGCTTGTCCCGGCGACCCCGAACGCCCCCTCCCTACCCTCCCCCGCGTGCGGGGGAGGGTAGGGAGGGGAAGAATAATCGGGGTGGCCGGGACAAGCCCGGCCACGACGAGCCGGAGAGATCAAGTGCTTCCAACGTGATCGGAATCCGCTTTAGTGCCCCAACGGCACCATTAGCGAGGTAGCGGCCACTCGTGAGGGTGCCGATAAAACGCAT
>Ga0099791_10000370_pt1 | contig 16500 bp, 17 predicted proteins | sample Rivendell_Oct201_7_FD_77318 | JGI IMG/M metagenome (GOLD analysis project Ga0099791, IMG submission 77318) | Vadose zone soil and rhizosphere microbial communities from the Eel River Critical Zone Observatory, Northern California to study diel... | ecosystem: Environmental > Terrestrial > Soil... | reverse complement strand
TGGGTGGGCATGGCGAAGCTCGTCACCGACGAGATGGTCGACACGTACGCGGTGACGGGGACGTGGGGCACGATCGGAGCGAAGATCCGCGAGCGCTACGCGGGGCTCCTCGATCGCACTTCGTTCTACCAGCCGTACCAGCCCGGCCTCGACGACCCACGCCTGCCGCGGGTCATAAAGGAATTCAACGGATGATAGACCTCTACGACCTCGGAGAACGCCCGCCGCTCGGCCAGGTGCCGGCGCGGATGCACGCCTACGTCGTGCGCCAGAACCGCTTTGGCCCGCCTCGCGACGCCTGGAAGCGCGAGGTCATCACCACGCCGGTGATCGGCCCCGACGAGGTGCTCGTCTACGTGATGGCCTCCGGCATCAACTACAACAACGTGTGGGCGGCACTCGGCTATCCGCTCGACGTCATCGCCGAGCGGCAGAAAGCCGGTGAGCCCGAGGACTTCCACGCCGGAGGCAGTGACTGCTCGGGCATCGTGTGGGCGGTCGGCAAGGACGTGCGCAACGTGAAGATCGGCGACGAGGTGATCGTCCACAGCGGCTGGTGGCGGCCGGACGATCCGTGGGTGAAATCGGGCAAGGATCCGATGCTGGCCGAGTCCACGCGGATCTGGGGCTACCAGACGAACTACGGATCGTTCTGTCAGTTCGCGCGAGCGCAGGCCCACCAGTGCGTGGCGAAGCCCAGGCGCCTCACCTGGGAAGAGTCAGGCTGCTTTCTCCTCTGCGCCTCGACGGCGTACCGGATGCTCATGGGCTGGCCGCCGCACACCGTCGAGAAGGGTGACGCCGTGCTGGTGTGGGGCGCCGCCGGCGGTCTCGGCAGCATGGCGCTCGAGATCACGCGCGCGGTCGGCGGGCGCCCGATCGCCGTGGTATCGGACGACGACAAGCGCAAGTTCTGCATGGATCACGGCGCGGCCGGCGTGGTCAATCGCACGCAGTTCACCCACTGGGGGAAGATGCCGGACACCGGTGACGCCAAGGCCTACGGCGAGTGGGCCAAGGGAGCGCGCGGCTTCGGCAAGGCCATCTGGGACGCGCTCGGCGATCGCGTGAGCCCGAAGATCGTCTTCGAGCATCCGGGTGAGTCGACGCTGCCGACGTCGGAGTTCGTCTGCGCCACGGGCGGGATGATCGTGATCTGCGCCGGCACGACCGGTTACAACGTCACGCTCGATCTCCGCTATCACTGGATGCGGCAGAAGCGATTTCAGGGCAGCCATCTCTCCAACGACGAGCAGGCTGCCGCGGTGACGAAGCTGGTCGCCGACGGGAAGGTCGACCCGTGTCTCTCGAAGACGTACGACTTCGACGAGATTCCGCTGTGTCACCAGTTGATGCTCGACAACAAGCATCCCTACGGCAACATGGCAGTGATGGTGAACGCTCGCCAGCCCGGTCAGGGCCGGAGCGCATGACGGGTTAGTGCCGGCCGCTCCGCTCGGGCCGGTCGATGCGCTCGCGCCGGTCGACGCGCTCGACCCTTTCGACGCGCTCGGCCTTCTGGGGCCGGTCGGGGCGCTCGATCCTCTCGGGACGTTCGATTCTGTCCACACGGTCTGGACGCTCGATCCGGTCGGGGCGTTCGACGCGCTCGGACCGATCGACCCTGTCGACTTTCTCGGCGCGATCGATCCGATCGGAACGGTCGGCGCGGTCTTGACGATCCACCGGCTCGGCACGATCGAGCCGCGTCACGCCTCGAGTCGTGATCGTCGGCGCCCCGCTCCGAGAACCTCGATCCACCATCCGCGGGCCTCGTCCTTCGTCGCGGCGATCCCCGCCCCCGCCCTTGCCCGAGTGATCGGCCTCCACAACCGCCGGTCCGCTCGTGGACTCGCGCCGTGGGCCCTGACGCTTGTCAGGATCGGGTGACGATCCTCCGCGCTCGAGCTTGTTGTCTCCATCACCCAGCACACCGTCTCCTCGCGGCACCACACTGACGCTCGCCGGCCGACCGCCAGGGGGCGCGACCAGTCCGAACGGAGGGCCCGACGTGTCGACGACCGGGCTCTCCGGCACCGCGGGGCTCGACGGCGGTGAGATGGCGGAAACGGCTGGGACGTCGAATTGTGGCGTCCGCTCGGCGACCGCCTGTCGAGACGGCGTGGGTGGCGACGCCGGGCGCGTCACCGGCCGGTCAGGGGCTGGCGCGGGAGCGCTCGCGACGTCACCGTTCGACGCCGGAGACTGCTGCTTCCGTGGCGAGGGCTCGGGCGTCGTCGCGCGAATCTCGCGACTCGTCACCGTGTGGGGGAGCGCCGTTGGCACCGTCGTTCTCACGTCTCGCTCGAGGAGCGCCGACGCCGCAGGCGTGTTCGAGACGGGAGCGCGGTCCGGCTGCGTGATCGCAGCGCGATGGGTGTGGCTGCGCTCGCCGCGATCGATCGCCGCGGTGGGAGTCTCGGCACGCCTGGGCGCCGGCATCCAGTCGCCGACGTGAACGCGCAGATGGTCGGCCAGATCGGCGATGTGTCCGAGCCGCGTCGTCATGTCACCCAGGCGGCCACGCAGCGCCTCGAGCTGTGGTTGGAGCGACGGTGCTCCAGACGGCGACGCCGCAACGCCGACGACGCCGAACAGCGCAGCGAGACCGAACCCCGTGCCGGCCACCAGCCGGCCGATCCGCGCGAAGCGCTCGCGGCGGGCCACCTCGTCGGGTTGACCTTCCGCGGGGGTGAAGCCGAACGCGGCGAGGACGAGGCAGAAGGTCAGCGCGCCGATCGCGGCGGCCACCATGCTGCCGAACAGCAGGACATGCGCAATCGAATGCATATGCGTCGCGTGACCCACCAGGAATGACAGCAAATCGAGCGCCAGCCAGCGGATGGGATGGTTCAGCGAGGCGACGAGCGGCCGGCGGCTCCTGCGTCGGTGCGGTCCACGCGCTCCAGCACCGCATCGATGGACCGTGCAATATCGCGGACCTTGGCCTCGATCGATCCGATACGGCCTTCGAGGGCGCGGACGTCCTGCGAGACCGAGCGGTCAGCGACGCCCGAGCGTGAGGTCAGGGCGACCACGCTGAGGAATGCCGTGACTGCGAAGCAGACTGCAGCCGCAGCGTGGCCGATGCGGATCAGGAACAGACGCCGCCGTGCGGAATCGGGCGTCTCGTCGTCGGCCGAGGTGAACCCGTAGCCGACGATCAGCAGCAACAGGGTGATGCCCCCGAAGGGCGCTGGCGACGACACTGCCGGTCAGAGCGTATTGAGCCGTCTGCTCCAATCCAGACGAGCTTACCAGCGACCGAACTTCCAGGACAGCTCGATGCCGCCGCCCCAGTTGGGGCTGCCGTTGGTCAGCCCGACGAAGACGTTCGGCGTCACGGAGATCGTTCGCGAGACCTTGAAGGTGGCCATGCCGTTCAGCTCGAGCGGATCGTTGCCGTGGGAAATCGCACGGCGCCAGTCGAGCAGCGCGCTGGCGGTGATGGTGGGCGTCACACGGTAGCCGGCACCGACGCTCGCCCCTGGGCGATTGTGAAAGTCTTGACCGGGCGGATCACCCATGAACGTATAACTCGCGTCGCCGTAGATGAAGAACGCTCCAAAGGTCTTGTCCCACTCGAGGCCGAAGCCCCAGTCCACCTCGCCGGTGCCCAGCCCTTTGTTCTCGTCAGCGGTCGGGAGCTTCAGCTTCAGGAAGGGCGCCAGCGTGGGCAGCCACGAGTCGGGGCCGGGATCGTCCACGACGTAGTAGCGGCCCTTGAGGACCATATCACCGAAACCCGAGTTGACCTCGCGCGCCCCAGCAGCCCCCCGCGTGTTCTGGGGCTGGCCGTCGACGATGACGACGTTGCCGGGCGCGTCGAGCCGGACGAACGACGTGGTGACGCCGAGGTCCCATCGCTCGCCCAGGTACCTCAGCGTGAACGGGAAGAAGAAGGTCCGCGTCTTCTGGGACGTCCCGAAGTCACCCTCGTCGTACGAGGGGCCGATCCTGAGCTGGAAGTGCTCGCGCTCGGCGGCCCGAGCCTCGATGACGGGCCGGTCTTCGATGGAAGGCGCCGAGGGCTGATTCGGCCGCGCCTGAGCCCCGACGGGCGCCGGGGACGAGAGATGAAGGAAGACGAGACAAAGAAGGACGGCGATCAGAGCAGCACGGCGGTCTGGCACTCAGGGCTCCTTGTGCCGCAGTGGTGGCACAACGAATTTCGCCGCCCACCACCGCGGATGTCAAGAAATTCGGCTCTAGTGACGGCCGCTCCGCTCCGGCCGGTCGAGTCGGTCGGCGCGTTCGGTGCGTTCGACGCGCTCGACGCGATCGCTGTGCTCGCTGCCGGAACCGCGATTGCCGTCACGCACCTCGGTGCGCACGCGGCCGTCCTCGAACTTCGCAATCATCCGCATCCCGTTGACGACGGCCTGAACCCTGAGCTCGCGGAGATTGTTCTGAGCTCCGAGCCCCGTGACGAACGCGTTGAAGTCGGCTTGATTGGCGAAGCTCAACCCCTGGAGCTTCACCTCGCCACGCTCGATCTTGGCTTCGAAGGGCGTGCCCCCGACCGTTCCCACGAGCTTCACCTCCGTGCCGGGCTTGTTCTGCACGGTGCTGACCAGCGTGGTGAAGGGCGCTGAGTTGAACGCGTTCGTGTCGGTGACCACCAGCCGCGCACCTGCAGCTCGCCGCCGTTGGGCAGGTTGTTCAGGGGCCCCTGCACGTCGGCCAGATTCGTGGCGGTTACCTTGACCTCCGGGCGGGGAGAAGTCTGCGCCGCCGCGGGAGCGACGGTCCCTATCGCAAGCATCACGACCCACACGGCTGGGGCGCGTCGTTTCATGGCTTCCTCCAGGGCGCTCCCTCCTGGTTGGCGAGGGAGACGAGAAGGCGGGGCTCCAAACGACGTGCCAGATGGGAAGTCTCGGTCGAACAGGGATTTACGCGCGAGTCTTGCAGGGCGCTCGTCAGCGACCCGTCGTCACGGTGTCAACGACGGGCCACCGACTGTCACCGAAAGATCCTGAAACGACCTGCGCTAGGGGCTGACCTCGAGCGCCGGATGACGGAGCCAGAAGTAGGCTCCCATCGCGGCCGCGGCGAGGAGATTCGCCACCAGCACGGCCGGCCACGTCAACGCCTTCAGCACTGGCGCCGCGAAGAGCATCGCCGTCACCGTGAACCCGAACTCGAAGACGACGAAGAGCAGCAGTACGCCGAAGCCGATGTTCGGATTGCGCTCGGCCATCGCGAGCAGGCGCGACGCCACTCCGCCGATCGCGGCGAAGGCGAGCCCGTGGACCCACGTGAACATGAGCACCATGTCCATCGAGACCGGCAGCGTGTCGTACGACCCGACCACGGTGGCCCGGCCGAAGAGCGCCGTCCCCAGCACGGTCGGTGTGTAGAGCGGCCGTCCGTGGAGGACATCCACGACGAGGAACCAGAGCGCGACGGTGAGCGCTCCGATGATGCCGGCGACGAGGCCTTCCTGGTAGAGGCGCGCGGTGTCGGCGGCGGGAGCGGAAACCCCTGCGGTTGCGGTCGCGTCGGTCTGAGCGGTCATCACCCTACTCCTTTCCGGGTGCGATCCGACCCTACGACGGTCGGGCGGAGTATAGGCCCGACCGACGCGCTCCGCAAACGCGAGGGAACGCTCAGGGGTGCATGGTCAGCTGCGGGTGGCACCGCCGGAAATATCCGGCCATCGCCGTCGCCGCGAACAGGTTGCCGACCAGCGCGACCGGCCAGATGAGGCCGTGGAGGATCGGCGCGGCGAAGATCATGCTGACGACCGTGAAAGTGAAGCCGAACACCGTGGCCAGCAGCACGAAGCAGAAGCCCAGGCTCGGATGGCGATCGACGCGTCCGAGGAGGTGCGCGGCGACCCCGCCGATGGCCATGAACGCCAGCGCGCGGAGCCAGATGAACATCATCGCCATCTCCATGGAGATGGGCGCCTTCTGCATCGCGTCGAACGGCATGCTGTGATCGAAGAGCGCGGTGCCGAGCGCGCTCGCCGTGTAGAACAGGCGGCCGGTGACAACGTCCACGACCAGGCCCCAGAGCGTGATCGTGGCGGCGCCGATGATGCCAGCCGTGATGCCCTCTTGATAGGGCCGGGCCGCCTCCGAGGCAACTGCCGCGGGTACGCCGGTGGTGAGGTGGGTCCGAACAGCCATGCGCGAGCTCCTCTCTAGGTTACGGAAGGCAGGCGTACGAAGTGCCTGCTGCCCTGTCCCCCCCGTTCGAGTTCACAACTCCTGGACAGTGTGCGAGCCGCGGCTCCTGGCGTCGCCGCGCCGCGCAAGGGAAATGCAACAACGATGACAATTGCGGAATCGCCCGCCAACAGCGGGGTTATAGAACGCGGGCCAGAATCGGCGACGATCTCGTCAGCTTCACCGGCTCTACCGAACGGCAGAGGCACGACGGCGAGAAGCACGGATCGTGAGCAACCCAGATTGACTGCACGGGTAGGATAGGCTGCGTAGTAGGCTGAGTGGCGTGGTGTCGAACACCGGAAAGACTCTGGCTGTTCTCGTCGGGGGCGGGCCGGCGCCGGGCATCAACGCGGTCATCGCGGCGGCGACTATCGAGGCGCGCAATCACGGCATTCGCGTCCTCGGGTGCTACGACGGCTTCCGCTGGCTGGTGCAGGGCGATACGCGGCACGTCGTCGAGCTGGGCATCGACGATCTCTCACGCATCCATTTCGAGGGCGGCTCCATCCTGCGCACGTCGCGCACGAATCCCACGCGGACTCCCGACGGCGTGAAGACCGTGGCGGCGACGCTCCAGAAGCTGAACGTGAACTACCTGATCACGATCGGCGGCGACGACACCGCCTACGCGGCGTCGCAGCTCGCCCGGGTGCTGCCCGGTCTCACCGTGGCCCACGTGCCCAAGACCATCGACAACGATCTGCCCCTGCCCAGCGACATCGTCACCTTCGGCTTCACCACGGCCACCAACCTGGGCAAGGAGCTCGTCCGGAATCTCATGCAGGACGCGGCCACCACCGAGCGCTGGTTCTTCGTCACCGTGATGGGCCGGCACGCCGGGCATCTGGCCCTCGGCATCGGCGGCTCGGCGGCGGCCACGCTGACCGTCATCGGCGAGGAGTTCACCGGCAAGCACGTGACCCTCGATCGCCTCGTCGACATCCTGGAAGGCGCCATCATCAAGCGCCGGGCGCTCGGCCGCGACCACGGCGTGGCGATCCTCTCCGAGGGCCTCGCCGAAAAACTCGACCCGTCGACGCTCGGCCCGGTGGAAAACGATCCGTTCGGCAACGTGCGCCTGTCCGAGCTCGAGCTCGGACGCGTGCTCAAGGACCGGGTGACGGCCAGCCTGCGCACACGCGGCCTCGACGTGACGATCGTGGCCAAGGAGCTGGGCTACGAGCTCCGCTGTGCGCCGCCGGGCGCCCACGACATCCAGTACAGCCGCAGCCTCGGCTACTGGGCGACGCGCTTTCTCATGGACGGCGGCAGCAACGCGATGGTCACAATCCAGGCGGGCCGCCTCGTGCCCATCCCCTTCGGCCTCATGATGGACGGCAAGACGGGCAAGATCCGCGTGCGCTACGTCGACGTGGATTCCGAGATGTATCAGACGCTGTGGGCGTACATGATCCGGCTCAAGCCCGAGGATTTCGACGATCCCGACATGCTGGCGTCGCTCGCCAAGGCCGCCAACCTCAGCGAGCCGGAATTCGTCGCGCGCTTCGGTCCGCTCGTCGGCCGCAGCTGATCACTTCTTCTCGATCTTGTCGAGGCCGAGCTCGTAGTTGTCGTTGTCCGCTCCGGCCCGGCGCAACCCATAGAGCGGCCGTAGACCTTGCCGCCTTCGACCTTCTCGATCGTCAACATGTACGTGCCCCGCGCCGCCCCCGCGCGCGCGGCGATGCGGGTGGCCACACCAGCCCACTCGCCAACCAGCGCTTGCGGATCGGGCGTGGTCGGAGCAGGAACGGTCTGAGCGGACGCGGCTGACCCGGTGACGAGCAGGACCAGAGCGAGCGCGAAGGCAAGAGCGGGCATGTCAATTTACTTCTGACCTTCCGGGCAGGATCCGAAGTTGGTTCCACCAACGGGCGCGTAGGCACCCGCACACGCGATCACCGGGGGCGGCGCCGTGACAGTGACGACGGTCGTGCCTGGCGTGGTCGTCACGACCGTGGCCGACGGAGTCACCGTGGTATCGCGCTCCACCACCCGCCTGACGCAGCCGGTCGTGGCGGCCACGGCGGCGAGGAAACAAACGCTGGCTGCAAAGGCTTTCATTGTCGACACCTCCGAGGGAATTCCAAGCAACGACGCTGCCACCGAGGACCGGCCGCGCGATCAGTGGTAGCCGGGTTCTCCAGGCAGGATCGCGCGACGCTGGCCGTCCTCGATGACCAGGCGCGGGCGGATGGCCGTGATCGTGCGCCCGACGACACCGTCGATGGCCTCGTCGGCTGACGGCGCGCCATCGAACAACATCAGGCTCTTGAGCGTGGGCAGCCGCAGACCCATCTCGCCGCGCTCGCGGGCCGCGGCCGCCTCGGCGGGCGCCAGCCAGCGGACGGCGACGATCTCGTGCTCGTCGGGCACCGGCGTCTGCGCGGGAGGCATGACCGCCGCGAAGAACCGCGTGTCGAAGCGCAGCGGATTTTCCTCGGGCGTGATCCAGTGGGCAAAGTACGTGAGGCGATCGGTGGCCAGGCGCAAGCCCTCGGCGCGCAGAAACTCCCAGAACGTTCGGTGGTCCTGCTGGCACGAGCGGCGCTGGGCGGAAAAGCGCGCGGGATCACGGACGAGGCCGCCGTCCGAGCCGTACGCCATCAGCGCGCCGACTTCCTCGAAGGCTTCCCGGATGGCGCCGATCCAGTAGCCGAGCGCGGCGTGGCCCTCGCCCACCCCCAGACGCCGCGCGGCCGTCGCCTCGTCGAGGCCGACGCACCACCCCGCCGCATCGGTGGGAGTGTCGTCGCGCTCAACGCGGCCACCGGGGAAGACGAAGTCACCGGCGGCGAACCGGCTCTTGTGGTGGCGCTGGATCAGCAGCGTCTCGACGCCGCCCCCGGCCCGGTCCCGCAGCAGCACGAGCGTCGCCGCCGGCGACGGAACCGCAGGCGCAGGTTTGACGGACACCCGGGCAGTGTGACACGATGCACGCGCTCTGTCATCGCTTCGAGGAGGAAACCGATGGCCGCCGAGTCTCGCCTCAAGGAAAAAAACATCACGCTCCCCACACCGAACACGCCGGTGGCGAACTACGTCGGCGCCGTCCGCGCCGGCAACCTCCTCTTCGTCTCCGGCCACGGCCCGCTCCGCACCGACGGCAAACCCGCGGTGCGCGGCAAGGTGGGCCGCGAGCTCTCCGTCGAGCAGGGCTACCAGGTCGCGCGCGAGGTGGGACTCAACCTGCTCGCGACGACACGCGCCTCGCTCGGGAGTCTCGACAAGGTCAAGCGCGTGGTGAAGGTCCTCGGCATGGTGAACTCGGCCGACGGCTTCGGCGACCAGCCGAAGGTGATCAACGGCTTCTCCGATCTGATGGTCGAGGTCTTCGGCGAGGCGATCGGCAAGCACGCCCGCTCCGCCGTCGGCATGGCCGAGCTGCCGATGGGCATCCCCGTCGAGATCGAAATGGTGCTGGAGGTCGAGTAGACGGCCCCCATCGACCTGCACGACGTCGTCGAAGCAGCCGGGATCATCGTGTTCGGCGTCCTCTTCTATTCGTACACCTACCAGTGGTTCACGCCCGGGCAAGCCGGCCAGCGGCGGTGGCACGTCCTGGCCAACGGTTGCGTCTTCGGCGTGCTCGCCGTCGTCCTGATGATCGCGCGCATCCAGCTCACCGGTGACGTCTACATCGACGCGCGCGCCGTTCCGGTCGCGCTCATCGGCCTGCTCGAAGGCTGGCCGGCCGGCCTGCTGGCCGCGATCCTGCCCGCAGCGTACCGCGTGTGGCTGGGTGGCCCCGGCGCGCCGGCGGGAGTCCTCGGCGTCGTCGGTGCGGCGCTGATCGCCGGCGGCGTGCACGGGTGGGCGCGCCGCCACGGCGGCCTCGCGCCTCGACACGCATTCCTGGTCGCCGGGCTCGTGTTCGCGTGGACGTTCACCACGTTCGTCCTGGTCGGGCCCTATGCGCGTGAGCTGTTCGGGCGCGTGTGGCTGCCCGTCCTCGTCGCTCACGTCGTCGGCGTCGGCTTCACCGCTCGTCTGCTGTACGACGTCCAGGAGCAGGCCCGGCTCAGCGCCGAGCGTGCGCGCTTCCGCGCGATCCTCGACGAGGCCTCCGACGCCATCCGCATCGTCGACGCCGACACGTTCGAGATCATCGACATCAACCGGCGCGATTGCCACCTGTCCGGCTACCACCGCGAGGAGCTGGTCGGCCACGACAGCCGGAAGTTCTGGCCGCAAGATCCCGAGGAGCGGAGCCGGCACGACGCGTCCGCGGCCGAGGCGCGGGCGCGCGGCATCGCGCGCACCTTCAGCCTGCCGTATCGCACGCGCACGGGCGACACGATCTCCGTCGATTCCACGCGCCGGGTCGTCGAGCACCAGGGCCGGCGCTACGAGATCATCATGTTCCGCGAGGCGGCCGATCGCGAAGCGGCCGAAGCGGCCCAGCGCGACGCGGCGGAGCTCCGCGCGGTCACGTTGCTGGCCGGCGCGGCCGCTCACGAGATCAACAATCCGCTGGCCGTCGTGGTGGGCGCCCTCGGCCTGCTCGAGAAGCGCCTCGCCAACGGCAGCGAGGAGTCGACGCGCGTGGCCCAGGCGATAGGCGGCGCCAGCCGCATCCGCGATATCGTGGCTCGCATGACGCACATCACCCGAATCGAGAGCACCCCCGAGATCGGCCACCTGCCGCCGATCCTCGACATCAGGAAATCGAGCGAGGAGATTTCATGAACGACCTGGGCGCCATTGCGGCCACCGTCATTTCCCTTATCTTTCTCGCCATCGTGGGCATCGTCGCCGGCGTCGCCATCCCCGGCCTCTTCATGGCCGTGGTGGCGCCGTGGCTCGACTGGATCTTTCCCGCCCGCAACAAGTAGCGCTCGATGGGCGCGAAGTATTTCGGCGCCGCCGTCCGCCGACGCGAGGACCCGCGCTTCTTGCGGGGCGAGGGCCGCTTTCTCGATGACGTGAGGGTCGCCGGCCTGCTCCACGTGGCCTTCCTGCGCTCGCCCTACGCTCACGCGATGATCCGCGCGATCCGCACCGAGCGGGCGCGCGCGGCCCCCGGCGTGGTCGCGGTCTTCACCTTCGCGGATCTCGAGAGCTGGATGAAGCCGCTGCCGCTCTTCGGCGCGCCACCGCCCGGACTGGCCGCCGCCATCGCCTTCGAGATCCGCCAGGCCCCGCAGTTCGCGCTCTGCCGCGATCGCGCCCGCTACGTCGGGGAGATCGTCGCGATGGTGGTGGCCGAGAGTCGCGCGCGCGCCGAGGACGCCGCCGAGGCGATCGAGGTCGAGTGGGAGCCCCGGCCCGTGGTGACCGACATGCGCCAGGCGGCCGAGCCGGGGACGCCGCTCGTGCACGAGGCGTGGGGCACGAACGTCGGCGTGGGCTTCACCCACACGATCGGCGACGTCGAGGCCGCGTTCGCGCGCGCCGACGTCGTGATGAGCGAGACGTTTCACATCCAGCGCTACGTGGGGATGCCGCTCGAGTCGCGGGGCGCCGTGGCCGTCTGGGATCGCCGCGACGGCACGCTGACGACGTGGAACAGCACGCAGGTGTCGCACTTCGTCCAGCAGGGCCTGGCCGGGGCACTCGGGCTTCCGCACCACAAGGTGCGCGTGATCGCGCCCGATCTCGGTGGCGGCTTCGGCACCAAGGCGTCGGGCTATCCCGAGGATCACCTGGTGCCGATCGCCGCCATCGTCCTGAACCGTCCGGTGAAGTGGGTGGAAGATCGGCGCGAGCACATGATGAGCGCCGCGCACGCCCGCCACCAGGTCCACGCGATCAGCCTGGCCGCCCGGCGTGACGGCACCATCGTCGGCCTGCGTGACCGCATCTGGCTCGACCTCGGCGCCTACAACGTCTGGGGCATCGTGCTCCCCTACAACACCGTGGCCCATCTCATCGGCCCGCATCGCATCACGAACATGCGCGTCGACGTCCAGGCGGTCACGACGCACAAGACGCCGAACGCGCCGTATCGAGGCGCCGGCCGGCCCGAGACCGTCTTCGCCATGGACCGCGCCGTCGATCGTCTCGCCCGCGAGCTGCGGATCGACCCCGCCGAGATCAGGCGGCGTAATTACATCCGGTCCGATGAGCTGCCCTACGACTTCGGGATGCCCTATCGCGACGGCAATCCGCTCGTCTACGACAGCGGGGATTTTCCGGCGGCGCTCGAGGCCGCGCTGAAGGCGGCCGATTACGACGAATTCCGTCGCGATCAACCGGCCCTGCGCGCCCGGTCCATCTTCCGCGGCATCGGCATCTCGGGCTACGTCGAAGGCACCGCGATCGGCCCGTTCGAAGGCGCGACGGTGAAGGTCGACCTCGGCGGCCGTGTGCTCGTCGCCACCGGGGCCGTCAATTCCGGCCAGGGTCACGAGACGTCGTTCGCCCAGGTGTGCGCCGACGCGCTCGGCGTGCCGCTCGAGCACGTGACTGTCGTCGGAGGCGACACGGCCACCGTGCCCTTCGGCGTCGGCACCTTCGCCAGCCGCAGCGGAGTGACGGCGGGCAACTCGATCGCCGACGCGTGTCAGCAGGTGCGAGCGAAGCTGGTGAAGGCGGCGGCCGCGCTGCTCGAGGCATCGCCCGGCGACATCGAGATCGAGGACGGCCAGGCGTTCGTGCGCGGTGTGCGAGCCTCCGCGGTTCCGCTGGCGCGCGTGGTGCAGGCCTCGATCCCGACGTTCGCCCGACCGGGCGTGGCCTCGCCGGATTTCGAAGCCACGGCCTATCACCACGTGCCGACGGTCACGTTCGCGAGCGCCGTGCACGTCGCGCGGGTCGAGGTCGACGTCGGCACCGGTCACGTGACGCTGCTGCGCTACGTCGTGGCCCACGACTGCGGCAAGGTCATCAACCCGCTGATCGTGGAGGGTCAGGTGCACGGAGGCGTCGCGCAGGGCGTGGGCGGAGCGCTCTACGAGGAGATGGTGTACGACGAGCAGGGCCAGCTCCTGACCGGCAGCCTCATGGACTACCTGATCCCCACCGCGATGGAGGTGCCGCCACTCGAGACGGTGCACCTCGAGTTTCCGTCGCCGCGCAATCCGCTCGGGATGAAGGGCCTCGGCGAGGGCGGCGCGATCTCGCCGCCGGCCGCCATCGCCAACGCCATCGAGGACGCGCTCGAGCCGTTCGGCGTCCGCATCACGGCGACACCGGTGAGCCCCGCCCGCCTGCTCGCGTTGCTCCACGAGACGGCGTGAAGCCGGCGCCGTTCGACTACGTCGATCCGCGCACGGTCGACGAGGCGCTCGACCACCTGAGTCGCCACGGCGACGAGGCGAAGGTCCTGGCCGGCGGCCAGAGCCTGGCCCCGATGCTGAACTTCCGGCTGGCCCGGCCGGCCGTGCTCGTCGACATCAATCGCGTGGCCGGACTCGACGGCGTGACGGAGTCGAGCGGAGCGTTGCGGGTCGGCGCCCTCGTGCGCCAGCGCCAGCTCGAGCGCACGCTCGATGGTCGATTCCCCCTGCTCACGGCCGGCCTCGGGCTCGTCGGTCACACCGCCATTCGGGTGCGTGGAACCGTGGGAGGCTCGATCGCCCACGCCGATCCCGCCGCCGAGCTGCCGGCGCTCCTCGCCTGCTGCGACGGCGTCGTGGTGACGCGCGGCCGGCGCGGGGAGCGGAGCATCGCCGCGGCCGAGTTCTTCCTCGGGCCACTCATGACGGCGCTGGCGGCCGACGAGCTGCTCGTCGAGACACGGTGGCCCGTGCCGACGCCCGGAACCGGGTGGGGACTGCACGAGGTGGCCCGCCGCCATGGTGATTTCGCGCTCGTCGGTGCTGCGGCGCTCGTCACGCTCAGCGACGGAAAGGTCGCCCGCGCCCGCGTGGCCGTGTTCGGCTGTGGCGCGACGCCGACGCTGGCGGCGGTCGAGGCCGCGCTCGCCGGCCGCGCTCCGACGACGGCGCTGATCGACGAGGCGGCTCGCACGGCCGCGAGCGCGCTCGACCCGCACGCCGATCTCCACGCCAGCGTCGAATACCGCCGGCGGGTGGCGCGCACCTTGATGGTCCGAGCGCTGAGCGATGCCGTCGGCCGGGCGGCGCCGTGATCGCGAGGCGCCGATGACCTCGCGAACCGTCCGCCTCACCGTCAACGGCCGCACGTATACGCGGACGGTCGAGCCCCGGACGACGCTGGCCGACTTCCTCCGCGACGACCTCGACCTCACCGGCACCCACGTCGGCTGCGAGCACGGCGTGTGCGGCGCCTGCACGGTGCTGCTCGACGGCCAGCCGGTGCGAAGTTGCCTGCTCTTCGCGATCCAGCTCGACGGCGCGGTGCTGACGACGGTCGAAGGCCTGGCCGACGGCGAGCGGCTCCATCCCATCCAGGAGGCCTTCCGCGAGCACCACGGGCTGCAGTGCGGTTTCTGTACCCCGGGGATCCTGCTGACCGCCAAGGCCTTGCTCGAAGAGAACCCGGCACCGACCGACCGGGAGATCCGTGAAGCAATTGCCGGCAATCTCTGCCGGTGCACCGGCTATCATTTCATCGTGGATGCGATTCGGGCGGCGGCGCGAGGGCTTCAGCGCTGATGGGTGATCCCGAGGCGCGGATCGAGCGTCTTCGTCTGCTGGCCCGGCTCAATCAACGCATCTCCTCGTCGCTCGACTACGACGAGGCGCTCACCGCGATCGCCAGGGCGGCCAGCGAGATCATGGCGGTGCCGTCGGTGTCGGTGTGGGTGGCCGACGCGGAGACCAGCACGGTGACGGTGCGCGCCTTCTCCGACAATCGCCTCGGCAGCGGCTTCGATCCCAAGCCGATCGCGTTCGGCGAGCACGGAATCGGCTGGGTGGCGCTCCACCGCAAGCCGCTGCACGTGCCCGACATCCACGCGCCCGACTCGCCGGTCGGGCAGCGCGAGTGGTTTCGCGCCCGCGACTTGCACAGCGCGTACGCCGTGCCGATCCTCTTCCAGGACCAGATCCTGGGCGTGCTTTCGCTCACCCGGGCCACACCGTTCGATCTCGACGACGACGATACCGAGCTGCTGGACAGCCTGGTGGCCCAGGCGGCGGTGGCGATCCGGAACGCGCGGCTGTTCGCGGGCAGCGAGACGCGCCGCCGCACGGCCGAGGCTCTGGCCGACCTCCTGCGGCTGCTCTCGCAGACCCTCGAGGTCGAGACGGTGGCGCAGCGGATCGCCGAAGACGTGCGCGATCTGCTCCACGTCGGAGCGGCCAGCGTCTACCACCTCGAGCCGGAGACCGACGACCTCGTGGTGATCGCCAGCTCGGTGTCGCCCGACAGCGCATTCGACTGGGTCCTCGTGCTGCCGCGCGGCTACGGGACGTGCGGGCTCGCCGTGCAGCAGAAGGCGCCGATCGCGTCGTCCGACGTGCTGGCCGATCCGCGCATCGTCTACAGCGAGGGCGCCCGCGAGCAGCTCCAGCGCACCGACTACCGCGCGGTGCTGGCCGTGCCCCTGCTCGTCCAGAACCGTCCGATCGGCGCCATCGCCGTCGCCGACGGCTTCGGCCGCGTGTTCAGCGAGACGGCGGTGCAGCTCCTCCAGGCGTTCGCCGACCAGGCCGCCGTCGCCCTCGAGCACGCCCGCCTCTACGACGAGGCCGAGCACCGCCGCCGCCAGGCCGAGGACACGGAAGAGCGGCTGCGGGGACTGTTCGAGCGTGTGCCCGTCGGCATCTACCGGACGACGCCCGAGGGACGGATCCTCGACGTCAACCGGGCGCTGATCACGATGCTCGGCTATCCGGATCGCGCGACCCTGCTGGCCATGAACGCGACCGACGTCTACGCGCGTGTGGAGGATCGCCAGCGCTGGCGGAGCACGATCGAGCGGGACGGCGTGATCCGCGACATGGAGGTGGAGCTGCGCCGTCACGACGGAAGCGTCATCTCAGCGCGCGAGAGCGCCCGAGCCGTCTGCGCGGCCAGCGGGCGCGTGCTGCACTACGAGGGCACGCTGGAGGACGTCACCGAGCGCAAGCGCGCCGAGATCGCTCAGCGCCAGGCGGAGGCCTTGCGCTCGGTCACCGAGCTGGCCAACGCGGCGGCCCACGAGATCAACAATCCGCTGCTCGTCATCACCGGCAACCTCGAGCTCATGGCCCGCCGTCTCGGCCCCGGCGATCCCAACCGCGACTCGATCCAGCGCACGCTCGAGGCCTGCCAGCGGATCAGCGAGATGGTGCAGCACATGGGCAAGATCACGCGCCTCGAAGTCCGCAACGAGTGGCCGGGGCTGTCGGCCATTCTCGACCTCAAGAAGTCGGCGGGCGACGAGGACGGTTAGACGGTTGTCGGCATGTCGAGGAGCGCGAACGGCTGAGCATGGGCGCTCCGAGCGTTGGCCGGGGGAGTCCGAGGG
>Ga0099791_10000369_pt1 | contig 16501 bp, 17 predicted proteins | sample Rivendell_Oct201_7_FD_77318 | JGI IMG/M metagenome (GOLD analysis project Ga0099791, IMG submission 77318) | Vadose zone soil and rhizosphere microbial communities from the Eel River Critical Zone Observatory, Northern California to study diel... | ecosystem: Environmental > Terrestrial > Soil... | reverse complement strand
GTGTTCAGATCGGTCGGATCGGGAATAAAGGCGCGCAGCGAACCGTCAATGGCGCTGCCGACCACGATGCCGCGCAGCTCGCCAGGCTGCGGTCGCGCCGACTCGTTGCGACGTGTCGACTCATCTCGGAACGCGGCGCCGACATAAAGCGCATCGTCCGGCCCGACAAAGACCGAGCTTGGCTGGCCGAATTGATGCCAGGCGGTGATGAAATTGCCGTCCTGATCGAAAATCTGGATGCGACTGTTGCGACGGTCGGCAACATAGACGCGCCCGAGCGAGCCGCCGACGAAAATGTCGTGCGGATCATCGAAATCGCCGGGAGCCGATCCTTTATGGCCCCAGGTCTTGATGAACCGGCCGTCTTTGGAAAATTTAACGACACGGCCATTATTCGACTTGTTCGGCGAATGGCCATCGGAGACAAAAATGTCGCCATTTGGCGCCACCGCGACGCCGGTCGGGCGATCGAAAGTATCCGTGCCGCTGCCGCCGACGCCCATCTTGCCAAGCATCATCAGGACCTTGCCGTTCTGGTCGAGCTTGAGGACTTCCTGACCAAGCGCGACGCCGGCGGCATTGCGTGCCGGCATGCCGAGCACGCTGTCGCTGTCATTAACATCGCTGACCCACAGATTGCCGTCCCGGTCCACGGTGAAGCCGTGCGGATACCCAAACATGCCGGCGCCGAAAGCCTTGAGCAGCTTGCCGGAGGGATCGAACTGCAAGATTGGTGGGCTGGCCTCGCCGCGACCGATGCAGGTGGCGCTGCCGGGCGGCACGGTGTTGAAACAGCGATGGAAAATCCAGATGTTGCCGTCGCTGTGGACATGCACACGGATGACTTCGCCCCAGCGGCCGCCGTTCATGCTTGGGGGCAAGGTCGGCCAGTCCTCCGCAAGGCGATAGGGATTGGGAAGGTCGGTTGGCTTGGGATATTGCGGCTGCTGGGCGCATGCAGCCGTTGCCAAGCCGGCCATGGGCATCCCGGCCAGAAAGACCATACCGGATTGCGATGCAGACATCATAGGAAACCTCCCCGCAAGCTATGCAGCCGTTGTATCGCCATTGTAGAGCAAATTTTGCCGACATCGAGTCGGGCAATGGCTGCACGGTCGCCCGCTGATGTTGAAGAGCGCGGCAGGACACCGCTTGCGCGGCGGCGGCTCGCAATGGAACCGACGGGATCGGAGGGGATGCGGACATGGCCGCCACGCGGGCGATCCGACGCAACTGCCCCAGAGGAGAGACTTCGAGGCGCGGAACTGGGAGGTGGTACTGGCGTGGGCTCCTTGTGTTCGGCGCCTCCCACCCCAGGTCATTCGCTAGTGAGCTGGACTGAAGCCCGAGCACCGCTTCAGCCCAGGGGAGCACCAAATCGCCATTGAGGAATTCGAGCACGGCCAGTTCTTGTGCGACCGGCTCATCGCCGGCGATGAGCACGCCGGCAGCGCCCCGCCACTGGGGCTGCCGGGATGATCATTACCGGCAGAGTAAATTAAGAAAACATCGCGTCGTGTACGCTCCCATCGCGGGCCACGAACCAGGGTTGGATGGCATTGAAATGAGTGGTGCGGCTGGGTTTTTCCAGCCCGGTGATGCCCCAGTTCTTATACAACTCCTCCTTTGACGGCTGAATGTCTCCCTGGTCATCCGTGCTGCGAGACATGAGCACCGCCTCTCCTCCGTCCCAAGCCCAGTCAAAGGTAAACCGGGTATGCGCCTTCGAGTGCACCGGTGTCTGAAGCTTCGCTTCCTTCCAACTCTTGCCGCCATTGGTGGATACTTCGACCTTGGTGATCGCGCCGCCACCGGACCAGGCCAAGCCAGTAATCTGGACATATCCCGGGCCGGCTAGTTTCAGTCCACCTGAAGGCCGCGTAATGACGGATTTCGCTGCCCATTGAAAATGGTACCACCGCGATTTGCCGCCCAGATCGGCTCTCGGGATGGAGTGATTCATGGCTTCATTCCAGGCGTGGTAGGGCTGGTCCGCCACCTTGATATGTCTCAGGTACTTCACGCTGAAGGGCCCTTCCCAGCCGGGGACTATCATCCGAATCGGGTAACCCTGCTCAACACGCAGCGGCTCGCCATTCTGGCCGTAGGCCACGAAAACGTCGTCCAGGGCCTTCCCCAGCGGAACGGTATGACTGAACTTTCCAGGGTCCGCCCCTTCGTAAACCAGCCAGCTCGCCTCTTTTTTCAGGCCAACCTCGTTCAACAACACGGAAAGCGGCACTCCGGTCCATTCGCTGCAACTGGTCATTCCCCATATGTACTGGACCGGCAACCCCATGTTGGGATTGCCGGCATGATGGATCAGGCCAGAACTATTTCCCTGGCACTCCAGGAAATGAACCCGGGATACGGAAGGCAGGCGCTTCAGATCGTCCATGGATAAACTCAAAGGACGATCCACCAAGCCGTGGATCGTGAGGCGATGTTGCTGCGCATCGATCTCGGGGAAGTGGGAGGAGTGTTGTTGCACGAAGTGGAGGTGGGCCGGGGTGATGATTCCCCCATAATCCTGAAGCGGAGTGTAGTAAGTGATGTGATCAACGCTGAATCGGGCCCCTCGGCGCAAGAGTTCGCGATGATCTTGGGCGTCCTTGGCTCGCACTTCAGGCTTTTCTGATGCTTCAGGCTTGGCTGACTGGCCCCTCGCGGCCCATTCTGCGCCTGCCCCCGCGCCTGCGGCCACACCAGCTAGCGCAGCAGCTTGTTTCAGAAACCGCCTCCGGCCAGATTGATTGGATTCCATGATTGCCCTCCCGTGATGCCGAATTTTCCGATTTGAACTTTGGAGGCGCGGCCTTTGCGTTACGCACATTGTGAACGACCGGCGCCTTGGCCTGAATGTCTTTCACCAACCAACTTTATAATGTCTTCGCCAACCAAGTTATTGTGTGCAGTGAAATCCTGCGTGTCAACCGGAGTCCCACCTGACGGTATCTGAGGGGGCGATCGGTTCAGGCTAACGGCATCGGCGCTCAAAAAGACGCAACAGTAATGCTCAGGTCGCGGCAGCGGCATGAAGATCAGGGTAGCGCTGAGATCGCCCATGCGTGCCCTTGTTGCATTGCATAAATGACTGTTTGTAGCCCGAGGCTGCCGACGCGGCCCATGCAGCAAGTCGGCAGCTATCGGGGGCAAACCGGTCGCCGCTTTAATGGCATTCATCATCCGCGCGAAATCAGCAGGGGTTCGCGTCGTGAAGGAAATCTTGTGCAACGCGTAGCGTTGGGTGAATCGTTCGCACATGGCAACCAGTCTATCATGCGCAGAAAACCAGTCGACCTACCACCTTTTGCCACCGCCTCCTTCGATCTTGTCGAAAAGCCGGGCCGCCTCTTTGCGCGAAAGCATCATGCCGACATAACCGGGCGGAATCCGCGCCGACCGCATGGCGTCAAGTTCGTGGCCCTCCACAAACGACGCGCCCTTGTCGAGGGCGCTATCCGCAGCGCCTAAGCGGGCGCTGAGCAGCGACGCCGCTTCGGCGATGAAGACGCTATGCAATCGACCGTGTCGGTTGTAGGTGAGCCACCAAAGGGACATGCGGCTTTATTGCGCCTGGCGACGGCTGACGACGATGCTGCGACCATAGCCACGGGACGACGCACCTATGCGCTGCCACAGTTGAGGCAACGCAAGCCGCCTCGCCGATTTCTGCCGAAGCGTTGCGTCGTAAAGCTGAGCCTCAGAAATGTAACGGCGGCCCATTCGCCTAAACACCTCGGCTCCGTCCGGGTGTTCTTCAATCGCAGCTTTATTGAAGCACTCAATCGCGACATTGAGGTACAGCCGAGAAATCTCCAAATCCTTGCGCTCTTGAGCCATGTGACACCTATGATGGCGCGCGCCCCGGCTCCCCGAATCGTGGCGTTGCACGGACTGCACGCGGCGCATCGAATCGACGATCAGGACATGAAAGCTCTCATGACCGACGTGGTGGATCGTTGCTACCACTTCCTCATCGAACGGGTGCGCACCGGGGCAGCGCGGCGCAGGCGACGCTCATTTCGCCGCACCGCCATCTCCTTACTCATGGGGCTAAGGTCATCGACCTGAAGTAATGTTCAGCGTGCTGGTAGTAGTTCTCTGCCCCGACTGTGTTACCGATTAGGGCTTCAGCACGGGCGAGCGCCAGATACCGCTCGTAGCTTCTTTGGGCGTTTTGAGAGTGCTTCGGCTCGGAGCGTACGGCACTCGATTCAGGCGGCTTGGAGCGGGCAGCAAATGACGCCGCCGGTCTGGGCGCACGCGTACGCGTTCTCTTTGGGCCATTGTGCATTGCGCACTCCTTCGTAAGGGCAGGTACAATAATCTGCGTGGCACACGAAAGACGTGTGATGGCGCCCATTCTCTGCTGAGCAAGTCGATGCACTGTTGATGCCCGTGGGGCCTGTTATTCGCCGTAATGACCAACCGACAATCGGAGGCGGCCTTCGCTATTGAGCGAACCAGGTGACCACCTTATGCAGCGCTCGCCATCTGCAGTTCGCGATCACGTTTACGTTATTATCGGATAGTACGCTCCCGAGAAGCAGGTGCAGCGCTGCTTGCTGGGCGAGCCGTTTGAACACTCGCCCTTCAAGAGACTCTTTTCGATCAGCCCGCCGCGCTACCATAACTGTCCCAAGTCTGCAGATCACGCCCAAGTCTGCAGATCACGCGAACGAGCCGCCAAATAGTGGTGGTTTCTTATCAGTCGCTACATCGTCTCAGTCGCTACATCGTCGCCCCTGCGTGAGCCCCGCCGGCCACGGCGGCACCGATCACCGCTTCAGAGCAATATCGGAATCCATCGATGGGCGTTCAGCGTGACATTCCGCATCGTCCATCCCCAGATCACGTGCGGGCATCACAGCGGGCGTGGGGGTCCGCCGCCGCCCGCGAGTGGCGGCCACCCGGTGGGTCTGCGGGGCGGCACCTTCTTTCCTTTGGGAGCGGCGATAAGTCCTTCGCGCTGGGCCTTCTTGCGCGCGAGCTTGCGGGCTCGCCGGATTGCTTCACCCTGTTCCCGGGTCGCCTTTTCGGAGGGCTTCTCGTAAAATCTCCTGCGTTTCATTTCGCGAAACACACCTTCGCGCTGCATCTTCTTCTTGAGCACACGGAGCGCCTGATCGATATTGTTGTCGCGGACGAGGACCTGCAAGAAACATTCCCTTCATTGGTGGATAGCAGATAAGAACTGCCGCGACATGACCGTTGTGACAGGTCAATAATCGGTTGCGGATCACCGCTTTTATGCAGGGCGGCAGATTGAAACGCGAGCGCCTTGCCGATTGCGGACCGACCTGCTTCAGCCACAAGCTTTGCGTTTCACGACACGGCAGAGATTTTATCACAATGCGCCTAGCGAATGCGAATAGCTACACAATTCGTATGAACGTTTAAATTCTTTTTGGTCTGTTTGGCGATGGCGTTGCGCTTTCGTGCTAGGCGAAAGTTATGGCGCGGGGTAAAGATATTTCATCCTGCGTGCGATTGCCTGCGTGTTTTTGATCCAACGATCTGCAACCGCGATGCAACCTCACCGGTCGGAGTGCCCGGATCAGTCAATATTGACCGCAGACGAAGGTGTGGATCCTGGCTCCTTTTGCCGCGGCGATCATCAGTTCCATTATTTGGTACGAAGACGCGGAGCGAAACTTTGCACGCGCGCAGAGGGCGGCCTTCGGGGTGGCGCTCTAGTGGCGTCGATTCTCGTGATTGTGGTTGGAAACATGGCCTGACCGCACGATGGTGCGTCGGCTTCCGCGGAGCTGCCCCGCTCCGCCGCGCGCCGCCGGAACCGGGCGGCATGAGACAGCGGGCGCTCCAATTTGGGGATATCGGATGATCATATGCCACCGCCGGGAGCCGGGACCTAAAGGCAACCTCAAGTGAAACTAACCGCCTCCGCCCTTGCCACGATCGTGCTGGCGGTCATACCGCTCGGGTCGCAAGTCGTATCCGCGCTTGCCGACAGTCCGCCGAAGTTGAACATCGGCGCAAGTTGCGATGCGGCAGCGAAGGGTGCGATCAGCGCCGGACGCGACAAGGAAGCCTGCTTGGGTGATGAACTGGCCGCGCAGGGAATGCTGCCAAAGAATTGGACGCAGTATTCCCTGCTCACAAAACCCAAAGCGTCGCCATGACGACGCAAGGTGGTCGAAGCGACGTGGAACTGATCTGCTGTCTCGACATCATGCGGGATGCGGACGCGATCAGAAAAGCCGCCCCATTCTTTGGTCTGCCCGATCAAGAGCCAAAGCGCGCTCCTGCCAATACGACAGTGCGCGACAGGTCCAAACGATGAGCAGAGTCAGCACCGCCCAGAACACGCTTTCCTGCTCCTTCTGCGGGAAGAGCCAGCATGAGGTGCGCAAGCTTATTGCCGGACCGAGCGTCTTCATTTGCGACGAATGCGTCGACCTGTCCATGGACATCATCAGCGAGGAGAACAAATCCTCCCTGGTGAGGTCGCGCGACGGCATCCCTACGCCTAAGGAAATCCGCAAGGTCCTCGACGACTATGTCATCGGCCAGGACCATGCCAAGAAGGTGCTCTCGGTCGCGGTTCACAACCACTATAAGCGGCTCAACCACCAGACCAAACACAACGACGTGGAACTCGCGAAGTCGAACATCCTGCTGATCGGGCCTACGGGTTCGGGCAAGACGCTGCTGGCGCAGACGCTCGCACGCATTCTCGATGTTCCGTTCACGATGGCGGATGCAACGACGCTGACCGAGGCCGGCTATGTCGGCGAGGATGTCGAGAGCATTATCCTGAAGCTCTTGCAGTCGGCCGACTACAATGTCGAGCGCGCCCAGCGTGGCATCGTCTATATCGACGAGATCGACAAGATCAGCCGCAAGTCGGACAATCCTTCCATCACCCGCGACGTTTCGGGCGAAGGCGTGCAGCAGGCGCTGCTCAAGATCATAGAAGGCACCATCGCCGCGGTGCCCCCACAGGGCGGCCGCAAGCATCCCCACCAGGAGTGCCTACAGGTCGAGACTACCGATATTTTATTCATCTGCGGCGGCGCTTTTTCCGACCTCGAAAAGATCATCTCGGCCCGGCGCCGCGCGACCTCGATCGGATTTGGCGCCAAGGTGGCGGCCCCCGAGGGCCGCAAGGCCGGTGAAATATTCCGCGACGTCGAGCCGGAGGATCTTTTGAAATACGGCTTGATCCCGGAGTTCGTCGGTCGTCTACCGGTGCTGGCAATGCTCGATGACCTCGACGAGTCGGCGCTCAAGCGCATTCTCGTCGAACCCAAGAACGCCCTGGTCAAGCAATACCAGCGCTTGTTCAAGATGGAGAACGTCGAGCTGAGGGTCGCCGAGGATGCTCTCGGGGCAATCTCCAGTAAAGCCATCGAACGGAGAGCGGGTGCGCGCGGCCTACGCTCGATAATGGAGATGCTCCTGCTCGACATCATGTTCGATCTGCCGGGTATCGAGGGCGTCGAGCAAGTGGTAATCTCGAAGCAAGTCGTCGAGGGTACCGCCCGCCCGCTATATATCTATGCTGATCGCGCCAATGATGTCGGATCGAGCGCCTGAATGACTAAGATGACGCGGCGGAGCTACAAGCAGCCAGGCGTAACCATTGTCGAATCCCCGCAAGCTCAATCGACCGACAGAGCCGCAATTCGCGAAGAGGCCCCAGAAGATACCGACAGCGATCTGCCGATCGGGGCATCGTGGGGTAACTCGGTTAAAGTCCTGAAGGCGTCCGAGCACGCCGACGATCCCGTTCGCCTATATTTGCGCGAGATCGGCTCGGTCGATTTGCTCTCGCGGGAAGGCGAGGTCGCGATCGCCAAGCGCATCGAAGCCGGTCGTCGGGCGATGATCGCCTGCCTGTGTGAGAGCCCCCGTACGTTCCAGACCATCGTGATCTGGCGTGACGAACTCAGCGACGGCAGGATTTTCCTGCGCGACATCATCGATCTTGAGGCGCTCCATGCCAGCCTCGGCAGAGCGGAGCCGACCGACGACCGCACCAGGCGCGGAGTCTACCCACCTGCAGGTGGCGCCGAAGCGGGCGCTACATATAGCGCCGGACAGCCGGAAGCAGCGACGCTCGGCGAAAGCAATCTCGACGACGACGAATTCGAGCACGTGATGTCGCTCGAAGCCATCGAGACCGCGCTCACCCCCAACGTGCTTGCTTCGTTCGACAAGATTGCGGACTCCTACAAGCGCCTGCGCCTCCTGCAGGATCAACGCATTCACCAGAAGCCGCCCAATGAGCAACTCTCTCCGGCGCGCGGACGCAAGTACAAGAAGCTGAACGAGGAGATCATTGCCGACGTAAAGTCGCTACGGTTCAACCAGGCGCGCATCGATTCGCTGGTCGATCAGCTCTACGACCTCAACAGGCGACTCGTCAACTGCGAGGGCCGCCTCATGCAGCTCGCAGAGAGCCACCATGTCACGAGGGAGGAGTTCCTCCGTCAATACATCGGGTCCGAGCTCGATCCACACTGGATTGTCCGCGTCTCTAAGCTTTCCGCTCGCGGCTGGAAAGGTCTGGCCGCCCAGGATACCGAGCGCGTCGCGAGCATTCGATCACAAATCCATGGAATCGCCCGCGAGGCCGGTCTCGACATCGGCGAGATCCGCAGAATTGCTCGCGGGGTGCAGAAGGGCGAGCGTGAGGCCAACCAGGCCAAAAAGGAAATGATCGAGGCCAACCTGCGCCTGGTCATCTCGATTGCAAAGAAATACACCAGTCGCGGCGGCTTGCAGTTCCTCGATCTCATCCAAGAAGGCAACATCGGCCTGATCAAAGCGGTAGACAAGTTCGATTATCAACGCGGCTATAAGTTCGGGACCTATGCCGCCTGGTGGATCCGCCAAGCAGTCAGCCGTTCGATCGTCGATCAAGCGCGCACCATCCGCATTCCGTCGCAAATCGGTGCAGCACTCTACAAGATCATACGAACGAGCCGGCAGCTGCACAACAAGATCGGCCGCGAGCCGACGCCGGCAGAGATCGCCGAGAAGCTCCATATGCCGGTCGAAAGGGTGCGGCATGTGCTTAAGGTCGCGAAAGAGCCGCTGTCGTTTGCGACGCCGGCAGGCGATGAAGATGAGTCCCAACTCGGCGATTTCATCGAGGACAAGGACGCCGTCTTGCCGATCGATGCAGCAATCCAATCGAGTCTCCGGGATGCGACAACGCGGGCGCTGGCGGCGCTGACGCCGCGCGAGGAGCGGGTGATCCGCATGCGCTTTGGAATCGGGACGGGCGCCGCGCGGACACTTGCGGAAGTGGGCGATCAGTTCTCGGTTTCACGCGAGCGAGTCCGCCAGATCGAGGCCAAGGCACTGCGGAAGCTGAAACACCCGAGCCGGTCGAAAATACTGAAAAGTTTCGTGGACGACTGACACGGGATAGCACCACCACATCTTCACCGTTGTCGTCGGTGAACTCGACTGGAGTCGGCCTGATAGGGTCACCTTGGAGTTGACAAATGTTCGGCGGCTCCGACATTTTCGTCCTCATCGTCGTCTTCTTGGCGATTCTCACGGTCTTCCTCGGCGTCAAGACAGTGCCGCAAGGCTATAACTGCACCGTCGAACGGTTCGGTCGCTATACCAGAATGCTGAGGCCCGGCCTCAATCTGGTGGTTCCTTTTATCGACCGGATCGGTCGCAAGATGAACGTGATGGAGCAGGTGATCGACGTTCCCAAACAGGAGGTCATCACCAAGGACAATGCCAGCGTCGCGGTCGATGGCATTGCGTTCTTCCAGGTGTTCGATGCCGCCAAGGCAAGCTATGAGATTTCATCTCTCGAGCCAGCCATCGAATCGATTCGCTTTGGTCAGCCCCAAGCACTGAATTTACGACTACCCGGACGAAAGGTATGTTAGATTATATGATTGAGCATGACTTCAAATCCCTTCGAATACCCATGAGGCGTCGAAATTTGGAGAATCCACGGATGAACCGCAGGAGATTGAAGCGACTGTGCGCTGCGCTGCCATTGTTATTGCTTGCAATTCCCGATGGCTCACGTTCCCAGGAAATCTCGAAAGAGGTGCCGGTCAATGCTCAGGCAAAACGCTACGGGACTGGGTGGGAATGCAAGCGGGGCTTTCGATGGGACGGGGCGGCGTGCATTGCCATAAAGTTCCCGGAGAATGCCTATCTGTCGGAGACCTCCTCCGGTTGGGAGTGTAAACGTGGCTATAAAAGCGATGGCGGCAGTAGTTGCGTAGCCGTCAGAGTGCCTCAGAATGCGTACCTCTCTGGTTTGTACGGAGATGAATGGGAATGCGAGCGTGGCTATCAAAAGACCAGAGCAGGCTGTTTTCCGGTGCTCGTACCCAAAAACGGATATTTAATAGACTCATTCCAGGGTCGGGGATGGAATTGCGACCATGGTTTTCGCGCATCAGGCAATGAATGCGCTGCCGTGAAGGCGCCGCAGAACGCATATCTCTCGGATTCATCGCTCACGACCGGTTGGCAGTGCGAACGCGGCTTCCAGCAAAGCGGTGACATTTGCTTGCCGATAGAGATTCCTCGCAACGGGTACCTCAATGGGTTCGGTACAGGCTGGAAATGCGATCGCGGGTTCAAGAAGGAGGGCGGTGATTGCGTATCCGTCAAGCTACCGACTAACGCTCATCTCGATTATTCCGGGAGCGACTGGAGTTGCGACAGGCCATTTCGAAGACAAAACGATGGTTGTGTACTGTCACAATGAACGGGCCTGGGCACTGGGGTTTATCTTCCTAAATTCTCCATGCTAGCGAAAGAATTTAATCGTGATCTCCGGAGGAACTTTGTCAATCGCTTTTTGTATTTCCTCGGCAGCGTTAGCTAACCTGTTGGTGTCAATGTTGATTCCTACGCCGCATCCCGGACAGCGCATGTGCTCGCTTAATTTCAGATTCCCAATTGTCTGTTCAAGTTCGTGCCCGCATTGTGGACACTGAAATTTGACCATATGTGCGTCAGCAGCAGTCATTGTCGCTATTCCAGCCAATGTAATATAAGTCATGAGTGCGCTCCGCGGGAGCGAGGCGGCAACCCCGCGCACGGCTGCTTGCTCCGAGCACAACCTCCGCACCCAGGACGAAGCAGATCGTCTCAAGGAAATCCGGGCGAGGTGGGGCGAGTTCCCAGAGCTCGTGACACAGCTCGTGGCCAATGACAGCCTTGTTAGGCTCAGCGCCATGCCATTCGATCAAGCATCGCCAAGCCGGATATCACGCCGAACGTACCGCGGCGCCTCGCTCCAAGATCACCGCCACATCGACGGTCATGCCGAGACAGTCGTCCGACCCGCCGGCAAAACTGCCGGTGATGGGAACGGCTTGGCTGATGTCCCGGGTGACGCCGACGCGGATCAGGTTGGCGCCGTTGACCGTCCGGTTTGTCGGATCGTAAGCGATCCAGCCGGCCCCCGGAAGGTAGATGTCGGCCCATGCATGGGTCGCCCCAACGCCCGTGGCGGCCGTATCGCAGCCGTCGGCGGAGGGATTGTAGAGATATCCGGTCACCACGCGCGCTCCGAAGCCGAGGCAACGAGCCGCTTCGATCAACGGCATGGCGAGATCGCGGCACGAGCCCCAGCCGCGGTCGAGCGTTTCAACTGGGGTCTGCGTCCCCTCGGTTTCCCGGCTCTGATACGAGATCGATGACTTGATCCCGGCGTTGAGATCGGCGAGCAGCGCCTGCGTATCGGTCCGACTGCCGCGTACGAAGGCGCGAGCCCACGCGCCCAGTCGATCGGACGGATCCGGATGATGGCGCTCAAGCATCCGGCCGAGGTCGATGCGATCGTCGGCCGAATAGATGAACGGGTAGTTCGCCGCCTCCGGAGCGATCTCGGACCGGGGCCGCTCCACCGCATAGATTTCCAGCTGCAACTTGCTTTCGATCCGCAGTTCGGCGGCCGATTCGGCGAACGATGCGATCGCGATCGAGTTGCCGAACACGTCGTGGATCCAGCGTACTGACGCTCCTGGCAAAAAATTCAAATTTGTTCGGATCAAACGAAGGTCGTGGCTGTCGCGCGGACGTAGCATCAGCCGATGATCTCCGAGCCGGACTGGGCGGCGGTAGCGGTAGACCGTCGTATGTCGCACATTGAGGATGGTCATCGGCCTGTCCCGTGGTTACAGGCTGTGCCCGTCAGAAATCAGCAGGGATCAGCTCGTAGGACCCTTTGCGGCCTCGCCGATAAACCTTCGCGGCGGCCTTGTGTATCAGGTCGCGATGCGAATCGAAGGCGGCGAGAATTCCTGCCTCATCGGATCGCAAGCCTGGTTGAATTCGTTTCAGTGCGTCTTCATTCACGTAAAATGACGCCTCCATCGCGCCGTCGTGCCCCCAAAACCGCACGGCACGCAGCGTCGCATCATAGGAGCGACTCTGGTTCGGGAAATTAAGCGTCATGGTCCATGTATCGCATCGGAGCCGCAGCGATGCAACTTACGGTTCGCCAGAGAGTCGCTCGAAATCGGCAAGCACGGCCGCAATGAGCTTTTGTCGCCGCGGATCCTGCGATGTCAGCGTGGCAGCAAAGAGATTGAGAAGATAGCGAGCTTTCTCGGCGGCTTCGCGCCAATTTGTTGCCGGCGCGGCGAGCAGATGGGCTTCCAGTTCATCTTGCCGCAGACGTAATGCGCTTTGATCGGCCTCCACGGTCGCCAGCAGCCGGCGAAGGTCTGTGGCTTTCTGGGCGGCCATCCCGCGGTGCTGGTCGAGGTCGATCGTTTTGTCTGTCATGGCCCATCTGTTCCTTGGTTCAGACCAGCCTTGTCGAAATTCCTACGACCTGCCGCCTGCTGGTTTCGCTTCCGCCGCAGGCAATTGCTCCGAGGCGGTATCCCGGTTCTTCGCGGACTGAAGGTCGCGGGGATCGATCGCTACCATCTCGACAGAAGATGCCTGGTGAGATTGTGCCGGAACGATGATTGCGGTGGATACGCGGTGGTAGACCGGGAACGACAATCCCTCGATCAATTCCTCGTCGGTTACGACCTCATAGTCTCCGGGCGGCAAGACTCTGTCGACCCCTTTCAGCCAGAAAGGACGGCTGAAGACAACAACCTTACGTTGCGTACGTGTGGCCACCGGAGCTACACCGCCGCACGCCGCGCAAGCGGAAATTCGGCGCTGTCGTACAAGCGGCGCATTTCATTGCTGTCGAACCGCTCCTCCTCGACCTCGAGGTAGGCGCCCAGGAACAACTGTGGCGGCAATACTTCGATTGCAAACCGCAGCGCGTCTGCGGCGCGCTCAAATCGTTGGTATCGGGCGAGCTGACGATTGAATTTTCTGCTTCGAGCCGGAAATAGCTCAGCCACGGCTTCGTAATCGAACGACTTCGCATCAACGGAAATCAATACAGCCATTTTTATCTCCTTCCATCGCCGTTCGATAGAAGCCATGCTGGGTGCGACCTGGGTGGCGTGATCGTCGTTACCTTTCAACGCGGAAAGGCGTTATTCAGCGACCTTACCCCACTTCGAGCCGATTTCCTTGAGCAGAATCTTCCTTGAGCCAATTTGCCTGGTCTCGGCAATCATCTCAGGCTTTGCGGCAGGCGTGCAGGATGTCGTGTTCGTCATTGTAAGCATCGTTTGAATGACTATCGTTCAAACGACGCTTATTACATAAGATCGAAGCGTGAAAATACCAGCGACGGAAGCAAAATAATTTTTATTGCATCATATTCTGCAACGCCCCCGAATACTTGAGAATTGCACCTTGACTTCGGCAGCGAAACGCCGTGCCACACACGATCGCATGTGCATCCTCCGGCTCGTGATTCTCGTCGGTCGTGGAACCAGATGCGGGGGGCAGCTCATGGCGTCCCTCGGCTCGTCTGGGCAAACGAGCCGACGCTAACGCCGCCATCGACAACCGCGCGGGCGTTGGCGAGATTACTTTTGAAGACTGCTGAGCATCGTGGCGCAGGCCTGCGCAACGGCCGCATTTGCTGGCTCGCCGCCGGGCATCGTCGCCCAGCCACCCTTTTCGATGAACGAACCCTGCTGCCAGGAGCTGACTTTCTTGAATTCGATCAGATTCGAGGCTGCATCGGCGCTGTGCTGAAACTTGTCAACGCAAATAGGAGACAAGACCGACACGAGGGCGGTGCTGACGTCTTTTTGCGCCTTCTCCCTTGCGGTTCCGCCGGTGACCCAGCCTCCCCAAGTGAAGCCGATGACCAACGTCGCAACAACACCGGCCGCTGCGCCTTGCAGAAGACGAGTGAGCGAATCCCCCTGGAGGATTGCAGGTAACGCCATGCGTTTTCCTTTCGCGCGCCATTTTCCGCGGTGGCAACCGCAGATACCCGGATGGGTTCCGATCAATACGTTGATTGAAAAACCGAAAACTTTGCGCTGGCGTTCGGTCGCGGCTATGCTGCTCGCCTTTACCGAAAGAGTCGATTTAAACCGGGTCCCGCGTCCGGGTAACGTTGTCGCAGCTGAATCGACTCTCACCGGTGCAACTCGGGCGGGCTGACATCTCGGTCAAGCTGGAGGGCTAGTATTGGCGCGGCTTATCTTGGTCTCCAATCGTGTTGCTGTCCGGGGCAGCGAGGGCGGCGGGCAGGCGGGTGGACTTGCAGTCGCGATACATTCTGTCTTGCGTCGACATCCTGGAGTTTGGTTCGGATGGAGCGGCCAGGTGGCGGCAAAGTCCGACGTCGCGGTGCGGACGATCCAGCGTGGCGATCAATCGTATGTGCTGACCGATCTGATCGAAGAGGACTACCGGGAATATTACAATGGATACGCCAACAGAGTGCTCTGGCCGATTCTACATTACCGGCTTGATTTGGCGGAATTCTCCCGCCGTGATCTCAGCGGCTATATGCGGGTCAACCAGATCTTCGCCACAGAATTGAACAAACTGCTTCAACCCGATGATGTCGTGTGGGTTCATGATTACCACTTGTTTCCGCTAGCCAAGGCGCTTCGCGACCTCGGTCACCGAAACAAAGTCGGCTTTTTTCATCATATCCCCTTTCCACCACCAGAAATTCTGACCGCACTTCCGAACCACGAGCAGCTCGTTCCGGCGATGTGTCACTACGACCTCGTGGGTTTTCAAACCGAAATCGACGCTGCAAATTTCGCACTCTACTTGCGGAACGAATGCCGAATACCGAGCCGCAATCAGTACACGTATCAGACGCCAGAGCGGACGGTCCGAATCGGTATTTTCCCGGTTGGCGTCGAGACTGAGCAACTCAGTCGGTTGGCTCGGCGCGCGGCGCAGGCGCCCTTCGTGCGTGACGTCGTGGAGAGTTTCGCCGGTCGGGTCATGGTCATTGGGATCGACCGCCTTGATTATTCCAAGGGCATCGCGCTTCGGATGGAAGCCTTCGATCGCTTTCTTTCCACCCATCCCGATTGGCGAGGAAAGGTGACCTATCTGCAGATTACACCCAGGAGCCGCTCAGAAATCCAGGAATATGCCGATATGGAAAGACAGATCGACGAAACGGCGGGCCGTATCAACGGGACTTATGGCGAGGCGTCGTGGACGCCGATCCACTATGTAAAGCGCGTGCACAGCCGTTCCGCGCTTGCCGGTCTCTATCGTTCCGCGCGAGTTGCGCTCGTCACCCCGCTGCGCGATGGCATGAACCTTATCGCCAAGGAATATGTGGCGGCCCAGGACGCCGAAGATCCAGGGGTTCTTATCCTGTCGCGCTTTGCCGGGGCGGCTGTTGAACTGGAAGCGGCGCTTCTCGTCAATCCATACGACCCGGACTCGGTTGGAACTGCCATTGCACAGGCGTTGTCGATGCCGCTGGATGAGCGCCGCACTCGTCACGATGCCATGTTCCAAGTTCTTCTGGCAAACAACGTCAAATTATGGGGCGAGCGCTTCCTGATCAATCTAACACGACCGCCGAATTTCCTAAATCGGCTTGCACGAATGAACTTGGCATGGGGTTAGTGCGGATGCGGATCACCCGCCACTCCTGCGACCGGCCGCGCGACAACTGATCAAACGACTAAAGCATGTGAACTCGATATATTCCGGCGCCGCGCCATCATGTAGGTTGAATTGCGAATCATAGCCCCGTGCCTGGGGAGCTATCCGGACCTGAGCCGCCGCTCCCAGCTCTCGGGGGAGCCGGCCCAACTCGGGGCGAGCCCGCCCCAACTCGGCAACATCAGGAGGCAGCATTTCGGGCCGCCCTTGTCGATGCGGGTTAGCGCCTGGCATAGCGCTCGACCCCCTTGGTGCCATTCATACCCATATAGATGTTGCCGTCGTCATCGACGGCGACGGCCTCGCCCCATTGTCTGGTGCCTGCGGCTTGGCCTCCTGAGAACGGGGCGGGAATGAAGGTGGTTACCGTTCCGTCCCTGGCGCTGCCGATCGTGAGCCCGCGCCGGAAGCCGCGATTGACGGCCGCAGTGGATTCGGAATCCGTGCAATAAAGAATGTCGTTCTTGTCGATGAAGAGGCCGCTCGGGCGCCCAAACTGTTTCCACTCGGCGAT